>ERZ779866.2899-NODE-2899-length-14627-cov-6.706561_pt1 | contig 14627 bp, 12 predicted proteins | sample MGYA00511248_ERZ779866 | MGnify/ENA primary metagenome ERZ779866 (study PRJEB29588, sample SAMEA2155758) | human gut metagenome | biome: human gut; feature: human-associated habitat; material: faeces | place: Denmark | collected 2008/2010 ... | reverse complement strand
CCGCACCCGCGGGGCAGGTGCAGATGCTGCCGAAGCGCCTGAAGGCGTTTGGCCACAGCGTCGCACAGGCGGCGAAGACAGTTGGGAGCGGCATCGTTCAGGGCGCGAAGACAGTCGGGGGCGGCATTGCGCGGGTGGCAAAGGCCGCCGGGAACGGTATTGTTCAGGGAGCGAAGACAGTCGGGAGCGGCATTGCGCGGGTGGCAAAGGCCGCCGGGAGCAGCATCGCTCAAGGCGCGAGGGCCGTCGGAAGCAGTATCGCCCAAGGAGCCCGGACGGTCGGGAGCGGTGCTGCGCGGGCGGCAAAGGCCGCCGGAAGCAGCTACGCACAGGGCATGGTAAACCTAGCTCTCACCGCCCTCAAGGCCGGAACCGGAATCCGGGAGTTCGTGGGCGGGAAAGCCGGCCTGCTCAAGCCCAGCGAGGATCAGCGGGATCAAGCGCTGGCGAAAGCGCAGCAGGGGGACTACAGCCAGTTTGCCCTCCTGCGCAAAGAGGACGCACAGGCGATGGTGGACGACAAAAAAGAGGAGATCCGCACCCGTTACCTGCCCAGCCTGCGGCAGATGCGGCAGGCCGATACAAAGGAGATGCTGAATCCAGTCACCCGAAAGGCCATGAGCCAGCTGGCCAGGGATGAATCCCTCCTGGACGGGCAGCGCCAGCAGATCCGTGAGGCCGGGGAGGCCATGGATCAGCGGATGATGGTAAACACCATGAAAAAGGTGTCCCCCGTTCAGAGGGCGCAGCTGATCCAGCATTATCAGGACATGGACGATCAGAAGCGCCTGGCCAGGGAGTACGAGCGGAGCAGAAGCGGCAAGACCTTTCTGGGCAGCGAGGGCGACGGCACTCTGCTGGGGGCGGTGGTGGCCCGGGAGCAGGCGCTGGCCAATGTGAAACAGCGCAATACCCGCTCTGTCGGAGAGGCACAGCAGCTGGCCGATTCGGACATTGCCCGGGCGCAGAATTCCGGCGACGCCCTGCTGCGGCTGATGTTCATGATGCAGCTTGGAAATTTCCAGCGGACCGACGGCTCCAAAGACGCTAAGACGAACCGGGCCTGGGACCAGACCATGGCCAACGCCTTCTCTCACGGCGGGCGCACCGGATTCGTCTTTGCCGGAGAGGACGCCAAGGCTGCGGGCGGGACCGGAACCGACGCGGTCTTTGACGCAGTATTCGGCGCCCAGGGCGGCGCCGGCGCCGGCGTCCATGTACGCGCCGCCGGAACCCACCACATGAAAACCCCCGAGGTGGGGAAAGGGATGGCCGGCTACAAGGAACAGGGCGGCATCGGCGCTGCGCTGGCGTCGAAAACAGACTCCAGCTATCAGCACTTCGGCATGGACATGGGCATTGGCGGAGTGGGCAACCTGGGAACCGCCGGTGAGGGCGGCCAGGGCCAGATGATCAACGCGGACGGCCGGAGCGGCCATATGTACATCGGCCGGAAAATGGGGACTGCCTCGCATAAGGGCGGCCTGCTGGTGGGACTGGAGTCGGATTCCCCCTATCGCATGAACCAGACCGGGCACATGCACAACGCGGCCGCCCAGGCCGAAGAGGGCTCCAGCACCGGCGGCCTCAAGGTGGACATCCAGGGCAACAAATACGGCGGACGGACGGTGGATCTCAGCGGCTTGAGCAACAAGGAGATGGTCGCCACATTGGCGGCGTTCAGCACCCATTTCAAAAGCCTGCGGGACACAAATGAGGACGCCTACAACGCACTGCTGGAGCAGATTTCCGGGAAGCGGATGGACACGGCCTCCATGAACGCCCTTCTGGACCAGATGCTGGCCGGAAGGGAAAATGCGGCCCTGCTGGCCAAGCTGAAACAAATGCGGCAAAGCTACTCCACCTAATCCTTGTTTGAAAATTGGAAATGTACCCAACAGCGAAGGCTTGGTTCTGGATGCGGATACGCTGGGGACCGACAAGGCCAGCGTCCGCCAGCATTATCTGGCAAACAACGAGCTGGTGGGGCGGGTGAATACTCTGGGCGACATGCGGAAAGCGATGGCAAAACAGCTCCCACCCAATTTCGATATTCAGGAACGGGCGCTCCGGCAGCTTGACATTGATCCGGTGCAGTTCAGCCAGAACGTGTCAGTCCCCGGCCCAAAGGGGAAGGCCATGGGGATCTCGGGCGGATGGATGTGACCTACACGAATCTGATGGCCGGGAACAATGAGCCGGAGAGGGACGCCAATCCCAAATACGACAAGATGATTGAGAAAAGAGGACAGAAGAAGCGGTGGCAGTTCTGGAAGTAAGACCGGCATAGGTTCTGGGAACAACAGGGTGGAGACACTCCAAAGGAGTGCTCCACCCTCAGTTTGTATGCTATGAAATTGGGGACGGCGGGGAGACGGCACATCTGCTCCAGCTCCGCCCCTGCCTCCTGCGCGCCCGCCCGGACTAGTTCCCGCAGGCATCGGTTCTCCTCCCGCTCCTGGCACAGGGCGCTCCGCGGACGACGCAGGCCGCATCCGGTCCAAATCAGCAGGCCGGCCAAAACGGCCACAGCCAGCACACATGATAGATTCATCGCATCTCCCACGCCTTGCGGTATGTCCAGTCGATAAACGCGCTGCGGACCCGCTGCTGATGGGCGATGCTGATGGGCACCAGCGCTTTGTCGGACATACGGAAGTTGCTGCCTTCCAGTCCCATCACGTGATTCATGTTGACCAGAAAGCTCCGGTGACAGCGGAGAAAGTCCGGACTGTCGATGGCGGTTTCCAGATCGTCCAGGCCCCGCCGCACCACCACAATCTTTTGCAGGGTGTGGATATGGGTGCGGTGGCCGAACACCTCCAGATAGCGGATGGAGGCCAGGGAAAGCTCCTGTGTCTCCCCCTCGGAATAGACAGACAGGACACGCATGGGCTCCGGCAGATGCTCCAGGCACCAGTCCAGAGCGCGGTCAATCTCCTCCTCCCGGAAGGGCTTGGTGAGATAGTCCGCCGCCCAGACGTCAAAGCTGTCCAGCCCGTGGTCTATACTGGTGGTGGCAAACACAATGGCGGTATCGAAGCCGGCATCGCGGAGCCGGCGGGCGGTCTCCACCCCGGACAATCCAGGCATATAGATATCCAGGAACAAAATTTGACAGGTCCGCAGCTGCTGGCTGGACGCCAGCAGCTCCTCCCCGCTGGCAAAAAACCGGAAGCGGACAGTCCGTCCCCGCCGCCGGGCGTATCCCCGCACCATCTGGGCCAGGGCCCGGCGCTCATCCTCCAGATCGTCACAGATTGCAACCCAAAGTTCACCCATGGCGCTTCTCTCCATCCCGCATCCGGACGTCCCACAGCAGGCAGAACTTCCGGTAGGCCTCCGCCGTCTCTCCCCGGCTGCTCCGGCTCAGGGGGACGACGGCCCCGTCGGACATGTGCAGTCCGCCGCTGTCCAGACGCCGGACATGGCGGAGATTGACCAGAAAGCCCCGCTGACAGCGGAGAAAGAGCTCCTTGGGCAGCCGCTCCTCCAGGGCGGTCAGCGTCTCCCGCGTGGCAATGGGCCCCTGGGTGCTGTGGACCAGACTGCCTCTTCGGGTGCTCTCCGCCCAGACCAGATCGCAGAGGGGGAGGCGGACCCGGCAGCGGTCGCTGGTGATCTCCAGCCGCTCCAGGGAATCCCACCACAGCTTGATACAGCGGTGCAGAGCGGCCCAGAGCTTCTCCATTCCAATGGGCTTGCGCAAAAAACCCGCGGGGTGGAGGGAATAGCTGGCAATGGCCGCGCTGCTGCTGGAGGAGCAGAGAAAGAGCGCGTACGCCCCGTCAATGGAGGCAGGCGGCAGCCGGCCGTCCAAGTCCCAGAAGAGAATGCCGCCGGGTTCCGGACGCTCCTCCGGGTCCCAGCTGCTGAATTCCACGCAGGAACAGGTGAGATCTCTCCAAATCTCCAGCATACGGAAGAGAGCTGCCCGCTCCGCGGGGTCCTCCATATATACGGTAAAGTGCATGGAACTCCTCCCCTCCGGACAAACGCCGCCACTGTCCAGATCAACCGCGCCTGCTGCTTCAAACAGATTTCACTTTTATTATAATACAGCAGATTTTCTTGTTCCATTGCCCATTTTCCCCCTGAAAAAGGACCACATCCGTACCGCTGTACTGATGTGGTCCCTGTTTTTTTCTGATGGACAGAGGGCCGGTCTCTCTGGATTTTCCCCCATCTGCTCGTTCTGCGCCGCCACAGGAAACGCATATTTTCTCCGGTTGGCGGGAAATTTTTTACTTTTTTCCAACATTCTGCCTCAGCGCATTTCTCCCCGGCGGCATTCCCCCGGCGAACAGGCCGTCCACAGCGCTTTGAACGGCGCGGCGCAATCCCGGGCCGCAGTGTGCGGCAAAACGAACAGTTTGACCGTGCGGCACACCGCCGGTGGCTCCCTACTGGAGCATATACTTTCCCAGCTCCTGCCGGGTATTGACATGCAGCTTCCCTTTGGCCTCCGCCAGATGGCGCTTGACCGTGTGGGAGGAGATGCCCATGTGTCCTGCAATCTCCTCGTTGGTCCAGCCCCGGGCCGCCAGCATGGCCACCGCAAACTCGGTGGTGGTCAGATTGTCGGCCACCTGGTCGCCGGTTTTGGGATTGTGAATCCGCCGCCAGCCCCAGGAGAACCGGTAGGTAATGGCGATGATCCGTCTGAACTCCTCCGGCCACTCCCGCTTGATGACGGACTCCAGCATCCCGCCCAGCAGACCGTGGTGTTCCCCAAATCCCTCGATCAAATCGTCCGGCCTGGCCAGTTCCCAGGCCGCCAGCAGATGGCTCTCCGCCCGGTCGGTCTGCTTCAGACTCATGTAGTCCATCACCGCCACCAGGTTCAGGTAGATCGCAGGAATGGGATACCGGGAGCCTCCGATGGCCAGGGTGGCCTCCGCCACCCCGGCACTCCTGGCATAGTCCCCCTGGAGGTAGAGGTAGTGGGCCTGGACATACAGCGCAAAGGCCCGCAGCCCCGGCGGCAGCAGCTGCATAAATCCCTCCGCAGGGGGCAGTCCGTCCGGCAGAGGCAGATGGAGCAGCACCGCGGCGGTGGCGGCCACGAAGCCGGACGCCGCCTGAAATGCCGGGGCGGCCTCCCCTGCGGCGCGCAGTGCGCGCTCCACCTCCCCCAGGGCGGACCGGGCCTGCTCAATGCAACCCAGGGACAAATTGGAAAAGGCGTAGATCAGGCAGGCAGACAGCCGTGTCCCCAGATCAGAACTGGAAAAATAGCGCTCCGCCTCTCCGGCCGCCGCTTCCGGGTGCCCGCTGAAGTAGTGATACTCCGCCAGGGCGATGTCCCGCTGCGGCCCCTCCTCCATGGCCTCCACGGCGGCCAGGCACTGTCCAGGCACAAAGGGCGTATTCATCAGCGGCATAAGGGTCTTCCCAGCCGTCTGGACCTGCTGCCGGGCCTGGGCCTCCGAGGTCTCCGGTTTGTCCCCCTGCCTGTGCCTGGTCCGGCGCAGGTCCTCCGGCTTGGCGGCGTCCGTGGGGATCGCCCAGGCGCCGCTGAATTTCTGCGCCCCCTGAATGCGGCCCTCTGTACACAGTTTCTGAACCAGGCGCTGGGACACGCCCCATCTTTCCGCCGTCTCTCGAATAGATTCGTAGCCGTCCATGCTGTTCCCGCCTTTTCAAAAATTCCAGCACATCGGTCCGTCGCGCCAGGAATACCGCGCCTCCGGCAGGCGTCCCGTGATTCTGCTTTTTCTGCATTATAGCGGAAAAAGGCGGTCTTTTTCAAGGGGCTCCAGCATTCCGCCTCTCTCTGCGCGGGCCGCTGTGCATATCTGCGGGCGGCGCTTCTGAACCGCACTGTCCTCCTGCCCCTTATGCGCAGGGGCGGCCCCCGCCCCCCTGGCCGCCCACTTTTAGAGACGCCTTTTGCCGCTTTCCATTCCATATACGAAGACTTAATCCAGATTTCACAAACAGGCGGTAGCGATCAATTCTCTTTTTACATTATTATAAAATACAGAACCATGGACCTGCCGGATTTTTTCCCAGGCGCGCCGATCATGCCACGCGGCCGGCCTTTCCCCGCGTCCCGACAGCGGGACTGCCGCAAAAAGGATTTCTTTCCCACCGGACAGAACATGTAAGTTTATTACAAGGCGAGAGGTATGTTGCTATGCGGCACGATATTCAGGTTTTGGACCGGATTCGAAAGACTTACGCGTCCCTGCGGCCCTCGGAACAGCGGGTGGCCGACTATGTGCTGAACCATCCGGAAACCTGCACCCAGCAGACCATCTCGGAACTGGCGGACCAGGTCCAGGTGAGCCAGCCCACCGTGGTGCGCTTTGTCCAGGCCCTGGGGTTCGGCGGCTTCCGAAACTTCAAATACTGCCTGCTGCGGGACCGCAGCCAGGGGACGGAGCGGGAGGCCTACTTCGACCACCTGGGGGGCTTTGACTTAAAACCCTGGGACCAGCTGGAGGACCTGCCGCTGAAAGAGGTGCGGGTGTCCGGCGGCCTGCTGGAGGCGGCGCTGAAGTCTCTCTCCCCCCAGGAGCTGGACCGGGCGGTGCGGATGCTCGCCACGGCCCGAACCATTGATATCTATGGGGTGGAGAACTCCTGCACCCCGGCCGGCGACCTCCTGACCAAGCTGACCTACCTGGGGCTCTGCTGCCGGATGAACACCGACGCCTACCTGCAGCAGATCGGGGCGGCCCACCTGGGGGTAGCGGATGTGGCGGTGGCGTTCTCCCACTCGGGCTGCTCCATGGATACGGTGAAGGCGCTCAAGCTGGCCCGGAAGGCGGGGGCGGGCACCATCGCCATCACCAGCCGGAAAAATCCCCTCCTGGCCCGTTACGCCGACGTGTGCCTCTGCACCGGGGGCGAGGAGGCGGTGATCTACGGCACCGCCATCTTCTCCCGCATCCCCGACCTGGCGGTGGTGGACCTGCTGTACATGGGGATCATTCAGAGCGACTACGAGCGCTTTTCCCGCAGTCTGGACAAGAGCGGCGCGGTCATCGCCGACCGGGGCTATCCAGAGGAGTGAGGAGCTCCGGCGGGGGCTTTTCTTGTAAGAAAATTACAAGAAAAGCCCCCGCTTTTTGATGCCTTTTTACGCTTCTCTAACGGAAACTTAAACCTTTTGCGCTTGTTTCCCGAGGCTGGAATTTGCTAGGATTACACCGTCGCCGGACGTGCGGCGGCTCCCACAAAAACTTTTGAAACCGAGAAAGGAGCGGTTTTTCATGCTGGAACTGGAGCACCTTCAAAAATCCTTTGACGGAGTGCCCGTGCTCAAGGACATCACCCTCCAGGTGGAGGACGGAGAGATCGTCTCCATCCTGGGCCCCTCTGGCTGCGGCAAGACCACGCTGCTGAACATGATCCTGGGGATCGTGGACGCCGACCAGGGTGCCATCCGCTACAATGGGGAGGACCTGACCCGCACCCCCATGGAGAAGCGGGGCTTCAACATCGTCTTTCAGGACTACGCCCTCTTCCCCAATTTAAACGTGCAGCAGAACATCACCTACGGCCTGCGGAACAAGCCGGGCATCTCCTCCCAGGAAGAGGTGGACGAGCTCATCGACCTGCTGGGCCTGCGGGAGCACCTGAACAAGCGCATCGACCAGCTCTCCGGCGGTCAGAAGCAGCGGGTGGCCCTGGCCCGCACCCTGGTGATGAAGCCCCGGATTCTCCTGCTGGACGAGCCCCTGTCCGCCCTGGACGGGGTCATCAAGGAGTCCATCAAGGACCGCATCAAGACCATCGCCCGGGAGTACCACCTAACCACCATCATCGTCACCCACGACCCGGAGGAGGCCCTCACCCTGTCCGACCGGGTGCTCATTATCGACCAGGGGACCATCTCCCAGTACGCCAAGCCGGACGAGATCATCCACCAGCCCAAGAACGACTTTGTGCGCAAGTTCATCCTCCGCCAGTTGGAGATCAAGCGGGGCAACATCTACGCCCTGTTCGGCGACCGCCCTCAGCTGGCCGGTGAGGCCGTGTGAGGAGAGGCGCCATGAGACGGAAAAATTGGGAGCTGAAGGGGATCTTCTGGATCATCACCCTTCTGTTTGTGGGCTTTCTGGCCGCCCCCATCCTCCTGCTGCTGGGCAAGTCCCTGCTGGGGGACGGGGGGCTCACCGGGGAGTTCTATGTCTCGGTGGTGACCCGGGACGGGTTCCTCACAGCCCTGGGCAACAGCTTCGCGGTGGCGGCCGCGTCGGCCGTAGTCGCCACCATAATCGCCTTCCTGATGGCCTACGCGGTCCACTACACCGAGCTGCCCAAGTGGGCCAAGCGGCTCATCACCGCCATCGCCACCCTGCCCATGTTCCTGCCCACCATCACCTACGGCTTCGCCATCATCTACTCCTTCGGCCGCCAGGGGCTGCTCACCCGCCTGCTGGGGCGGCAGTTCTTTGACATCTACGGCTTCGGCGGGCTGCTGGTGGGCTATGTGATCTACACCATCCCGGTGGCCTTCCTGCTGATCCACAACACCATGGGCTTTGTGGACAAAAAGACCATCATTGTCTCCAAGGTCATGGGGGACAGGGATCTGGCCACCTTCTGGATCGCCATTCTCCGCCCCCTGCTGGGCACCCTGGCGGGCGCCTTCATCCAGGCCTTCTTCCTGTGCTTCACCGATTTCGGCATCCCCGCCTCGGTGGGCGGCGGCTATGAGGTCATCGCCACCCTCCTCTACAACCAGATGCTGGGGGGCATCCCCGACTTCAACCGGGGGGCGGTCATCGCCATGATCATGCTCATCCCCTCCATCGGCAGCATCTGCATCCTCCAGCTGCTGGAGCGGTTCAACATCCGCTACACCCGCATCTCCCATGCGGACCTGCGGAAGAACTCCCTGCGGGACACGGGCTGGGGCATCTCCAGCACAGTGATCTCGGTGGCCATCCTGTCCATCTTCGCGGTGATCTTTGTGGTCCCCCTGGTGGAGGAGTGGCCCTATCAGACCGGCTTCTCCCTGGAGCACTTTGCCGCCGTCTTTACCGACAGCGAGCTGATCACCGTCTACTGGCACTCCCTGGTAATGGCCCTGCTCACCGCCTTTCTGGGCACTCTGGCGGCCTACGGCGCCGCCCTCATCACCGCCCGGAGCACTCTGTCCCCGCGGTACAAGCGGGTCATCGAGAGCATCGCCCTGGTGACCAACGCCATCCCCGGCATGGTGCTGGGCGTGGCCTACATGTTCCTCTTCTCCGGCACAGGGCTGCAGAACACCCTGCTGCTGATGATCCTGTGCAACATCGTCCACTACTTCTCCACCCCCTATCTGATGATGAAGAACTCCCTGTCCAAGATGAACGCCGGCTGGGAGACCACCGCCATGCTCATGGGGGACAGCTGGCTCCAGACCATCCTCCGGGTGGTCACCCCCAACGCCCTGTCCAGCCTCATCGAGGTGTTCAGCTACTACTTCATCAACTCCATGGTCACCATCAGCGCCCTCATCTTCATCGCCGGGGCCCGGACCATGGTCCTCACCACCATGATCAAGCAGCTGCAGTACGTGAACCGCTTCAACGAGGTGTTCGTCCTCTCCCTGCTGATCCTGGCCACCAACCTGATTGCCAAGGGGCTCTTCTCCTGCCTGGCCGGCTATAAGGCAACCCACCCGGTGAAAGAGCGCCGTCCCATCCAACTATTTGCCAAAAGAAAGGAAGCTGTACAATGAACATCCGTAAGTATCTCGCCCTGGGCACCGCCCTGACCCTGTCCCTGTCCCTCCTGGCCGGCTGCGGCGGCGGCTCCGGCTCCGGAGATGACCAGATCGTCATCTACTCCAACGCCGACGAGGAGGCCATCACCGCCATGGAGAACGCCCTGAACGCGGGCGGCTATGAGGGCAAGTACATCGTGCAGACCTACGGCACCTCCGAGCTGGGGGGCAAGCTGCTGGCCGAGGGCACCAACCTGGAGGCCGACCTGGTGACCATGAGCACCTTCTACCTCCAGAGCGCCCAGGAGCAGAACAATATGTTTCTGCCCCTGGACTTTGAGGTGAACACCCTGGAGGAGGTGCCTGACTACACCGCCCCCATCACCTCCCAGGAGGGGGCCATCATCCTGAACACCGAGCTGATGGCCTCGGAGAACCTGCCCACCCCCACCTGCCTGAAAGACCTGGCCGATCCGGTGTACGCCGGACAGGTGGCCGTCACCGACATCCAGTCCTCCTCCACCGCCTGGCTGCTGATCCAGGCTCTGGTGGACGCCTACGGTGAGGACGGGGCCGAGGAGACTCTGGCCGCCATCTATGACAACTGCGGCACCCACATCGAGACCTCCGGCTCCGGCCCCCTGAAGCTGTGCCGGGCCGGCGAGGTGGCCATCGGCTTCGGCCTGCGCCACCAGGCGGTGGCCGACAAGGCCGACGGCCTGCCCATCGACTACGTGGACCCCACTGAGGGCAACTTCTCCCTCACCGAGTCGGTGGCCGTCCTGGACAAGGGGGAGGACACCAACCCCCTGGCCATGGAGATGGCCCAGTGCATCATTGAAAACGGCCGCGCCGAGCTGATCCAGACCTACCCCAACCCCCTCTATGAGGGCGAGACCGCCGACCCCGCCAACCAGTCCGCCTACCCCAGCGTCTTTGACGAGCCTCTGACCTTCGAGCTGTTCACCGCCCACCAGGAGCTGTCTGAGCGGGCCAAGGGCTGAACCGGCTGTCTGTGAGAAAAGGAGGAACCGACCATGAATACCTATAAACTGCTGACCCCCGGCCCCCTGACCACCACCGACACGGTGAAGGAGGAGATGCTGGTGGACCGGTGCACCTGGGATGACGACTACAAGGCCGTCACCCAGAAGATCCGCCGCCAGCTGCTCCAGCTGGGACACGTGTCCGAGGACGACTACACCGTTGTCCTGATGCAGGGCAGCGGCACCTTCGGGGTGGAGAGCGTCCTCTCCAGCGTGGTGGGGGACGAGGACAAGGTCCTCATCTGCTCCAACGGGGCCTACGGGGTGCGCATGACCCAGATCTGCGACCGGAACCGCATCCCCTATGTCCACTACGCGGAGCACTATGACCGCATCCCCGACCCCGCCCGCGTCGCCCAGCTGCTCGCCCAGGACCCGGCCATCACCCACGTGGCCATGGTCCACAGCGAGACCACCAGCGGCATCCTCAACGACATCCAGTCCGTGGGCAAGGTGGTCCGGGACGCCGGACGGACCTTTATCGTGGACGCCATGTCCTCCTTCGGCGGGGTGGATATCCCGGTCTCCGACTGGGGCATCGACTTCCTGGTATCCAGCGCCAACAAGTGCATCCAGGGGGTGCCCGGCTTCTCCTTCATCCTGTGCCGCCGGGACAAGCTGCTGGAGAGTGAGGGCAAGGCCCGCTCCCTGTCCCTGGACCTGCTGGACCAGTGGAAGGGGATGGAGAAGGACGGCAAGTGGCGCTTCACCTCCCCCACCCACGTGGTGCTGGCCTTCTCCAAGGCCCTGGACGAGCTGGAGGAGGAGGGGGGCATCCCCGCCAGGCACCGCCGCTACGCGGAGAACAACCGCCTGCTCATTGAGAAGATGCGCGCCATGGGCTTCACCCCCTACATCGACGGGAGCCACCAGGGGCCCATCATCACCACCTTCTTCTACCCCGCCGGGGTGTCCTTCCAGTTCTCCCAGTTTTACACCTACATCAAGGAGCGGGGCTACGTCCTCTACCCGGGCAAGCTCACCGACGCGGACACCTTCCGGGTGGGCAACATCGGGGAGATCTACCCGGAGGACATGGAGAAGCTCACCTCCATCATCGCCGGCTTCCTGGCCGCCCATAAGGAGGAGATCGCATGATCCAGGCCGTCATCTTTGACTGGGCGGGCACCACCGTGGACTACGGCTGCTTCGCCCCCGTCCAGGCCTTTCAGGAGGCCTTCGCCCACCACGGCGTGCCGGTCACCCTGGAGGAGACCCGCAAGCCCATGGGCATGCTGAAGCGGGACCACATCCGCACCATGCTCCGGATGGAGCGCATCGCCCGGGCCTGGGAGGAGACCCACGGCCGCCCCGCCGGGGAGGAGGACGTGGAGGCGGTGTACGCCCAGTTCGAGCCCAAGCTCTTCTCCATCCTGGACCAGTTTTCCACACCCAAGCCGTTTGCGGTGGAAACAGCGGCCGCCCTGCGGGAGATGGGGCTGAAGATCGGCTCCACCACCGGCTATACCGACTCCATGATGCACATTGTTGTCCCCAAGGCTGCCCAGCTGGGCTACGCCCCCGACTTCTGGATCAGCCCCGACGGGGTGGGCGGCAAGGGCCGCCCCTATCCCTACATGATCTTTGAAAACCTGAAGGCGCTGGAGGTCTCCAGTGTGAAGAACGCCGTGAAGGTGGGGGACACCGTCTCCGACATCCAGGAGGGGGTCAGCGCCGGGGTGTGGTCGGTGGGGGTCGTCGAGGGCAGCTCCGTCCTGGGCCTGAGCCAGGGGGAGTACGAGGCCCTCACCCCGGAGGAGCGCCGGGCCGCCTGCCGCCGGGCGGAGGAGACCTTCCGCGCCGCCGGCGCCCACTTTGTGCTGAACAACCTGTCCCAGCTGCCGGAGCTCATCCATATGCTGGGATGACCGTCCCCCGCCGGACAGGCGCCGGTCCCCTTCCCCCGTCAAAAAAACGCTGGGATCCAGAGGGTTCCAGCGTTTTTGTTCTCCTGTCTCCTGTGGCGCTAGAGCGCCTCGCCATTGGTCCGGATGACATTCTGGAACCAGAAAAAGGAGTCCTTCCGGTACCGCTTCCCGCTCCCGCTGCCGTCGTCATTCCGATCCACGTAGAGAAAGCCATACCGCTTTTTGAGCTCCCCTGTGGTGAAGGAGACCAGGTCGATGCACCCCCAGGGCGTATACCCCATCAGGTCCACCCCATCCTCTTCCACCGCCTTTTTCATCTGGGCGATGTGCGATCTCAGATAGTCGATCCGGTAGGGGTCATGGCATGTCCCGTCCGGCGACAGCTTGTCTATGGCCCCGAACCCATTTTCCACAATGAACAGGGGGACCTCGTACCGCTCATACAGGGTGACCAGGGCGTACCGCAGGCCCGTTGGATCGATCTGCCAGCCCCAGTCGCTCTTGTCCACATAGGGGTTGTCCACGGAATTGGGGAAGCCGCCGTCCAAGCGGGCTGCGGAGCCCCCCTGCCCCTGGGCCCTGACTGTATTGGACATATAGTAGCTGAAGCCAAGGTAGTCGGCCCGCCCCTCCGCCAGGATTGTTTCATCCCCCGGTTCCATGGCGATCCGGCAGCCCTCCCGCTCCCACTGCCGCCGGGCAAAGGCCGGATAGTGCCCCCGGACTTGAACGTCCGAGAAATAAAACCGCTCGTGCATGCACTCCACGGCCGCCATCACATCGTCCGGATGACAGGAGTAGGGGTACACGGGCACAAAGGCGCACATGCAGCCGATCCGGAATTCCGGATTGATCTCATGGCCTGTTCTGACCGCGGCGGCGCCGGCCACAAACTGGTGGTGGACCGCCTGGTACATGGCCTCCCTGGGGCGCTCCTGCTGCGAAAAGCGGATTCCGGAGCAGGTCCAGCCGAACAGGTCCAGGCCGGTGTTGCTCTGGTTGTTGATCTCATTGAAGGTCATCCAGTACCGGACCTTGTGCTTGTACCGCTCCATCACCGTGGCGGCATAGCGGACAAAGCACTCCAGCGTGTACCGGCTCAGCCAGCCGCCGTGGTGCCGGGCCAGGTGATAGGGCATCTCAAAGTGGGAGAGGGTGACCACCGGCTCAATGTGATATTTGAGCAGCTCGTCAAAGAGCGCGTCATAAAACCGCAGGCCCGCCTCATTGGGCTGGGGGTCGTCGCCGTTTGGAAAAATGCGGGTCCAGGCGATGGAGGTGCGGAAGCACTTGAGGCCGAGCTCCGCCAGAAGGGCAATGTCCTCCCGAAAGGTGTGGTAGAAATCGATCCCCTCGTGGTTGGGGTACCGCTCTCCCGGCAGCACGCCGTCTGTGATGCGGCGCAGCACGCCGGAACTGCCGCCGGTGAGGACGTCGGTCACGCTGACGCCCTTTCCGTCCTCATCCCAGGCCCCCTCCAGCTGTCCGGCGCTCACCGCGCCGCCCCATAAAAAATGTTCCGGAAAACTCATGTCGTCCCCTCCAAATGGCCGTTCTGTTCATTTCTCACCCGCAGAAGCGGCTCCCCCGCCTCCACCGGGCCGCCGCTTCTCCACGGCTCAACCGCCGCAAAGTCCTCGGCGTTGGTCACCAAAACCGGTGTGATGGGATCGTATTTCCGGCGGATCTCCTCCAGGTCGAACTCCACGAGCAGGTCGCCGGTCCGAATCCGGTCCCCCTCCTTGACCCTGGCGGTGTAGCCCGCCCCGCCCAGCTCCACCGTATCCAGCCCGATGTGGATGAGCAGCTCCACCTGGTTGGGGCCCAGCAGGTGGATGGCGTGCCTGCTGTCCGCAATGCTGAGCACCGTACCGTCAAAGGGGGCGTACAGCTTCCCCTCTCTTGGCTGGACCGCGGCCCCCTCCCCCAGGATTCCCTGGGCAAAGGTGGGGTCCTTCACCTGGGACAGGGGAACCACCGTGCCGCTCAGGGGAGAGCACACCGTGACCTCCCCCGCCTCCCCGGAAGCAGGGGCGCTGGCCGGGC
>ERZ779866.2898-NODE-2898-length-14627-cov-12.025872_pt1 | contig 14627 bp, 19 predicted proteins | sample MGYA00511248_ERZ779866 | MGnify/ENA primary metagenome ERZ779866 (study PRJEB29588, sample SAMEA2155758) | human gut metagenome | biome: human gut; feature: human-associated habitat; material: faeces | place: Denmark | collected 2008/2010 ... | reverse complement strand
TTCTTATCTATTAATTATAATCTACCATATTGCATTGAAAATACACCCTTTATATAATCAAATTATATTAGTACTTATTTCTTTTTCCCTTAGTTAGGGAGTTGTTATTTTATAGGGATTAGTGACCTATAAATATGGTGCTATTTTCAATCCGTTAAACAGGATCTATGGCTTTGACTGTAGGTCCTTATTTTTTTACCGGATTGTGTAAATAGAAAATTATATAAGCTTAAGCTTAAGAAACGGAGGCAGCCATTATGGCAAATTTTAATTTACGCAGACTAAGCGCTGCTAACCGCAAGCTTAAAAAAGAAGCAAGCGGTTCGGAACAGATAAGGAAACTTCTCTCTGAAGTACTTTCCTTTACCAACACAAGTCAGGTAGATTTTGATAAGTTTACACCTGAAACCCTGGTTGATATTGCAAAATATGAGATTGAAAACGCAGATAAGATTCACGTAGCATCATCTCAATCAATCAGCTTTATAAGCAAAGTGGAAGATAAACCACATGTAAAAAGAAGCTATGCCTGCTGTCTTTAGGAGGTTTTTATGAAAACTATGACATCAATTATCAAAGAAGACGGCAGCCCGGTACAGGTTACTATTCAGGAAGGAAATAATAGAAAGAATTATCAGGTATCCTTAAATGATTACATTGCAAGTATTTCATTTGATACTGATGAAGTTCAATGTTTCTATCCTCCTGTAGGAAAAATTCCTAAAGAATGCATTGATTTTTCATATGCAAGAAACTGTAGCAAATTCTCATGCCGGGCACTGTTTAAACTGCCTGCAGACAGACAGCTGATAGTTTATTGCGGTCAGGCATTTCTTGTTGCATTACCAGCATTGGTATTTGATTTTACAGTGATTGATGAAGTTCTTATTCCCAAGAAATCATTTGTATATTCAGAAAAAGATGGTGTCCTGTATCATTACCCATTAACTAATGTATATGAAAACGGAAGAATATGCTGGGGAAATTTAAAAATTCCTGCATGCAAGTCTGTATATGATATGAAAAGTGCAGTGGACTTTTTTATGCAGGCACCAGGTAACTCAGACCTTAGCATGTCAACAAATATCCTTAGTTTATTAGGATTTGGCAGCATGGGAGAGTTTATCAAATATCTTACAAAGGTAAAACACTATCCAGATAAGGGATTAATCCCTATCGGTAAAAACTTATCAGAATTATTAAAAAGCTGAAATTACAGCGACGGAGGTTAAATATGATTATATTATACGAAAATATCAATGAAGAAAATAATGCAGACACATTAGATTCTAAACAGTCTGGAAAGGAAAACTGCAATTTAATGAGTTTTGAAGAGTTCAAAAACAATATTATATCAGATTCACGAATTAAAGAACTATCGGACACTGAAGATATTAAAATTCACACTATAAGTACCTCTTCAAAACCTTATAAGGGAATGACCTTACAAACAAAAAGTAACAATGCAACTCCAACTATCAATTTGAATATGTATTATGATATGTATAAAAACGAAGTTGAATTAAGTGACATTATTGATGAAATTGTTGAGGTATATAATAGGAATCCTGGATTTGATGCCACATATATTTCAAAGCAATTTGAAAATAAGGAATGGGTTCTCGAAAACTTACGCTGCAGGCTTCTTCCTAAAGATAGAAGTAATGATGAAAATATTTTCAAAGAGTGGCAGGATCTTATTATTGATTTATATGTTGATGCTACATCAATTATAAATACACACTGCATCAGCACGATAAGACTCAATAAAGGGCTTATTAAAATGTCAGGACTTGAAAATATGGACATTGATGAGCTTATTGAAATAGCAATGAATAATTTAAAAACGAATTATTATATGTATCCATTAGCTGATTCATTCTCGGCTTTTGATAATAAAAATGCTAATGTAGAAGTAGGCCAATTGATAAACAACATATATTCAAATTATCCTGAATTCATTGTTACATCAAAAAGCAAAATGTATGGTTCTATCATGTTTCTCGCAAATGAGTCCATTTTAGAAGAATATGCCAATATCTTTCAGTCAGATGTAGCTATAATACCGTCGTCAGTCCACGAGGTTCTGTTACGACCTATTATAGATAATGGAGACATAAGAATTCTTAACAATATGGTAAAAGAAGTTAATCAAGAGGGTGTTGAACCTGACGATATATTATCTGACCACATATACATCTATAACAGAAAAGATAAGACCATTACAAGTGCATTATCATTTGATATTTCAGCATAATATTTTTTGACCCATTACATTTTGTAGTGGGTCTTTTAATTTGTCTAAGACAAGAACGGAGGTTATATGAATTTATTTGATTTATTTCCAGAGATAGAAGTTGAAACTCCAAGTGTACCTGAGAAAAAAAATCCTGCAAAAAAAGCAGAAAATAAAACTGATGCCAAAAACACCAAAAATAAGGTATCTCTGCCTTGTAAGTTATACATTCAATATCATAGCTGCATTGAAATCACTAAGGAATTACTTAATATTGATACCGATTCAGCCACAAACAATCAGATAGAAGAATATGTAAGAAAAAACTACCTTATAACAAAACACATGAATTTTACATATTACAACAATAAGGCATTTGCTTCCTTTTCTCTATCAGAAATTAAGGATAAACTTAAGATAGATGGAAAAAGCGTATTTTTCTTTAATGGCTGTGAGCTTTCCTTATCTGATTATGAGGGAGAAATTGATTGTGATACACTTCTTGGCATTATAAATGAAAATGGGTTTTCACTTCCAAAAGATACAGGATTTGCATTAAAAGGTAATTACATTTTACCGGTATTCAAGTCTATTTCATCAGAACAAATTAAGTCATCACTTTTATCACCTGTTAAAATTTCTATTATCGGATTATCTGATATGGAACTAACTACAGATGATCCAATTACAGATGAACTGATTAATAAAAAAATATCTGACGAATATCCAGATCTTAAAGAAAAAATAACTCTTTGCTGCCTTAATGCATCTCAAAATACAATTGAGGCATTCTTTTCAGATTTGAATATGACAGCAACGGGCAAGAAAAATGAAACCTTTAAAGTTACAGAAAATACAACAATAAAGCTCTTTAGCAATGTATTGGATCACAACATCTCTCCAGGAGAATACACCCATAAGGAACTTTGCAAACAGTTATCCTTACTTGTTCCTGAATGTAACACACCTGACAGCATATTTATAAAGGAATTTAAAAAGGAAAACCTGATTATCTTAGGTATAAAATTTGGCGGTTCAAAAGGAGGCTTCAATGGATATTGAATCAATTCTTTCAACTCCATTTTCCAGTTTCTATGAAAAGACTTCACAGCACATCATTGACATAAGACCATGCTGGGCATTGCTTATTGAAGGAGATAGGCAGAGATTTTTTCTTAGAACACCGAAAATTCCGGGAGAAATATATAATAAAATTGTGAGTCTTTTTAAGAAAGTAGCTCAAATTTATAATGTGGAATGCCTGGCAAGAGTTTTTTATGATATTAATGAGCGTAAATATAATCTTGTTATTCCATTTCAGTCGGCAAGTATTGCCAGTGTTAATCCCATTCATCAGGAATATGATGAATGGCTTCTTACACATATCCCCGTATTAGAAGTGCATAGTCACGGCATTGAATATGATGCGTTCTTTTCAAATATTGACGATGCTGATGAGTTAATCAGACATAACCTATATGGAGTCTTTTCTTTCCACAAAGGTATCAATGATTCTGAAAAAGCACTATTTCGTGTATGCTTTGGAGAAGCAGACAGATATGCACTAATTAATAAACAGGATTTATTTAAAGATATACCTTTCTCTTATGAATCTTCGTTTGTATCAAGCATTCTTAAGCAGGGGAGAATAATACACTAATATGCAGGGGAGAGGAAACTCTCTCCGCTTTTTTTATAGGAGGTAGCCTTATGGCAGGTAAAAATAAACATGAAATAAAAATAGTAATAGTTGGAACAGGCGGAACAGGTGGAATTTTATCCGGCAAAATCGCCCGTTATATATATGGCAAAACACAATCTGTTAATGATGATAGTTATTATGAACTTCTATTAATCGATGGAGACCATGTGGAAGAAAAAAATCTTTTACGACAGCCATTTTCACCAGATGATGTAGGAAAATTCAAGGCAGACTGCCTTCAGGAAGCTTATCAGGAATTTTATGGAATTAACTGTGCTTCTAATACTGATTACATTGACAATGTGAAAGACTTTAAAGCGTTATGCAATTTTTCACATAAATATTCATCTGTCTATACTGTAAAAAAACACCTTATCCTAATTGGCTGTGTCGATAATCACAGAGCCAGACAGACAATGGTTCAGTTTTTTAATTCTGCTGAATTATTAGAAAACCAGGATATTTTATATATTGATTCTGCAAATGAATTTGACTGGGGAACAGTTGTGTGCGGATATAAGGATAGCAGGGGAGTAGTAGCACCTTCAAGAGCTTTTTTCTTTCCGGATATTCTAAATTCCAAAGAAAAGAAAGCCTCAGAACTTAGCTGTGGTGATGTGAATATATCAGCTCCTCAGCATTTTGCAACCAACGAACAGGCCGCTTTGATTTGTTTCACAGACCTTATCAATTTTATAGAAAATGAAAGGATAATTGATGGAGTATCATATTTTAATGTCTTTGAAAACAGCATAATCAGAAGAACCTTGAACTATTACATAGAACATTCCCTAAAAAAATATGCTGTTAATGATTATTTGTCTCTGTCAAAAATTCTCAAGGAGCAGGCTTATGATTGATACAATGAAAGAATATAATCGTATTTCAGCGATAATAAGAAAATACATAACCAGTGTGGCATTTTTTGATTCCAATATCATGCAGACATACAGTGATATAGCTACATTCATTGATTATGATCTGTCATCATGGCTTATGGAGGCATTTAAAATTCTGACATTAAAATCAATATATCCATTAAAAAATGATTTTATCTTACCTGATTTTAAAAAATATATAGAAGAGTATGATCCTTCATATAATCTGGATGTTAATGTTGAAGTCGGCAGAGACTTTTTTTCTTTTATTGATGAAGGAATTATTTCTTACGACTGGCAGATATATCCGGTATATGTTGACCATGGACAATTTGCTATTTCTTGGCCCAAAATCGTTATTGAAAGTTCAAACCTTGCAAAGGACCTGGATTATGGAGATACTCAATTTTATCTGCTTGGTAATAAAAAAATTGCACAATTTATTAAAACATATCCTTCAGGTAAAAATCTAAAGGAGCTTATGTGTCTGTTGTCATCGCATATAGGAAACGCATACGGGACAACATTTTTTGATGTTACCTATGACGAAAACTCATTTCTATTTACAAATGATGAGGTGTTTTTCGGGGAATATGTATTTGGTTATGACCGATATGATTATGGATGCGAATTTTTATTATCAACTTACATTGTCTTTCAGGAACTTGAAAACATTATGGACTCTGAAAGGAGGCTCTATGAAAAGCAGTAAAGAAGCAAAGCAAATATATAACACTTTATCAGCATTTGCACGCAGCCTTCCCTATGTAATCTACGAAGAAGGCACATTTGAAGTCCAATCAACCATTTTCCCGTGCAAGCTCGATGAAGAGTGCCACCTTACTATGTCTATTATTCCCAGTTATACAAGACTAAAGTTCCTGACAATCATATTAGATTCCTTTAATAAAACAAAAAATATTAAATTACCTTGTTTCAACATACGAAAAATGTGTAAGGAAAACGGATTTGAGGATATAGAGGAACTATCTTATGAATGTGCTGAAAGCCTTTGTAGGGCATTAGAGGTAGATCTTATTGAATATGACAGCAGCATAAACAATGAATTATATGATGTATATGATATTTTTAACTGCACAGAAGAACACTTTAACAGGATTACTGAAATTTTTAATGAAACCGGATTTAATCCTGATATGGATTCCTTAGCAGAAACTCTTGATACCAGTGAATATATATTAGTCAGTGGCGATAGAAAATCTTTCCAATGCAGTATACAAATATTCATTGAAGCTGCTCCATATGCTATTTTTAATATGGATGATCTGGGAATAGAATTATGTAATAGAAGCATACTTGCAGATTACTATTCTATAAATGCTTTTCTAATATTTGGAACATATGAAGGGAAAAAGGGCTATCTGCTCTCAATAGACTGGGGCTGCCCTTATGAACCATATTTTGAAAATGAGGCTCCTCTTGCAAGCATAGACTTTGCAGCTTTAGGAGTAATCATATACGAAATTAAAAATGAAGAGTTTTATGTCTAGAAAGGAATGCTAATGACATTACAAGATATTTATGAAAAGTGGTATAGTACCTTTGATTATAATTATGATGGTTCTTTTTTTATCTCATATCTTTATGAACAAAGTGATATATTAGAACGCCTAAGTGTAATTAATGTATTAGGTCAAATCAATACTGGTTCTTTAGCATGCCTAAATAAAGATAACCTGTTATTTGATTTTGATGATTATCTCACTAATCGAAATAATGATGGCATTACATTAAACCGAATCATTAAAACCAGTTTACTGATTAATGTATCAAGCGCATATGGTTGGGAGCCGATAGCTGTTGAGCAAAGTTATGAACCATTCCATATACTTGGTCAGATGCTTCTTGAAGGACCAGACTATTTTTATGGCAAACAGTATGAACACATCAAAGATGAAGGCAATTTCGACAATCTTTATCTGCTTACAACCAAACAGGAGTATTTTAACCGATGTAGCCTAAATTTTCTTAAGTTTGCAAGAAATAAGCTGAAAGAGAACATGGAAGCTCTTCCTTGCAATCTCATAAAAGAATTGATTTTTACAGAAGATATCAGTTACGCCACATCATATACGATATTAAGAATCAAAGGAAAAGCAGATATAAGTGAGGATTTCTTTGATGCCATACATCAATCCAATCGATATTGCTGGCTTCCTTTTGTTTGTCTGTATCATTATAGTGGATATTATTACCTTGTTATCAGATCATACTGGGTTGATGATACTGACTGTCGCATTAGCGACATAGTCGACCTCAGATTTTTAGATTTGAATGCATTTTCAGAACTTTTTAATGCATTTGATTCAATTAATTCATGATTTTTATTAAGCAACTACAAAATGATACCCCAATTTTATACACATTAAAAATAATAAGTAGCCATATATGGCAGAAGAGTAATAAGAAAGGAGTATCCTGAATGGATACTCCTACTCCTTAATTGAAATTATTCGTATGAGCCTAACCTACAAGAGTTTTTTCTAATAGTGCTTTGGCATCATCATAATCTTTACGTGAAATATCTAAGATATTACAAGCTTCATCAATTCCATTAAATTTTCTTGCAACTGATTCAACATTTCTTACCAATGTCTCTGCAGCACTTGTAGCAGCTCTTTCGTCGCCATATTCTTCGATAATCTTGCACATAGAATCAACTCCCTCCTGATTATTCTTGAAATAACTAAGTCTACTTGCCAACTTAGGAAACTTATTATCAGTTATATCTGTCTGTAAAAAACATCTCATTAACGCTCCAATATCTGTCGTATCTTTCTCACAGTATTGAGTATTAACATAAACTCTTTTTAGCCCATCATCAACGATGTCTTTTGTCTCTCTAATAACAGAATCTACATGATAAATAGTTTTACCTTTACCATATACATCATACTGAGAAATATATACGATTGCAACATTAGGAATTTCAGAAAATTTAATACCTTTATTTGAAAAATGAGATACAATACTTGCTGCATTATATCTTGTTCTTTTCAAATCATCATCAATATTATCTTTTTGAACCTCAATATTACAAATAGTACCATCTCCTAAAGTACATAGAGCATCTAATCGTACAGCTCTTCCAATAATATTAGCTAATGATGCTTGAGAAGTAACCTTTTGGACAATAAGTTTATTATCTTCAAGTATTACTCTGAGTATTTCCTGACAAACTTCTTCTGATTCAGCTAATTGTTGAAACATAATGTCGTCAATTGGTCTCAATTCACTCAGTTTTTCAAGTGTTTTGTTTTCTTTCATACTTAATAACCCCTTTCCCCGAATATATCTATAATAAAACAGGGAAATTATGTTATCCCCGTGAAATTTCTTAGGGATAACCCTATATAATTATGGTTCTCTGATAATTATTCATCAAAAATAATATATTCGCCCAAACTAAACCTTTAGCTAAGCTTCACATCTCAAAGAAAAATGCGATTTAAAATAAATACAAATTCATATCTATATTATAGTATATGTATGTGTTATAATCAACATAATAGAATTTAAAATGTTATATGCAACATTATATAAAACACCATTAAGGCTGTTGATATGCATTCCGTATTACAATTAACATTTTACAAAAATACAGGATGCTGTAAATTTTACTATTGCTAAAAAAATGGGAGATGCAGTATATGACGCTTGCAATGAAAATTCAGGAAGAAAGAAAAGATGCAAAGGTAGAAGGCGCTATTGAAATGGCAAAAGTACTGAATGCAGATCATAACCTGATAATTATGCTGCTACAAAAAATGTTTAATTTTACCTTAGAAGAAGCTGAAGAAACCTTAAATGACTATGAATCTGAGGAACAGAATAATATTATTTGATGGTACTATTATTCTTATGAAATAAATCTATGTACAATATAAAATGAAATCTCTTATTTCGTTAAATTACGATTTAGCGAAGTGACTGAAATGTGTACTTTACTACTGTAACAGCAATTTTTAGGTAAGAATTGTCCATTTTAATCGTTAGGAGAAAAAATTATGAATTCCATTGCTATTGATTTTAAAAACCATTGCGTATGTATCATGAAAGATAATCAGCACGGGACAGAAATTAATTTATCTATCGGTGATAAGATAAAATATGCCTCTATGTTTCCGTCACAGGAACTAATGGACAGTTCATCTAGCTTTACTTGGAACTTTGAAGACAACTTGTTTGCCGTAAATGAAGAATATAACTTGTCAGACAATCCAGATGCAATTATGACTGAAGATTGTTTTATTCCAGTTAAAATAGTAACTTTCCCTAGATTATCAGATAAATATGAAGAAATGAAGTCTTTAATGGGATACGAAGACGTGAAATGGACTGAAGATGATTTCAAGGATTTCCCAGACGAAATTAAAGACCTATTTAGACACTTATTTGAATAACTGTAAAACGCCGATAAATCAGGATTTATCGGCGTTATTTTCATTATCACAAAATACAATTCCTCTTCTACTTTTTATACATTTTCATTCACTCTTATCTGTATAATTTTCGTATTCTTTTTTTATCCATTTCATTATTACATCAACAAGATAATCCTGCTGAATTTGGGTTAATTCTACACCTGGCTTCATCTTATGCCACTTTCTTATGCATTCCCTGCAGCAGGTAGCTGTTGCATGCTGTGCAATAAATACAGGATGCCCTTTCATCGGAGTCTGTTTTCCATCGTTGGGTATTACCGCTGGAGCTTCCCTTTTTGCTATAAAATCTCTTGCATGCTCTTCAATCTTATCAAGTCCCTTACTGTCAATATAATCTATATCCTTCGGTTTTAAATGAAAACTACTTCTGAATTTTGATTTGTCTAACTGCTCGAATAACTGACTATACCATTGCTCCTTAGTCATTATCTCACCCACTTACTCTACCAATGTATATTCAAACATTTCATACTCAAGCTTACTACCCTCATTGATTGATTCTGGCAGTAATGCTCTTGCAACAACCTTTATATCATCACTTTGCACATCAATTCTTTTAAGATTTGCATAATCCCCATCTATTAATACCACTTCAAATAACATCTTATCCATAACAATCCCTTAATCCTCTTTTTTTTGTGTTTCCAGCACTACATCAATATATCTATATATGCTAGGACTGTAATTACAGTATTGCACATACCTATCCAGTACACAAAAATCAGCATCAAGATGTAGTAACCTATTTTCATCCTTACAGAATCTCTCTACACAATCAAGCAAATAAATCTGCTTAATATCCGCATAATCAAATTTTTTATCCTTAATAATGTTCTTTCTTGCCAAAATTCCAATGCCTTTATCGTATTTTATTAAAGCGGACTCTTTTAACACATTAAGAGTATTCAACACAAATTTCCATATTGCTTCTTCTCTGTCCGGATCATTAAGCGCTTTTAATTTTCTTTTTGCATATGAGCGAACTCTTGTTAAGAGCTTATTGTAATAAGCAAGATATACTTCTTTTTCAATAATCCTGTCAGTACCATATGATTTTCTGAGCCTGTCATACTTGGTTCTTCGTATCATTTCCTGCTTATCCATAGTTATTCACCCTCCTTACACACCATTTATCTTCCGACTTAAAATATATCACATTTATAACTCTGCTCTGTCCGTAACTTTCAATTTTACAATCAAAAGAACGAACATTATTTATGCTTGTTATCCCTAATGGGCTTGTCTCCCTATAACCTAATATTTTATATTCCTGCTGCTCTCCCGAATCATTAGCAAAACGAATTCTAACAGGTATGATTTTACCCTCTTTTGTAAACTGGCAGAATATATCTGCTTCCCTATCACCTGCTAACATTAATATTCCTCTTTTCTGTTTTTACTATCTCCCATCATTGCTTAAATTATTATATACCCTGGTACTGTCCAGATTCAATGCACTATATATGATTAACTGCTGTATTTGACTTAAAAATATACCCATGTAAACATAATTACAGAAAATCAGGAGGTTTACTATGGCACTTGAACTAAAAGAGACATTTCCACCTTGTATTAAATATTCTGGAAAAGATTTATATAACAAGGTAAAAGATAAAAGCACCGATTATGATGGCAGCAATCACTTATCTCTCGCTTATAAAATATATCGCTGGTTTGATGGAAAAGAAGAATCTGAGACAGAATTTATTAAATTATATTCTGAATGGCACGAAAAGGCCGGTCATTTACAAAAGTACTATTTTGACATTAACAACAATATTGATAAGGCTGCTAAGGATGTTGCAAGTGCTTATAACAAGAAAGTAACTAAAAATCCTGAATACGCAAATAAAGGCTGTTTAAATTTTGTTTCAAATTCAGGCTGCAACTCAAAATTATGTTACCTATGTCCGTTATCATCAGAATATGTTAATGCGCGAATTGAAGATGAAAAAATAGTTTTAGGCTACGCTTTAGTTAATATGCATGTTGGTTTCTTTGATATATTCTATAAAGATGCCACACCAGAAAATATATTTTATGAGAATCTGGCCGTACATTTTACAGGAACATATCCTCAGTTTGAGAATAATGAAATATGCGAATATACATATAACTTTCACGCTCTGCTGGCTTATTATCTTGCACAAAATGCTAAAGAGATAAATAAAGGACACTTAAATCCCACCTTGAAACTCATTAAGGATAATGCAGCTTGCGGAACAGGTGCTTTTATACAGCCATTAATGAACAATTTAAAAATTATATCATATACTCTTGGTGCTGATGGCTCAGCCGTAAAAAGGAACTCTGATTATGATTATAGCTGCCCACTGTCTACATCTGATATGATACATAGTTTCAATTACGCCGTTGAAGATATAATTTGTGCTGGCTTAAATTCTTCATATGAGGAATATAACAATGCTGTATTAAAACTAAACGACATTTATTCTTATTCAGATTTCTACAAAAAAAATGCACTTGTAGGAAAACCCGGTCGATATATGAGTGTGCTTGGGGTTGGAAGGGTAGATTTTTCAAATGCAACCAAAAAGGTGCGTCCAAAGAAGAGTCGAAGTTCCAAAAAAAGTAATCTTCAGGGACAAACCAGTGTATATGACCTATTCAATATGGACGGAACCGCTACAAATACAGATATGTTTTCCGGTTTCCTTAATCTAACGGATAATAATAAACCTGATAACAATACATCAGATAATTCTGAGCAAGGTAATAATTCAGAATCAGATGCTTCTGCTCCAATTGCAATTCAAACACAAGAAAAATCAATTGCTGATGACAGCTTTATCCAAGCAGCTATAAATGATGAAGATATTCTTACCAGCTCCGAAGAACCATTAATGTATACTGATGATAATATTGATAATCAAGATAATCCAATAAACGATAACGAAGCCATGTGCGACTCAACAGAACTAACAACAGAATTAAACAGTAATAATCAGGCAATTACCTTGATTGAACCATCGTTCAAGCTAGTCAGCGGATATACTGTACCTGATATACCACCTACAGAAAATCCGAAGTTATCTGTATATGAGATAAGCCATATTCCTATTGATGATGATTCATTTGGTAATATTAAATTTTCCTATGGTCTTAGCGAAAAAGAGGCAATAAATGCCACAGCAAAATGCTTAACAGATATTCAGGGAACAGAACCCATAGCTGTAGAGTATGCATACAATAAATCTCTTAATGTATATGGCATATTATTTTTTTCGGGAAAAACAGAAAACTTTTGGTATATTCTTGATGAATCATATAACAGCGGTAATATATTATGGAAACTGTTTACCGGCAAGCGAGTAAAGATTTGCATCAATTATCCTGCAATTATAAGTTATTTATCTAAAAGAGGAATAAAGGCAACTAACCTTATATCACTTTCATCTATGTATTGTGCTATCAATAACCCGGAACGAATCCTTGTTAATGATTTATTTGAAAAACCTACACATTCTGCTAAACATCAGCTTAAGCAGTTTATGTTAAACTATATAGATGTATATCATTCACTGAAAGATATTATGAGCGAAACAAATAGCGATGCATACAAGAAAATTAAAACATATGATGAAGCAATGGCTTACTCTTATGATTTGAGTGATGTTACTTCCATAAATTCTCCAGGAATTGACACTCTTAATTACACTTCACTCTCATACTCATATATTGGAAAAGAATGCCTTAGAAACAATCCTAAGTATTGCTTAATAACTGCTGCATTTGAAAAATCCAGCATTCCAGGAATAAGTGAAACCGACATACTGGATAAAATACTTGATAGAATATCAAAAGGACACATATATTCAAAATATAATCTTAGAATTCTAAAATTTGACAGTTTTCAGCTCACATTGGTTTGTCCTGGAACTAACCTATATCAAATTAATGATATTATCATAGATATTTTAAAAAAATCATGTCGTGATTGTTCTGTAAATACCAATATAATACCAACAATTAATATCTCAAATGAAAAACTAAATCCATCTTAAAATAATAGGGACTGATGCAACAATACAACAGTCCCTATGCTTTAAATATTATACACGCATCACTGAAATGAACAAATCAACAGCTCATTTATTTTAATTAATAAACAAGTACTCTCGTTTTTTAAAATAAATATGATTCAATACAATGTATATAACCGGATAAATTATATCCATAATTGCCTGAAAATCTATGAGATTTGCATTTACAATTACACCCTGCATCCCTAAATATAATGTTCTCACCACGGCAAACACGCAATAAAACATCAGATACAACTTTGGAGCGTTCTTCCTATATTTCCACAGCTGATGCCTGATAAACAAAAGACTCACCGCGTATAAAATATATACTGTACCCATAATATAATCAAGACCCTTTAAGCCACCATATATTTCATATGCAATCTTGGTATTCATTCCATAATTAAGTCCGGCAAATGTTTCATATGCATAATATAAGCATAATAAAACATTTCCAAATATCTGAACATATATGATAAACTTATACCATTTCATTTGCGGTATTGGCCGGTCATTATACATATTTCCACCATCATGGTAATATTCATTTCCTACTCCTTGCTTGCTTATGGGTGCACCACAATTAGGGCATACATTCCACCCAATATCTACTTCTCTTCCACATTGGTTACAATACATTTATTATCTCCCTTCATTTATCTTATGCAAATAATATATTTCCACCCATTCTAAACATTGCTGTTCCAATAGGTATCAATAATAATGTACAACAAAATACCAATCCTAAGCTCCACAGAAACATTGCTATTGGAAGCTTTATAAACAACCATAATAATATGGATAAACATAATCCTGTACACTTAAATGCTAGCCATAAAACCGCCGTCAGTATTGCAAGAATCAATATTGCCGCAATCATTCATTTCACCTGTCTTTCCTTGATAAGAATCCTTGGTTATCATTCTAGCCTGTATTCCCAACTCATTCGATAATTTGATGTTGTTTTGCAGTTTATTAATTATCCCAATGCTTATAATTCTCTCCCTTACTTCCAAATTAATCCTCCTCTCTTCTTTATATATCTTGATTATACATTTTAAAAATTTTGGAATACATAACAGCTTCAGCATAATATATATGTCTATTTTAAAAAATAAGTAAAAAAAAGCTGTGTTACAATCATTAACACAGTTTCAATACCAATTATTTGAATTGTCTTTGTGGTAATCTATTAGAAACACCCAACCATATCACATTACATTGGCGTTCTGACTTCTATTAAATTACCATCTAAATCATAGAATCTAACCACTTTTTGCCCCCAGCTGTAAGTCATAA
>ERZ779866.2896-NODE-2896-length-14629-cov-3.209140_pt1 | contig 14629 bp, 11 predicted proteins | sample MGYA00511248_ERZ779866 | MGnify/ENA primary metagenome ERZ779866 (study PRJEB29588, sample SAMEA2155758) | human gut metagenome | biome: human gut; feature: human-associated habitat; material: faeces | place: Denmark | collected 2008/2010 ... | reverse complement strand
GGCAGCGTGCCGCCGCATCGGCGAGGGGGATTGCCTGAACAAATGATGCAGGCGCAATACCATCAAACGGGATATATGCAAGGCGGCAGAGAATGAGGCTATCCGCTTCATTAAAGGGAGACTGGGCGAAAGTCAGATCGCCGCGCCAGGCAAGGTAATCGAAGACATTCGGCATGTGCTGTTGGCCTCCGTGGAACGGTTTTGCTTTATTATAGCATAAAACAGCACGGGCGGGCGGCCGCAGTTACTGTCCGCTTGCACCATAGTTGGCGAGCACGCGGGCCGAAGGATCGCTGACGTTGCAGCCATCCCAGGCTTTGTTGGGCATCCAGAAATCCGCCACCATGTCCGCCTGGCCGGGATAGTATTTTTCAAACAGTTCGCGGTAAAGCAGGCTTTCCTTGGTGAAAGGCGCAGCAAAGGCGTATTGCCGGCGCTTTTCTTCAAACTCCGCATCCGAGTAACGGCATTCGGCATACTCCTTCAGGTCATCTACCATGGAATGGCCCACCGCATCGCTGAAGGCGGCCTTTTCACGGTACAGGATGTCGTGCGGCAGCCAATCGCCTTCAAAGGCATGGCGCAGCAGGTATTTGCCTTTCCCATAAACATTCATTTTCCGGGCCGGATCAATGGCCATCACATACTTCACAAAATCAAGATCGCCAAAGGGCACACGCGCTTCCATGGAGTTCACCGAGATACAGCGGTCTGCGCGCAGTACATCGTACATATGGATCTCCCGGATGCGCTTTTGCGCTTCCCGCTGGAACTCCTCCGGAGAGGGCGCAAAGTCCGTGTACTTGTAGCCGAACAGCTCGTCCGAAATTTCGCCGGTCAAAAGCACACGCACATCGGTCTGCTCATGAATGGCTTTGCAGCAAAGGTACATGCCCATGCTGGCACGGATGGTGGTGATGTCGTATGTGCCGAGGCAGCTGATGAGCGTTTCAAGCGTGGAAAGCACCTGCTCGCGCGTCATGATGACCTCTGTATGGTCGCTGTGCAGGTAATCCGCAACTTCCCGGGCGTACTTGAGGTCGATTGCATCCGTATCCATGCCGATGGCGAAGGTGCGGATGGGCTTTTTGAGCAGCCGGGCAGAGATCGCGCAGACAAGGCTGCTGTCCAACCCGCCGCTCAGGAGAAAGCCGAGCGGCGCATCCGCATCAAGGCGCTTTTCCACACCCGCGATGAGCCGCTCGCGGATGCCGGCGCAGAGGGTCTCCACGTCATCCGTGCAATAGCGGGAAACGGCGGCAACGTCGCAATAACGCACGAATTTGCCCTCCGCATAATAATGGCCCGGCGGAAAGGGAAACACATGCTCTGTGAGGCCCACGAGGTTCTTTGCCTCGCTTGCAAACGCAATGCCGCCATCCGGCAGGTAGCCATAAAACAGCGGTCGGATGCCGATGGGGTCGCGTGCGGCGATGAGGTGCCCGGTTTTGCCATCGTAAAGCACGAGTGCGAACTCCGCATCCAGCTTTTCAAACATGGAAAGGCCGTATTCATGGTACAGCGGCAGCAGAATTTCGCAATCGGATTCGCTTTGAAACGAATACTTCTCCTTCAATTTTTCGCGCACAGGGCGGAATCCGTATAACTCGCCGTTGCAGATGACAGCATCCTCCCCAAGGAAGAAGGGCTGCATGCCTTCCGGTGCAAGACCCATGATGGCCAGGCGGTGGAAGCAGAGATAGCCTGTTTTGGTTTTAATGATGCGGGACATGTCCGGCCCGCGGGAAAGGGTTTTTTCAAAACCTTCGGCAAGCAGCGCGGGAGAGATGGTCTTACTTTCGACAGCCATGATGGAACACATAAAAAGCACCTCCGAATAAAAATACGCAGCCAATTCATCCTTTTTTATTTTAGGACGAATGCTGCGAAATCCGCGGTGCCACCTAATTTACTGCAAATAACAGTCACCTTTCAAGCTCTAACAAGCCGGCGCAGCGTAACGTGCTGCCATCCCGTCGCCCCTACTTGCCCGAAGGCTTTGGGTTTGCTGCTCCCGAGTGTTCTTCACGCAATGCCCTGTGCGGGATTTTCACCATCGCCCGCTCTCTGCAACCGGCTCTCTGCGGTACTTTTCTCGATCGTCGCATGTTGCGATAAACTTTTAATGGAGCTTATGATAACACCAATGAATATTCCTGTCAACAGAAAAAATATACATAATATATTATTTTTGCAACAGCCCGGCCATGTCTTCCGGAAGCGGGGCGATGAAGTGTAGCGCCTCCGCCGTAAGCGGGTGGGTGAGCCACAGCTCATAAGAGTGGAGCGCCGGCCGTGCAATGCGGGCATCCTGCATGCCATAAAGCCAATCCCCGGCAAGCGGAAAGCCGAGCGCCGCCATATGCACACGGAGCTGGTGCGTGCGGCCGGTGCAGGGCACAAGGCGCAAAAGCGTGAAGCCATTTGCCTGTGCGAGCGAGGCATATTCCGTGCGGGAGGGTGCGCCATCGGGCCGCACGGCGCGCTGGTACGTTGAGCCGTCCGCAAGGCCGATAGGCAGCGTGACCGCACCCATGGGCGGTTCTACGGCGCCTGCGGCGATGCCGCGGTATTCCCGGCGGAACTCGGACGAGTGCAGCATGCGGCGCAAAAGCTCATGCATATAGCCGTTTTTTGCAAAGGTGATGATCCCCGTTGTGCCCCGGTCCAACCGGCTGACAGGATGAGGGATGCAATCCTGCGGAAGATAGGCCGCAAGCGCGTTTTCGAGGGTAAGCTCCTCCGGGTCGCGCGTCGACTGGTGCACGGCGAGCCCGGCAGGCTTGTTCAGAATCAGGATATCCTCATCTTCAAAGAGCACTTCGAGCGGCATGGGCATGGGACGCGGGCGCGGCGCATCCGGCGCATCGCCAGTTTCTGCCGTGAGCACATCGCCGGCCTGCACAGAGGCCGTTGTGAATGCGCGCACGCCGTTGAGCAGGATCCCCGTTTCGCGCAGCTTCACCCTGCGGATGAGCGATTCGGACATGCGCAGCTCTTGCGCAAGCAGGCTTTTGACCGTACGCCCGGCAAGGCGTTCGTCAATGGGGAGCGTAAGCGTGCGCATAGGGCCTCCTTGGAGCGGGATGAACATAAGTATAGCATAGTTGGTGGATCGGAAGCTAGAACAATCCTCAGCCGCCTGCGGCGACAGCTCCTTCAAAAGGAGCCTTTTTGGTTGCGGTTTTCAAAAAGCCCCCTTTTTGAAAGGGGGTGGCAGCACCGTAGGCGCTGACGGGGGATTGCCGAATACGCGCAGCCTTTGCGGAAGCTAGAACAATCCTCAGTCACGGCTTGCGCCGTGCCAGCTCCTTCCGGAAAGGAACCTTTTCTCTATAAAAAATAGTATTAGAATTTGAATTTCTTAAAAGCACTACACTGTCCAAACCATTGAAAAACACTGACTTTTTCACTCATTCAGTCACTTAACAACACTTCGATTTTTGACGCTTTGGTGCCCAAATGGTGCTCAGATTTCCTATGACGATATAAAACGATACGGGCAGATATAAGAAAAATCATATAAGCATAGGTAAATGATAGAAAATTTCAAAGATTAGTGCTAAAATGCAAACATATAAATATGAATTTGGAGGTTAAAGCGTGAAAAGGACAAAGAAAAATATTATCATTTTATGTTGCTCGCTGGTAATGATATTGATTGTGTCATTTAGCACAAGATTTCTCAAATACATAGATATATCTGCACTTAAAATTACAGTTCTAATAATCCTCAATCTGTTAAATGGATTTATCGCGTGGCTTGCAATGAAGCAGACAGATATGATAGTGGATATGGATTTCAAAAATAAACGGCAATACTTGATTGGTGCTATTATTGCACTTGCCCTCTCTGTTATAATTGCTGTTATTCCTGCCCTGTGTGGCTTTTCGTTGGTGGGCAAGCATACAAATTTTTCTTGGTTTGATTTAATTTATAACTTTTTATTTTATATGCTGATTATTGGACCGGTTGAGGAATTTGTGTTTAGAGTATATTTACAAGATACTTTTGTGAGTTTCTTTGAGAAGCATAAATGGTTAGGCGTTGTGGTTGCAGCTTTCTTATTTGGATTGTGGCATATCATCAACGGGAACATTGTTCAAGTATTATTTGCTTTTGGTATAGGTCTTGTTTTTGGATTCGCAAAATATAAAATCAAAGACTGTGGCTATGTGAGTGTTGCTTTCGGGCATGGATTATATGATTTCTTGAATACCATCGTCAGAATGTTTGTTGTATAACGATTTCAATTTGCAAGGAACAGAAACTTCCAGTTTGCACAAGGGTTTGGAATATTCCCAACAAGTAAAAATTTCTCTTATTATCGCAGACAAAAACGAGTGATTTTTACGGAAAAGGTACCACTTTCCTATGCTTGCTACGGAACGTTTAACAAAGGAACGTAAAGGAAAGGATAATCTAAATTGATAGCAGCTTGCTTTGAAATGTTACGCAGTCAAAGGGTGTTTTTGAACGAAAAGGTATAAACACCTTACCCTATCAATTCTGTGCCTATGAAGCCTTCGTTTGTAAGGCTGATATACATCTAATGCGTAACATAAAGGCGTAAAACAAGGCTACCCTAAAATTGCCTTTGTGGGCGTGATAACACCGCTCTATGCTTCTGTGAATTGCCTTGTTTGTGGTGCTAAAATGGTGCCCAACTTTACAAAACTAACTTATGCGGCGATATAAGGAGATACAAGCAAGAACGGGAAAAACCTTGCAAAATCAAGGCTTTTTCCATACTTTTATAAACACTTGCAAGAAGTTATAAGACGATTTTCGTCTATAAAATCAATAAAAAAGCCCCCTTTTTGAAAGGGGGCGGAAGCACCGTAGGTGCTTCCGGGGGATTGAAGAGTTGCAGCGCCGTTTCAAACCTGTGTTATTTCACCAAAAGCTCCGCGATCTGTACAGCATTGGTCGCCGCACCCTTGCGGATTTGGTCGCCGCAGCACCAGAGCGTGAGGCCGTTTTCGCTCACAAGGTCACGGCGGATGCGGCCCACAAACACATCATCCTGGTCGCTCGTGTCAAGCGGCATCGGATAAACATCGTTGTTCGGATCGTCCACAAGCTGCACGCCCTCTGCTGCAGCGATGGCCGCGCGCGCTTCCTCCACGGAAACAGGGCGCTTTGTGGTAAACGTGGCGCTGATGGAATGGGAGCGCATTACGGGCACGCGTACGCACGTGCAGGTGACGCGAAGCTCCGGCAGGTGCAGAATTTTGCGGCCTTCGTTTTGCAGCTTCATCTCCTCGGAGGAATAGCCGTTTTCGCCTATGCCGCCGATGCGGGGGAGCAGGTTGAACAGGATTTGATGCGGGAAAGCATTTGCCGTGAGCGGCTCGCCCTTAGGGTATGCCTGCGCCTGTGCTTCAAGCTCTGCAAGCCCGTTTGCGCCTGCGCCGGATACCGCCTGATAGGTGGAGGCCACAATCGTTTCGATGGGCGAGATGCGCGCGATGGGGGCAAGCGCCATCAGCGTGATGATGGTAGAACAATTCGGGTTGGCGATGATCCCTTTTTTGTGCGTGTAAGCATCTTCCGCGTTGATTTCCGGCACCACGAGCGGCACATCCGGATCAAGGCGGAAAGCGCTGGAATTGTCCACAAACACTGCGCCTGCAGCCTGAATGGCCGGTGCAAAGCGCTTCGCGATATCGTTTTCCGCCGCGCCGAGCACGATGTCCATGCCCTCGAACGCAGCGTCGCACGCTTCCTGAATAACGACCTCGCGTCCTTCATAACGCACAGCCTTTCCGGCGCTGCGCCCGCTCGCAAGCAGGCGAAGCTCCCCGATGGGGAATTTGCGTTCTGCAAGCACTTTGATCATTTCCTGGCCAACGGCGCCTGTTGCGCCCAGCACGGCCACGTTGTAAAGCTTTTTCTGTTTCATAGCGGTTGATCCTTTCTGGTAAAGCTGTTATAAAGCACCCGGATGGTCTTTTCAAAATCCCGGTCGTCCACGCCGACGATGATATTCAGCTCTTCCGGGCCCTGGGAGATCATGCGGATGTTGATATCGTTTTCACCGAGCGTGGCGAAGAGCCTGCCCGAAATGCCCGGGCGGAACACCATGCGGCGGCCGACGCATGCGATGAGGGAGATGCCGTCCGTGACCTTCACGGAATCCGGCCCGCAGAAGCTTTCGATCTCCTCCATGATGCTGAAAAGATACGGCTTCACGGCCTCCGTGGAGACCACGAGCGAGAAGCAATCGATGCCGGATACGATTTGCTCAATGTGCAGCTCGTGTTTTTCAAACAGGGCAAGCACGCTGCGCACCACACCGAGCTTTGCGGAAACATGGCTCTTGTGGATGTCCATGATACAGTACCCGCGCCTGCCGGCAACGCCCGTGATGAAGTAAGGCTCCGAATGCAGGGCATCCTCCTCAAACTCCTCGCGGATCATCGTGCCCGATGCGGAAGGGTCGTTGGTGATTTGTTCTGCAGCCATAGAATTGTATGGTAAACGATCTATGTCGCAAGCGGTCAATGATGCCGCTGCCAATAATAAGGTCAATATCTTTTTCATTGTTGTTTCTACTGATTAAAAGGTAAGATTTAAACCGAACATATATTTACGTACAGACGGATAAACGGCAGGGCCGGCAGTACCCATTACCGAACCGTCACTGGCCGGAATTTCAGGGTCTACGCCTGAATAATCTGTGATTGTAAACAGGTTTTCTGCGTTCATGAATACGCGTAAATTTTGAATACCCCATTGTGGTAGCTTAAAGTTGTACCCCAGGGTCAGAGAACGTAATTTCAGGTAGTCGCTGTCTTCCAGATAGCGGGAAGATGCAGAGTTTCCTTTATCTTGATTATTATATTTGGCAACGGGATGAGTGGCAATATCTCCCGGTTTTTCCCAACGATTCCAGCCATCTTTCAGTTTCATTTGATTGCGGTCGGTATAAGTTCCGTCGGAGTCATATTCTTGACGTGAATAGTTATAAATCTTTCCGCCGATAGAGTAACCGAATACGGCATTCAAGTCAAAACCTTTCCATGTTAAAGTTGTAGAGAAACCTCCGAACAAATCGGGAGCTGCTGAACCGCATTTATAGTATCCTGCTTCTGCATAGTTAGAGGTTGTTTCTCTTCCTGTGACATTGCCTTCGCTATCTTTAGTATCTTTGTACCACATTGGAGCACCGTTTTCAGGATTTACACCTGCCCATTCCTTTAAATAATAAGTATCTACCGGATAACCGATTTCGAGGATGCGTTGCGCTGTACCGGCAATGCTACTTCCATCACTGATGATAACGGGTTTTACCACATAGCTTCCGTCTGTATCTTTTTGTTTATAGAGATCTTTTAATTTATTACTATTGTGACCTATATTTAATTCTACGTTCCAGAACCAGTCTTTTGTACTGATGATATCACCGCCTAATGAGATTTCATATCCGGTGTTCTTCATTTTGCCGATATTCCTGTAAACACTGGTCACTCCGGTAAGCCCTGTAACAGGCACATTATAAAGAATGTTGTCTGTGTCTTTTGAATAGAAATCAAAAGTAAAGCGCAGACGGTTATTAAACAATGCAGCGTCAAGACCGATGCTTGTGGTGTAAGTTTTTTCCCATGTCAAGTCTTTGTTGCCGATAACACTGATTAGTGCACCTGAGTTTTCATTATAACTGGAAGACACCGAATACAGGTCGTATTGTGGGTAAAGTGAAGAGGGACGGTTACCTACTGTACCATAACCTCCACGTAATTTAAGGTTATCGATCCAATCTACATCAAACCAATCCTCGCGACTGATAATCCATCCCACACTACCTGACAGAAGATTGCCGTATTTAGCATTCGTACCTAAGTTGGATGCACCGTCCCGGCGGATAGAGGCTTCGGCAATATACTTACCATCATATACATATTTCCATTGAGTGAAATAAGACTGAGTAGCCCATTCGCTGATACCGCCTTTAGTACGTTCGGGCTTGGATACTACATCCAGAACTTCAAATCCGGGTACAAATCCGGTACCATAGACATCTAGATTCTTATAATAATAATCATTAAATTCGTAAGCTATCAATCCGCTGATAGAGTGCTTGCCGAAGTCTTTGTTTATTAATAATTTCTGGTTGGTATAACGGCGGGTTACTTCTGCTCTCCACTCTGTGAGACGCCCGTTTACATTTTCGCCACTGCTTGAGCGCGGATCACTATAGCCGTGAGAAGTAGAGTTGATGTATTTATAGTTGTTGACAGATGAGAATGTCAGCCAGTCTGTTATTTTAATGTCAAAATCTAAACTTCCCATAAATTCGTAATATTTGGACTCTGAATAGTTCCATTGTAAATCGTATAGGTAGTTGGTTTGCTGAGTGTTTACCCAACCACTGTAGCGGTGAGGAACCAAGTTGCCGTCTTTGTCATAGGGACTATCCCATGGGAGCATGGAATACATAGCTGTGACAGAGTATTGGCGGTCATCAATATTTCGAAGTGAACCGCTGAGTGCAGGTTTGATTGTCAACCAGTCAAATGGTTTGTATGTAGTCTTCAAGCGGAAGTTGTACCGACTGTAATCATATCCTTTCACGGCACCTTCTTCATCGTAATATCCTACAGATAGATAAGATTGCATTTTTTCGTTACCACCGCGTAAAGATACATTATACTCCTGTGTGAGTCCGTTTTGGGTAGCTAAATCCCACCAACTGAAATTACTGTCACGCAGGTCCTTGTTCCATCGTGGAAAAGAAATTTCATTGGCATTTTGGAAGGAAGCATAATAGTCATAAAGTTCTGCACCATTCATTACTTCCAAATTTCCATTATTCAGTGAGCTGACCCCTAATTTTACAGAAGCTTCGATAGTCATTTTTTCGGCTCGTCCGCTTTTGGTTGTAACTACAATGACACCATTTGCACCTTGAGAACCGTAAATGGCAGTGGAGGCGGCATCTTTTAAAATAGTCATACTTTCAATATCTGCTGGATTTAATTGTCCGGCGTCCGAGCCTACTATAACACCGTCAATAACCCATAGTGGAGAAGTCGTACCGTTAAGTGTGGCTTGTCCACGGATAACTACTGCACCACTGGAACCGGGTTGGCCTGATCCCGGAGCCACATATACTCCCGGAACTTTACCATTCAACAAATTTTCTACCGATGGTGTGGTTATGTCCTTCAACTTCTCGCTTTTGATGTTATTCATAGAACCGGTTAAACTTTCTTTGCGCTGAGTTGTGTAACCTACTACTATGACTTCATCCAGCGCTTCAGAGTCTTCGTCCAATTTGATTGTTTGCAAGCCACCGGTTGCTTTCACTTCTATTGATTTGTAACCAATAAAAGAGATGCTGAGAGTAGAACCAATCGGTGCTGTCAATTCATATTCGCCATCAAAATTGGTGATACTACCGTTTGTCGTTCCTTTTACAACGACATTGGCACCGATAACCGGTTCTCCGGTTCTGGCATCCAAAACTTTTCCTTTGATTTTGGCTGTCTGTTGTGCTACGGTTGGGAGTGAAACATCAGCCATACCGGTAGGAATGGCAGAGGAAGGAATTGAAGTCATTCCAAGTACACCGGCTAATAATGTGTACTTACCTCTTTGGGTTAAAGTCTTAATTTTCATAAGTGTTTCATAGAGTTAATAATACTATAATAGATTTGAAAGGCTAATGAATTAAGGAGTATTTGCTAAGTATTTTAAGAACTTATCCTATTTGTCAGAAGTAGCTATAGGTGGTATTCATTGTGAAAAAGAGCTTCTTTTAGCTTCTTGTTTTCTACCTTTTATATACCGTCATGATGCTTTATTACATAAAGATAAAGTGTGAAAAATTATAGAAATGGCATAGGATAATTAAGACAGTGAAACGGGAATGAGATAATTTTATCTTTTTGAGCTTAATAATAGTGAATAAATCAATAATATTATTATCTTTGCCGCTGTTAGTGAATGAAGAAAATAGGATAAGTTCTTAAAATACTTATCGCATTTTCTAATTATTTGTAGTAAATAAGATATCTGATAAATAAAAAAGGAGAATAATCCATTGGATTATTCTCCTTTATACTATTGAGTTTTAAATAAAGTTCTCTAATCAAGTATGACAGTTACTTGATTTCGTATCCCCAAGCACGTAGGGCACCATTTCCCATACCAATAAGACCTGTCTTAATGATTTCTTTTAACTTTTTCATAATGTTATCCTTTCTTTGTTGATTAAAATGATGGCATTTATGTTATTTAATGCCTACGCCCCAAGCTCTTACTTCGTTTTCACCCATCATAGCCAGGACTTTCATTACAATACTTTTTACCTTTTTCATAATCTCGTTATCCTTTCTTTCTATGTTTTATAACACAAAATTACGTGCTTTTGTTTTCTGTTGTATACTTATGAGGTCAAAATATACACTAAAGGGACAAATTCTTGATACAGGTCAAGAATTTGCCCCTTTTTATGAAAAAGAAGTTTCAGAAGCCCAATTTACGGAACTCGTTTTCGAAGTTGGGTGTAAAAATATCTTTTCCCATATTGGCTCTAATTTCGTCTAATGTCCAAAAGCGTCCTCCGGCCAGTTCCTCACTGGGGGTAATGGGACCATCATAAACGGTTTTGTGTGAGAATACCAGTTCTTTTTCGCGAGTGGACTCAAAAACATAATTAGTCAGCAGTTCGGGGGTGAAGTCGGTAATTCCGAGTTCTTCTTTCACTTCACGGTGGAGTGCCATTTCTACGCTTTCGCCCAAATCGACATGACCGCCTACTGAAGTATCCCATTTGCCGGGTTGGATATCTTTCCATTCCGGTCGTTTTTGCAGGTAAAGTTCACCTTTGCTGTTGAATACGTGGAGGTGCACTACCGGATGAAGTTTTTTACTGCCGTCATGACATTCGCCTCGTGTGGCAGCTCCCACAATATTTCCTTGTTCATCCACAATGGGAAGCATTTCTTCTTTATTGTCGCTATTCATACTTTGTTCTTTTTTGCCTGCAAAGATAGTGAAATAATAACTTAATAATCCACCTGGTGACGTTTCAAAAAAGCCACAGTCTTATGTATTTCTTTGTACATCACTATGTCTTCGCGGATGAAAGGTACTTCCTTGCGATAAACCGAGAGGAATTTTTCAATGTATGGAGAGCTTCTGAGCGGACGCCGGAAGTCGATACCTTGAGCTGCATTCATCAGTTCGATGGCAAGTATATGTTCCAGATTGTCCATTATCTTAAACAGTTTGGTGGCAGCATTGGCCCCCATGCTCACATGGTCTTCTTGTCCGTTGCTGGATACAATGGAATCACTGCTGGCGGAGTAGCAATACATTTTATTTTGGCTTACCATAGAGGCTGCTGCATATTGGGGAATCATAAAGCCTGAATTCAGTCCGGGATTGGCAACAAGGAATTCGGGCAGTCCGCGAAGTCCCATAATAAGCTGGGCCACACGACGCTCGGATATATTCCCCAGTTCGGCCAAAGCGATGGCGAGATAATCATAGACGAGTGCCAGAGGTTGTCCATGGAAGTTTCCGCCCGATATAATCAGGTCTTCATCGGGGAAGATGGTGGGATTGTCGGTGACAGAGTTGATCTCGGTCAGCAAAACGGACGCGGCATGGCGAATGGCATCTTTGGTAGCGCCGTGTACTTGGGGAATACAACGGAATGAGTAGGGGTCTTGCACATGTGTCTTGGGCTGAGTTATGATTTCACTTCCTTCCAGTATACGGCGGAATGCGGCTCCTGTCTCTATCTGGCCTTGGTGCGGTCGCATCTGCTGGATACAATTCATGAACGGATCAAGACGTCCGTCGAAAGCTTCAAGAGAAATAGCGGCAATGAGGTCGGCTTTCTTGCTCAGTCGGAACGCTTTCAAGATGGCATAAACACCGTTGGCGCTCATGAATTGTGTACCGTTCAGCAAAGCCAGTCCTTCTTTACTTTTCAGTTTTACAGGCTCCCAGCCAAATTCATCGAGTACACTGATGGCTTCGCATCGCTTACCTTTATAATATACATCTCCCACACCGATAAGCGGCAGGAAAAGGTTGGCAAGCGGAGCAAGATCGCCGGATGCACCTAACGAGCCACGGTCATATACAATGGGCATTACATCATTGTTGAAGAAGTCGATGATGCGTTGTACAGTAATGACTTGCACACCGCTATGTCCCAACGAAAGGGCATGTGCCTTGAGCAGAAACATCAGTTTTACTATGACATGCGGCATCTCTTCGCCCACACTGCAAGCATGGCTTTTCACCAGATTCTCTTGTAAGGTACTCAGTTCGTCAGACGAGATATTGCGGTTGCACAGCGAGCCGAATCCGGTGGTAATACCATAAAGCGGTGTGTCGGAATTGGCTATCTTTTTATCCAGATAGTCCCTGCACTTCTGAATGCGCTCCCGTGCTTCGGACGCCAGTTCCAGTTTCAGGTTCTCATTGATGATACGTTCGATAATATCGAATGTGAGTTCGCCGGAACCTATTTGATATACGTTCTTCATAATCTTCTTTTTTAGAAAACGGTTTTCACATAGTCCAGTATCTTTTGTTCTTCGGCAATCGTTGTCTTTTCTATCATATCCGCTTCTTCAGTCATTTCTTTTACAAATTTCTCGTCTTTGATAGAAGTGAGATTGATGCGGACATTCAGCAATGCGCCTAGTATAGCGGTTCGTGCACACATCATAGCCACACAAGCATCGGTCACGGCATTGCTGTTTCCTTTTCGTGCCACTACGTCAATCATCGGCAGGATGGAATGGACGATACGTGCCACTTCCATCGGTATTTCGGCTGCATATTTGGTCTCTTTTTGAATCGCTTCGCTGCGGATGTTTTTCTCTTCTTCTGTTTCGTTTTCCCGCTCGGAGTTTTCGTTTTCTCCAACCGTCTCTTATATCATTCTCTTCCGTTGCCTTTCCGCGTTATCGTCGGTTTATTTGTTTTTCTTGTTTTTTCCCTGCTTCTTTCGTCTTTTTAGGTAATCCGATCTTTATATTCGGGCCTTTTCGGCCTTTTTCCACCATGCTCTTTTTTATTGTTTTTTTCTATCTTTTTACTAATTTTTCTATCACCAAGGAGATTTTTCATGCCCATAGTCATAGACAGCGCGCTGCCCGCCTATAAAATTTTAAGCGGCGAAAAGATATTTGTCATGGATAAGGCACGCGCCGTTACGCAGGACATCCGCCCGATCGAAATAGCCATACTCAATCTCATGCCGACCAAGGAGGAAACGGAGACGCAGTTCATGCGTCTTCTTTCCAACTCTCCCCTGCAAGTAAACGTGACCCTTTTAAGCACGGAAAGCTATCACGGAAAGCACACGACGGAGGGCTATCTGGGGAAGTTTTACCAATCGTTTCGCAACGTTCAGAGCAAACATTTCGACGGAATGATCGTCACGGGTGCACCCGTAGAGCAAATGGAATTTTCTTCCGTGGCATATTGGGACGAACTGAAACGCATTTTCGCCTATACGCGAACGAACGTCACCTCCACGATTTTCATCTGTTGGGGAGCCATGGCCGCGCTGAACTATTTTTACGACGTAAAAAAATACCCTCTGAAAGAGAAGCTCTTCGGGGTATTTTCTCACCATAAAGTTTTTTATGAACAGCCCGAACCGTTGATGCGGGGAATTTCCGACGAATTTCACATGCCGCATTCCCGACATTCGACGGTCAAGGTGAGCGACATCGAAAAAATCCCGTCCTTAAAAATTTTAGCGACGTCCGCCCGAGCGGGCGCCTCCATAGTGGCGTCGAAGGACGATTCGCAGGTATTCGTATTCGGACACATGGAGTACGACAGAGATACCTTAAAAAAGGAATACGAACGGGATCTGAAAAAGGGACTTCCCATACAAAAGCCTCATTCCTATTTTGCGGATAAAGCCTGCGAAAAGGTAAAAATGAACTGGACGTCCACGGCAAATCTGTTTTATAACAATTGGCTGAACTATTGCGTGTATCAAGTCACGCCTTATCGGTTCGAGGATTAAGTATTTCGTTTTCTCTCCTTAAAAATCTCTTCTCGGCGCCTTGTAAAATCCCCGCCGCCTCGTCTCTATCAAATGGTATTCCTGTTTTTTATCGAAGGAAAATTCCACGGGACTGTCAGGAGATGCGAACATGGTGGCGCCCGAAACATCTGCTATCTGGCTGTAACCGGCCCCGCAGAGACACATGGTGACGCCATAGGAAAACGCTCCGGCGCGAAGAAGCACCGATTCGGTGGAATCGGAAATAATGCCGAACGGACAGAGAATCAGGTCGCTGCCGCAGACGGAAAGCGTGCGTAAAATCTCGGGGAAATAGAGGTCTTCCGCGACGGCGATTCCCAGCCGCCCGACCTTTGTTTCGTAAACTCTCAGCCCCGCGCCGCTCTTAAAATCCCCGTCTATCGCATTGAGCATGTCGGACACGCCGAGCAGCCTTCCGTTTTCCGCCACCACGGCGGATTTTCTCTTTACGCCCCGCGTATCGGTCACACAGCCGCAGACGACGACGTTATGATTTTCCTTGGATAAAATGGCGGCGTCCTCGAAATATCCCGTTTCGCCGCGCAGCTCCTTTTCATAACTGACCTCGCCCAAGCCCTGAAACCCGAAAAAGA
>ERZ779866.2895-NODE-2895-length-14656-cov-5.636189_pt1 | contig 14656 bp, 5 predicted proteins | sample MGYA00511248_ERZ779866 | MGnify/ENA primary metagenome ERZ779866 (study PRJEB29588, sample SAMEA2155758) | human gut metagenome | biome: human gut; feature: human-associated habitat; material: faeces | place: Denmark | collected 2008/2010 ... | reverse complement strand
TCCACGAGTTCAACCCAATGATGGGTCACCGTGGCTGCCGTCTTGCAGTAACATACCCAGAAATCGCAGTAATGCAGACAAAGGCTGTTATTAAGGCTGCTTTGGCTGTTAAGGCTTCAAAGGGTTATGACATCGTTCCTGAAATCATGATTCCTCTCGTTGGCGAAGTTAAAGAGCTTAAGTTCGTTAAGGACGTAGTTGTTAAGACTGCTGACGAAGTTATCGCAGCTTCAGGTGTTGAAATGAAGTACAAGGTTGGTACAATGATCGAGATCCCAAGAGCTGCTCTTACAGCTGATGAGATTGCTAAGGAAGCAGAGTTCTTCTCATTCGGTACTAACGACCTTACTCAGATGACATTCGGCTTCAGCCGTGATGACGCTGGTAAGTTCCTCAATGCTTACTATGAGCACAAGATTTATGAGAACGATCCATTCGCAAGACTCGACCAGGTTGGCGTAGGCAAGCTTGTTAAGATGGCAGCTGAGCTCGGTAGAGCTACACGTCCTGACATCAAGCTCGGTATCTGCGGCGAGCACGGCGGCGACCCAACAACAATTGAGTTCTGCCATAAGGTTGGTCTCAACTATGTATCTTGCTCACCATTCCGTGTGCCGATTGCTAGACTTGCAGCAGCTCAGGCAGCTATCAAGAATAAGTAATCAAAACTAAAATTTAATTTCAGATTAACTTCTGAATAACGTACAGGCATATCGCAATGCGATATGCCTGTTTTTTGCTGTTATCAAAAATTACCACAGCAAAGCGGCAAACGTATTTGGGCCAACTATTCCGTCTGCTTCAAGGTTGTTCTTCTTTTGAAAATCTAAAACAGCAATTTTTGTCTGCTCTCCAAACTCTCCGTCATAACCATTGGTATTATATCCACGACAAATTAAAATTGACTGTAAAATTTTCACATAGTCGCCCTTATCCCCCATTTTTAAAAGTTTGCAGGCGTTCTTGGTTTTAACCCCCATAATTCCGTCAGCAACCAAACCGGCTTTATAGGCAACATTTAAAAAGCTTTGCAATGAACACACAATAGCCGCCTTTGTCTTTGGGCCGTATTCCCCATCCATATCGCAGACTGTTCCAAACTTTCTGTTTAACCACAGCTGTACCTCTTTAATAGCTTTGGTTTTTGCGTCCATCATCACAGTTCCAGTATTGGTTTCATTGTAAGATTGGTCGGCTAGACTCCAGTTAGGTCTGTAATAGCCGTTAATTCTTCCTGAATAAAGTGGATAAGTTTTTCTGCATACTGTAGAGGAGGTATTTGATCCGTTAGCGTTACCTTCTATAGTATGTACCGTGTTTCCCTCGACGTACTCAACAATACCCACATGGTCACTGAAATATTTGTCATGTCCCGGAAAATATCCAAGTCCGTTCCATGTAAATACCACAGCATCTCCGGGCTGAGGAATTGCCTCATGTCCTTCAAACCACTTTCCGTACCCTTTAGCCACACCGTATCTCGGAATATCCCCTGCGCCTAAAACCTTTACAAAGCATTTGTTTATCAACCCCACATCAGCTGCGCATTTTGATACAAATTCTGCACACCACGGAGTTCCTGCAGGCATACCAAAGTAATCATTGAATATCTTGCATCCAGTTCCCACATATTTCTGAGCTATTTTTACAAAATTATCCCTTATATTAGCCATAATACATATCTCCTTAAAATTTATATAACTATAGAAATGTATTACGGTAAACCGTTTATTATACATAAAAAAATAAACTTCCTTACAGGTAACAATAACCCATAAGGAAGTTTTTAATTAGATTTATTATTTAACTAACATAAGCTGTAATAATGACGCATCAATAATATTTATTTTTCCGTCCTTATTTACATCTGCAAGACTCTCATCGAATATGCCTTCCGGTTTGAGCCTTGTAAGATAAATTTGAATTGCCGTAACATCCAAAACTGTAATTTCATTATCATGATTAACATCACCGAGAATTCCGTTTACTTCAACCGTAATTTCAGTCTTTACTCCTGATTTAGGTTCTGTAACTGTAATTACAGCGGTTCCCGATGATACAGCAGTCAATTTTCCGTCGTTACTTACATTGACCACTGAGCTGTCGGAGGTTGAATATACAAGCTCTCTTCCTGAAACATTTAATGGTTTTATAGAAGCTTCAATCTGCTTTTCCTCTCCTATACCCATTGACAATGTGTCGCCAGTGTCCACACTAATTGCAATAGGCTCCAGTACATTAAGCATACATCTTGCAACTTCAATACATTCATCACCCTGATAAACTCTCTGATAAATCTCTTCATTTCCGTATTTATCCAAATCGTCAGCGGTAATGTCTGTAAGCTCATATTCAACTATTGTGCTTTCACCCGGTTCAAGAGATTCAATAACTGTGCTGCCATATACTTTGCCCTGTGAACCATCCTCATTGTCCTCTGCGGAAGCTGTGAGAGTCAATTCATCGGAAGGAATATTTCCTTCGTTTGTGACAGTAACAGAAGCATAGAAATTTCCGTCTTTGTACTGTGCTGTAGGTTCGGAAAGTACAATGTCCGCTTTCTTTTCTACATTTACGGTTTCAGACTCGTTTGTAACATTATTTGCGGTTACCTTTGCTTTTATTGACAGATTATCTATATTATCCGGAACAGTCCAAGGAACATCAATGTTTACCGTTTCGCCTGACATAATCACATTGTCAAAGCTTTCACTGTAAATCACTGTGTCAGTACCATTTATAGTTTGTATAACATCAACTTTGTATCCCTCTGTCTTTTTAAGACCTTCATTTTTAATTGAAAGGCTTATGCTGTTTTCTTCTCCTGCTCTTGGTGTCTGTGCAAACTTTGGTTCTTCTGTAAACTTCATATTGTTTGTTATTGAAGCTTCAAACAACACAATGTCGTTTTCTGAAAAGCTCAGTGTTCCCTCTTCATCAACCTGCTGTTCGTACATATTTGCCGCCATGTAAATGTTATTATTGTCGCCAAAAGCTATTGAATATTCGTCAAGCATTTTACCTGTGTGTGTTATCTGTACAGGCTCGCTCCAGCCGGTATAGGTATTTATCTTGTCTTCGCTGTTTTCTGAGGTAAGCTCCATAACGGAACCGTAAATCTCCTGAGAAGTTTTTCCCTCATCATCTATCTGTCCAGGCTCAAGCCACAGCAGATAAAGACTTTCGTCATCATTCTGAACAAGTGTATATGAGCACACATTTGCCTTGTTTTCCTGGTCTTCATCAAGGCAGAAAGTCTTTTTGTCGATTTGGAAATCACCGTTTGCCATCGATGAGAAGATGCTCAGATTGTATTCCTCTTCGGTCATTTCCAAGTCAGCGGCTGTAAGCTTGTACCAATTCGGAGAGCTTCCGTCTGCATTTTTAAGATAATCAAGCTTTCCTGTAAGCTCTATATCGTTTAACATAGAGGTCAGGTTTATCATGCAGAAATCGCTTTCTCCGCTTACCCAAGACAAGTATACGTTGTCGTTAAACTCAGTAATCTTAGGTGAAATATCTGTTTTATAATCGTTTGTAATTCTTATCGGATAATATGATTTTTTATTTGTTATGTCTGTCACATACAAATAAACATCTCTGTCGTCTGTTGTCTGAAGATTTTGGTCGCTGTCTATTGTGTAGGTCATAAGAACTACATCGCTGTTGTCCATATGTCTTACAGTTGAATTAAAGTCTATTATCAGCGGGTCATTCATATCCTCGCATGGAATATTGAGGTATGTTTCTTCTCCCCATGTGCCTGTATTACTGTCATAAATTCTGTAAGCTATTGTGCTGTAGGTAGCGTTAAAGTCGAGAATTTCTTCATTTGAAGAAGCATCCTTTATATCTCTCTTTAAGTAGTAGCAGAATATATTTCCTGTTGTTTCAGAATAGCCAAACTGAGGCATCATGTCAAAGTAATTATCCTGTGTAAGCAATGTTTTTTCGGAGAAGGAATCAGTTGCCGGGTCATAAATAGCATATGCAATTTCAAGACCTGCCAAAATATCTTTTGGAGAATCAGCATTTTCATAGGTTTTATTTTCATCAATCCATGAAATCAAAACCTTGTCCCCTATCTTTTTCATGGAAGGCATTGCATCTGCGGTACCGTTGTCATCCACCAAAACAGGCTCACTCCACAAACCCTCTTCGTCAGCTATTGTATAATACAAGCTTCTTGAGTTTATTCCGTTTCTGCTTGGGTCGTCATCCATAAACAGCATCATCATTCTGCCGTCATCAAGGATTAAAATCTGAGGCTTTGCATATTCTACAGTATTTTCTGCCAAAATCTGCTGGCTTACGTTTTCACCTGACGATGATAGCAGATAATTTCTGCCAAAATCAGCTGTATCAAAGCTTCCTTTGTTGAGTGTTCTCACAGAAATGCTGTCTTCTCCTGCCTTGTACCCCGGTATGGAAGTTTCATCCTCATATACTCCTGTTCCCACAGTTACAATATCAGGAACATAATCAAAACTGAAGAGAACTAAGTCAATACCAAATCCACCGCCGAATTTAAAGAGGAAGCCCTCAAAGATTTCGGCAGCCGAATCGCCTAAACAGTCAATTTTCATGACTATATCTCCCGTTACAGTACCTCTTGCGCTAAGCGCACCGCAAAATCCTACTCCGACAGATACGTTTCCTCCAACTCCTGCTGTAACTACAGAATTAAAGTCCATAACATCGCTCAAATTTGAAACAACGGTCATATCCTCTGATGTTACTGTTTGGTCAGCATTCATCAGTCCGCTGAAATACAGCTGTATATCCATGAGTGGTTTAACATAAAGCGGAACGCCGTAAATTGTGAAGTTAATTACTCCTCCTACAGTTGCAAAAGCTCCTAAGGAGTACTGTCCTAAGGTCATAACATATGTATCTTTTGTTTCATCATAAGAGAAATAGAAGGAGAATATAAATGATAGACGTGCATCAATCATAAATTTAGGACTTACTGATACGTTTGATTTTTTGTTTTCATTTGCCTGAACTTCCTGTTTAAGCGCATCATCGCTTTTCTCTTTTCCGTCTGAATATGTTTTATTAAGTTCGTCGGTAATCTTTTTTTCCTCTTCTTTAGGATTTCCGCCTACACCGATAGCATTGTTATTACTTGCCTTTACACCCTCTAAAATTGTATAAGCCGTTTTCTTTTCAATATTTGAAATTCCGGGTGCAAACAGGAATTCAATATAATAAGGAGAGTTTGGCTCATTGGTGAGAATTCTCTTTGTAAATGAAAGCTTGCCTGTTGTAACAGTCGGCAGCATTTCTCCCAGAACCGGAACCGTTACACTTGATCTGGTTTCCATATTCAGAAACTGAGGTTCAACCTCAAGAGTAGGAATGTAGAATGTAAGACCGGTGAAAACATCAGCATATCTTATTTCTTCCCTGGTAGTCTGCGCTGTGATATTGCCCTCATCATCTATTGTGTTTACTGTTATAACTCTGTCCTCTGCGTCCACAAGAGAAACATATATCATATCGCCGTCTTCAAATGTAGTATCCATAGTAAACTGGGCAGTAAATATTGTCTGTCCCTTTTTGGTAGCTTCCACAACGGTTTCTTCTCTTGCTCCGTCTTTAGGAACTCTTATAAATATTACTTCTTTAACCTCTCTTCCGTTAAGGTTAACGTCAGCGGTTATATAGATTCTTGTTGAAACAATAGGTACAGCGTTATCTCTTGTATCAATATCCACATCCTTTATAGGGTCTACTGTATATGTAATATTATTTACAAATGGAGCATTCGGTGTACGGATAGGCATATATAAAGTTCCCTTATTTATAGAACTCATATTAGCCTCAACTGTTTTCTCTACAGTGGTATTTGTTTCTTCATCAAAATATCTGTCAACATAGGAAACAAGCTCTTCTGTTGCTCCCTGGCTGCTGACTGTGATATATTCAACACGCTCAACCTCGTTGTTGCCCACACGCAGAGTGATTGTATCTCCGTCTTTGGCATAAACTCCTTTCAGAGAAAATGAACCGTCAGATGACGTTGAGTCAGAAACTCTGTCAATAACTTTTATTACCTTGTTTGTATAGTTGTCATAAAGCTTGGAAATTTCTCCTCCGCCTATAACTGTAACGCCGACAGCTCCCGCCTCGGTAACATTGAATGATGATGACCTTATTGCATTTCCGGGATATTTTACATAACCGTCTATTTTGAACATTTTAAGGTCGGATTCGTTGATTTCTTCCACATCAACCGTTATCACATTGTTTTTCACCTTTTCCTCTGCCACAAAGTCAAGAATATATCCGTTGACCTTCTGGGTGCTTGTTTCCGTTGAGAAAACAGGTCTGTAGATTTTGCCGTCACAGGCGTCTTTCTTTGTAATGAGCTGTATCTGATATACCTTGCCCACTGTAGGCACATATGCTTCTGTGCTTTCTCCGGTGTTCAGAATATACTCGCCATCCTTCAGCTCTATATTGTCCGGAAGTATGTCGCCGTTCACAGTATTAAGTATCGTGAATACTTCCTGAGCCTCTTCTGAAAGCTTTATTGTAATATGGTTTTCCGTTTCACTGAAAACAGGTCTGAGAACATATCTCTCGTTGTCCAGCATAACGATTCTTCTGCCATCCATAATACCGGAAATAACCGGATATGTGTCAGAAGCATTTTTATAGGCGTATTCTTCAAAACCTACATAATATGTACCGCTGTTTTCAGAAACGCCGTCGAGAATTATTTCATCTCCCACATGGAACGTGTGGATACCCGGTGTAAGCTGTGAATCTGTAAAGCTTCCGTCCTCACTTTCAAGAACTTCAACTGTAACATCCTTGTATTCAAATACAGGTTTTATTCTCAGCTCTGTAACAAATCCGCCGTTAGACTTTGAAACCTGCTTTGTATGTTCGTCCAAAATGTCGATAAAGTCGTCGTCAAAGGTTATATTCTGAATATTATCACCCTTAGGAACATACTCAAAGGTAACCTGATTATCACTTGAAGTACCGACTGTAATTTCGTATTTTGTTATAACACCTTTGATAGGCTCGCCACTGGTTGTTTCAGCTGTTTTTATCTGAAGACTCTGTCCGTAAAATCTTGTGCTGTGGCCCTCTCCCAATGTTACATTTGCCGGAGCCTCAACAACATACTCACCCTCAGAGTTGAGATATTTAAGTCCAGTTGGCTGTATGAGAGTTACTTTAAACTGTCTGTACATTGCCGGAACACCGTATACCTTCATATCAACATGAGGACAGCTTACGTTTGAATCGTCGCCTGTTGCCAAAAACAGAAATACATCATTATCCATCGGCAGATTTGAACTGTCAAGGAATGTGACTTTTGAAGATAAACGTCTGCTGAATGGATTGCGTTCGGTAATTGTCTTTAATCCCTTTTTGTTAGAAACATCTTTTACCTGAATAGTGTTATATCTTGCAGAGTCGTCTCCCTCATCTCCCTGTGACCAGTCAACACAGATGTACTGATATTTCTGAGTGTTGAAAAGCGCTTCCGTATCTTTATTCATATTAAAGCCGGCTCCACCTTCTTTCCAGGTTACGCCCTTATAATATTTGCACACAGCTCCTCCGTTTTCTCCGAGATTTGCGTCATAATAGCTGGATTTCGAACCGTCGTCACCGGTATAAATTCCGAAGGTTGCGTCTTCTGTGACAAAATAGTAATCGCCTACACAAACCTCAGGTATATAGCTTGTGTCATAAATCTTGCCTATGCTGTCGCCCTTGACATATCTTACGGTGTAGTCCTTTGAGTCTATTTCTATTGTAAACTCAAGCTCTTCATCTTCTGTCTGATCTTCTGCCAAGGTTTCAAGTGAGCTTGACCATGAGGATGTGCTTGTGGGAATTTTTACAACTGCACTGACAGTTTCTCCCGGGTCACAGCCTTTAAAATCGGAAAGCTCAACATTAAAGGTTTTTTCTGTGGTTCCCGGCAATACAGGAACAGTTAAAACATATTCATTTTTATATGGCTCTAAAGCTATTTCAGTTTCAACAGCTGAATAGTCTTTTCCCGAAATTGAATTATCTCCGTCAGAGGTTGTCACCTTTGCTGTTACAAAAGAATATTCTGCTCCGCTTCTTGTTATTGTAATTTCTGCAACACCGCTTTCAGCTGAATATTCAGCCTGAGAAAAGCTGAGACTTGAGCGCTCTGCCGGTTCGTCGTCTGTTATTGTAATTGTACAGTTTTTACTGTTTCCTACGCTGTAGCCCTCTGATACATCAGCGAGTATCAAATCAAAGGTTTCATCACCCTCTGAAATATCGTCATCCAGCACTTCAAATATAATCTGCTTTTCGGTTTCACCTGGAGCAAATTCGATAAGTGTCGATGAAGAAGATTCCACATAATCGCCGAAATTCTCGAGCGCATCTCCAAGCAGCAACTCGCTTATTGGTTCAAACTCTGTAGTACCTGTAGGTCTTGTGGGAAGTCCTGTCTGTTCTTCCTTTAATGACGCCAAGTCACTTACTTCTTCGTTTTCTTCCTCAGAAGCTGTTATTTGTTCATCAAACAACTCTATTTCTTCCTGCGCCTGCTCTAAAGAGGATACCATTTGGTCATATCTCTCCTGCTGGGTTTCCTTGTTGGCACTTTGCTGGAGCACTGTTCCTGCCGTTTCAAAAACCTCAGTTACATATCTGTCGTCTGAAATAATATAATCCTCACCGTATGTTGCAGATATATCTACGGTTTGGATACTGACAGACGCACTATTTGTAGCATCTGAACTGCGAACAACAGTAACAATATATTTTCCTTTTTCATTTACAGATGCAGACTGCGTAGCAATGGAAAACATATTCTCATCATCTTCCGGATAAGTACATTGCAGCAGTACCGGCTCGTCTTCTGAAGCTGCAAATACTGTTGCAGGCATTGTACCTATAGCCAAAGATAAAATTAAAATTATTGCGACAATGCGTCTGCACAATAGTTTTTGCCATTTTTCTTTCATCGATTTTTCTCCTTTACTCAAAAATTTTTACAAACATAGACCTATATGCATGGGCATATGCTGTTTTAAGCATGTATATTTTATCAAATAATATATACAAAGTGAACTAGCCGAAAGTATAGTTTGAACTAAAATTTTCAAGTTTTTAATAAAAAAATAGCTTTACAAATCGAGACAGTGCTTTTTAATTATAATTTGAAACCTCAAATGATGTAGGTGGTTATACCGCCTCATAGGGATTTAATAAAGACCTCCGAAACCGTTGAAAATAAAGGATTTTTCGCACTCTGCTCGCCTTATCCCTTTATACGATTTCACACCGTTTTACCCTTGCTCCGAGAAGTTATAAGGGCAAAAGCAAGGGCAGGAAAAACTGATAACAAGATATAACAAGGTGTGGCAATCGGGAAACTGTGATGTATGTGCGAATATATGATTTTGGAGGATTACAAAATGGAACAGTACATCTATAACGAGCAGAACGGTCTTTGGTATGAGCTGCGGGGCGATTATTATATCCCCTGCTTGGAATTACCAGCCGAAAAAGAAGATCGGTCTATCGGCGTATGGGGGCAACGGCATTTGCGGTATATCCGTAAACATAAAAAGGCGCTTTATACCAGCCTTTTGACAAACGGCAAGCTGCAATCCTACCTTGCCGATGTTGAAGAACAGGCGCAGGAGCTGTTTGACCGGCTTATGAAGCAGCGGGCGGAGCGTGAGGGCATTACCGAAACGCTGAAAGCCGACAATCAAATGGAGTGGGTGCGGAGAATGAACGCCCTGCGGTCTGCGGTTACGGAAACCGTCAATGCAGAGGTGATCTTCGCATGAGGAAGAAGAAATATCACCTTTATTTAACGGCAGAAGAAAGACGCTACATTTTCAACGCTTTGCTTGCTTACCGCAATAAGCTGCTGGCACAGGGCAGATACACAGACCTTATAGACGAGGTAATGATAAAGCTGCAAAAATGAACCTGTAACGCTTTCAGACGCAAAAACGAGGGGGCAAGGTATAAACACCTTGCCCCTCGAAGTTCAGGCTCAAAAAACGGCTTAAAATCAGGCTTTTTTGACCTCTAAATGTCGACGCGGCGGAATAGAAGGTTTAACTGGAATTGTTGATAGCGCACCCATTTTTCTGGAGAAAAAGTATTGAAAATCAGCCGGTTTTATGCTATAATAAATATGTATATATAGGGATAAAGAGAGGTCTTGACAATGAATGCAAAAAGGCGGACAATGCTAACAGCCAGCCAGCTAAGCATAACTCTGCCCTTTTTCCTGTCAAGCTCAAACTGCAAATTTTCAAGGCGTATTCTGCCCGTTTAACAATGGGTGGAATGCGCCTTTTTCTATTTTGCGGTAAAAATCTGTAAAAGGAACGGAGCGGAGCAAAGCGATGAAAGCAAAGAAACGATTTTTAAGCCTGTTACTGGTAATGTGCCTTATGATTGGAATGCTGCCGGTAGGAGTGCTTGCGGCGGAAAACGGCAAGGCGCTGCAAGCGGGAGCAGGAGCGATCGAGAAGAATGATACCGTATATTACGGCACGGAGCAAAGAGCGTGGCAGGTGCTGTCTGCAAACGGAAATGGCGGCACATATTCAGACGGTGCAAACGCCGTACAGGCAGATTCCGCACTGTTTCTGTTTTTGAGAAGCGGGCTGCGGCAGCTTTGGTTTGATGACGAGAACTCAAACGACTACAAGACCAGTACACTGCGGGCTTATCTGAATAATGAAAATGTCAATGCAACTCCGTGGGATATGTCCGGCTATGTTTCCGGCTATTTCAGCGAAGCCGAGTGGGCGAATGTACTGGAGACAACAAAAACAGGCGCTGATACCAGCTTGGGCGGTGTATATTATTCCGGCCCCGGACTTGACGGCGACAGGCTGTTTGCGCTTTCTGCAAATGAATTAGCGGACTACTTAGGCTATACCGATAATCCTGCATCGTGTACGGCGGGATTGGGCGGAAAGAACGTCTACTGGCTGCGGTCGGCTGCTGCCTTTGATTCGTCTGCGGCTGGCGCTGTCTACAGCGACGGGCTTCCTAGCTTTCACAATGTAGACCTCCCCGATGTGTGGGTGCGTCCCGCTTTTAATTTAAATCTGAACTCTGTACTCTTCACATCTGCCGCCGAAGGCGGCAAATCTTCCGGCGCCGCAGGCGCCGACGCTTTGACGCCAATTTCGGAGTATACCGGCAGTGAGTGGAAGCTGACGCTGAAAGACAGCAGCCGCAGCAGTTTTTCCATCGGTACGACAGCGGTAAACGGCAATACGCTTACCGTGGCGTATTCGGGAGCAAAGACCGGTACAAACGAGTATATCTCCGCAGTTATCAAAGATGAAAACGGAGAGATAACCTATTACGGCAGAATCAAGCAGGCTGCCGATTCCGGCGCTGCAAGCGGCACGGTGGATGTCACGCTCCCTGCGGATTTTGACAGCAGCACGGATACGCTGTATCTTTTCTCCGAGCAGTACAACGGCGACAAAATGACCGATTATGCCGGAGCGCTTCAGAAAGTTTCACTTGCAAAGAACGCTTATACCGTTACATATTACCTGACCAATGTTGCGGCGGATACCTTACCGGCATTTGTTACGGGAGACAGTGATTTTACCGCTGCTTTAAGTGCATCCGGCGATTACGCCCTGCCGGAAAGCATTACGGTAACGGTAGGCGGAACGGCTTTGACGGCGGACAGTTCCTATACCTATAACGCCTCTACAGGAAGCCTGACAATTTATTCCTCTGCCATAACCGGCGATATTGTGATTACAGCAGGGGCAGAAGCGGCGCAAATCTCCGCTCCTGATGTTGATGTGCAGTCGGGCGAAAGCGACTATGCTTCCGGCGTTTGGACGGATTCGGATGTTACATTTACCATCTCCGGCTCGTCTGCGCCCAGCGGGATCGCAAAATATCAATATTCCGCAAATACCGGAGCTTCGTGGAGCGATCTGACGATTAGCGGGGGGAGCGCTTCCCTCACGGTATCGGACAGCTCTGCAACGGCAGATGGTACATCCTATATCTTCCGGGCAGTATCAAACTCCGGAACAGAAGGAACTGTCAGCGCACCGGTCACAGTCAAAATAGACAAGACCGAGCCGACGATCACCGCTTCCGGTAATACAGGCAACTATCTGCAAAACGATGCCGTGACTGTTTCTGTAAATACAGGGTTTTCCGGCGTTGCCAAAGTCGAGGTTTCCAAGGACGGCGGCGAAGCGCAGGATATTACCCAAAGCTATGCAGACGGATACGCTGTAACCGAAAACGGCACATATACCTTTACCGTAACAAACGGCGCAGGCGTTACGGACACGGACAGTATCACTTACGACAAATTGGATCAGACAAAGCCCGTGGTATCGCTGGATACCCACGGCTATACCTCTGATGAGTGGACAAACGGCGATGTAACGCTCTCCGTTTCCGATACCTCTGCCGCACTTGGCGATACAAAATTTGTGTACAAGGCCGGCGACGGCGAATGGCAGGAATATACGGATACCATTACCGTTTCCAATGAGACAGACGGCACGGTTTATTCCTTCCGTGCAATCAGCGCCAGCGGCGTAGAGAGCGAAACCGTCTCTGTTACCGTGAAAATCGACAAAACTGCGCCGGACGGAGATATTACAATAGAAGAAAACTCTGTCAAGAAATTCATCCACGATGTGACCTTCGGGCTGTTCTTCAAGGAAAATGTGGAAGTTGCCATCACAGGTACGGACAGCGGCGTTCAGACGATTGAATATCACCGCAGCGCAAAAGTCCTTACCGAAGAACAGGTGGCGGCGCTGACCGACTGGACGGCATACGCTGGAGCAATCAGCGAAACAGCGCAGGACGCAGAACAGTTCGTCTACTATGTTCGTATCACAGATAATGCAGGCAATACCATCTGCTTTGCTTCCAACGGCGCAACCTTTGATTTGACCAAGCCCGTGATTACCGGCATAGCAGACGGTGCGGATTACTATACCACACAGAGCGTACAGGCAACGGATACGAACCTTGCTTCCGTCACGCTGAACGGCAAGGAAGTCGGTACGGAATTTACCATTGCAGGGAATACGGAAACGGAATATGTTATCGTCGCCGCCGATAAAGCGGGCAACGAAACGACTGTTACCGTTACTATGCACAAGACCGAAGCCCTGAGAGAAAATCTCGGCGATATTACGAAAGACAATGCCACTTCTGCCGACCGTGAAACCGTGCAGGATTATCTGGACGATCTGAAGGAACGGCTGGAGGACGAGAAGCTGACCGACGAGGAAAAGACGATCCTTGCAGGGCTTGCGGACGAAGCGCAGGACATTCTTGACCGTCTGGACGAAGCGGAGCAGGCTGGCTCTACCGAAGCCGTCGATCAGACGCAGGATATTACTTCCGACAATGTAACGCCGGAGGATAAGGAAGCGCTGGAACAGGCGAAAGAGGATATAGAGCAGGCGCTTGACGAGTTCGGCGGCAACTACACCGACGAGGAAAAAGCCGAGTTGGAGGAAGAGCTTTCCCGTATTGAAGAAGCGCTTGATGTAATCGAGCGCATTGAAGATACTGAGGCTGCGATTGAAGCCCTGCCGGACACGGTAAATCCGGACGATACCGAAGCGGAGGAACAGATCAATGCGGCGAAAGATCTTTATGATGATCTGAACGACTATGAGAAGTCTCAGATTTCACAGGAAGCGAAGGATAAACTGGAAGGTCTGCTGGCAGCCCTGCGGGATTACCGCATAACCGACGGCAGCGGCAGCGCCTTTACGAAAGGCAATACCGCCGGTCTTACCTTTACGGCAAACGGCGCATACAGCAAATTTACAGGGATTGAGGTTGACGGCAAGGCGGTAGACGCAGACTGCTACACGGCGGAAAACGGCAGCACCATTATCACGCTGAAAGCCGAATATCTGGAAACGCTTGCGGCGGGTAAGCACACCCTCACAGTCCTTTACACAGACGGAAAAGCGACCGGAACATTTACCGTTACCGAAAAACCTGATGAGGTCGTGGACGATAACGGCAACACGCCTCAAACCGGAAATGATGGCGACGAGACAGGAAAGGATGACGCAGCTTCTTCGGAAACCGGAGATGACAGCAAGTCCCCTGAGACAGGCGACGACAGCAATATCGCCCTTTGGATTGCGGTTATGTTAGCTGCGGGCGCTGCCCTGACCGGCACAGCCGTTTACAGCCGCAAGAGAAAATACAGCAGATAAATCCATATATGACCATGCGCCACGTGACTTTCTTCCACGGGGCGCATTCTTTATGTATGCACCGCAGGAAGCCTGCGGTGTTGTTTTCGATGTGAAAGCTATCGTTCCCTGTCGTGGGTTTTGCGCTTTGGCTTTTGACTTTTGCCCTCCGCCTGAAGCTGGCGCAGGCGTTTCAATACGCTCTCCCGTTCAGGCGGCTTTGCCTGCTCTTTTTGGGCGGGTTTCTGCTTTTCCCTGACTTGCCGCTCCCATGCGGCAAGGTCACGGTTGTACTGCTCCACAACAGCCTCCGCCTTGCGGTAGGTTGCCATGAACGCCTGCACATCGGGATAACCGTCCTCTTTCAGAACATCGGGCAGTTTATCCAGCTTTTCAGCGATTTCCTTTTCTGTCCGCTGTATCTGCTCTGTGAGCGCCTTGCG
>ERZ779866.2893-NODE-2893-length-14665-cov-4.274264_pt1 | contig 14665 bp, 14 predicted proteins | sample MGYA00511248_ERZ779866 | MGnify/ENA primary metagenome ERZ779866 (study PRJEB29588, sample SAMEA2155758) | human gut metagenome | biome: human gut; feature: human-associated habitat; material: faeces | place: Denmark | collected 2008/2010 ... | reverse complement strand
TGGAGAGATTCGCAACCATGCCAATCGCATACAACAACATGGGCATACTCTGCCTGCAGGAAGGAAACCGGGACAAGGCGGAGGTATACCTCACCATGGCTGCGGCAGCAGGGGTGAAACAAGCCGACAAAGCGCTTAAAGAACTGAAAAGGTAGGCGGGAAATTAAAAAGACGAAGAATTATAAATATATCAACTTATAAAACAGGCGGACATGAAAACAAACAATTATTTATGGAGCATGCTGGTAACAGCAACCTTTGTACTGACCGGATGCGGCAGCGATGAGAATGGAATAACAGACCCCCTGCCACAAGGAAAGACAGCGCAACTGGAACTGTGTCTGACGGGTAGCGGAGTGAATACCAAAGCCACAGGCAGCGCATTACCCACACAAGCCGAAGAGAATACGGTGAAGCGTTTCACCGTTGCCATCTTCAACAGCGACGAATCAGTAAATGCCATACAGACCGTAACAGATAACACCACCTCGGCAACAACCATCAACTGTACTCCGGCAACAAACTGTACGGGTATCGTGGTAGCCAACGCTCCCACAGACGGTTATTTTTCAGGCGTCCTGAATAAAACCGACTTCTTGAAGAAAACAATTACACTGGACGATGCCCAAACCAAGGATTGTCTGCCCATGAGCGGAGACGTAAAAGACGGTAGTGGCAACGCCACTTTCACACTGAGCGCAGGCAGCAACACCGGTATGACAGCCCAACTGAGCCGACTCGTAGCAAGAGTGTCTGTAAGCAGCATCAAAACCGCCTTTGACCTCAGCAAGCGCACCAATTGCTCAACCGGAATGTTGGGGCTGTCAAAATACTTTGGATCAGGCCAAACGCGCACTCGCGTTCCGGTGGACGATTTCGGACGAGGGCTCTTGACACTTGTCAAGGGTTCAATGACTTCTCCCGCGGCAAAAACAATGCGATGCTCCTTACCTTCGCGCCAAACAGTGACTTCCAATCGGGTCGACAACGCATTGGTGACGGAAACGCCAACGCCGTGCAGTCCACCTGCAAAGGAGTAAGCGCCACCGGAATCTTTTTCGAATTTACCGCCGGCGTGCAGACGCGTGAAAACCAATTCAACCGCCGGAACGCCTTCCTCGTGGTGAATGCCCACCGGAATGCCTCGACCGTTATCGGTCACTGTGACCGATCCGTCCGCATGAAGTGTCACTTCAATACGGGAAGCACCCCCAGCGAGCACTTCGTCGCTTGAGTTATCAATGACTTCCTGAATGATATGCAAAGGATTGTCCGTTAATGTATACATGCCCGGACGCTGTTTGACAGGCTCCAACCCTTTAAGAACTTTAATACTCGACTCGCCGTACTCGGTGCGCTTTCCTGTGGCCATATTCACCCTTTTTACGCTCAATGCGAGTCATCAAGCACCCGCATCAAATGATTCCATCGATTGAGTTTTCAGAAAAAACAAGAACTTTCATTTTTGTCACGCGTCTGCATACCGAACAAGGACTCGGTTTGTTTGATGCGAGAAACGGCGACAAGATTACCGAGCGGTATTTTAACGAAAAAGTTCGTAATCGCATGAAAGCGACTGATTTACCGACAAGTTTTGATCATTTATTCAGCTAATGCCCTTCAGCGATTCACCGAAGATATGAGCGATTCAAAATTTTTTCATTACAATGTGTGGGTCTACGAGTTAGATCCCGTGGTGAAACAGGATATCACGCTAGCCTCCTAAGCTGTCGTTCCGGGTTCGAGTCCCGGCGGGGTCACCAGACGCCATTTTGCCTTTCCTTTCTTTCTCATTATCTTTTGCGTTCAAAAGCAGACGAAGGCCAATAAATACTGGCAATTCAAGCATCCCCATTCATTTTTATCTTAGCTTTTATGTTTTTTCTTTTGCATTTTGTGCTTAATCAGATAATCAGTGTATGGTTTTTTGTATGGTTTTATCAACGTCAAGTAAAAATGAACATAACTCAAAGAGTATCGGGTTGTTAACTGATAATGAGAAATTCTCCGACAAAAATGTCAATAAATGCTCCAGCTTACAGCTCATCATCTTTTGATTAAAAATTCAATGAAGAAAAAGATCATTATTGGAATAACTTTAGCATTCAACAAGATAGAACTAAAAACTCAATCTCTAAAGAAATAACTCTCAAAAACACTTGCATTTTGAAATGCGATTCTTATAATTCTCAATCCTGATTCCCCGATAGCTCAGTCGGTAGAGCGACGGACTGTTAATCCGCAGGTCGTTGGTTCGAACCCAACTCGGGGAGCCATTTTAAAAGCCAGCCTTTTTAAGAGCTGGCTTTTCTTTATCCCAATTTTTGGAGTAATTCCCGAGACGTGCCCGGGAATTCTGCTACGGAACTTCCTTCAAAAATTCGGCGGTTAACTCCAAACCTTTCTTGAGAACTTCCTTGTTATTAGCGAAGCCGATGCGGACAAACCCCTCGGTATGCAATGCCGAACCCGGCGTAAACATCACACCTTTTTCTTTTACGAGACGTTCGCAGAATTCGTGTGAACTCAGTTTGGTGTCGATTTTCACAAAAGCTGTCGTTCCGGCTTTAGGCTTCACATAAGACACTCTGGGTGTGTTTTTAACCCAGTCATCCAGAATCTGAAGATTTTCACGAATGATTGCACGGTTTCTCGCGAGAATCTTATCTTTTGCCTGCAACGCGAGTTCCGCAAAATATTCATCAAGCATACCGACGCTGATCGTGTTGTAGTCTCTGTGATATAAAACGGCAGAGATCAGTTCCTTCGGAGCGGCAATCCACCCGAAACGCAGCCCTGCAAGACTGAAGACCTTCGACATACTGCCCGTACTGATCCCCTTTTCATAGAGATCGGCTACAGAAAGACTGTACTCGTCTTCTTGGGTCAATCCGCGATAAACCTCATCGCACAAAAGCCAGGCGTCTACCGACTTAGCGATATCACAGATTTCACGAAGCATTGCTTCATTCATCAAGGCGCCGGTCGGATTGTTGGGGTTATTGATACAGATGAGCTTTGTCTCGGGCTTGACCATGGCACGTAATTCATCAAGGTCCGGCAGGAAACCGTTTTCGGGTTTTAAGCGCAATGTCTCAATGTTGGCGCCAAAACTTTCCGGAATGGAATAGTGTTGCTGATAGGTAGGAATCACTGAAATGACATGATCACCGGGCTCAACAAGTGTTTCGTGAATAAGCATGTTGGCGCCGATGCAGCCATGGGTGGTCACCACATTGGCGGCGCTTTGCTTTTGATAAAGACCGGCGATAAGCTCACGCACTTTTGTGCTGCCTTCAATCCACCCGTAAGTGAGCTTTTTGCTCATCAAATCCTGTGTCATCTGTTCGGGAGTCACTCCCGCCATCTGCAAAAGTTCTTTAACTGTAATGGATTCCACACAGGTTTCCGCGACGTTGTAGGCGCACTTGGTTTCCCACTCGTTCATCCACTGTTCAACACCGAACACTTTAATTTTCATTTTTGATCACCATTATTTTTGAAACTCTTTCATAACCGCCAACGCAACCGCCACGTCTTCCAAACCTTGACCGATTGAGCGGAAAAAGACAGGTTTGTCACCGGTCGGCACCGGACAAGAACCGTTAACCAACGCTCCCAAATCCCCTTTGACCATCTCGGGGCTCCAGCAACCCGATTGAGCGGCCGACTTCATTTCGCCTGCCACCGTCGCGGTCGTTGCCGTGCAATCACAGTACACTTCCATATTCGCCAACATCGCCGGATCAATTTCGTGCGCGCCCGGCGCATTGGTGGAAATTGAGGTGATGAGCGGAGAGCCTTTAATATCGCAGGCTTTGATGACAGCGCTCGCCGCGCTTGTGCAAAGCAAAATGACGTCAGCTTCTTCCAGCGCGATTTCTTTTGTCGGCGCGAACTCCAACACACCGTTGCCCGCGCGCTTAAATTCTTCTTGCTTTTCGGCGGTCAGTTCAGCGCTATTGAGTGACCAAACTTTGATCGACTCCCAATTTCTCAATCCGCTGACATATCGGATGTGGGCAAGGGCTTGAGCGCCGGAACCGATCACTGCCAGTTTTTTCGCTTCTTTTTTACTCAGATATTTCACAGCCACGGCGGTCGTCGCGGCCGTGCGCTCAAGAGTCAAACGGGAGCTGTCGACAAGCAGCATCGGTTCGCCGGTTTCGGTTGACATCAACAAAGTCCAAGCCGTCACGGTGTAGCCTTTATCGTGCACGATAAAAGGAGAGGTCTTAAGGCCATAAACTCCCGCGCTCATCCAAACGCCGCTGTAATTGATGTAATCGCCTTTATTGCCGGGAAACAGTGTCTGCACCTGCTTGGGTTGAACGGCTTCGCCCCGCCCCAACGCGCCAAACATCGCCTCAACGGTTGTGAATACATCCACCTTGGGCAAAATCTTTAAAACATCGTCTTGAGATAATGTGAGCATCTTTAAACTCCGCAATGCGTTACGTTCAGACGGGCTTTGGCGCGTGAAATTTGCTCTGTCACGCATTCAGGCGCGGTTCCGCCAAACGAACGGCGGGCCGCCACACAGGCTTCAAGCGTAATGTATTGATGAATATCCTCTTCGATGGCGTCAGAGAATTTGCGATACTCTTCAAGCGTCATCTTTTCCAAATCGGTATCGTGCTTCACACAGTAATTCACAATGTGACCCACAATATGGTGAGCCTGACGGAACGGAATGCCTTTACGTGCCAGATAGTCAGCCAAGTCGGTAGCGTTGGAGTAGCCTCTGCCCGCTCCCAGGCGAGCCTGATCGGCAATCACCGTCATCTTTTCAAGCATAGGTTTCAAAATACGCAGACTCATGTGAAGCGTATCCACCGTATCAAAAGTGGGTTCTTTATCTTCACTCATGTCGGTATTGAATGCCAAGGGCAAGCCCTTCATCATGGTGAGCATCGCCTGCAGGTTGCCGAACACGCGGCCGGCCTTGCCGCGAATTTTTTCAGCAATGTCGGGATTCTTTTTATTAGGCATGATGGAAGAGCCCGTGCAGAAGTCGTCAGACAACTCGAAAAAGTGAATGTCCTGACTTGTAAAAAGAACAATTTCTTCACAGAGGCGACTTAAGTGCATCATGCAGATGGCAGCCGCCGAGTCGGTTTCAATCAAGTGGTCACGATCGCTGATCGTATCCACAGAGTTTTCACTCGGACCGTCAAAACCCATTTCCGCAGCCGTCATTTCCCGGTCAATCGGAAATGTCGTACCCGCCATAGCCGCAGCCCCCAGGGGACAAACGTTCAGGCGTTTGTAGGCGTCTTCAAAACGACCGATATCGCGCTCGAGCATCCAGAAATAAGCCATCATCCAATGAGAGAAAAGAATCGGCTGACCGGTTTGAAAGTGCGTATAGCCGGGGAACATCACGCCCATGTACTGCTCGGCTTTGGCAATCACGGTCTTTTGCAGATCGCGGATCGCTTTGATGATTTCTACAATGGCGTGACGGGTGTAAAGACGGACATCAAGCTGCGCCTGATCGTTTCTCGAACGCGCCGTGTGCATCTTGCCGCCCACCGGTCCCACGATTTCGGTGACGCGCCGCTCAATTGCCATCTGAATGTCTTCATCGGCCACATCAAATACAAATTTGCCGTCCTCAACTTCTTTTCGGACGGCATCCAACCCTTGCAAAATCTGTTCGGCTTCTTGCTGCGTCAAAATGTTTTGCGCGGCAAGCATGTGCACATGTGCCGTGCTGCCGATAATGGAAAACGGCGTCACGCGCTTTTCAATCAAAATCGTTGCATTAAATTCCTGAACCAGGTGGTCCATCGGCAAGTCAAAACGACCGCCCCACATTGCATCAGACATTTTTGTCTCCATCAGAAGAATTTTCTAAATTTTAATAATTTGAGCACTGTATTTGCATAGGCTCTTTTCAGGAGATTCCGACTATTTTGTTCCAAAAAAGACACACTATTTTTCGGAAAATGTGCCAATTTTTCACAAGGTTTCGGCACATTTTGTGTATCGCTTCGAATTAAACAATTTTTTTTCTTTCAGGTATTGCTATTGACGTCATTTGTCCCTAATATCGCGCTGTCAAACGATAAAAACTGTTAACTGTTTTGACCACCGTATCGGGGGAGACAACCTCCGAGTAAACGCGAGATGAACGTTTGGACGACGGACATCTTTTGAAAACACGTTGTTATTGTCGGACTAGCTTCGAAGCGAGAAATTACTCGTCGAAGACAAGATCCTGAGTCCTTGGGTAAAAGCCTGTACCCTCGGCGCTAGATCGCAATGACAGCACTTTGGGGGAAAGGCATTATGAACTCCCAAAATATTACGGCGAACAACGAGTCCCAATTTCAACGCTCGATGCAATTGCGCCACCTTATCATGTTGAGTCTCGGCGGCGTGATCGGCAGCGGACTCTTTTTTGGAACGGGTCACATTATTGCGAACGTCGGTGCATTCGGCACCGTGTTGGCATACCTGATCGGTGCCTTCATGGTGTATCTGATCATGTTAAGCCTCGGAGAGCTTTCCGTGGCACACCCCGAACCCGGTTCCTTTCACCTTTACGCCAGCAAATACATTTCGCCTGCTTCGGGCTTTGCCGTAGCGTGGCTCTATTGGCTTAACTGGACCGTCACACTCGGTACGGCCTTTACTGCCGTGGGCTTTGCCATGCAGTACTGGTTCCCGCAGGTGCCGATCTGGTCGTGGTGCCTGATCTTCGGCGGAATTATTTTCCTGCTCAATGTGATTGACACCCGCTTTTTTGCTGAAAGTGAATTCTTCCTTTCCATCATCAAGGTAGTGACGATCCAGGTATTCATTGTCCTGGGTGCCTGCGCTTTCTTTGATGTGATTCCTTTCGGCGAGTCGGGCTCACCGGGCCTCACCCACCTCGTGGGTGATGGCGGATTGCTGCCCAATGGCATCACGCCGCTCCTATTCACCATGGTGACCGTTTGCTTTGCTTATTCCGGCACTGAGTTGATCGGTGTGGCTGCAGGCGAAACGAATAACCCGGAAAAAGTGATCCCGATGGCAGTGCGTGCGTCGCTTTTGCGCCTCGTGATCTTTTTCGTGGGCACGGTTTTGATTGTCGCAACGCTTTTACCGCCTGAGGCCGCTTCTGTCTCCAAGAGCCCCTTTATCACGGTTTTTGAACAGATGGGAATCCCCTATGCAGCCGACATTTTCAATTTCGTGATCATCACGGCGATTCTGTCTTCGGCTAACACCGGGCTTTTTGCCTCAGGCCGCATGGTCTGGTCCTTGGGCAACGACGGCATGATGCCGGCAAGCCTTGCCAAACTCAATAAGCGCGGCGTACCGGTCAACGCGCTGGCATTTAGCATGCTGGGCGGACTCTTGGCTCTGGCTTCAAGCGTCATTGCCGCTGACACTGTCTTTGTGATTCTCACGTCCATCGTGGGCTTTTCTACCGTGGCAGTGTGGTTGAGTATCTGCATTGCGCACTACCGCTTCAGAAAGCAATTTGTGGCTTCCGGCCGCAGCCTTTCTGAATTGAAGTACGTGAGCCCCTTCTTCCCGTGGGTTCCGATTGTGGGCGGCGCGATGTGCGTGATTGTAATGATCGGCATGGGTATCGATCCCGATCAGCGCATTGCCCTTTACTGCGGCGTGCCCTTCACGGTGCTTTGCTACGTGATTTATCACTTAACGCAAAAAGTTAAAAAGGGCGGCATCAGTCAAAAGAATCAGCGCACCGACACTCGTGTAGTTGCCGGCTGAAACTAGGCTAAACCACAGTTAACAAAGCCTCGGACTGAACTTTCCGAGGCTTTGTTTTAAAACGTCATCTACGGTTAAAAAGCGCTGTTGTCTTTGAGCACATCAACACCCTTTGGGACTTTGAACTCAAAGTCACTAGCTTTGAGTTTGGTGTTGGTTTTGAAGTCTGAAAAAGTCAGCCGCGTCTGCTGCCCGAAATTGTCCGTCAAAACCATCTGCCAAGGCAGTCCCGCTTTAAAACCGATGGTCACTTCAGAAAAACCGGAAGAAGCGTCTTTCGGAGTGGCTTTAAGCCAATCGAGTCCATCCTTTGCGGGCAGATTCTGAACATCAAAATCTTTACGAAAATCACGTGCGCCGAATAAAAGTGAGGCAGGAGATGCAGGAATGGCACCGGAAAGCGCTTTCACTGTCACCTGTGCTAATTCGGCGTCATAGAGCCAAAGCGTTTTACCGTTTGTTTGAATGAGCTCTTCAAAAGGCGCGTTATAGTGCCAGCGGAATTTCCCCGGTCTTAAAAAGGCAAAGTCGCCGCTCCCGGCAGCATCCTTATTCTCCCCTTCGCGAGTAAAAACCGTTTGCTCAAAAGTGCCTTGAGCGCTTGTGACGGAATTTAAAAAACGCTCGAGATCATCCGTGGCGGCAGCCATCACCGATGTACTGGCAAAAATCAGCGTTGCCGCTGCTGCAGCGAAAATCTTACGCATCAAAGTTCCTCGTTATTTCTGGCGTTAATTGTGCGGCGACCGCTCGAATCAGCCGGGCTCACAATGCCTTCGGCTTCCATGTCTTCCACAATGTTAGCCGCTCTCGGGTAGCCGACACCCAAGCGTCTTTGAAGGTAGGTCACCGAGCACTTATTGCTTTCAATCACAATCTGCACGGCTTTATCAAAAAGGGGATCCTTTTTACCACCGTTGGTACCGCGCGGTTCATCGGAAGCGGCGCTTTCTTCTTCATCGCTCACAAGCACGTCATCCACATAATTGGGCTTAGCCATCTGACGCAGCGATTGCGTGACACGCTCCAATTCTTCGTCGGTGACAAATGCCCCCTGGATGCGCTCGAGCACCTGAAGACTCGGCATCTTAAAGAGGAAGTCACCGTTGCCAAGCAGGTTTTCTGCGCCGGTCTGATCCAAAATAATGCGGCTGTCGGAACCTGTAGCCACTTGGAACGCGGCGCGCGACGGAATATTGGTGCGAAGCAGACCCGAAATCACATCAGCGCTCGGGCGCTGCGTAGCCAAAATCAAGTGAATGCCGGCCGCACGGGCTTTTTGTGCCAAACGAATAAGGGACTCTTCCACGCCCTTCTTATCAACCATCAGAAGGTCTGCCAATTCGTCAACGACAACAACGATGTAGGGCAGCTCTTCGAGTTCAACTTCTTCCCCAACATTCTTAGCCAAGGGATTCATTAAGGGAGTACCGGCAGCTTTGGCTTCACGCACCTTGGCGTTATAACTTTCAAGGTTTCTCACCTTGACGCTGTGAGCAAGCTTATAGCGCCGCTCCATTTCTTTGACGCACCACTGAAGACCGTGCTTGGCCTCGTTCATCTGATCGACGACCGGACAGAGCAAATGCGGAATGTCTTCGTAGTAGGCAAATTCCACTTTTTTCGGGTCAATCAAAATCAAACGCAGGGCGGAAGGCTCAAATTTGTAGAGCAGCGACAAAATCATGCTGTTGACGCCAACCGATTTACCGGAGCCCGTGGTACCGGCCACGAGTAAGTGAGGCATCTTCGCCAAATCCACCACAAAGGGTTCACCCGTGATGCGTTTACCCAAACACAAGGGCAAAATGGCTTTTGATTTTGCAAAATCCTGAGAACCCAAAAGTTCGGAGATACGGACAAGCTGGCGTCTCGGATTAGGCACTTCGATACCCATGTATGGGGTGTTGGGCACCGTATCGAGTACTCGGACAGACTGCACGGAAAGCACGCGTGCCAAGTCTGATTCAAGGCTTTTTACGCTCGAACTCTTCACGCCTTCGGCCAATTCAATTTCATAGCGCGTGACAACCGGGCCGGGATTGGCAGCTTTAACCTTGACGGAGACGCCGTAGCTTGCGAGTTTGCTTTCAATGAGTCCGCTCATGACAGCTAGAGACGCCTTATCAATCGAGGGCTCAGTGTTGCCTGCCGGATCAAAAAGGCGAAGCGAAGGACGAACCGGTTGAGTGATGTCTTCAAAGAGCGTGTCTTGCTGTGCTTCAAGCGCCACTTCAGACTTCTTCACCTTGGCCTGGGGGTTGATCACAGGACGACTTTGAACGGGAGGGCTGGCTTCCGCGGCCATGTCGGCGGCCTTATCCAAGGCGGGCACTTCAGAAGCCTCCTGACTGAAGTGTTGAGCGAGCTCTTGCTGAGCGGTCTTGCCCTTTTGCTCGTCCACACGGGCTTCATGCCTGTCGGTAAAAAAGTGCCACAATCGATCCAGCCTTGTGCCGACCTTTTCCGCCACATCCAACCATGAGAAATCAAAAAAGACCGCCGCGCCAAACATGGCAAAAACGATCATCAAAAGTGTCAGTCCCAAGGCACCCACAACGGGCACGCAGGTCGTCATTAAGGTTTGGCCGAGAATGCCGCCCGCCAGCCCCCCCGGCAAAGGGTCGGCGAGGTAGTAAAGGCGCAGCGCCTCAAGCGAAGTGCTCGCTGACAACAAAATAATGAGACCAAACAGATGACTGATTTTCCCGAAAGCCGGTTTCTTATAGCTCGGGCTTACCGCACGCCAGGCGCTCATCAGGCACACGGGCACCAACCAATAGGCAGACCAGCCGAGCGCAAAAAGCGCAATATCAGAGACCCAGGCCCCCAATAAACCGATCCAATTTTTCGGATTGACCTGAGGCGCGGCATGAGTAAAAGAAGGATCTGCTTGATTGTAGGAAATCAGCATCAGCAGATAGAGCACGGCAAAAACGAGCAGGCAAACGCCTGCCACCGATCCGAGCCTGACTTTTTTGCGTTTATCCTGCACTGCAATGGGGTTGTTTTCCACCGCGCTCACCGTTACGGGAACGGCGGCTGCTTTGCTGCGTGTCGATTTGCGGGCTGACGGTTGCAATATATTTTTTTTCGCTTTTTCTTTGATTAATGCCGGTTTTTTCATCAACGAAACTTCTGTAATCAACCTCAACATTGTACGGTGTTTACGTCATGAAATGAGCGCTTCTTGACCAATGTTTGCAAATTTTCCGCTCTTTTCGCATCTACTCTCGGATACAATGAATTCGTTCAATCATAGAAAATGAGGCTCGAAAAATGTCAGATACGGTTCAACACGAAAAACTCATCATCATCGGCTCGGGTCCTGCAGGCTACACGGCTGCCGTTTATGCGGCTCGCGCCAACCTTAAGCCGCTTCTCATTACCGGTATGGAACAAGGCGGTCAGCTGATGACAACCTCTGAAATCGAAAACTGGCCCGCTGACGTCAACGGCACGCCGGGGCCTGAGCTCATGCAGCGCTTCATGGATCATGCCGAGCGCTTCGGCACGCGTATTGAATTTGATTTGATCACGGCCGCACACCTCAAAGAAAAACCGATTCGCCTTGAGGCCGACTCCGGGAAAACCTTCACCTGTGATGCGCTCATTATCGCCACCGGTGCCAGCGCCAAATACCTGGGACTGGAATCGGAAACCCGATACAAGGGCCGAGGCGTCTCAGCCTGCGCAACCTGCGACGGCTTTTTCTACCGCAAAAAACCTGTGGCGGTGGTAGGCGGCGGCAACGCCGCACTTGAAGAAGCGCTTTACTTATCCAACATCGCCTCTGTTGTTCACCTTGTGCACCGCCGAGACACCTTCAAAGCAGAGCCCATCATGGTGAATAAACTCATGCAGGCGGTCGAAGAAGGCAAAGTCGTTTTGCATCTTTTCAGCGAAGTCAAGGAAGTGCTCGGCGATGATCAGGGCGTCACCGGCGTTTTGCTCAAGAGCACTGCCGGAAAAGCCGATGAAACGGTCACGGTCGACGGCGTTTTCATTGCGATCGGTCACTCGCCCAACACAAAGATTTTTGCCAATGAATTAAAGCTCGAAGGCGGCTACATTGTCACGCAAGGCACCGGTTCTTCGGCTGCAACAGCGACCAATATTGAAGGCGTTTTTGCTGCGGGCGACTGCCAGGATCCCGTTTATCGTCAGGCAGTCACAAGTGCCGCCACGGGCTGCATGGCTGCGCTTGACGCTCAGCGCTATCTCGAAAAGCTGGAGTAAAACACCATGCGTGCCAAAGGTTTTGATGCGTTAAAAGGGATGAAAGCGCGGCTTTCTGAAGAAGCTGTTATTCGGGAAAAAGAACAGGCCGCAAGACTTGAGCGGCGGGAAAAAGCAGAAGACGACCGGGCGCTTTTTGCTGCAGAAATGAAAAGGATCGGTGTCACGCCCACCGAGCGCGATGCTTCTGAAAAAGACCTTTTCGAAAAGGAAATGAAGCGGCTTGGCGTTGTCAAACTTAACCAATGCACTCAAAAGGTTCAGCCGGCAGTCAAAAAGCCGCCTCGCCCGATTGTGCAGCAAACCCCCGCTAAGCTTCATGCCGAAGTAGGGTTATCCGACAGCTACGATGGCGCAAGCGCCGATGACTGGGGCGATCGGGAATATATTGCAGTCGGCTGCGGCGTGGATCTGGCTCAAAAGCTCTCGCGAGGTCTTTGGCCCGTGGGCGCTCACCTTGATCTGCACGGCTACCGCACGGAAGAAGCTCGGCGGGCACTCGTGGATTTTATTTTGCAGGCTCGGGAAGCCCATGTTCGATGTGTTCGCGTTGTGACCGGCAAAGGCATCAACAGCGGAGAAGACGGACCGGTATTAAAGGGACAGGTAAGACGGTGGCTGCGGCAAATGAGAGAAGTTCAGGCATTTGTTCAAGCGCCCGCTGAAGAAGGCGGATCCGGCGCTCTGCGAGTGCTGATCGCTAAGAAGTTTTAATACTGAAAAAGCCGACTTTAATCGGCTTTTTCAGTATTTAGTGTAAAGCTACCGGCTCAAAATCTTCAGTCATCGGATTCCAGACATTAAGTGAGCCAAGATGCATGTCGTAGTAGAGCGCATGCAGTGACAGAGCGCCGTTTTGCACCGCCTCTTCAATCCAGGAATAAGATAAGAGGTTTTCCAAAGACAGCAGCACTGAAGCCTCTTCGCATAGGCGTACTCTCTGCGCCTCTGGTTCCCCGGGATTTTCCTCGTTAATTTTCACGACAACCGGACAGGCCAGGGAAACCCAACGGCTGATGTAGCGCTCATTTCTGATTTTTTTAGGATTGAAAAGTCCCGCAATGCCTCCGCAATTGGAGTGTCCCATGACAATAATGTTTTGCACGTTAAGGTGCTTGACCCCGTACTCCACGGCCGCCATCACCGCATCGTACTCGCCTGCCTGGTTAGGCGCGGGCACAATGGCCGCCACACTGCGAACGACAAAAAGATCACCGGGTTTGCAGCCCAAAACAATCGCCGGATCGGTTCTTGAGTCGCAGCAGGCGATGACCAACGTTTTCGGACTTTGCGAATGAGCCAATGCCTCAAAAAACTCTTTTTCTTTGAGGAAATAATTGGCGCGGAAGTGATGAAAACCTCCGACCAAATCATGGAAATTTTTCATGATTTTCTATTTTCTGAAGGCCATTTCCTGACGTGTTTTGGCAGAAAGTTCATGCACACGAAGCGCCCAGAAAGCCATTTTGTCGAGCACTTCTTCGGGATAAGTCCAGGAAAATTCGCCGTTATCACCCATGTAGTGGTGCATGATGGAATCCATGGCCTTGACGCGGTCGGTGCCAGACAGCCGTTCGATGACTCCGCGTCCGATTACCGAGAAATAGTTTTGACCGGATCGGCAGGCAGGATTGTCTTCAATGATGGTGGCAGCGGGTTCAGCCACACAGAAACTCACGTGGGGGTTCTTCTGATAAAGATCCACTTTGTGACCTTCGGCAGCCCCATGGAAATAGAAAATCAGCCCGTCGTCATTGACTTCGTAGCCGTAGCTCAAAGGCACGATGTACGGGAAAGGCTCATCGTGAATCGCCAAGGTGATCATCTTGCAGCGGTGCAAAAAAGCCTTGATGATCGTCGGATCGTCCACCGCGCGGTCTTCGCGGCGCATTTCAGTATGAATCGTAGTGGTAATGGACATTTCTAAACCTTCTTTCAAAATGACTGACGCTAGACATTTTAGTCGTTTCTTGAAAAAGCTTAGACAGAACCCAGCACAAGAGGTTCTATTCAATGATCAGAACACCTTCTTAAAGAAAACTCAGTTGAAAAAAATTAATTTTTGACTGAGTGCATCAAATTCTGAAGTTTGACCTTTTATGCTGAATCAAAAGAACAAAGTAATGAGGATTCATTATGAAACTAGCTGAAGCTCTGATTCTGAGAAAGGACCTGCAAACTCGCTTGGTTCGTATACAAGAACGGCTAAATGCCAATGTGCTGGTACAGGAAGGTGACCGCCCCAGTGAAGATCCTGCTGAACTCATCAAACGTCTCCATGAAACTTGTGCAGAATTAAGCTCATTGATTTGCCGTATCAATAAAACCAATTCAAACACTCTAATGGATGGTCGTCCGCTGTCGGACGCTATTACTGAACGAGACTTGAATCTAAAAAAAATCAGTGTATTGCGTTCTGCACTTAAAAAGGCCGCCGACCGTCCGAACCGATATTCTCAGAAAGAAATTCGATTACTGACACCTCTGGACGTGCAAAAAGAAGAAAAGGTTGTCGACCGTCTCTGCTACGACACCAGAGCGTTAGATGCCAAAATCCAAGGAAAGAACTGGGAGGTTGAACTGCTTTAAATAATAAGGTTGTAGCAGACAAAATTTGGGCGAGGACATAAAGCTGCAACAGCTTTAGCTCGAGAGAGCAGTCGGTTGAGGGCCGAAGCCAAGCTAACGGCGG
>ERZ779866.2888-NODE-2888-length-14683-cov-4.084017_pt1 | contig 14683 bp, 7 predicted proteins | sample MGYA00511248_ERZ779866 | MGnify/ENA primary metagenome ERZ779866 (study PRJEB29588, sample SAMEA2155758) | human gut metagenome | biome: human gut; feature: human-associated habitat; material: faeces | place: Denmark | collected 2008/2010 ... | reverse complement strand
CTCCTGCCGTGGCTCGCCGTGCATCACTTTATTCAGCCCTTCCATCATCTGTTCCATGGCGTCGCCAATGCGCAGGGTTTCGCGCGCGGCGTTCGCCAGAGCAAGCGTGGGCGTATCCAGCGCGCTGACATCCAGATGTTTAGGCCGTAGCTGGGTATCCAGTTCCGGTTCATCGCGAATAATCGTTTTGCAAAACCGTGCCATCGGGTCAACAAATGGCAGCATGACCAGGCAACGTACAAGGTTGTAGAAGACGTGGAAATAGATCACCAGTTCCGCTTTTGGCAATGACAACTTCCCCATTGTCTCTGCCAGCAAATGGACAAACGGCAGGATAATCAGGCTACCCACCAGCTTAAACAGCAAACTACCCAGCGCGACACGGCGGGCTGCGGCATTGGCGGCACTGTTGTTGAGCATCGCCAGCAGGCCGGAACCGAGGTTAGCACCAATCACCAGACAGAGCGCCACGGGGAAGGAGATAATGCCTGCGGCGGTCAGAGTCGCAGTCAGCAGTACAGCAGCAAGGCTGGAGTAGCTGATAATGGCGAACATCGCGCCAATCAGCGCATCCAGCAGAATATCGCCGGTCAGCGAGGCAAAGATCACCTGAACGCCGTTTGCCTGGGTGATCGGCGTTACGGCCTGCACAATCAACTCCAGCGCCAGCAAAATCAGCCCAAGACCAATACCGACGCGGCCCAGTTGCCCGGCGCGTGACTGTTTGCGTCCGAGGAAAAAAATCACGCCGATAAAAATAAGTAACGGTGACAGCCAGGATAAGTCGAAGGTGAGAATACGCGCCATTAGCGCCGTCCCGACATCTGCACCCAGCACAATGACCAGAGCCGGTGCGAGGGCTACCAGATCCTGAGCGACAAACGAGGTCACCAGCATGGTGGTGGCATTACTGCTCTGCACCAGTGCGGTAACGCCGATCCCCGCGCAAAAGGCGAGCGGCTTTTTTTCGACGCTCCGGCTAAGGACAGTACGCAAACGCGCGCCGAAGACGCGCATTACGCCGGTTCGAACAATATGAGTCCCCCAGACCAGCAGGGCGACGGCAGAAAGCAGGTGAAGCAGCGTTAACACGAGTTCAGGTTCTCCTTATCGTTATATGTTCCTGAAGCAATTGAATGACCAAAGGACCGGAAACACGCTGACTGGCATCTTTACTGTGCCTTTTGACATTCGTTTTTCCGGCTAAGATTATTCCAGCCTGTTTCCAGTATAAGTGTTTCATATTAATAAAGAGACAGGGCACTCATTGAGCGCCCTGTTTGTTGTAAGGAAAAGTGACAGATTTGTGAATCAGTCCGCGTCATACCCCAGATTCGGTGCCAGCCAGCGCTCAACATCGGAGACGCTCATACCTTTACGGCGGGCATAGTCTTCAACCTGATCGCGCTGAATTTGCGCCACCGCGTAGTACTTGCTGTCCGGGTGGCTGAAATACCAACCCGAAACCGATGCACCGGGCCACATGGCGAAAGATTCTGTGAGTTTCATGCCGGTATGTTTTTCCACTTCCAGCAGCTCCCAGATGGTGGCTTTTTCCGTATGTTCCGGGCAGGCCGGGTAGCCCGGTGCCGGACGGATGCCCTGGTAGTTTTCGCGGATCAGTTCTTCGTTGCTGAGGTTCTCGTTCGGCGCATAGCCCCAGTAGACTTTACGCACACGCTCATGGAGATACTCCGCAAAGGCTTCGGCTAAACGGTCGGCAAGCGCTTTCACCATGATTTTGTTGTAATCATCGTGCTGCGCTTCAAAGGCATCAGCCAGTGCGTCCTCTTCCAGCCCGCCAGTCACGGCAAATGCGCCGATGTAATCTGCTTTACCAGAAAGCTTCGGCGCAACGAAGTCAGCGAGACAGTAGTTAGCGAATCCCGTTTTTTCGGTCTGTTGACGCAGATGGTGGCTGACGTTGATCACATGGGTGCGCGTTTCGTCACGGTAGATTTCAATGTCATCGCCCACACGGTTTGCCGGGAACAGGCCCACCACGCCACGCGGATTCAGCGTTTTCTCGGCGCTTAATTTATCCAGCATGTCGTTGGCGTCTTTAAACAGCCGCTGCGCCTCAACGCCCACCACTTCATCTTCCAGAATGCGCGGATACTTCCCGGCCAGCGACCAGGTCATAAAGAACGGTGTCCAGTCGATGTAATTACGCAGCGTTTCGATGCTGGCTTCAACTTCCTGCACGCCGAGACGGTGCGCCACCGGCGGCGTGTAAGCCTGCCAGTCAAAAGCGAAATCGTTATCGCGCGCCGCTTCCAGCGTGACCGGTGGTGTGCGCGGTTTCTTACGCCCGTGCTGAATACGTACGGTTTCGTACTCCTTGCGGGTACGAGCGACAAAATCATCACGCTGAGTATCGGAAAGCAGCGCCGCCACCACACCAACGGTGCGCGATGCGTTCTGTACATACACCGTCGGGCCGCTGTAGTTCTGCTCAATTTTCACCGCCGTGTGCGCTTTTGAGGTCGTCGCGCCGCCAATCAATAGCGGGATGGTGAAGCCCTGACGCTCCATCTCTTTCGCCACGTTAACCATCTCGTCCAGCGACGGCGTGATAAGCCCCGAAAGTCCAATCAGATCAGCATTCACTTCTTTAGCGGTACGGAGAATTTTTTCCGCAGGCACCATAACGCCGAGATCGACAATTTCGTAGTTGTTACATTGCAGCACCACACCAACGATATTTTTACCGATGTCGTGGACGTCGCCCTTCACGGTGGCGATCACCATCTTGCCGTTGGTTTTGCCCTGCTCTTTGCTGGCTTCAATAAACGGTTCGAGATACGCCACCGCCTGTTTCATGACGCGCGCCGATTTGACCACCTGTGGCAGGAACATTTTCCCTTCGCCAAACAGATCGCCGACCACGTTCATGCCGTCCATCAACGGGCCTTCAATCACTTCAATCGGGCGCGTAGCCTGCTGGCGGGCTTCTTCGGTATCCTGCTCGATAAACTCGGTAATGCCTTTAACCAGCGAGTATTCCAGACGTTTATTCACTTCCCACGAGCGCCACTCCGCCTGCTGGGCGTTAGCGGTGTCGTCGGTTTTGCTGCCGCGATATTTCTCGGCAAGCTCCAGTAAACGCTCAGTGCCATCGTCGCGACGGTTAAGAATCACATCTTCCACCGCGTCGCGCAGTTCAGCGGGCAGGTCGTCGTAAATCGCCAGTTGCCCGGCGTTGACGATCCCCATATCCATGCCATTGCGAATAGCGTAGTAGAGGAACACCGCGTGAATGGCTTCGCGCACCGGATCGTTGCCACGGAATGAGAAAGAAACGTTAGATACACCGCCGGAAATCAGCGCGTGCGGCAGTTCGCGTTTGATATCTTCACACGCGCCGATAAAGTCCTGCGCGTAGTTGTTGTGCTCTTCAATGCCGGTTGCGACCGCGAAGATGTTCGGGTCGAAGATGATATCTTCTGGCGGGAAGCCAACCTCTTCGGTGAGGATTTTGTACGCCCGACGGCAAATCTCGATTTTCCGTGCGCGGGTATCGGCCTGTCCCTGTTCGTCAAAGGCCATTACCACCACTGCCGCACCGTAACGACGCAAGAGCTTCGCGTGATGGATAAAGGCGTCGACGCCCTCTTTCATCGAGATAGAGTTAACAATGCCTTTGCCCTGGATACACTTCAGACCTTTTTCAATGACATCCCATTTTGAGGAGTCGATCATAATCGGCACGCGAGCGATATCCGGTTCACCGGCAATCAGATTGAGAAAACGCACCATCGCCGCTTCGGCGTCGAGCATCCCTTCATCCATGTTGATATCGATAATCTGCGCACCGTTTTCCACCTGCTGGCGGGCCACATCCAGTGCCTCGCTGTATTTCTCTTCTTTGATCAGGCGCTTGAACTTAGCGGAACCGGTGACGTTGGTGCGTTCACCCACGTTCACAAACAGGCTATCTTCGCCAATGTGCAGCGTCTCCAGGCCGGACAAACGGCAGGCTACGGGGATTTCCGGCAGTTTGCGCGGCGCTAATCCTTCTACTGCACGACTCATCGCTGCAATATGTTGTGGCGTGGTGCCACAGCAGCCGCCGACGATATTGAGAAAACCCGCTTGCGCCCATTCACGTATCTGTTTTGCCATCGTGTCGGCGTCGAGATCGTACTCACCAAAGGCGTTGGGTAGCCCGGCGTTCGGGTGCGCGGTGACGTAGCATTCCGCAATCCGTGACAGCTCCTGCACGTACTGGCGCAGTTCATCGGGCCCCAGCGCACAGTTCAGGCCAAAGGTCAGAGCTTCGGCGTGGCGCAATGAGTTGTAAAATGCTTCGGTGGTCTGCCCGGAGAGCGTGCGCCCGGAGGCGTCGGTGATGGTGCCGGAGATCATAATCGGCAGCTCAACGCCCAGCGCTTCAAACTCCGTTTTCACCGCAAAAACCGCCGCTTTGGCGTTAAGGGTGTCGAAAACGGTTTCAATCAGGATCAGATCCGCACCACCTTCCACCAGCGCTTTGGTGGATTCGCGATAGGCCGCCACCAGCTGGTCAAAAGTGATGTTGCGGAATGCCGGATCGTTGACGTCCGGAGAAATAGACGCCGTGCGGTTGGTTGGGCCGAGAACACCGGCAACGTAGCGCGGTTTCTCCGGCGTGCGCGCGGTCCACTCGTCAGCACAGGCGCGCGCCAGTTTCGCCGCCGCAAAGTTGATTTCCGCCGACAGGGATTCCATCTGGTAATCCGCCATCGCAATGGTCGTGGAGTTGAAGGTGTTGGTTTCGATGATATCCGCGCCCGCTTCAAAGTAGGCGTTGTGGATAGCGGCGATCACTTCCGGTTTGCTGAGCACCAGCAGGTCGTTGTTGCCTTTGAGATCGCATGGCCAGTCGGCAAAGCGTTCACCACGAAAATCGGCTTCGTTCAGTCGATAGCTCTGGATCATGGTGCCCATACCGCCGTCCAGCACCAGAATACGTTCATTTAACTGCGCACGCAGTTGTTCCACTTTGCTGCTCACACTTGCTCCCGACACGCTCAACCCAGATTTAATAAAAATTCAACAAACCATACTGGCATAAACGCATCTGTGGTAAAAGCGACCACCACGCAACATGAGATTTGTTCAACATTAACTCATCGGATCAGTTCAGCAACTATTGCATTAGCTAACAATAAAAATGAAAATGATTTCCACGATACAGAAAAAGGAGGCTGTCATGGTCGCACCCATTCCCGCGAAACGCGGCAGAAAACCCGCCGTTGCCACCGCACCAGCGACTGGACAGGTTCAGTCTTTAACGCGTGGCCTGAAATTACTGGAGTGGATTGCCGAATCCAATGGCAGTGTGGCACTCACAGAGCTGGCGCAACAAGCCGGGTTACCCAATTCCACGACCCACCGCCTGCTAACCACGATGCAACAGCAGGGTTTCGTGCGTCAGGTCGGCGAACTGGGACATTGGGCAATCGGCGCACATGCCTTTATGGTCGGCAGCAGCTTTCTCCAGAGCCGTAATTTGTTAGCGATTGTTCACCCTATCCTGCGCAATTTAATGGAAGAGTCTGGCGAAACGGTCAATATGGCGGTGCTTGATCAAAGCGATCACGAAGCGATTATTATCGACCAGGTACAGTGTACGCATCTGATGCGAATGTCCGCGCCTATCGGCGGTAAATTGCCGATGCACGCTTCCGGTGCGGGTAAAGCCTTTTTAGCCCAACTGAGCGAAGAACAGGTGACGAAGCTGCTGCACCGCAAAGGGTTACATGCCTATACCCACGCAACGCTGGTGTCTCCTGTGCATTTAAAAGAAGATCTCGCCCAAACGCGCAAACGGGGTTATTCATTTGACGATGAGGAACATGCACTGGGGCTACGTTGCCTTGCAGCGTGTATTTTCGATGAGCACCGCGAACCGTTTGCCGCAATTTCAATTTCCGGACCGATTTCACGTATTACCGATGACCGCGTGACCGAGTTTGGCGCGATGGTGATTAAAGCGGCGAAGGAAGTGACGCTGGCGTACGGTGGAATGCGCTGACTTTTTCTGGCGGGCAGAGGCAATATTCTGCCCATCATACCTGAGTGGCAATAGAATAAGGGTGTCTGTTAATCGCATTGACGCCAAAATAACTTAATGTCATACACTTCACACACTTTTATTAACTCAGCATTATTTTTAAACATCAAACTACTTAATCATTAACAAAATCGCAAGATCTCATTCCACCGAAACTTTTACGGCTGCATTATGAGATTGAGCGATTTATGATATTTCTTTAGTTGTAATCATATTAAATTTTTTCACTGTTCTGATAGTTAAAATTCAAGACATCAATAAACAATGAGATATTTAAATGATTACTCGTATCCCTCGTAGTTCTTTCTCTGCAAATATTAATAATACAGCCCAGACAAATGAACACCAAACCCTGAGTGAATTGTTTTATAAAGAACTCGAGGATAAATTTTCTGGCAAGGAGCTGGCGACGCCTCTATTAAAAAGCTTCTCAGAGAACTGTAGGCAAAATGGTCGTCATATCTTTAGCAACAAGGATTTTGTCATTAAATTTTCCACGTCCGTCTTACAAGCTGATAAGAAAGAAATTACGATAATTAATAAAAACGAAAACACGACACTTACTCAAACCATTGCCCCAATATTTGAAGAATACCTAATGGAAATTTTACCTCAACGCTCAGACACTCTTGATAAACAAGAATTAAACCTAAAATCAGATAGAAAAGAAAAAGAATTCCCAAGAATTAAACTTAATGGTCAATGTTATTTTCCGGGGCGACCCCAAAACCGTATAGTATGCCGACACATTGCTGCACAATATATTAATGATATTTATCAGAATGTTGATTACAAACCCCATCAAGATGATTACTCTTCAGCTGAAAAATTTCTCACTCACTTCAACAAAAAATGCAAAAACCAGACTTTGGCGTTGATTTCCAGCCGTCCTGAGGGGCGTTGTGTTGCTGCCTGTGGTGATTTCGGGCTAGTTATGAAGGCATATTTCGACAAGATGGAATCAAATGGCATCAGTGTTATGGCAGCCATATTATTGGTGGATAACCATGCTTTGACGGCGCGGCTAAGAATAAAGAACACAACTGAAGGATGTACCCATTACGTGGTTTCGGTTTATGATCCTAATGTAACTAACGATAAAATAAGAATTATGAGCGAAAGCAAAGAGGATATTAAACACTATTCTCTGATGGATTTTATGAATGTAGATTATAGCCTCCTGAAATGGTCAAATGATCATGTTATTAACCAATCTGTTGCAATAATTCCAGCACTTCCGAAAGAACAGCTATTGATGTTAAAAGGATCTGTGGATGAAATAACCCCTCCATTATCACCAGCAACGATGAATTTGCTAATGGCAATTGGTCAGAATCACCAACTTACGCAACTGATGATTCAGCTCCAGAAAATGCCAGAACTACATAGAACAGAAATGTTGACTGCCTATAATAGTGGACATATGAACGTTATTAATACTATTTTTAACGCATTACCCACTCTGTTTAATACGTTTAAATTCGATAAAAAAAATATGAAGCCCCTCCTCCTGGCAAATAATTCTAATGAATATCCCGGTTTGTTTTCAGCGATACAGCATAAACAACAAAACGTTGTAGAGACGGTTTATCTTGCTTTATCTGACCATGCACGCCTGTTTGGATTTACCGCTGAAGATATTATGGATTTTTGGCAACACAAAGCCCCACAAAAATACTCTGCCTTTGAGTTGGCTTTTGAATTGGGTCACCGGGTTATTGCTGAATTAATCCTTAATACATTAAATAAGATGGCTGAAAGCTTTGGCTTTACGGATAACCCTCGATACATTGCGGAGAAAAATTATATGGAAGCTTTACTCAAAAAAGCATCTCCCCATACCGTACGCTAAATCTTTGCCTGCGCCGATACGCATAAACATCTTCCACATGCCCTTCACGTATGCGGTTTTGTAGTGCGCGCCAGTAATCAGCGCGGAACAGGTCGGCGTGCATCTCTTCAAACAGCGGACCAATACGCGGGTCGGCGCATAGCCAGTGGCGAAACTCTTCCGGGAAAACATCGCCCGGCGAGACGCTGTACCACGGTTCGCTGGCAAGTTCGTCTTCCGGATAGCGCGGCGGCGGGATGTCGCGGAAATTCACTTCCGTCATGTAGCAAATTTCATCGTAATCATAAAAAACCACACGCCCGTGACGGGTGACACCGAAGTTTTTAAACAGCATGTCGCCAGGAAAAATGTTAGCAGCGGCAAGCTGGCGAATAGCGTTACCGTATTCTTCAATGGCGTCGCGCAACTGCTGACCTTCCACTTGTTCCAGCCAGATATTGAGCGGCACCATCCGCCGCTCGATATAGAGATGGCGAATTACAATCTGCTCACCAAGATCGGTGATTTTTTCCGCTGCTTCCTGGAGCAGTAATTCCATTAATGCCGGGGAAATATGCCGCTTCTCCAGCACAAAGTTTTCAAACTCCTGGGTGTCCGCCATTCGGCCCACACGGTCGTGCTCTTTCACCAGTTGATAGCAGGCACGAACGTGAGCGGCAGACATCTCTTTCTGCGGCGCGAACTTGTCTTTGATGACTTTGAATACCCGATCAAAGCCCGGCAGCGTAAATACCAACATCACCATTCCACGAATACCCGGCGCTTCAATGAACTGCTCATTACAGCCCTGTAGATAAACGAGATATTCGCGGTAGCTTTCGGTTTTGGCGTGCTTCTGGCAGCCGATAGCCATATACAATTCAGCAGTGGTTTTACCTGGCAGAATTTCCCGTAGCCACTCGACCAGCGCTGCGGGCAGCGGTGCATAAACCATAAAATAAGAACGCGCAAAGCCAAAAACAATGCTCGCTTCGGCGGTCGTCGTCAGGCAGGTATCAATAAATAACTCGCCGTCGTCCGTCTGGTGGATCGGCAGTAAGAAGGGCAACGTGCCGGAAGGCGTGATCAGTTTGCCCACCAGCCAGGCGGCTTTATTGCGGTAAAACAGTTCGTTCGCCACCTGTAAATGACTTTCCGCGAGGTTGTCTGTCCCCAGCGTTTCCGTCAGATGGCGAATGATGTAATGAATGTCACGGCTTTTATTCTGCCAGCGCAGGCGCAGCGGCAGGTCGCTGATAACGCGCATCAGTAGAGATTCCCAGCCGTGATCGGGGTGAAAGTCTTTCGCCAGCGGGCGGGGAATGGTACGAAAGCGGCGCTCTGGCTGAGAACTAAAGATAAAAAGCCGCTCGGGAGTAAGCGAGCGGTGGTCAAATAACCGACAGTACACGGAGTTAAAAAAGCTCTCCGCAATCTCGAAGCGCGGGTAATCCGGCAACAGCCGCGTGTAATGCTCTTTAACGCGCAGTAAAAATGCCGCGTCCGTACTTTGGCCGTTAGTAATGCAGCGCAGTTGCTCCACGACCAGACCAACGTGATGATCGTAAAGATGGATACGGTTTTTCATCGCCTGCTGGACAGCATGCCAGTCGGCCTGTTCGAAACGCTGCTGCGCCCCGGAAGTCACTTCGAGGAATCGACCATACTGAGCGTCGAAGCCTTGCAAAATGGTTTGAGCAATCAGTAATTCCAGGCCACGCGGCATTTAGCGCCCTCATCAGGAGCAGAGAATTGCCGGATGCGGCGTAAACGCCTTATCCAGCCTACGTTCGGCAACGGTTGTAGGCATGATAAGACGCGCAAGCGTCGCATCAGGCATCGTGCACCGATTGCCGGATGCGGCGTGAACGCCTTATCCGGCCTACAGTCAGCAACGGTTGTTGTTGCTTAGAACTGCGATTCTTCAGTGGAGCCGGTCATCGCGGTGACTGAAGACGTGCCGCCCTGAATAATAGTCGTCACTTTATCGAAGTAACCTGTACCCACTTCCTGCTGGTGAGATACGAAGGTATAGCCATCTTTCGCGGCGGCAAATTCCGGCTGCTGCACTTTCTCAACGTAGTGCTTCATACCCTCGCCCTGGGCATAGGCGTTTGCCAGGTCAAACATGTTGAACCACATGCTGTGGATACCTGCCAGGGTGATGAACTGGAACTTGTAGCCCATATCCGACAGCTGCTGCTGGAAGCTGGCAATAGTTTTGTCGTCGAGGTTTTTCTGCCAGTTGAACGACGGCGAGCAGTTATAAGCCAGCAGTTTGCCCGGATATTTCGCGTGGATAGCTTGTGCAAAGCGACGCGCCAGTTCCAGCTCCGGCGTGGAGGTTTCACACCAGACCAGGTCAGCATATGGCGCATACGCCAGGCCACGGCTGATCGCTTGCTCAATGCCCGCATGAGTACGGAAGAAGCCTTCACTGGTACGCTCGCCAGTAATAAATTCACTGTCATACGGGTCGCAATCGGAGGTAATCAGATCCGCCGCATCGGCATCGGTACGAGCAACCAGCAGGGTTGGAACGCCCGTCACGTCAGCTGCAAGACGCGCCGCGACCAGTTTCTGAATAGCTTCCTGAGTTGGCACCAAAACTTTGCCGCCCATGTGACCGCATTTCTTCACTGACGCCAGCTGATCTTCGAAGTGAACTGCCGCTGCACCGGCTTCAATCATCGCTTTCATCAGTTCAAAGGCATTCAGGACACCGCCAAAACCGGCTTCCGCATCGGCAACGATCGGCAGGAAGTAATCGACATAGCGCGGATCGCCCGGCTCAATGCCTGCGGACCATTGGATCTGATCGGCACGACGGAAGGTGTTGTTGATCCGCTCCACCACAGCTGGCACCGAGTTTGCCGGATAGAGCGACTGATCCGGATACATGCTGGCCGCCAGGTTAGCGTCCGCCGCTACCTGCCATCCCGACAGATAGACTGCTTCAATACCCGCTTTCGCCTGTTGCAGCGCCTGACCGCCAGTCAGTGCACCGAGGCTGTTGATGTAGCCTTTTTTCGACTCGCCATGCAGCAGACGCCACATTTTCGCCGCGCCCAGTTGCGCCAGGGTGCATTCAGGATTGACTGAACCGCGTAATTTCACCACATCTTCCGCGCTGTATGGGCGAGTAATGCCTTCCCAACGCGGTTGAGTCCACTCTTTCTGTAATTCTTCAATTTGTTGTGTACGGGTTTTCATGTGCAGATGCTCCATAGTTATGTGGTGGTTTACGCTAACAGGCGGTAGCCTGGCAGGGTCAGGAAATCAATTAACTCATCGGAAGTGGTGATCTGTTCCATCAAGCGTGCGGCATCGTCAAAACGCCCCTGGGAGAAACGTTCTTCGCCCAGTTCGCTGGCAATGACTTTCATCTCTTCACCCAGCATCTGGCGGAACAAGGCTTTGGTCACCGGTTTGCCATTGCTCAACGTTTTTTGATGATGGATCCACTGCCAGATTGAGGTACGGGAAATTTCAGCCGTCGCCGCATCTTCCATCAGGCCATAAATCGGCACGCAGCCGTTGCCGGAGATCCATGCTTCGATGTACTGCACTGCCACGCGAATGTTGGCGCGCATACCTTCTTCGGTGCGTTCACCATCACAAGGTGCCAGCAGCTGATCGGCAGTAATCGGCACGTCTTGTTCGCGCATCACTTCAAGCTGATTTTTACGGGAGCCGAGAATGTCGTTGAATACCGCCATTGCCGTATCCGCAAGGCCTGGGTGAGCAATCCATGTGCCATCGTGACCGTTATTGGCTTCCAGCGCTTTATCCGCTTTTACTTTGTTGAGCACCTGGTTATTGCGCTCTTCATCTTTGCTCGGAATAAACGCTGCCATGCCGCCCATCGCAAAAGCACCGCGTTTATGGCAGGTTTTAATCAACAGGCGTGAGTAAGCATTCAGGAATGGTTTATCCATCGTCACTGCCTGTCTGTCTGGCAGGACGCGATCGGGATAGTTTTTCAACGTTTTGATATAGCTGAAGATGTAATCCCAACGACCGCAGTTCAGACCAACAATATGGTCACGCAGCGCGTGAAGGATTTCATCCATCTGGAACACGGCGGGCAGCGTTTCAATCAGCAACGTCGCCTTGATGGTGCCGCGCGGCAGATTAAAGCGATCTTCTGCATAGCTGAAGACTTCGCTCCACCAGGCCGCTTCCTGCCAGGACTGGGTTTTCGGCAGATAGAAATAGGGACCGCTGCCCTTTGCCAACAGTGCCTGATAGTTGTGGAAGAAATAGAGCGCAAAATCAAACAGGCTACCGGGGATTGCCTCACCACGCCAGGTGACATGTTTTTCCGGCAAGTGCAGACCGCGTACCCGACAAATCAAAACCGCTGGATTGGGCTTGAGCTGATAAATTTTGCCTGCTTCATTGGTATAGCTGATGGTGCCGTTAACCGCATCGCGCAGGTTAATTTGCCCGTCGATCACTTTGTTCCAGTCTGGTGCCAGTGAATCTTCGAAATCGGCCATAAAGACTTTCACATTGGCGTTCAGTGCGTTGATCACCATCTTGCGCTCAACCGGGCCAGTTATCTCGACTCGACGATCTTGTAAGTCCGCGGGAATACCACGAATTTTCCAGTCCGTATCGCGAATGGAAGCTGTTTCCGAAATAAAATCAGGCAAAGTTCCGTTATCAATATCTTGCTGCTGCTGAATGCGCGCTGCCAGAAGTTTATTGCGTTGTGGCGTAAAATGCGTCACCAGCTCAGTCAGAAATTCTACCGCTTCGGCAGTAAGAATTTGCTTCTCCTGCTCGCCATACGGCCTTATGAAAGCCAGTTCATCGGTTGTTGTTGCCTGTTCAGTCATCGTGCAGCTCCTCGTCATGGATCCGAAAACTTCCCCACTGTGAACGAAGGATCGTTGTGCGCTTTTCGTTCAGCACAACTAAGACTACTCATTTAAAATGCAAAATCAAAAACAATTTCCATTTTAATTAAAAATACTTGATAACTTATTGATAACAATATGAATAAAATTTATTCACCTCCTGAGGTGCGTTTCGGAAATAAAAAAGGCACCCGAAGGTGCCTGAGGTAAGGTGCTGAATCGCTTAACGATCGACTATCACAGAAGATTAATCCAGCGTTGGATTCATGTGCCGTAGATCGTATGGCGTGATCTGATAGACGTAATAGTTGAGCCAGTTGGTAAACAGCAAATTACCGTGACTACGCCAGCTCGCTCGCGGTGTATTTTGCGGATCATTGTGCGGGAAATAGTTATACGGTACTTCCGGGCCTAGTCCGGCTTCCACATCGCGGAAATATTCCTGCGCCAGCGTTTGCGCATCATATTCGGGATGGCCCGTCACAAAGGCAATGCGCTTATCTTTGCTGGCAAACAGATATGCATCCCCTTCTTCCGTCTCTGCCAGAATTTCCAGATCGGTGTAATCACGAATCAACGCTGCCGGAAAGTCAGCATAGCGCGAATGTGGTGCCAGGAATGAATCATCAAAGCCACGCGTCAGAAGCGCATGAGGATGGAGAATATGATGCTCGTAAACGCCAGAGAGTTTGTCGGTGCGAGTTTGCTTAGGAATGCCGTAGAGGATATTGAGCGCGGCCTGTACCGCCCAGCAGACAAACAGCGTCGAGGTGACGTGATCTTTCGACCACTCCAGCACCTGTTTGATCTGCGGCCAGTAAGCGACATCATTAAACTCCACCAGGCCCAGCGGCGCACCGGTTACAATCAGACCGTCAAAGTTCTGTTCCTGAATATCTTCAAAGTTACAGTAGAAGTTGTTCAGATGCTCTGCGGGCGTGTTGCGCGATTCACGGGAATCGATGCGCAACAGCTGAATATCGACCTGCAAAGGTGAGTTTGAAAGCAGGCGCAGAAACTGATTTTCAGTTTCAATCTTCTTCGGCATCAGGTTAAGGATCAGAACCTTAAGTGGACGAATTTCCTGACCAGACGCACGAGAAGTTGTCATCACAAAGACGTTTTCTTCACGCAAGAAATTGACGGCGGGTAGCTCGTCCGGCACACGAATAGGCATAACCTGATTACCTCACTACATACGCTTATACGTTTAGACATCCAGATAGCTGAAGATAACCAGAAAATTTGCCAATGTCGAGCCTGCATGTTGAAGGTGAGAAAGTTTCAAGGAAAAGGCTACGTTAGAATATAAGAATGACGAAAAGGAGAGAAAATGGTTATTAGTATTCGCCGCTCACAGCATGAGGAAGGGGAGGAACTCGTTGCGATTTGGTGTCGATCTGTCGATGCCACCCACGATTTTTTATCAGCAGAGTATCGGGCCGAGCTGGAAGAGCTGGTTCGTTCCTTTCTGCCGGAAGCACCGTTGTGGGTCGCGGTTAATGAACGGGATCAGCCGGTTGGGTTTATGTTGTTAAGTGGGCAGCATATGGATGCGCTGTTTATCGATCCTGATGTGCGCGGCTGCGGCGTGGGTCGGATGCTGGTGGAGCATGCGCTCTCGATGGCACCGGAACTGACAACCAACGTTAATGAGCAAAATGAGCAGGCGGTTGGGTTCTATAAGAAGGTGGGTTTTAAGGTTACGGGACGCTCTGAGGTGGACGATTTGGGGAAACCGTATCCGTTGCTGAATCTGGCGTATGTGGGGGAATAAGCCGCCCCTGCCGTGCCTGCCCAGGCTGGAGAAGACGCGCCAGCGTCGCATCCGACCTTTTTCTGCACCAGCGCAAAAAGGCCCAGTCTTCCGACTGGGCCTTCTGCTTAATTTGATGCCTGGCAGTTCCCTACTCTCGCATGGGGAGACCC
>ERZ779866.2884-NODE-2884-length-14705-cov-7.592491_pt1 | contig 14705 bp, 10 predicted proteins | sample MGYA00511248_ERZ779866 | MGnify/ENA primary metagenome ERZ779866 (study PRJEB29588, sample SAMEA2155758) | human gut metagenome | biome: human gut; feature: human-associated habitat; material: faeces | place: Denmark | collected 2008/2010 ... | reverse complement strand
CGTACAGCGTGCCCAGGGTATCGAACATATCCACCATGCAGAAGGCCAGAGCCGTGGTGATGAACATGATGACGAAGGAGCCCATGCCGTTGGCCTCAATGTACGGGGTGAAATTGAAGCCCTCGGTGAACACCTTGCCGAAGGACAGCTGGGCAAACTCGGAAAATGCGGTGAAGGGATTGAAGGACAGGCTCTCGGCAAAGCCGTCATAGAAGCCGGGAACCGTGAAGCCCAGGATGTAGTAGGCCACAGCGCCGCCCAGAATGCCGAAGAGCACGCTGCCCTTAACGCCCCGGCGGCTCATGGCCGCGATGGCCAGCAGCGCGAAGAAGGTCACCAGCATGGGCATGATGCTGCCCCAGGTGGCGGTGCCGGAGTACAGGTTGAAGGAAGCCAGACCCACCAGAGTGGAGCTGTCCACCACCAGGCCGGCGTTCTGCAGGCCCAGGAACGCGATGAACAGGCCGATACCGGCCGGAATGGCCATCCGGACAGCGGACGGAATGGCGTCAAAGATCTTGCGGCGCAGACCGGTGATGGTCAGCAGAGTGAAGATGATGCCGTCGGCCAGCACCAGCACCAGGGCGTTGGCATAGCTCAGGCCCAGGCCCACACACACGGTGTAGACAAAATAGGCGTTCAGGCCCATTCCGGAGGCCTGCGCCAGCGGCAGATTGGACAGCAGGCCGATGAGCAGGGTGCCCACCACGGCGGAAATGGCGGTGGCCACATAAATGGCCCCGTAGCTGACGCCCAGCACATCGGTGCCGTCGCCAAAGGGGTTCGAGAACATACCGGCATTGACCATCAGAATGTAGGCCATGGCCATAAAGGTGGTGATACCGGCCATGATCTCCGTCCGGACGGTGGAGCCCTTTTCGGTTACATGGAAGAAGCGATCCATAAACTCTCTCCTTTTATAAGTTTTCCGCTGCGCCTTCCGGCGCAGCAAATTTATTTTACCATCCCGGCCTTGTCCACGCAAGCCCCATTTTCGCTAATGACTGCCATTCTTCGGGAAATTGTGACAGTCGCTGTGAAAAGACTGCAAATTTTTGTGGAAATAACGAGGGTAAGCGGTGAGGACTGAGAAAAAGCGCGATTTTGTGTAAATCATCTTGCATTTCGTGAAAACTTTAGTATACTGGACGTGCAGCGTGTGTTTCGCTGCAGAGAGATTTTAAAAAAGATAAGGAGAATGTACAAATGATTCTGGAACTCATCGCTACGATTCTGTCACTGGTAGGCTCCTGGATGGTCTATAAGAAGATGGGCCGTCAGGGCTGGGAGGGCATTGTCCCCATTTACAACACCTATGTCCTCTGCCAGGAGCTGTACGGCAACGGCTGGAAATTCCTCCTGCTCCTGATCCCCTTCTATAACATCTATTTCGGCATCAAGATGATGATCGACCTGGCCAAGGCCTTCAATCTGGGCGCGGGCTTCGGCATCGGCCTTCTGCTGCTGCCCTTCGTGTTCTGGCTGATCCTGGCCTTCGGCGGCGCGCAGTATAAGGACGGCAGCTACACCAACACCCAGCCCGACATGGTGGAGGATGTGGTCAACAAGGCCAAGGACGTCGTTTCCGGCAACCACAGCAACAACGAGGAGAATAATCAATAAGGCAAGCATTGACAAGCCCGCCCTGCGGTGACGCAGGGCGGGCTGCTTTTTTACAGATTGACAGAAAAGGGGAGAGGCCGCAGCCTCTCCCTCTTTTGTTATCCTTGCCTTACTTGCCGAAGTAGCGATTCAGCAGGCCCTCGAAGGCCTTGCCGTGGCGGGCCTCGTCACGGGCCATCTCGTGGACGGTGTCGTGAATGGCGTCCAGGTTGTACTTCTTGGCCAGCTTCGCCAGCTCAAACTTGCCGGCGGTGGCGCCGTTCTCGGCATCCACGCGCATCTGCAGGTTCTTCTTGGTGGAGTCGGTGACCACCTCGCCCAGCAGCTCGGCGAACTTGGCAGCGTGCTCGGCCTCCTCCAGGCCGGCCTTCTCCCAGTACATGCCGATCTCGGGATAGCCCTGGCGATGGGCCACACGGGCCATGGCCAGATACATACCCACCTCGCTGCACTCGCCCTCGAAGTTGGCGCGCAGACCGGCAATGATCTCCTCGCGGACCTCGGCAGGGACGTCCTCGCCGAACACCTTGCCTACGCCCACCACATGCTCGGCGGCCCAGGTCTTTTCCTCGGCCTGCAGGGTGAACTTATCGCCGCTGACATGGCACACCGGGCACTCAGCCGGGGGATTCTCGCCTTCATAAACGTAACCGCAAACAGGACAGACCCACTTTTTCATAGTAAATTTCCTCCGTTATATTCAGTATTTATTGGTTTTGGGAACCGTGGCTCCCTCATTGACTGAATGCAGTATAACACGGAATCGGGTCCTTTATAAGTTGCAATTGCAACAATCGGAAAATTTTTCCGATTGTTTTTACGCCTGGGGCGGATCGTTCTCCACCAGCGCCTTGGCGCTGGCCGCCAGACCTGCCAGACCCTGGATCTCGCTGGGGATAATAATCTTGGTGGCCTTGCCGTCGGCCATTTTCTCCAGAGCCTCCAGGCTCTTGAGCTTGATGACCTGGTCGTTGGGGGCGTTCTCGTTGAGCATGCGCATGGCGTCGGCCAGGGCCTGCTGCACCTTCATGATGGAGGTGGCCTCGGCCTCGGCGGCCATGATCTTGGCCTGCTTGGCGGCATCGGCCCGCAGAATGGCGGACTGCTTCTCGCCCTCGGCTACCAGGATCTTGCTGGCCTTCTCGCCCTCGGCCTGAAGGATGGACTCCCGGCGCTCGCGCTCGGCCTTCATCTGCTTTTCCATGGCGTTCTGGATCTCGCGGGGAGGCAGGATGTTCTTCAGCTCCACGCGGTTGACCTTGATGCCCCAGGGGTCCGTGGCCTCGTCCAGGATGGTGCGCATCTTGGCGTTGATGGTATCCCGGGAGGTGAGGCTCTGGTCCAGCTCCAGCTCGCCGATGATGTTGCGCAGGGTGGTGGCGGTGAGGTTCTCAATGGCGTTCATGGGATACTCCACGCCGTAGGTATACAGCTTGGGGTCGGTGATCTGGAAATAGATCACGGTGTCGATCTGCATGGTGACGTTGTCCTTGGTGATCACGGGCTGGGGATCGAAATCCGCCACCTGCTCCTTCAGGCTGACCTTCTTCACCACCCGCTCAATGAACGGGACCTTCAGATGGAAGCCAACGCCCCACACGGAGTGGAACGCGCCCAGGCGCTCCACCACATAGGCCTTGGACTGCTGCACGATATAGATGTTGCGGACGATGACGATGAGCACCAGCACCACCAGAATGGCGATGGCTACTGCGCCGGGAACAGAGATGTTGTCGAACATACGATTTTCCTCCTGTTTTTAATATAAGTAGTGTTTACGGACTTACACGGGCTCCACGAACAGGCGCACGCCCTCCATGCGGACGATCTTCACCTGTGCGTTGCGGGGAATGGGCTGGCCGCTTTCGCTGCGGGCCGTCCAGGTCATGCCGCCCACATACACCGCCCCGGTGGGCACGGCGTTGTCGATGGACTCGGTGACCCGGGCCGTCTGGCCCAGGACGCGGTCGGCGTTGGTGGCGGTAACGTCCTTGTGCAGCAGCTTCTTCACCAGGGGGCGGGTGGCCGCCAGGCACACGATGGACACCACGAAGAACAGGGCAATTTGCAGCCACACAGGGCCGCCGCAGATGGCGGCGATGAGTCCCGCCACAGAGCCCACCACGAACCAGATGGACGCCAGCCCCACGGTGACGGCCTCCACCACGCCGAAAATCACCATGGCGGCGATCCAGATAATGGTCATCATATCGGTGGTTCCTCCTTTCAGACAAAGCCCCAGCGCCAGGGCCAGGGCCAGCGTCCCGGCCACTGCACCGAGACCCAGCCACTTTTCCCGGGGGGACAGATTGGCGAAAAACGCGGACAGCGCCGTTTTCAGGGTTTTCTCCGGCAGCGGCGGCGTATCCGGCGCGGGCTGCGCCGGGGCCTGCCGGGGCACCTCCTGGGAAAACAGCTCGTCCAGGGACACCTGATACCGGTTGCAGATATAGAGGCTCTTTTCAATCTCCGGATAGCCCCGGCAGGATTCCCATTTGCTGACTGCCTGCCGGGATACGTTCAGCTCCGCGGCAAACTGCTCCTGGGTCAGTCCCGCCCGGCGGCGTACCTCCTGCAGCCGTTCTCCAAAGGCCATGGCTCCGTCCCTCCGTTTCTCTTTGGCCTTATCCTATCGGAAACGGGCCGCAATGTCTACCAACCTCCGTTTGCACCGGGAAAAAATCCGACGTTTTCCCCGCAACCTCAGGTTGTCATGGCTTCAGTATACTATAGTTTCGCCCGCCGCGCCACAACATTTTGAAAAAACACACGTTTTTTACAGAGCGGCCTGTTTTCCTTGACAAATACCGTCTTCCCTTGTATACTGTAGCCATCTGAACAGAAAGGTGGTGCCCAGCATGAAGAACAATACCGTCATTATCGTGCCGGGGACCATCGTGCACCCGTAACGCGCCTGCCGGGAGAGGGAGCAGGCTCATTGCGGCTGTGGGAGCGTCCTCATGGGAGGGCGCTTTTTTTGCGCCCGGAAATCGTATCGGAAAAGAGAGAGTAAAAAAAGGAAGGAAGTGTCTGCGCTTTCATGGAAACCACCCAAAAGCTGTCCCGGCGGGAGAAGCTGTCTCTCATCGGGAAATATCTGCGCCCCTGCTGGGGGCATTTTGCCGCAGCGCTGCTGTGCGCATGCCTGGCCATGGTGTTCAACGCCCTGACGCCCCAGATCATCCGCATCACCGTGGACTCCATCCTGGGAACGGAGCCGGTCCGGCTGCCGGCATTCCTCATGCGGTGGCTGAGCTGGCCGGTGCTGGAGGCCCAGCCCCTGACGGCCCTATGGTGGGCGGCAGGCGGCGTACTGCTGACGGCCCTGCTGCGGGGCGTTTGCAGCTACGGCCAGCGGCTCCAGCTGGCCCGGGGCTCCGAGAGCTATGTCAAGGGTATCCGGGACGACCTGTACCGCCACATCCAGTATCTGCCCTTTGCCTGGCACAAAAATAACCCCACCGGCGACATCATCCAGCGCTGCACCTCCGACGTGGACGTGATCCGCCAGTTCGTGTGCAATCAGCTGGTGGAGGTGGTGCGCACGGTGTTTCTCATCGCGCTGTACCTGTGCATCATGTTCTCCATGAACCTGCGGCTCTCGCTGATCTCGGCGCTGTTCATCCCCATCGTGGGCCTGTCCTCCGGGGTATTCTACAGGAAGATCTCCGGCCGGTTCCAGGCTGCCGACGAGGCGGAGGGGGACCTGACCACCTGCGCCCAGGAGAACCTTACCGCCGTCCGGGTGGTCCGGGCCTTCGGCCGGGAGCGGTACGAGGATGAGAAGTTCAACGCCAAGAATCAGCGCTTCTCCCAGCTCTGGATCCGGCTGGGAAAGCTGCTGTCCGTATACTGGGCCTCCGGTACCCTGCTGACGTGCCTGCAGGTGATGGTCATCGTGGTGACCGGGGCCTGCGAATGCGTAGCCGGGCGGATGACCCTGGGCACCTTCGTGGCCTTCGTCACCTATAACGAGGCCCTGTCCTGGCCGGTCCGGTCCCTGGGCCGGGTGCTGTCGGACATGAGCAAGGCCGGGGTGTCCATGGACCGGGTGGGCTACATCCTGAACGCCCGGGAGGAGCAGGACGCGCCCGACGCCGTGGACGCCGCAGACGGCGACATCGTCTTTGACCACGTTACCTTCGGCTATCAGGGCCAGCCGGTGCTGCGGGACGTGTCCTTTACCATCCGCAAGGGCGAGACCTTTGCCATTCTGGGGGGCACCGGCTCCGGCAAGAGCACCCTGGTCCACCTGCTGGACCGGCTGTATGACCTGCCGGAGGGCAGCGGCACCATCACCATCGGCGGGGTGGACATCCGGCACATGAAGCGGAAGTCCCTGCGCCGCCAGATCGGCCTGGTGCTTCAGGAGCCGTTCCTGTTTTCCCAGACCGTGGGCGAGAATATCTGCGCCGTGCGGCCCGACGCAGAAAACGAGGCCATGCGCCGTGCCGCCGCCATCGCCTGCGTGGACGAGGCCATCTCCACCTTCCCCCAGGGGTACGACACCGTGGTGGGCGAGCGGGGCGTGACCCTGTCCGGCGGACAGAAGCAGCGGGTGGCCATTGCCCGGATGCTGATGCAGCAGGCGCCTATTATGGTGTTTGACGACTCCCTGTCCGCCGTGGATGCCGAGACCGACGCCAAGATCCGCACCGCCCTGCGGGACACCCTGCACAGCGCCACCGTGCTGCTGATCTCCCACCGGGTCACCACCCTGATGCAGGCCGACCGCATCCTGGTGCTGGACGGCGGCCGGGTGTCCGCCCTGGGCACCCACCGGGAGCTGATCCAACAGCCCGGTATTTACCGGGATATCTATGACATCCAGATGCGCAGCGACGACCGCGCGCTGGTGGAGGAAGGAGGGAACGCCTGATGGCTGCCTTCGACGAGAAAGAATATACAAAATCCTTTGACTGGAGCATCTGGAGGCGGCTTGCGCCCTTTGTGCGGCCCTTCCGCCGGGACTTTGTGGGGATGCTGGTGTTCAACGGTCTGTGTGCCCTGGTGGACGTGGCCATTCCCCTGTTCCAGCGCTACGCCATCCGGAACTTTATCCAGGCGGACTCCCTCCGGGGCATCGTTCCCTTCTCCCTGGTGTATCTGCTGGTAATTCTTTTACAGGCTCTGTCCGTGGTGGCCTTTGCCCGCAACTCCATGACCATTGAGATGAACATGGGCCGGGATATGCGCCGCTCCCTGTTCCACCATCTCCAGACCCTGTCCTTCTCCTTTTACAACGTGACCCCCGTGGGATATCTGCTGACCCGGGTCATGAGCGATACCAACCGCATTGCCAGCATGGTGGCCTGGAATCTGACGGATATCCTGTGGGCGCTGTTCTATGTGCTGGGGACCTTTGCCGCCATGCTGATCCTGAATTGGCGGCTGGCGCTGGTGGTCATCGTCATCGTGCCTGTGATGGCGGTGCTCACCGGGTATTTCCAGAACCGCATCCTCCGGTGGAACCGGAAGGTCCGGAAGCTGAACTCCCGCATCACCGGGTCCTTCAACGAGGGCATCACCGGGGCCAAGACCACCAAGACCCTGGGCACCGAGGAGCAGACCGTCCGCACCTTCCGGGCCCTGACCCAGGAGATGCACGACGCCGGCATCGGCGCGGCCCGGCTCAACGCCATCTATATCCCGCTGGTGCTGTTTGCCAGCACCATGGCCGTGGCCATCGTGTTGCTGCGGGGCGGGTATATGGTGTCCGGGGGACTGCTGGAGCTGGCCACTCTATCCACCTTCACCACCTATGCCGTGGGCATTTTCGAGCCCATCCAGATGACCGCCGCCAACATCGCGGAGTTTATTTCCCTCCAGGCGTCTATCGAGCGGGTCACGGACCTGATGGATAAGGTCCCCCAGATCCAGGACAGCCCGGAGGTGGTGGAAAAGTACGGCGACGCCTTCCACCCCAAGCGGGAGAACTGGGAGCCCATCCGGGGCGAGATCGAGTTCCGGGACGTGACCTTCCGCTATCCCGACGGCGGTGACAACGTGCTGGAGCACTTCTCCCTGCACATTCCCCAGGGGGCCACCGTGGCCATCGTGGGCGAAACCGGCGCAGGCAAGAGCACCCTGGTGAACCTGGCCTGCCGGTTCTTTGAGCCCACGGAGGGGCAGATCCTCATCGACGGGGTGGATTACCGGCAGCGCAGCCAGCTGTGGCTCCACAGCAACATCGGCTATGTGCTCCAGGACCCCCATCTGTTCTCCGGCACCGTCCGGGAGAACATCCGCTACGGCAAGCTGGACGCCTCCGACGCGGAGGTGGAGGCCGCCGCCCGGGCCGTGTCCGCCGACACCGTGGTGGAAAAGCTGGACAAGGGCTGGGACAGCGATGTGGGTGAGGGCGGGGGACGCCTATCCACCGGTCAGAAGCAGCTGATCTCCTTCGCCCGGGCCGTGCTGGCGGATCCCCGGATCTTCGTGCTGGACGAGGCCACCTCCTCCATCGACACCCAGACCGAGCAGCTGATCCAGCAGGCCATCGACCACCTGCTGCGGGACCGGACCTCCTTCCTCATCGCCCACCGGCTGTCCACCATCCGCAAGGCGGACATGATCCTGGTGGTCCGGGACGGGCGCATCGTGGAGCAGGGCACCCACCAGGAGCTGCTGCGCCGCCGTGGCTATTACCACGACCTGTACAGCAAGCAGTTCGCCGAGGAGTCTGCTGCCCGCATCCTGCAATGATTTTCCAATAACTGGAAGCCCCGACAGCGGCGCTGCCGGGGCTTTTTCCTGCTCCGGGCCGGGCGCCTTTTCCGCATTGTCCCCCTATGACGGACACCCTCTCCATTGGCATTTTCGGCTGATTTCCCGCCTATAGTGTGCAAACTCCGTGAAAATTCTGACGAGCCATTTGCTGTGCTTGCCGATTTTTTCACATATTTGTACACTGTGCAAATACAGGCGTTTGCCGTGTCGGGCATTGTTAAAACCTTGACCGCTATTTTGCGATACGGCTTCCATTTTTTTCCAAAAACCATTGCCAAGCCCAGGGAATTTCGATACAATATTTCCCGTAATACAAAAAGAAGGAACCTGCAACATGTGATGTGGGACCAAAATTCGAGGAGGTCTTTCATGAAAGTACTCGTTATCAATGCCGGCAGCTCGTCTCTGAAATATCAGCTGCTGGATCCGGAAACCGGCCATCTGCTGGCCAAAGGCCTGTGCGAGCGCATCGGCATTGACGGAAAATTCACCTATAAGCCCCAGGTGGAGGGCAAGGCCGTGATCTCTGCGGCCGACGTGCCCATGCCCACCCACTCCGAGGCCATCCAGGCGGTGCTGGCCGCTCTGGTGGACCCGGTCAACGGCGTCATCTCCTCCATGAAGGAGATCGACGCGGTGGGTCACCGGGTGGTCCACGGCGGCGAGAGCTTCGCCAGCTCCGTTCTCATCACCGACCAGGTGATGCAGGCGGTGGAGGACTGCACCCCCCTGGCGCCTCTGCATAACCCCGCCAACATCATCGGCATCGAGGCCTGCCGGGCGGTGCTGGGCCACGACGTGCCCCAGGTGGCGGTGTTCGACACGGCCTTCCACCAGACCATGCCCGAGCACGCCTATCTGTACTCCATCCCCTATGAGTATTACGAGAAGGACAAGATCCGCCGCTATGGCTTCCATGGCACCTCTCACCGTTATGTGTCCCTGCGGGCGGCGGAGCTTCTGGGCAAGGACCCGGCGGAGCTGAAGGTGGTGTCCTGCCACCTGGGCAACGGCTCCTCCCTGGCGGCAGTCAAGGGCGGCCGCTGCGTGGACACCTCCATGGGCCTGACGCCTCTGGCGGGCCTGCCTATGGGCACCCGGGCCGGTGATATGGACGTGGGCGTGGTGGAGTTCATCGCCAACAAGTACGACATGACCATTTCCGAGGCCGTGAACCTGCTGAACAAGGAATCCGGCATGCTGGGCCTGTCCGGCGTGTCCTCCGACTTCCGGGATCTGGAGCAGGCGGCAGAGAAGGAAAATCACCGGGCCACCGTGGCCCTGGAGATCTTCGAGTACCGGGTACGCAAGATGATCGCCGAGTATGCCGCCGCCATGGGCGGCGTGGATGTGGTGGTATTCACCGCCGGCGTGGGCGAAAACGCACCCGAGACCCGGGCCCACATCCTCCACGGTCTGGAGTTCATGGGCATCACCTGCGACCCGGAGAAGAACAACTGCCGGGGCAAGGAGCAGATCATCTCCCAGGACGGCGCGCCCGTCACCGTCATGGTGGTCCCCACCAACGAGGAGCTGATGATCGCCCAGGACACCATGGAGCTGGTTCTGGATCAGGAGTAATCGCTTCAAATATTTCAAAAGGCCGCCCGTCCGGGCGGCCTTTTGAGCAGCTTGTCAAAAATCCTTTTTGACAAGCTGAGCAAGCATTTTCAGGACTTTCATAAAAGTTCTGAAAATGCGGTGATTGAAAACGAAAGACACCCCTGATGGGTTTCTTTCGTAACGATCTTCCTTTCCGAAGGCGGAGGCATTCCTGCTTTTTTGACAGTCTGTCAAGAGGCCGCCCGCGGCAGGCGCGGGTTTCTTATCAGGAAAAACTATCCGTTTCGGCAGAAAAAACTGCTCGTCCTTATCGCTCTGCCGCTCGGTGACTCCAACCAAAAACTTAACGCGAAAACTCCAATACTTTATTGATTCTTTATGCTTTTCTGCGATATTTTAGCGCGATATATGAAAAATCCGAGAAATCTGTAACACTTCACAAAATGTTCGTTAAAACTTCGGCGCTTTGGCAATTGTAAACTTTCTATGACTGTTATAGAATTAACACAAGCCGGCCCACCGATTGTGACGGACCGGGCCGATAACAACAAAGGAGAGTGAATCTGTGTTTAAGAAACTCATCAATGGCTGCGTTCGCGTGGTCAACCGGTGGCTGCCGGATCCGTTCCTGTTTGCAGTCATCCTGTCCATCATCGTGTATGTGTTCGCGATGATCGCCACCAAGATGGGGCCGCTGAAGGTGCTCAATGCCTGGGGTTCCACCAGCGGCTTCTGGGGCCTGCTGGCCTTCTCCATGCAGATGGCTCTGGTGCTGGTGTTCGGCTCCGCCATGGCTTCCGCCAAGCCCTGCAAGAAGGCGCTGCGGTTCGTGGCCGGTATGTGCCACAACAACATGCAGGCCATCGTGGTCACCACCTTCATTTCCACCATCTGCTGCTGGCTGAACTGGGGCTTCGGCCTGATCGCCGGCGCTCTGCTGGCCCGCGAGGTTGCCAAGCGCGTTCCCACCGTGGATTATCCTCTGCTGATCGCCTCCGCCTATTCCGGCTTCGTCATCTGGCACGCCGGCCTGTCCGGCTCCATCCCCCTGCAGCTGGCCGAGGGCTACAAGCTGTTTGCCGGCACCGAGCAGGAAATGGTCCTGACCGCCTCCACCGCCGACACCATCTTCCACCCCATGAACATCATCATGTGCTGTGTGATTCTGCTGGTCATGCCCTTCGTGAACTATGCCATGCATCCCGACAGAGACCACGCCATCACCATCGACCCCACCCTGCTGCAGGATGAGGAGGACAAGACCTATGAGGTCAAGACGCCCGCCGACAAGATGGAGCACTCCCGCATCCTGTGGATCATCCTGGTAGTGGCCGGCTTCGCCTATATCATTTATTACTTCGCCACCCTGGAGGAGGGCAAGAACATCGCCTCCGCTCTGAACCTGAACATCGTCAACTTCATCTTCCTGTTCCTGGGCATTCTGCTGCACGGCGACCTGCGCCGCTATGTGGACGCCATCGGCGAGGCCGCTGCCGGCGCCTCGGGCATCCTGCTGCAGTTCCCCTTCTATGCCGGCATCATGGGCATGATGACCGTCCGCAACGACGCGGGCGTCTGCCTGGCCGGTGTGATCTCCGACTTCTTTGTCAGCATTTCCACCAGCGTCACCTTCCCCATGTGGACCTTCCTGTCCGCCGGTATCGTGAACTTCTTCGTTCCCTCCGGCGGCGGTCAGTGGGCGGTCCAGGGCCCCATCGTTATGCCCGCCGCTCCCCAGCTGGGCGTGGAGCCCGGCCGTGCCGCCATGGCCATTGCCTGGGGCGACCAGTGGACCAACATGATCCAGCCCTTCTGGGCGCTGCCTGCGCTGGGCGTGGCCAAGCTGTCCGCCCGGGACATCATGGGCTATCTGGTGATCGTCCTGCTGTTCACCGGCCTGGTGGCCATCCTGGGCTTCCTGGCCTGGGGCCTGTTCTTTGTCTGATCCCCTGCCCTGTAAATCAAAAGAGGCGCTGCCGCGGCAGCGCCTCTTTTTTGCTATGGCTCTTATTGCTCCCGATACACGGCGGCGTCGAAGTCCCGCACCAGCTCCTGGCGCTTGGTGTCCATGACCTTCACCAGGTTGAACTCCTCAAAGGCCAGCCGCATGGCGAATTCCTTGGCCTCCTGAATGTCGTTGGTCTCGAAAAAGGGGAAGAAGCTCATCCCCGGAACGTTTTCCTTTTTCAGCAAAACCTGAAAGCGCATGGTCCGCATCCTCCTGCATGTGTGGTGTATTCTTTAGTATACCCCCGGCGGCGGAAAAAAGCAACGGCGCGATTCGCCCAAAAACCTCCTGAAAAAACCGGCAGATTTGCCGGAGAGAAAAATGCAAAAAAGCTCTTTTCTCCCGGGCCTGTGTCGTGTATAATAACCAGGTTGAAGCAATCACCAGAAAGTAGGGAGCACATATGAAGATCGGGTTCGACAACAACAAATACCTGACCCTCCAGGCCCAGCACATCCGGGCCCGGCGGGAGCAATTCGGCGACAAGCTGTATATCGAGTTCGGCGGCAAGCTGTTCGACGATTACCACGCCTCCCGGGTGCTGCCGGGATTCCAGCCGGACAGCAAGATCCGCATGCTGGCCTCCATCCGGGACGACGTGGAGATCGTGGTGGTCATCTGCGCCGGAGACATCGAGAAGAAGAAGGTCCGGGGCGACCTGGGCATCGGCTACGATGAGGACGTGTTGCGGCTCATGGATGTTTTCCGGGGCCTGGGCTTTTATGTTGGCTCCGTGGTCATCACCCAGTACGCCGGTCAGCCGGCGGCGGACGCCTTCATCAAGCGGCTGACGGCCCTGGGCGTCCGGAGCTATCGCCACTATCCCATTGCCGGGTATCCCTCGGACGTGGCCCACATCGTGTCCGACGACGGCCTGGGCAAAAACGACTATATCGAGACCTCGCGTCCCATCGTGGTGGTAACGGCCCCCGGCCCCGGCAGCGGCAAGATGGCCACCTGCCTGAGCCAGCTGTACCATGAGAACAAGCGCGGCGTCCGGGCGGGCTACGCCAAGTATGAGACGTTCCCCATCTGGAACCTGCCGCTGAAGCACCCGGTGAACCTGGCCTATGAGGCGGCCACGGCGGACCTGAACGACGTGAACATGATCGACCCCTTCCACCTGGAGGCCTACGGCAAGACCACCGTGAACTACAACCGGGACGTGGAGATCTTCCCGGTGCTCAACGCCATGTTCCAGCGGATCCAGGGCGCGTCTCCCTACAAATCCCCCACGGACATGGGCGTGAATATGGTGGGCAACTGCATCGTGGATGACGAAGCCGCCCGGTTTGCCTCCCGGCAGGAGATCATCCGCAGGTACTATGAGGCCCTGTGCGAGCAGAAGCAGGGCAAGGGCAGCGACGAAACGGTGCGCAAGCTGGAGCTGCTGATGAAAAAGGCCGGTGTGACCCCGGCGGAGCGGAAGGTGGTCGCCCCCGCATTGCAGCGGGCGGAGCAGACCGGCGCGCCTGCCGCCGCCATGGAACTGCCCGACGGCACCATCGTCACCGGCAAGACCTCCGACCTTCTGGGTGCATCCTCGGCGCTGCTGCTGAACGCGCTGAAAAAGCTGGCGGGTATGCGGGACAGCCTGCACTTGATCTCCCCGGTGGTGCTTGACCCCATTCAGCATCTGAAGGTTGACCACTTGGGCAACCGCAATCCCCGTCTCCACACCGACGAGACGCTGATCGCCCTGTCCATCTGCGCCGCTACCAACCCCATGGCGGAACTGGCCATGGAGCAGCTGGACAAGCTGCGGGGCTGCGAGGTACATTCCTCGGTGATCTTGTCCCCGGTGGACGAAAAGACCTTCAAGCGTCTGGGCGTCAACTTGACCTGCGAGCCGAGATATAAGGGGTAAAAATAAAATGCAGAATGCCATTCCTTTGGCATTCTGCATTTTTTGCGAAATAAGGACTAAGCTCTCTGCTCACAGTAGACGCATCTGTGGATGCCCGCGGCCTTGTCGGTGCAGCGGAACAGCTGGGGCAGCTCCTGCTCGGTTTGGGTGATGCACTTGGGGTTGCGGCAGACGCGGTCGTATTCCAGACCGGTCGTGTCAATGGCTTCCTTCATGGGATTCCGGGCAGCTTCGTCCAGAAGCTTCAGGATCAGCGCCATACGCATATATTTGCCGTTCAGCGCCTGACGGAAATAGGCGGCTCTGGGGTCGTCGTCCACCTTGACGCTGATCTCGTTGACCCGTGGCAGGGGGTGCAGGACGCACATTTTTTCCTTCGCCAGCTTCATTTTCTCGGTATCGAGAACGTAGCTGTCCTTGAGCCGCTCGTACTCCCAGGGGTCGTCGAAGCGCTCCCGCTGGATGCGGGTCATGTACAGCACGTCAAGCTTGGGCATGGCTTCCTCCAGAGAGGACACTTCCGTATAGGAAACGCCCTGATTTTCGAACACGTTGTACCGGATAAAACCTGGAATTTTTAGTTCTTCCGGGGAAATCAGAACAAATTGAATGTCCTTGTAGCGGCTCATGGCCTCAATCAGGGAGTGGACAGTCCGGCCATATTTCAGGTCGCCGCACAGACCGATGGTGAGGTTGTCCAGCCGCCCCATTTCCCGGGAAATGGTCAGCAGGTCGGCAAGGGTCTGGGTGGGGTGATTGTGGCCGCCGTCTCCGGCGTTGATGACGGGGATAGAGGCCGCCTGACTTGCCACGTAGGGCGCACCCTCCTTGGGGTGGCGCATGGCGATGATGTCGGCGTAGCAGCTGACGATTTTGGCGGTATCCGCCACGCTTTCGCCCTTGGAGGCGGAGGAA
>ERZ779866.2882-NODE-2882-length-14710-cov-2.639440_pt1 | contig 14710 bp, 12 predicted proteins | sample MGYA00511248_ERZ779866 | MGnify/ENA primary metagenome ERZ779866 (study PRJEB29588, sample SAMEA2155758) | human gut metagenome | biome: human gut; feature: human-associated habitat; material: faeces | place: Denmark | collected 2008/2010 ... | reverse complement strand
ATGACAGGGGATTGGGTACTTGATCCCCAACAAGCGAAGTGCAAAAAGTAAAACGATTGCATTGCTTGCCGATGCAAAATGTTATACTTTTGCCCTGCTTGCCACATTCAGCGCTTAACTTGCAACACCCTTGGGGAAACCGGATTGAATATAAGTTGACGTAAATCAAATTGCCGCCTTTTACCGTTTTTTAGCTATGGAGAAGCCATTTTTTCAGTGCATTCATTCCTCACTGTTGTTGACAACCCAAATCCTTTTTAGAGGAATCATTTCTTTGATGTCATCATCCATTTGATCGTAGTACTTCAGGAATTCCTCAATGATCTCTTTATGTGTCCAAAGACGAATCTCAAAAAATTGCTTGGCCATCTCATTCATTACGGAAGATTTAAATCCACTCCACGACACCAACAGGCCATAGTCAGCATGGAAGTTTTTCATTACACCCCCCAGTTGATCCAGCACAATTCGGTCAACGGGCGCGTCTGTTGATTTAACTTGTACGCAGATTTTAGGACTGCCAAAGCCAAGAGTTCCAGGGGAAGCGAGAATATCTACGCCTTTATCCGGTCCTGCCGGGCTGACATAGGTCGTGAAACCCTTTGCCCGCAGAATAGCATCCACAATTTTAGCCAAGCCATGTCCTTTGGTCTTCTGAATGATCAGGTTTGTGATGACTCCCAAGGCCTCATTTTCAATGTCGCGGGCTTCTTCCTCATCTGTTAGCTCCAGAAGTGCAGCCGGGTGCGGCTTTTTTCCCTGTTGATACGCGTGGATAACCGCCTTGATTCGTTCTTCCTGCCTTATGCGGCAGATTGTCATAAAGGCTCCAAAGGAATAGCGAATGTCCTGATCAAAATTCACACGAGGAATATCGCAGGCAAACCATTCTACTTGATGCGTATGATGATAGGGATTAGCGTTCTGCGGTAAAAATTCGTAATCCCCGGTAATCCTTCCGAAGTGAATGACGGGCTTGATCTTGCTTGGCAAAACAACGATCTCCCCCTTTTTCATTTCATGCGCAAAAGGCCACACCTGACTGGCCCAATTCATTGCTGTTTTAACTTTTACATCGGGGTCATTCTCGACAAAGTATTGTTGCAATTCCTGCTTCGTGCGAAATTGCATGATGGATTCGGGAAGATTATCCCAAGTGCAGTATACACGATTTTCCTCAAGAAATTTGTTTTCATGCTCGCCGTATCGCCCGGCCCGGCATAACCACATCGGCACTGCTCTGCTCCCTCCAAACTCTTATCTTTATTTTCAATATTTCCAGTTTGCACCACGGCAAAGAAACTATAAAACTAAACGTCCTCTTACCGCTTTCATTGAACAACGCTTACACCTGGCAAAACTCACGGTACATAATTTCAGCCAGAGCGCTTTTCAATGCCGCATATTTCTTGGAATCACTAAACAAAGCACTAAATGCTTGACTGCTTTCCTTGTAAGCATCCATGGCCGTCTTGTCATAAGCCTTAGAAAACACACTGTTTACGAAGATTTGCTCCCCATCCTGTTGAGCAGACTTTCGGAGTATATCATCTTGAGACATCTTGTTCATAAGAATCTCAGCAATTATCCTATCTCCTTCTGTAATTTCTCCTGCATAATGCTCGTTGAATTTTTCAATCACTTCGTCAAGCTGACTTTTATTTTCCTGCTTGGCAGCGCCTTTTTTCATCGTTGGGGTTTCATACTGCCCTGCCATATCTTTTTCCAGCGAGATAGAACCAGCGAAAGTCTCCTCTAACTTATAATACTCCAATGTAACTTTGTTTCCCAGATCCCACACTTCTGCGTCATCGCTAGGAAGTAGGCGCGTAAGATAATTGCAGAAAATGTATTCTTTGTGCAGCGCCTTATCAAACATTCGCACGATCTGGGTGATATAGTTATACCACTTTACAAAGCTGCGAACGTCACGGCGGAAATCGTATCTCTGTTGTTGATCCAACTCATCATTGTATCGACTGGCAACTGGCAGCAGCGCATTTGTGATTTTGTTCTGCAAAGTAACGCTATTTTTGTTATTCTCCGGATCGAGATAAATGGAGGTAACCATATCGATGTCTGCATCGGTATACAGTTTGTATTCCCGCAACTTTTTCTGCGTAGTGTAAATAAGATCAATGTTGATTTCGGACTCAAGGCTGGTTTCCGTATAGAAAGCCTGAAATGCCTTCCGAATGTCCTCGGCATTGTTTACAAAGTCAAGTACATATGTATCAACTTTGCCTGGACATATTCGGTTCAGTCGGCTGATCGTTTGCACGGCTTTTACATCGCGCAGCTTTTTATCGATGATCATCGTATGAAGTAGCGGTTCATCAAAACCCGTTTGATACTTCTCTGCTACGATCAAAACATCCCCCTGTTCATGGAAAACATCCTTTGTCTGACTTTCGGTTACTCGATTCCCGTCAATATCCTTGTTCATGTTACTCTCGGTGTATTCAGCGTTCGGAATATCTGGATCTGTAACACTGCCCGAAAATGCAATCATTACCTGAAGCCCATCGTAACCTTGCTGTCGAATATACGCTTGAACCTCACGAAAGTAGCGCACAGCAGCTAACCGAGAAGCTGTGACAACCATCATTTTGCCTTTACCACCGATTGCTTTGCTCGTCACTTCGCGGAAGGTTTCCACGATGATAGCCGACTTTTGTTCAATATTGTATGGGTGCAGCTCTGCATATCGGCGGATCAGTTTCATCGCTTTGGAGGCGGGTACTTCCGGGTTATCCGGAATGTTTTTTGCCACTTTATAGCAGGTTTTATAAGTTGTGTAATTGGCAAGCACATCCATGATGAACCCTTCCTCAATGGCCTGCCTCATGCTGTATATGTGGAACGGATGATAGGAGCCATCCGCCCATTCTTCTCCAAAGATTTCAAGCGTCTTGTCTTTGGGCGTTGCTGTAAAGGCATAGAAGCTTAGGTTGCTGTGCCGGCCTGCAGCAACCAACTCCCGCAGAAGTTTATCGTTAGAAGCATCCAGTTCCTCTTCCGCTTTTCCCTCCAGCTCAGCATACTCTGTCAGCGCATCTGATGTATCGGCCAATGCCGTCCTCAGCAGCATCGCGCTTTTTCCCGTCTGGCTGCTGTGTGCTTCATCCACAATAACCGCAAAAGCCTTGCCTGATGTATCGTTCACCAAATCATAGATGACGGGAAATTTTTGGAGTGTCGTAACAATGATCCGCTTTCCATCGTTTACAGCATTCAAAAGGTCCTTGGAAGATTTCTTTTCATCAATCAACACCACGCTGCCCAGCGTATGGTCGAAGCTGTCAATGGTACCTTGCAGCTGATTATCCAGTACTTTGCGGTCTGTGACAATGATCACCGAGTTGTAAATGGCGCGGTTCTCATCATCGTGCAGACTGGCCAGACGATAGGCTGTCCAGGCAATGCTGTTGGACTTGCCGGAACCCGCGCTATGCTGAATCAGGTAGTTGTGGCCTGGCCCATGCTCTTTGGTGTGACGCACCAGCTTGCGGACCACGTCTAACTGATGATACCGGGGAAAAATGATTTTCTCCGTCGTATCCACGCGAACCTTTCCGCCGGGCAGTTTGACTTTTTTGATCTCCTTCTGATAGCTGATGAATTTTTGCAGAATATCCAGGAAGCTGTCCTTTTGGAGCACGGTTTTCCATAGATATGCCGTCACATAATCACCGGTAGGATTCTGCGGATTGCCTGCGCCGCCATCCACGCCGGGCCCGTTGCTTCCCTGATTGAATGGCAAAAAATAGGTCTTTGTTCCTGCCAGCCGGGTGCTCATAGCTGCCCGATACAGATCCACTGCAAAATAAGTCAGGATTCGGCGGTTAAATTGGAATGCCTCTTCGCGGGGATCGCGATCTGTCATCCACTGGGCAATGGCATTGTCAATGGTTTGCCCGGTCAACTGATCCTTCAATTCGATGGCAACCAGTGGAATGCCATTGACCGCCAACATCATATCTACGCTGTTTTGATTGCGCGGGCTGTAGTGCCACTGACGAATACACTGGCAGATGTTTTCCTTGTAATGGGTCAAAGCCAGCTGATTCAGCCGGGTTTCCGGCTTGAAGTAGATCACCTTAAACTCCTGGCCGCGATGCTTGAACCCATGGCGAAGGACATTGACCAAACCCTCCATATCCACGGCATTTTGAAATGCCTTGTAAAACTTCTTTTTAGGGTCGCTCTTGCAGCGCTTTTCAAACAGCGCCCACTGCACCGGCTGCGTATGCTTGACGAAAGCGCACAGCGTCTCCACATCCAGCGCATAATTCTCCGTCAGTACGCCCGTGCTGTCATATTGAAATCCAGCCCGATACCCTGCATCTGTGGCTTTCAGCCAGCCGCCCTGTGCTGAAACCAAAAAGCTTTCAATATCTGATTCAAATTGTCTTTCATTATCCGGCATTTCAAACACCTCCCGTCCTTCGTTTCCTGTTAGTCAGGACATTGGCACCAGCTCAGCGTACTCTGATCGTACACTTCCGATCCCCTGCTGCTCTTGCGAAACAGCGTTCCATCAAAATCAATGGATTGCTGATCGCTACAAGTTGCCGTGAGTTCCAGTGTATATTCCATGTCTTTGTCGCATGCTTCAAACCAGACATGGGCATCTTCTTTTCCTGTCGCAAAATCCTTGAAATTCAATTTCATGTACTCATCAGCAGACTCTGGACTGAGCGCGAAGGCTGCCGGGTCCAAGGACAACTCGCGCAACAAATCCTCCGCATATTGGGACAGCTCATCCAACAGTCCGGCCTGTATATAAAGCATGTCCATACACTTCTCAATTTCATCAAACTGGATATATCCATGCACAGCTGCCCGCTTGGGCGCCCTTGAAAAATCCGAAAATCGAATCATCTTACCCACGTCAAACCACCCTCCTTTTTCCGGTCACCACTTCAAAGATCACCGACTTTTTGTAGGATTCTAAATCTGCAACAAGCGATTCTTTTTCTTTAATAACTTGTTCAATATCTCCCACTCTTTTATCCAGATATGCTTCAATTTCATCTTGCTCTTCTCGTGGTGCCATCGGAATAGGGAATCTCATAAGGTTAAATTGTGATAACTTTGGTTGTGCTGCTCCAGTAATATACACCGTATAGTCGCCTGCCTCTAGAAGGTACGCCATGTATGAATAGTTGTTCTGATTGTTAACTTTTAAAATATGCGCATGGTTGTTCACCCAAAATTTTCCGGATGCTCTGTATACAAGAGGAAGATTACGCATACGCAAATTTGCTCCATCTTCACCAATCAAAAGTACTGTATCATTGACATTATAATTATCGATTTTGTCAATCACCCCAGAAGCTCCATAATAATCATATAGTCCTAACTTATTCTCACGATTTTCAGCACTAACTGGCTCACGTAAGTAGTCCAAGTTCTTAGTTTCATTCTTGATTCTGCTGAGTGACCAATGCTCAGGCATCACTCCAATCCACTCCACCCCGGAATCTTTCATTTCCACATTCGGATCAAGCCCTTTGGTCACCGCTTCATAGATGATGGAAGCTTTCCAGGCTTTATACTCTTCGATGCTGGCTTTGGCTTCGGAAATAATGGTATCAATACTTGCTGTAAGGTTATCTAAATAAGAAACTATTTTCTTTTGTTCGTTAATTTGAGGAACCGGCAATCTGAAATTCAAGAACATCTCAGCCGGGAGGCGCCACCTTCCAAACCCAGAAACTCCTTGCCCCATTCCGTAAAATACTTTATTTGAGTAACAATACTGGAATATGTACTTATAGTAGTTAGAACAAAATTGTTTAGAATCTCGATTCACAAAAACTCTATAGTCAGGACTTGTTACTCCTTCATATTGGGATATATCTACCCATCCTGTTAAAAGATCCATATGATTCATTGCAAAATCACCTGGATAGACAAGCTGATAATTAGAATAGTCTTGAGCAAATTGTCCTTGTGACGACATATTTTTAGGTTTAATTCCAGACTGAGTGATCGACAAAACCGTGTAACCTTCTCGTCCAGCTATTCTTTTTTCTATAGAAAACATGTATTTAAGAGGGTATGTTTTCCAATCATTCGGCAAGTCTCTCATCCAACTATTAGTAGAAACGGCATTCTCTAAAGCATTTAACATCTTACATCTTCTCTCCAAACAGTTTGTGTAACTTTGCCATCAAACTTTGTTCACGCTTTGCAATTCGGGCTGCAATCTCTGCGCTGGGTTCTATAGGCGTATACTCATAAAACGTCCGGGTAAAGGGAATCTCATAGCCGATCTTTGTCTTGTTCTCGTCCACCCAGGCATCCGGATTATAGGGCAGCACTTCGCGGGAGATGTACGCCTGCACATCCTCGGTCAGCGGGATATTCTCCGTATCCCGTTTGGCAGGATCAGGCACCTTGTTTCCGCGTTTCAAAACGGGGGTTCCATCCTCATTATAAACGGGCGTCTCCACCACCACTTTTCGATACCCCAGCGAAACACCATCCAAAATCTTGCTCTTGCAAACGATAGGCTTGCCATCCTCTTCCGTGCCCTGATAGGTTTTCGTCTGATATGCGCCGTATGCCTGCACAATCATGGCACGGCTGTTCTCCGCGATATCCACCCGCTTATTGCCGATGGGTTTGCGGCGGGACTGGCAGCACTTGCTTGCGTCGATGAGCTGAACCTTTCCTTTACGCTCCTGAGACTTGGCTTTGTTGATGATCCAGATATACGTAGCGATGCCGGTGTTGTAGAAGGAGTCGTTGGGAAGCTGCACGATGGCGTCCAGCCAGTCGTTTTCAATTAAATAGCGCCGGATCTCGCTTTGGCCGCTTTCCGCGTCGCCGGTAAAAAGGGAGGAACCGTTTTGGATGATGGCCATGCGGCCGGTATCCTTGAGTTTCTTTACACCATTCATTAAAAAGAGCATCTGTCCATCGCTCTTGCTGGGCAGACCGGGAGCAAAACGGCCGTTCTCACCCTTTTTATGCTCCGCTTCCACCACGGAAGCCTCGCGCTTCCAGTCAATGCCAAAGGGCGGATTGGAAATCACAAAATCGAATTGATAACCGGTAAATTTGTCGTCGGACAAGGTGTCGCCAAACTGCATATTATCCGGGTCACCACCATGAATCATGGTATCAGCCACCGCGATACCCATGGTAAAGGGGTTGATCTCCTGGCCGAAGGTCTGAACCGTGGCTTTGTCATCCAGCTGTTTGAGGCGCTCTTCCATGCAGGTCAGCATCTGACTGGTGCCCATGGTCATGTCGTACACCGTGCAATGGATGCCGTCATCATCGTTTACGATAGGATTATCGGTCAGCAACAAATCACACATCAGATAAATGATATCCCGGCTGGTAAAATGGGCTCCGGCCTCCTCATTGTAGGACTCAGAGAAGCGCTGCACCAGGTTTTCAAAGATATAGCCCATATCCACCGTGGAAATGCGGTTAGGGCTCATATCCAGGTTTTCTGCGGAAAAGTCTACAATAACCTGATAGAGCCCCCCTGCCTCCACCATGCGGTCAATCTGCGCCGGAAAGTTCATGCGAGAGAGAATCTGCTGCACATTATCGGAAAAACCCGCAAGATAATCTCGAAAATTATCCTCGATATTTTCCGGATCGGTGATAAGTCTGGCAAATGTGAATTGGCTGGGATTATAAAACTGATAACCGGCCGCTTCTCTTAAAAAGCCTACCTTCAATTCTCCAAAGCTCGCATACTGCTTATTGGCTTCCAACACCGCATCGCGCGTGGGAAGGAGGCAATCATGAAAGCGCTTGATTACACACATCGGCAAAATCACCAGGCCATATTCATGTGGCTTAAAAGCGCCAAAAAGGGAATTGGCGGCATTCCAGATCAGATTCGCATTTTCCTGCGCGTGCCGGCCCACTTCATTGATTTTCTGTTCACTCGGACTCATGGTTTATTTCCTCCATTGCAATTTGATCAGTGAAAAGTAGCGAGAACATCCTCAAGGGGCACACCGCGCCAATGCTCCAAATCCGCCTCTACGGAATATAGAATCCTGGCTTTTAAAACTTCATTTGAAAAGGTGCGCATAGGGGATATCTGCTGTTCCAATTTTGATGTCATGGAATACAACTGTTCAGGCACAAGATCTCTGTGCTCCACATGTGCAGCAATCTGTTGCCTGTATGCCTTCAACTGAAGCTTCGTCACAGAAAGTGCTTTCCCAAACACCGGGTCTACAGAATCCATCCATTCCTCAAGCTCGTGAACCACCCACATCTCGTCGCGACGAAAGATCATGCTTCGCAGCCGGTTAAAATCTTCATAGGCTTGCTTGATGCCCGCCCTGGTGTTCAATAACCGCTGCAAATCACTTACACGATAGCCAAGCTCTCCCTCCGGAATCATGATGAGTACATCCTTATCTTTGACCGAGCTCCATTTCAACTTTTCATGAGCAAATTCGGCAAAGTCAGCAGCAACGAGTGAAAACCAATACTCCGCTGGTATGATATGGAGAGAATTCGGCAAATACTCTCGTATTACATCCACGATGATAGGATTACAATCCGAAAGGACTGTTTGTATATTGGGAATTCCATCTTTCAAAAGAACCGCTGTAATGTCAACAGAGCTAACACCATAGACAATGTCATAGACCCGAATGTCATCGTCAAGGTTAAGAAATAGGGTATACTGATCCTTATCCATTTTCCCGGACACAATAGCCAGATTGGAAGGAAGCTCTGCCATTTTACGTCGAGTTTGCTTCCTTTTCACCCAACGATTGAAAATTTGACCAACAGCCTGTCGTGTAATGGAATTTGAAAGCCAGTTTGCGACCTGAGTATAGGAGGCCCCTTGGAGCACTTGTTCCACGATCCTATTCTCCAGCCTGAATGTCACGTTGCTGCGTCTGGCGGCAAACTGCACAGGTTTAGGGAATACATGCCCGCATTCTTTAGTGAGGCACCTGTATTTATAAAACCGGTACTCCAGCCGGATAGCCTTTTCTCTATTTCCATCACGGACCAGATCTAAATATGTTTTTGAAAACAGATCCTGCGTTTTGATTGCATGGCTTCCGCAACGCGGGCAACACTCTATGTCCGGATCTTGCAGCCAGGCGTTATAGTAGGTATCGCCACCAATGCCTCTTTGCACGAAAAGCTCGTTCTGACCAAGTAATTCGGTACGTGCTACATCTTCTTGCCTCAAAATGCGTTTACGCATAGCACACCCCTTCTCACAGAACGTTCACGATAACTATACCATACAACGCTTATCATTACCACTTGTTGCTTTACAATATAATATTCTTTATTTCTATTTACCATCAGTTGCTTTACGCTATAATCTTTCTATTTTTTTCAAATTCTGTATACTGGTATCATTCAAGAGCCTGAAGGTTCCCTGTCCCTCTCTGAAACTGGCCAGGCGGAGAAGCATTGAACGCTACGGCAAATGAATAATCTTTGATGAACAGGAGTAAATTATTAATGATAGTAACTTTTCTAAGTGCCAAGGATTATACCGATCCTAACAGAAACAACGGCGACTGCATCCTAGTGGACAATGGCGCAGAATTGATCATTTATGACTGCGGCTGCGAAGAACATGCACGCAGAGTTGTGCAGTACATGAAAGATCGCTCCTACGTGAAAGCGAAGCTTGTGCTGTCTCACAATGATGGGGACCACTTTGACGGAATTCCTTATCTTGTTGAACAAGGGGTCCTGTCTGAAGTTTACACCTTGCTTTTGCTCAAGTATAAGGATGAACTGCTGAAGCGCATCAACGACAAGCGCCGCACTCGAGACTCAATTGCACGGCGGATTGCTGAGATTTATGATAACATCTATTCATTGTCCAAGCAGGTCAGTCTGAAAGACATGTTTACAAACACACTGGTAGCTCCGGGAGTCACCATTCCAGGGCCTGACAAGGATTACGCCTTGGACGCCGTCGCTAAAAGAATTGACAGCCGCGAGAGCGACGCAATTGATAAGGAAACCATCGTGAACGCCGTCAGCACTCAACTATCCGTAGATTTTGGTTCGGGCAAACATCTGCTTCTCACAGGCGACAGCAGCTTCGCAGCAATTGAGGCCTCTATAAAAACCCATTCTGCTATTCAATTGCCCCATCATGGCAAGTTCGATCAGGCTGCGCAGATATTTGACAACAAAAACAACAGTACCATTTACTATGTCTCTGATAACACAGGAAACACTAATGGTGGATCAGATAAACTAAAAGCAGCGTATCCTCGCGGGCACGTGATTTTTTACACCCAAGATGGAGATCAGACCTGCACAGCCTCGTCGTTCCAAGTTACCCAACCTATCCGAACTTATTTCTGTGGATTTCGCGTATGAGATATCTATTACATGAGAGCCAGCTCAACGAACTGAATAGTCGCCAATCCTATCTGTATGATATCTTTCATCTGTACTTCCTTCCGGGAAATCCGGAAGGAAGTTATATCCCTTTGATTCCATTGGGAAGTTGCAGTATAGATGTCCTATTTATAACCGGTCACACAAATCAAGTACAGGAATACTTAACCAGATATATTCGGAAAATCCCAGAACACTGCATCGTTATTACCAGTTGTATGGGACGTTATTTCAAGAAATACGCTGTGGCGAAGGAGGTCTATGTGCCTGATACACACCAGGATTTTTGTTTATTGAGGAATGGTCATTCCTATGGATTTGAGTTTGATATTTCAGATGCCGAACTCAACTTCTATAATGCTTCTGGAAACATAAAAGAACGCATTCAATTGGTCTACGAACGGCTTTCATAAGGAGGATAATATGAAACTAGAATTGCTTGATGCCTATCATATCCGTGTTCATTTATCTTCAAGCATTATTGTCTTCGCACCGCTGGCAATCACAGTGTTTTTTTGCTTTGAGTCGATGTCCTCTTTGATCTCTTCTACTATCTTTATCGCTGTTCTTCTAGCATTCACAAATTATCTTCCGATTTTACAAAGACAGATCTATCAAAAGAAACTTCCGTTCAAAAATTATGCAGCACAGTTCCTCATGCCTGACGATGATACGCTTAATCCTATTTCAAAGGAGCGTTACTATAAAATTCTTGCAAAAATTGACCCGACGTTTTCCATATTCGAATCGTCTGAAAATAGCGATATGTTGTATCCGTACTGCGAGAGTGCTGTCCGATATTTGAGAGAAAAAAGCAGAGAAGTCCCTTTGCTTCTTGAGGAAAACATTAACTATGGCTTTTATCGAGCTCTGATCGCCAATAAAGCTATTGGAATTATTTTCTGTGTAACTTCCGGAATTCTTGCAGCAGCATATTCCTTGCTTTGCTTTGAATCTTTTTCTCAAATTCCTATTAACAACTACATTGCCTTTTCAGCAGACATAGTATTGCTTCTATTCTGGTTTCTAGGGGTTAACAAGAATGTCTTAGATAGCATAGCAAAGCAGTATGCAAAGGCGCTTCTGTCAACTATCGACTTACTTAAATCATGGTAGTCGCTTTCATGCGATTCAATACACCCATTTTCCAAACGGGCCTGTCGCAGAATGAAAAAATACTGCGGCAGGCCCTTTTGTGCAAGGGAAAGAACAAACAGTTCCTAAATATTCATAAAATATGGCTCTGCTCAGGCAAAAAGTGTACAAGAAACCAGACCCAGGCGGTTTACCTATGTCTATGAGGAGAACTTTTCTGTTTTTTACGCTGCTATGAGATCATTTTCATGGATACACGGGTCTTTAACCTGCCCTGCTCCCGTTTCATCCACAGCTTTTTCAGGTCAAAGGCTAGGGCCAGCAGGAACAGTTCAGTGCGGATGTTGGCCTTTCCCCAGGTCAGAAAGCGGCGGAATCCAAAGTCATTTTTGAGCAAACCAAAGGCGCCCTCCACCTGGATGGAGCGGCAAAGGCGCAGATGGATTCCACGTTCCGTCATGATGTTTTGGGCCGCCTGCTTCCGCTTTTCCCAGAAAGTTTTCTTGAGAACGATCTCCTTGGGCCTGTTGTGGTCCTTGGCCCGGCAGCATTGCGCCCGGTGAGGGCACCCGCTGCAATCTTCACACCGGTACCAGGCGGTGGATACAAGCTGTCCGTCGTGTATTTCTGTGTCGTTCCGCCGCAGATGCAGCTTCCTGCCCAGGGCACAGGTGAAGCTGTCCTCTTCGGGGTCATATTCCATGTTCTCGATCCGCCCCACCTGTTTTTGAAATTTCTTTGTCTTCTTCTGGTCGTAGTTAGTGGGCTTGATAAAGCACATCTGGCCATTTTGCTCCAGATACAGATAATTCTCCAGACTTTCGTAACCCGCGTCCGCCACCACTTCTTCATAGTGGGCCTGGTGCCGCCGGGACAGCGTATCCAGCATGGGACGCAGTGTTTTTACATCCGTACGGTCTGAAAATGCTTCTATTCCGGTGATATATTCGCTGTTTACGGCAATTTGGACATTATATCCCGGCTTGAGCTGACCATTTCTCATGTGGTCTTCTTTCAGGCGCATGAAAGTAGCGTCTGGATCGGTCTTGGAATAGCTGTTGCGTCCTTCCCCCATGGTGGAGAGCATTTCTTCATACCGCTCCCACCGCTCCAGAAGAGCCTGCTTTTCCTCCCAGTCCCGCTGTGCCTGGCTTTTGCGCTTCCCCTTACCGCTAACGAACACGATCTTCCCGGCTTCTTCTTCCAGCAGTGAGCGCATCGCGGCGGATGTGGTCAATCCAGTCAGAATTTTCAGCCTCTCCTTCACCCGGGCAAGCTGCTTTTTCACACTTTTCCGCCATACAAATGTATACCGTCCCGCCCGGCTTTCCAGCTTTGTTCCGTCCAGAAATACCGATTTGTGGTCTGTCTCACCCGCTTCCTCCAGCTTCCGCACAAACTGGTAGAACAGCTCCTCTACCGCTTCCCCGCACCGGCCGGTCCGAAACCGTGCCATGGTGCTGTGATCCGGAGCTTTTCGATCCTCTAACAACCATTTGAAGTCGATCCGGTATTGACAGGCCTCCTCCAGTTTCCGGCTGGAATAGATCCCGCACAGATAACCGTGTACCAATACCTTGAACAACACCCGTGGCTCCACCGCCGATTTTCTCCCTTTGGAAGAATACGCTTCGTACAGTTTCCCGTACTCCAGTTCCTCAAGCTGGGCGCTTAGCAGACGGACGGGTGCGTTCTCCGGTATCATCATTTCAGAATTTAGTGCAAATACCAGTTGACCATTCCGCTCATATACCCTATACTGGTCTTGCTTTTTCTTTTTCTTCACAAACTAAGAATAAAGCAACGAGCGAGGTTTGGAAACCCTTTCGGGCTCCAAACCTCGCTCATTTTTATGGCCGCATTTTGCAACGGCCCCATTTTGTTTGTTCCAAACCTTTTCTCTTTTTTTCCCTCCAGGTTTCCATTCGCCCCTTTTTTAGACATATTTAAGTGAAGGGATCTGGAAAAAGAGAGAACCGCCATGCACAACGGCGCATCTATCACGCACACCCACAGCAAACCAACCCAAACCACCCGAATCAAAGGAGGGGATTGCTATCGCCAGGAAATATCAGGGCTTTGTCGCGCTTCCACGAAGCGTGCAGCAGCTTCCTATATGGGGCAACGCCTACGACACCGCACTGTGGCTCTACTGCGTGCTTCATGCATCGCACCAGCCGTACAAGGGGCTCCAGCCCGGGCAGTTCTATGCCTCGCAGGCTCAAATCGCCACACAGCTGCATTGGGCGCGCAAGACCGTGGGCACAGCGCTGCAACGATTGGCCGGCAAGGCGCTGCTCGAGGTGAATACCTCCGACAAGGGAACCATCATCACCGTCATGTACTGGGAGGAAATCAGCAGCGGACGCGGGTTTCAGGAGGAGCCTCCGCGCGAGAATCCCGTCCTTTTCCCTCTTCCCGCCGAAGAAGAAGTCGGAGGAAGAATCAAGTGGATCAGCCGCTGATTCCGTTTTCGGCGGAGCCCAAAGCGGTCTGAAAACCAGGCCAAGACCTGGCCTGCCCATCTGTCCATCAGAATGCTGGAAGCACGCACCCCCATGGGGTATTCCCGTCCAGGGGGATGCGTAGCAAATGCCCACTAATAACAAGGGGACGACAAGGTAATCAAGAACAATGCTTTTTCTATTGTCCAGGCTTTCAGGAATTTCAACTGTTGACGGCGAAGGAGACATGCATGGGATATACCCTGAAAGACGCATACAGCGTCATGCTCAAGCACTACCCGGACGTGATGAACATCGAAGAAATGAGCCGTGCGCTGGGCGTGAGCACCAAGACTGGCTACAAGCTGATTCGCACCGGCAAAATCACCGCCATGAAGGTGGGCCGCACCTACCGCATCCCCAAGGTGCATCTGCTGACCTACCTGCGGGTGCCGGGTGCAGACAAGGGGATATAAGCAAGCCGGGAAACCCCGGCACAGAAGGGAGGAAACGGTATGATCGCAGGACATCTGCAAGAAAAGAAGGGCTACTACTACGCCGTGCTGAGCTACAAGGGTGCGGACAACAAACGCAAGACCAAGTGGCTGTCTACCGGCCTGACGGTGAAGGGCAACAAGAAACGGGCCGAGGCGTTTTTGATGGAGCAGCGGCAGCACTTCGTCATCCCGGCAGCGGATGCGCCCGTTCCCACCGGGGATGAGCTGTTTGCAGACTATCTCCAGCGCTGGCTGCAAATCGCCCGCACCACCATCGCCGAAAGCACCTACGGCTCC
>ERZ779866.2876-NODE-2876-length-14720-cov-9.311149_pt1 | contig 14720 bp, 10 predicted proteins | sample MGYA00511248_ERZ779866 | MGnify/ENA primary metagenome ERZ779866 (study PRJEB29588, sample SAMEA2155758) | human gut metagenome | biome: human gut; feature: human-associated habitat; material: faeces | place: Denmark | collected 2008/2010 ... | reverse complement strand
CGGGGCAGCTGGAAGGGCCTGGGCATCGTGCTGGCGGGCTGCGCCCTGGTGTGCTGTGTGCTGCACTTTGACCTGCTGGGCGTGGCGGACCGGGTGCCGGAGGCCAGCCAGATCCGGTCCGTGGACATTCGGGTGTCCGACAACTCCTACACCTTCACGCCGGAGCAGGATGCCGACCTGGTGGAGCAGGTCCGTGCCCTGCACCAGGCGGTGGCTGCCGAGGAGGCCTATATCCGGGAGACGGAGGCTGCGGGATACACCTCCTCCATGGATGAGGGCCCCGACAACAGCCACACCGGCCTGTCCATCACCTATACCCTGAAGAGCGGCGCCAAAGTGGACCGCTGGTACTTCCTGCCCATCACCCGGGACCGGATGGCCCAGCCGGGGACCTATGACCACCTGCTGGACCAGTTCGTCAACAGCGAGGCCATGAAGGCGCGGCGCCTGCATCTGGACGACGGCTTCTGGACCGTTGCCGGCGGCAGCCTGTTCCTCTCGATCCGGGATCAATACTATGACCTGGGCAGCCGGGAGGCCTCCGCCATCCTGGAGGCCGTGGGCCGTGACATGGAGGCCGGAAACTGGGGCACCTACGACTGGTTCGCCTCGGACAACGGCGGCGATTACGCCCTGGAGCTGAGCCTGAATTTCGACGGTCCCGACGGTGAGGGCCATGACTATATCACCGTCGTCGTCTGCCCTGCCATGACGGAGACCGCCCAGTGCCTGAAGCGGCTGGGGCTGGCATCGGACGAGGATCTGGTGACCTACCGGGAGCTGTATCCGCAGGACTATCCCCAGGACGATGAGGATACCGCGTACTACGGCGCCCAGTCCGGCAACGGCACCGCCGAGGTCTACGGCGCCTCCGGCGGTGTGGCGGTGTCTCCCCTATGAGCAGAGCAAGGGCCCGGAGAAGGCGTCTGAACCTTCGCTTCGCGGCGCTGTGCCTGATGGCCATTTTTCTTCTGGCAGGTGCCGTCATCTGGCTCGCAGCCGGCCGGGGCCTGCCGGCCGAGGGCGTGGAGGTGCCGGACTATGTCCGGCAGGACTTCCTCACGGTGAATCCCTGGTCCCGGCCCGGCACGCCCCTGGAGAAGATCGACGGGGTGGTGATCCACTACGTGGGCAATCCCAGCACCACGGCCCAGGCCAACCGGAATTACTTCGAGTCCCTGTCCTCCGGGGAGACGGAGACCTACGCCTCCAGCCACTTCGTCGTGGGGCTGGAGGGAGAGGTCATCCAGTGCATCCCCCTGACGGAGATCGCCTATGCCTCCAACATCCGCAACGACGACACGAACCACCGCGTCACCACCGTGCTGCTGGAGGGGGCCGTAACGGCCGACACCCGGGAACACCGGTGCGCCCCGATACGCCTGCGTCCGGCGCAGCAGCTCGTCTATGACACCCGGAAAGGAGAGATGCGCCTGACCGACTGCACCTCGGCCGAGGCGTCGATCAACTGGATCGACGGCCGCCTGCACTTCGACCGCAGCACCTTCGCCGAGATCGTCGCCGAACTGAAACGCTACTACAACGTGGACGTGCACTTCACGGACGCCTCCCTGCGCAACGAACGCTTCTCGGGCGATTTCCACGTCGAGGACGGCATCTACCACATCATGGCCGTACTCCGGCTGACACGGAAATTCTCCTACACGGTGCATGGCAACGACATTTACCTCCACGCCATTCCGCCAAAATAGAAAAGCGGCGGAACGCCGCACATGCACGACCGAAACCAAAAACCGAATTACAAAATGCCAACCGACCTGCCTATGACCGAAACTTAGATCGCCGACCTCCGAAAGCCGCCGTCCGCGGCGGCGCCTCTCCACAACTATTTCTTAACCTAAATTTCGACCAATGAAAAAATCTTATCCTGCAGCAGGCGGGAGAGACCGTGCGGCGTGCGCATGGTTCCGCTGTCTGCTCATCGTACCGATGCTGCTGTTCGGACTTTCCGGCACGGAGGCCGCAGCCCAGACGCAGCCGCTCCGCGTATCCGTTCAGGCGCAAGACGAAGCCATTTCGGAAGTGTTCCGCTCCATCCGGGAGCAGACGGGGTATTCGTTCGTCTATAATAACTCCGACGTCGATCGGGCGCGCCGCGTCACGCTCGACGTCACAGACCAGACGCTGCCGGCCGTGCTGGACAGACTCTTCGACGGTTCGGACATCGCCTACACGATCAAGGACAAACACATCATCCTCTCGAAAAAATCCGTTCCGCAGCCGTCCTCGGGCTCCGAGGGGGGGGGAATTTCCGGCTCCGTCAGAGACGCTGAGGGAGTAGGACTGATCGGCGCCAGCGTCATCATCAAAGGCACGACGACCGGCGCGGCCGTCGATGTGGACGGCAACTTCGTCCTGCCGCAGGCCAGGCCGGGCGACATACTCGTCGTCTCGCTGATCGGCTACCAGACGCTGGAAATTCCCGTGACGGGGCAACCCCTGCAAATCGTCCTGAAGGAGGAGAACGAGATGCTCGACGCGGTGGTCGTGACGGCCCTCGGCATCAGGAAGGAGGAGAAATCGCTGACATACAACGTCCAGGAAGTCGGCGGCGAAGTGGTCAATACGGTCAAGGACGCCAACTTCGTCAATTCGCTGGCCGGTAAGATCGCCGGACTGCAAATCAATGCAAGCGCCTCCGGAACGGGCGGTTCCACGCGCGTGGTGATGCGGGGCGTGAAGTCGATCAGCGGCAACAACAACGCACTGTACGTCATCGACGGCATCCCGATGCCCGACCTGCGGTCGTCGCAGACCGAAGGCATCTACGAAACCCCCGACGGCGGCGACTTCGAAGGCATCTCCAACCTCAATCCGGAGGACATCGAGTCCATGTCGGTGCTCTCGGGCGCGACGGCCGCCGCGCTCTACGGTTCGCAGGGCGCCAACGGCGTCATCCTCATCACGACGAAGAAAGGATCGGCAGGACGCGTCCGCGTGAACTTCTCGAACAACACCACCTTCTCGTCCCCGTTCGTGATGCCCGACTTCCAGAACACCTACGGCACGAGCTCCACCTCCCCGTCGATGAGCTGGGGCACGAAGCTCGACTCGCCGACCTCCTACGATCCGCGCGACTTCTTCCAGACGGGATTCAACACCACCAACTCCGTCTCGATCTCGGGCGGCACGGAGCGCAACCAGACCTATTTCTCGGCCGCTTCGCTCAACTCGCGCGGCACGATCCCCAACAACGTCTACAACCGCTATAACTTCTCGGTGCGCAACACGACCCAGCTCGTCAAGGACAAGCTGACGCTCGACCTGGGCGCCTCCTACATGCGCCAATATTCGCGCAATCCGCTGGTGCAGGGTCTCTACCACAACCCGCTGATCGCCGTCTATCTCTTCCCGCGCGGCGACGACATCCACAAATACCAGATTTACGAACGTTACGACGCCACGGCCGGATACAAGAAACAGTTCTGGCCGCTGGAATTCATCACCGGCGTCGAGAACCCGTGGTGGGTGGTCAATCGCCAGCTCTTCGAGAACACGGCGTCGCGCTACACCTTCAACGCCACGCTCAAGTGGGACATCGCCGACTGGATCAGCGTCATGGGCCGCGTCAGGACCGACAATACGGCGATGAACTACACGCGCAAGATCTACGCCTCGTCGAACACCCTCTTCGCATCGGAGTACGGCAACTACCTCGACCACAAGGTGAACCACAACAACTTCTATGCCGACGCCCTGCTGAGCATCGACAAGCGGTTCGTCGATGACAGGCTCTCGCTACAGTTCAACCTCGGCGCGAGCCTCATGGACGACAAGAACAACGGTTCGGGATTCGAAGGCCATCTGGCGACCCTTCCGAACAAGTTCTCGCTCTACAACATCGACATGTCGCACTCGCAGACCAAGCCCTACGCCGACCGTTACCACGACCAGGTGCAGGCCATGTACGCCACGTTGCAATTGGGCTGGAACGGGATGCTCTACCTCGACGTGACGGCCCGCAACGAATGGGCCTCGCAATTGGCCGGAACCCCCGACGTCAATATCTTCTACCCCTCGGTGGGTCTCTCGGCCGTCATCTCCTCGATGACCGACCTCTCGGCCGCGGGCATCTCGTTCCTCAAGGTGCGCGGATCGTACGCCGAAGTGGGCAACGCGCCGCAGCGGTTCATCACCGGCGTGAACATCCCGCTCGCCACGGGCGGCGTCATCTCGTCGTCCACCTACGCCCCGGCGGTCAATCTGACGCCCGAGCGTACCAAGTCCTTCGAGGTCGGCCTGAACGCCAAGTTCCTGGGCAACAAGATCTGGCTCGACGCGACCTATTACAACACCAACACCTACAACCAGCTCTTCGAGTACGATGCACCGCCCAGCACGGGCTACAAGAAGGCCTATATCAACGCCGGCAAGATCAACAACTGGGGCATCGAGGCCGTGGTCGGCTACAAGAACCGGTGGGAAGAGTTCGCATGGTCCACGAACGTCAATTTCTCGATGAACCGCAACAAGATCAAGGAGCTGGTTCCCGAAGGCACGCGCGACGTATCGGGCAACCTGGTGGATATCGACGAGGTGAACATGGACTACGGCGGCTACCGCATGAAGGTCAAGGCCGGCGGTTCGATCGGCGACTTCTACGTAACGGGCCTCAAAACCGACGACTACGGCCGCATCTACGTCGATCCCAACACGAATACCGTCACGACCGATCCCAACACGTGGATCTACGGCGGCAACACCGAAGCGCGCTTCCGCCTGGGATGGAACAACCAGTTCTCCTACAAGGGCGTATCGCTCGGCGTGCTGATCGACACGCGCATCGGCGGCCAGGGCGTATCGGCCACGCAGGCCCTGCTGGACCGCTGGGGCGCCTCGCAGGCTTCGGCCGACGCCCGCGACGACGGCGGCGTATGGATCTCGGAGGACCAGAAGCTGCCCGACGTGCAGACCTTCTACTCCAACAACGGAAACGGCATGTCGATGCTCTCGCACTACGTCTATAACATGACCAACGTGCGGCTGCGCGAACTCTCGATCGGCTACGACCTCCCTTCGAAGTGGTTCAACGACAAGGTGGGCATGACCGTATCGCTCGTGGGACGCAACCTGTGGATGATCTACAACAAGGCGCCCTTCGATCCCGAAATCACCGCTTCGACCGGAACCTATTACCAGGGACTCGACTACTTCATGCAGCCCAGCACCCGGACTTTCGGTTTCAGCGTAAGACTCCAATTCTAAAACCCAAGACCTCATGACACGAATCAACCATATCAAACTGGGACTTCTCTCCGCAGCGGCGTGCATGGCGGCCTCCTGCACGGGAGACTTCGACTCCTTCAACACCAACCCCGACGCGGTGCAGCAGATCGACGTGAAGAACTACATCACCACGATGGAGCGCGACGCCGTGATTCCCACCAGCGACGAGGGCGCGAACGAATACCAGCGCGCCTGCAACCTGATGGGCGACACCTTCGGCGGCTATTTCGCCCCGATCCAGGCCTTCAACGGAGGCAGCTACACCTGCACCTACGACCTCGACGGCACGGACTACAACAACGTCCCCTTTTCGGTGGCCTTCACCAACGTGATGCCCGCATGGCTGCAACTCAAATACGCCCATGAGAACGGACAGATCACCGACGACATCTTCGCCGTGGCCGAAGTGATCCGCGTGATGGCGCTCCAGCGCGCCACGGACATCTACGGCCCGATCCCCGTGTCGCATTTCGGGGAGACCGAAAACCCCTACGAGTCGCAGCAGACCGTCTATGAGAATCTCTTCCGCGATCTGGACGCGGCGATCGCCACCCTGACCGAATACGCCACCAACTCGGCCGACGCGCATCCGCTCGAAAAGGTGGACGCCATCTACCAGGGCGACTATCCGAAATGGCTCAAACTGGCCAACTCGGTCAAACTCCGTATGGCGATGCGCATCCGCTTCGTCGAGCCCGGCAAGGCGCAGGAGTATGCCGAAGCGGCCGTGGCGGCGGGCGTGATGGAGTCCTCCGACGACGGAGCATGGCTCAAAACCTCGGGGTCGATCGTGATCTTCAATCCCCTCGAGGAGGTGTGGAACGCCTACGAGGACACCCGCATGGGAGCGACCATCGACGCCTATATGAACGGGTACGACGACCCCCGTCTGCCGATCTACTTCAAGGGCAGCGAGCTGGACAGCAAGTACCACGGCGTGCGCAGCGGCCTGAAGTCGATGCTCAAGGAACACTACACGCGCCTGTCCGTACCCAATGTCGCAAAGACGACGCCGGTGGTGTGGATGCTGGCCTCGGAGGTGGCCTTCCTGCGCGCCGAGGGCGCCATGCTCAACTGGGACATGGGCGGCAAGGACGAGGATTTCTACAAGAAGGGCATCGAACTGTCGTTCCTGGAGAACGGCCTTTCGGCCGGCGATGCCGCCGCCTACGCCGAGAGCGACGCACAACCGGGAAAATTCGAGGACAGCTCGGAAAGCACGAACAAGTACAACTACGCCCAGCCTTCGACAATCACCCCGAAGTGGAACGCCTCGGCCGGAGACGAGGAAAAACTCGAGCGCATCATCACCCAGAAATGGCTGGCCATGTACCCCAACGGACAGGAGGCCTGGTCGGAATTCCGGCGCACGGGGTACCCCAAACTCATTCCGATCGTGGACAACATGAGCGGCGGCAAGGTGGCGACCGACGAACAGGTGCGCCGCATGACCTTCCCGCGCTCGGAGTACTCGAACAACCTGACGGGCGTACAGCAGGCCATCTCGCTGCTCGGAGGCCCGGACACGGGAGGCACGCACCTCTGGTGGGACAAGAAAAACCGATGACCTGAAAATCCTTAAAGCGACAAACAACCATGAAAAACTTCCTGAAATACGCAGTGAGCTGTCTTGCGCTGGGAGCGCTGCTCGCCGGCTGCTCGGACTGGGTGGAATCCGAGCGCGTAATCACCCAGCATCCCGACGAGCAATCGCCCATCCTGCGCGACAACGCCTATTACGCCGCCCTGCGCGACTGGAAACGGAACACCAAGCACAAGATCGCCTTCGGCTGGTACGGCTCCTGGACGGCCGTGGGCGCCTCGTACCAGACCCGTCTGGCGAGCGCCCCCGATTCGATGGACATCATCTCGATCTGGAGCCAGTGGCATTCGCTGACGCCCGAACAGATGGCCGACAAGGAGTTCGTCCAGAAGATCAAGGGTACGAAAGTGACCTTCACGATCTTCGCCCACGAAGTGCCCGACGAATTCCTGGTGGACGGCGAGGTGACCCCCGAAGGGCTGGCCACCTACGCGAGGGCCTACGCCCGGGACTCGATGAACAAGTACTCGTACGACGGCATCGACCTCGACTACGAACCGGGATTCGGCGGCACGGGGCCGCTGGTGGGCCATGACAACGAGAACATGAAGATATTCTGTCAGGAGCTGAGCAAGTACGTGGGACCGAAATCGGGTACGGGACGGCTGTTCATGATCGACGGCGTACCCTATGCCGTGCACAAGGAGATCGCCGAACTGTTCGACTACGGCATCGTGCAGGCCTACAACTCGAGCGGTTATACCGACTTGCAGAACCGTTTCGACAATGCCTACGCCAAGGGCTGGAAACCCGAACAGTACATCTTCGCCGAAAACTTCGAATCCTTCTGGAAGAACGGCGGCGTGACGCACACGTGCCGCGACGGACAGGTGGTCAATTCGTTGCTGGGCATGGCCCGCTTCAACCCCGAGCAGGGCTACTGCGGCGGTTTCGGCGCCTACCACATGGAATACGAGTACGGCAACTCGGCGATGCCCTACAAATACATGCGCGAGGCGATTCAGGACGTGAATCCCGCCGGCGGGTCGATCGTGGCCTCCTTCACGAAGAACGACATGCCCGAATATTCGTTCCTGATCGAGAGCGACGGTTCGATCTCGGGGTCGATGGACGAGAAGGTGCAGCTCACGCTCTCGCAGAAGGCTCCGGCCGATCTCACGGTTTCGCTGGCGATGGACAACTCGCTCGTGGAGACCTACAACCTGAAGAACGGCAAGTCCTACCTGACCGTCGATCCGGAGCGGGTGTCGCTCGGCACGCTCGAAATCAAGGCCGGGGAATTCCTGTCCGGCGAAGCTCCGGTCGGGTTCGACGCCGCAGGCGCCGCGAAGGGCGAGTACCTGCTTCCCATCGTGGCGGAACTCCCCGAAGGGGGCGCATACGTCTCGAAGAGCGACCCGATGGTGCGCTACATCGTCATCCGGGTCTCGACCATGGACATCGACACCGAAGCCACGGCGCTCACGGGCACGAAGATCGAACCCGCGGCAGGCTGGACCATCTCCTGCTACCAGGGAACCAACTCGTCGGGCGCCACCGGCGTCTGGAACTGCGACACCGACGAACAGAAAGCCAAAATGTTCGACGGCAAACTCGACGAACAGTGCTGGTATGCAAGCAGCCAATCCTTCTCGTGGGGCTACGGCGGCAACTTCATCATCGGACTGGACAAGACGTATGACGTGAGCGGCTTCCGCTGGCACTACTACTACGAGGACTCCAACCCGCAGATCACGGACGTCCGGTACAGCGAAGACGGAAAGAACTGGACCAGCCTGAGCAATCAGGTGGCGTTCGTTCCCAAAGTCACCGACCAATGGAAGATCTTCCAGTTCAAGGAGGCCGTGAAAGCCCGTTACATCCGGGTGTACGTGGGGAACGTCTCCGGTTTCACGAGCATGAACGAGGCGGAAATCCACACGCCCGCAAACTAACGACATAAAAACCCGACAAAACCATGAAACTGAAATATTCGATCGCTCCGCTGCTGTTCGCGGCCCTTCTTTCGGGAACGGGCTGTCAGGAAGAGGCGGAGGTATATCCGGCGGTCTATATGACCGACGCCCAAAGCAACCCCGACAAGTCGATGACGGTCGAAGAGGCCCCGGCCAAAACGTCGTTCACGGTCTCCTCCTCGGAGCTGGCCCGGCAGGACGTACACGTGAAGATCGAGGTGCAGCCGCAACTGATCGACGCCTTCAACCGGAAATACGGCAAGAACTACCGGGTTCCGGCCGAAAACTGCTATGCGATCAGCGCGACGGAAACCGTCATCGAAGCCGGCTTCAGCACGTCGTCTCCCGTGGAATTCACGGTGACGAGCATCGACGGATTCGCCGAAGGCGTGACCTACTGCGTACCTGTCAGCATCACCTCCGTATCGGGCGGCATGCGGGTACTCGAACCCTCGCGCACGCTCTACATCGTGCTGAAGACACCGGTCATCAGCAAGGCGATCTACCTCGGTTCGGGGAACGTCTATAAAGTGCCCTCGTTCCAGGAGGACACCAATCTCGCGGCGCTTCCGCAGCTCACGCTCGAGGCACGCGTTTACATGGAGCGCTTCGCCAGCTCGGATCCCTACATCAGCTCGATCATGGGCATCGAAGGAGTCTGCGGCGTGCGTTTCGGCGACGTGAAGATCGACCCGAACGTACTCCAGATATGCCACGGCGACTACCAGCCGGCAGCGACCGACAAACCCTTCGACACGGAGAAGTGGTATCACGTGGCCGCCGTATGGACCGGCTCTTCGTGGGACATCTACATCGACGGCATCTACGCCACCGGCGTTCCCACGCAGGGCGAGACCGTGGATCTTTCGAGCGACAACTCGGGCGGCTTCTATCTGGGCGCCTCCTACGGCGGCGGCCGCTACATGTACGGCTACATCGCCGAGGCCCGCGTATGGACCCGCGCGCTGTCGCAGTCGGAGATCGCCAACAACATGAACTACGTCGATCCCGCTTCGGACGGTCTGCTCGCCTACTGGCGCATGAACGAATGGGAGCCGAACGAAGACGGTTCCGGCAATGTCGTGCGCGACGAAACGGGGCACGGCTACGACGCCATCGGAGGAAGCTCCGACCCGCAGATGATCGACACCAAGTGGAACTGATCCGCCGTTCCACGGACTGAAACCCGAGCGGCCCGGCAGCATCCGTTGCCCGGCCGCTCGGTCGTTTCGGCCCCGGCACATCCCCGGCCGGTCCGGACATCCGCCCGAAGAGCCGTCCGCCCCGGGATTTGGCCCCCTGTGCAAAAATCGCTATCTTCGCGGGAGAGGAGAAACGGACACGGCCATGAAAACCAATCGGGAGGAGATTCTGCAGAACTGTCTGTCGGTCTTTGCGACCATGAACTACGAAAGGGCCAGCATCACGGAACTGTCGCGGGCCTGCGGGCTGTCGCGCATGGCCATACACCACTATTTTCCCAACAAGCAGGCCGTATTCACGGCCGTCGTGGACCGCTACGTCTTCGGAGTGCAGGACCCGGCCAACAAATTCGGCGCCTCGGAGGGCTCGCTCGCGGACTTCATCGACAACTACCTCGACGGCATCGTCCGCACCATGCGGCAGATCGTCGGTCTCTGTGCCGGAAAAACGGAGGGGGGGGGAGCCGTGGCCCCGAATTTCCACTACTTCAACCTGATGCTCCAGACCCGGCGGTACTACCCCGGCGCGGAGCGGAAATTCGAACAGCTCTACCGGAAGACGCGCACCTACTGGCGCAAAGCCGTGCAGCGGGCCGCCGAGACGGGCGAAGTGCGCCCCGACATCGACGTCGCGCGCATCGCCGACATGTTCCATCAGATTCACTTCGGGCTTTCGTTCGAGCAGGCCATGCTGCAAGGGCTCGACATCGGCACGCTGGCCGGGCAGTTCCGCCAGCTATACGAGCTTATCCGGGCCTGATTTCCGGAAAGGCCGACCGGCACGGTCGCCGGGAGCCCGAAGAGGCGCGAACCGGCAGAACGAATCAATCTACTGACATACAATAAATTGCCTTCGCACGAGGGGGGGGGCTGCGCCCGACCCCGGAAACGAGTCGTTTTTTTCTCAAAAAAACATACGACCGTATAATTATCTGCCGTCTTTTTCCTATATTTGTACTCGCAGACACAATCCGAAACGAAACACACACCGAAAAACGCCATGAGAACCTTCAACTACACCCCGTCCAGCCCCTTCTCGGGCAAACTGACGAACCTCGGCATCTCCCTCGTGATGATCGTCTTCCCGCTCGTCGCCCCGTTCGGCATCCGCATCGGCAGCATGCGGATCCTCGGACCTACGGCCGTCACGATCCTCTTCGTCGCGGGAGGCGCCGTACTGCTCCTCTGCACGCTGCTCGAAATCCGGAAGGCCCGCGCGCTGGCCGCCGCCGGAGGCCGAATCACCATAGACGGCGACCGGGTGACCTTCCCCGTCGTGCGCAAGGGCGCGGTGACGGAGGAGACGCTGCTCATCCCGCAGGTCGAACGCACGAAATTCGACGAGGAGGAGAACGAATTCGAAATCGCGCTGCCGGACGCGCACCACACCTTCAACGCCGGGTACTTCGACTCGGAGGAGGAGTTCGAGGCGTTCCGCGCCCTCTTCGAAAAAGCCTGACACACGGACCGGAAGGATTCCCCGGAAATGCGGACCGCCTTCCGTTCCGGAAGACAGTCCCGCGTCCGCGGCATCCCGGCAATCTTTTCCGTATCATCTCAAAACCATAACGAAATATGCGAAAACCGCTTATCTGCGCCGTCGCGCCGCTGCTCGCCGCCGCGACCGTTTCCTGCTCGATGATCTCGGGCTATTCCACCGACGAGGCCGCGAGCTACGCCCGTGCCATCGAGCTGGTGAAAACCAACGTGGACACCGACAAGTTCAAGATCTACTCGATCGACTTCTTCGAACGGGAGGCTCTGTCGGACGACCTGTTCCTCGTCTCGGTGAAGATGGTGAACCGGGACGACCGGGCCTTCAGCCAGACCTACTACCTCAACGGGCTGGAACCCACCGATCTGGACGACGTATCGTTCGACGCTCCGAAATACGAAACCACCGCGGGCATCGACCCCGGAACGATCGACCCGGAAGAGATCGCCGCTCAGATCGCCCGGGCCAAGACGATGCTGCCCGAGGGGCACACCTTCAAGTCGGTCGGCAACTACACGATAGAGGAGGCCGTTCCCTCGGACAACGATTATCTCAACAGGGGCAAAGAGTTCGGCGGACGGACCGCCTCGTTCGTCGTCCGCTTCACCGAGGACGGCAAGGAGACCGAATCGAGCGCCGGCAAGACCTCCTATATTTATTACGAAGCGCAGGTCACCGTCGGAGAGGACGGACAGCTCTCTATCGAAGCGAAATAAACCCACATAACGTTCCGAACCCATGAAAACCACACACGCATACGTCGCTCCCGCGATCGGCTCCACGCAGAGCAAGGTCAGCATGGAGGCCTGGGAGCAGAGCCTCGAACGCTACAACGAAGGCAAACACCTCGAGGCGTTCCACCTGCTGCTCGACCACCTCAATCCCGGATTCCGGGCCAAGTACGGCAATGCCGACGGCACGGAGTTCCACATCCCCCACGGCTCGATCCTGGTCAATATCCTCGTCCGCGACGGACGGCTGGAGGTCCATGCCGATTTCCTCCGTCTCCCCGAAAAGGGCCGCGTGGCCATGCTGCGCCAGGTCGCCGACCTGACGCTCAACCGCCTGCTGCTGCCGCGCTTCCGCAAGGAGGGCGACCGCCTGCGCATGGAGTACGTCTGCCCGCTCGCGCAGAGCCATCCCCACAAAATCTACTTCGTACTGCGCAACATCTGCCACGTCGGCGACCGCTACGACGACGAGTTCTGCACGAAGTTCGGAGCCGAGCGCTGCTACGAGCCGCGCGTCACGCCCTACTCCGCCGAGGAGTGCGCCCGGATCGTCGAGGCCATCCGCGCCACCTGCCGCGAGACGCTCGACGCGGTGAAGGAGTACGACGCCGAACGCAAGTACGGATACTCGTGGAACGTGATCGACACGGCCTTCTACAAGATCAGCTACTTCGCGCAGCCGCAGGGACAACTGTCGAACGACCTGGACAAGGCGGTGGACGACATGGACCGGGAGCTGCCCGTGGCGGAGCTCGTCGCCAAAGGACGGGCCTTCCTCGAGAAGCTGCTCGCGACGCCCGGGGAACAGCTCGCCGCCGACCTCTACTTCGTCGATACGCTCGTCTCGACCAAGCGCCGTTCGTCGCTGGCCAACGTGCAGGAGAACATGAAGGACCTCTACCAGGAGGCCACCGAGGCGATCGAGGCGGAGAATTACGAACGCAGCGTGGTGCGCATCCTCTACAAGTTCTACGAAATGTACTTCTACAACGACGTGCAGGACGACATCAACACCGTCGTGGCCCGGGCGCTGAAACAGTCGGCCGGGAAACCGATGGAGGAGGCGTCGGAGATTCTCTACGCGGCGCTCGAAAAGCTCATGGACGACGATCTGGAAGAGGACGGGCCGGATTTCTTCTCCGGAGCCGCCGGCCTCGACGGCGGGACGGCGGAGGCCGCCGCGGAGCAGATCGCCCGGATGCAGCAGACGGCGGCGGAGATGCAGTCGCAGGTGGCCCGGATGCAGGCCGCCATGCAGGCCGCCATGGCGCGCGGCGACATGGCCGAATACATGCGGCTGGCGATGGAGTTCCAGCAGAAGATGATGGAGCAGGCGCTCAAGGATCAGCAATAAACCGTCAAAAAACAGGCACATACCATGGAAAACAATATCTTTCAGTCGATCTTCAAGGTGACCCACTCGGGCGGGTCGGGCAGCTGCTTCTACCTCAAGTCGCGCGACCTGTTCGTCACCAACTACCACGTCGTCGAGGGTTACCGCACCGTGGCGATCCACGACAACGACCGCAACCCCTACCTGGCGCACGTGGTCGTGGTCAATCCGCTGCTGGACATCGCGCTGCTGGCCGCCGAGGGGGACTTCACGGCACTGCCCGAAATCCCGCTGGCCGACGACGAAACGGTCTCCGTAGGCCGCAAGATCTACGTCGCGGGATACCCCTACGGAATGCCCTTCACCATCACCGAAGGCTCCGTCTCCGCCCCCAGGCAGCTCATGGAGGGACAGTACTACCTCCAGACCGACGCCGCGGTGAACCCCGGCAATTCGGGCGGCCCGATGCTCAACGACCGCAACGAGGTGGTCGGCGTGACGGTCAGCAAGTTCACGCAGGCCGACAACATGGGCTTCGGTATCCGCGTGGAGACGCTGCGCAAGCTGCTCGACTCGCTCGGCGAGGTGGACCGCACGCAGTTCCAGGTGCAGTGCGGCAGTTGCGACGAGCTGATCGCCGAGGAGGAGGAGTTCTGCCCCTCGTGCGGCGACAAGCTGCCCGAAGGGGCCTTCGACGAGCGCGAGGAGTCGCCCCTGTGCGGCTTCGTCGAGAGCGCCATCCGCGAAATGGGCATCGACCCCGTACTGGCGCGAGACGGCTACGATTCGTGGCTCTTCCACAAGGGCAGTTCGGAAATCCGCATCTTCGTTTACGACGGCGCCTACCTCTTCTCCACCTCGCCGATCAACCTGTTGCCCAAAAAGGAGGTGGAACCGGTGCTCGACTACATGCTCTCGGAGGATTTCGGTCCCTACAAACTCGGCATCGAAGGGCGGCAGATCTACATCGCCTACCGCATCCACCTGTCGGACATCACCGACGCCTCGGAGGAGGAGATCCGGCGCAACATCGTGAACCTCGCGCTGAAGGCCGACGAGATGGACAACATGATGGTCGAACGTTTCGGCTGCGAATTTTCGGAATACTCCAAAGCGGACGCCCGATGAAACGGCTGGCCGCGCTGCTGTTCGTCCTCCTGCTGCCGGGGCCGTTCCGCGCGGCCCCGCGACGG
>ERZ779866.2870-NODE-2870-length-14733-cov-3.302630_pt1 | contig 14733 bp, 11 predicted proteins | sample MGYA00511248_ERZ779866 | MGnify/ENA primary metagenome ERZ779866 (study PRJEB29588, sample SAMEA2155758) | human gut metagenome | biome: human gut; feature: human-associated habitat; material: faeces | place: Denmark | collected 2008/2010 ... | reverse complement strand
CAATCGAGCCTTGCATCAGCACGACCTGTTTCAGCATCGGCAAACTCAACAAGTCATTGGCACTGATGGCTGAAACGCCCTGCAACTGATAGCTGACGTTTTTGGAAAACGGGTTCTGACCTTTGGGAACGCCGCCGAGGCCGCCTTCAGTCTTGGAGAAAGAGGTGGTCTGGACGGTTTTGTTGCCGATCATTTTTGAGAAACGCTGAGCAGTGACCTCGTTGTTTTGAGACAGAATGACTTTGCAGGCAGTGGTGGAAATAACGGTCTCAAGGTCGTCTTTTCCGTATTTGCCCGAGATTTGTCCCAAGTCTTGTCCGATCAGCAGGTATGACACTTTTTGTCCGCGTCCGACAGCCGGGCCTTCAATGATGGCGCTGAGTTTGGGCATGGTCGGAAACTCGTCGAGTACGAAGAGGGTCGGGAACGGTCCCATCTTGCCGTCCGATTTGTTGACAAAGTTAGGCGGGTTGGCGATCAGGTAGTTGGACATCAGGTCGATGAAAGTACCGGAAATGACGCTCAGCGCTTTGGCGTCGACCTGGTTAACCGACAGGTAAACCGAAATAGGTTTCCATTGGCCCGTAATGGGGTCTTTCATACCGCGAAGATCTTTGAAGTTAATGTCGCTGAAGCTGGTGCGGGCGACGACGGCGGCGTTTTTGAAAATACCGATACCCGAAAAGGCGGTTGAAAGTACGGAACCGCGTTCCTTATCCGGCATGGAACTCAGCTGGCTCAATTCGACGATGCAGCGTTGTGAGTAGCCGAATTTTCTGGCTTCGGTAATAGCTTCCTCCAGCAGGTCGCGCATCGGGTCGGCCATGGCGGCCATCTGATCGCCTTCGTCAAGGCGGCGTTTGATGTCCTGCGACTGTTTAATCTGCGCCTCGGTAATCCATTCCAGAATCATGGCAATACAGGCTTCGCGGCCAATCCACCGTTCGGGCAAAAGATTCCAGGTGCCGATGGGCAGGTAGTTGTCGATCGTCAGATTGCCGGTGCGCAGGTTTTGAATGGCGCGGGCAGCCATGGGATCGTTCATTTCCAGATAATAGCCTTCCAGAACTTTTTTGTCTTCTTCATCAAGTTTGCCTTCGTAGACGCGGCCGATGAAATAGTCGTTGGCGCGCGCCTTTTCGCATTTGAAGGCGATAAAGTGCAGGAAGCCGGTCAGTGCGGCTCGGCCGGTTTTGGACCAGTGCGGATCGGCGCCGCCTTTGGGATCTTCAACCAGAACGTTGCACATGGAGTCGATGTACATATCGCGGTCGGGACCGGGAGCAGGAATGGCGGTCGGGGACAGGGGGTTCCAGCTCGGATAATAGATACCTTCGGCCGGGTTGTCTTCGGCACCCCAGTTGATAACGAAAACAGGGCCGACCTTGGCGCGGGCGCCGGTCGTTTTGAAGCACAGCTCGGGTTTGGGGTCGTTGACGACAATGCTCATTCCCGGGGAATGGAAAATAGTGGGCATAACGACACCGACGGTTTTACCGGTTCCCGGAGGCGCGCAGCACAGGGTGGACAAAGTTTCAGGCAACTTCAGCAGGTAACCTTTATAACGGCCGACAACCTGACAAAAACCATCCAAAAGTCCCATTTTTTTGATGTCTTTCAGCTCGGCCAGACGGGCGGAGCCATGGATGTTGGATTGAAAACGGTACGGATTCATAATGGTTCCGGCAATTAAAATGGTCGGAAAACTCAGAAAAGGAAGAATCGGAAGCCAGAGGCTGAAAGAAAAGCTGCCGTTATAACGCATCAGCTGTTTGAACCAGCTCCAGTATCTGGAAAACAGGTAGTCCGGGTTGTTGAAGATGGTTTGGATGAAGCGTCCCACATCGTTGATGGTGGCTTTGGATATGCCGCTGCCGATGAGGTACCCCAGCGGCATGGATATGATTGCCAGGACAATGGTGATGCCGAAAGCCAGCAGAACAGTGACGGTCATCCATTTGACCGCGTTGTTATATTCTTCCCATTCTTCGCCTTTTTTCTCAATAGCCATATTCTTTTCCTATAAAATCCGTTTTAATTTGAACCACGAATCAGTTTCTTTACTTTTTCTAGTTTATCTTTATCTATGCTGTCAATAGCCTCATCCAGGGTTTTGGAGAACAGTCTGAGTTCTTTCGGGGTGCCGCGGTCGATGCGGGTGACGTTGACGTTCAGGTCGTCCCAGATTTCAAACATGTCTTCGGCATTGATAATGTTGCCGATTTGGACGATGACAAACGCTTTGACGTCAAAGTGCATATCTGCATTTTCGAGCTTGTCTATCAATGCCTGGCGCGAAACGTCAACCTTGCGGACCGGCGAAATGCGGTGAGAACTTTCCGAAAACCACAGCGGCTCTTCGTCGTTAAAACGTTCTTCGTCAGCCAGCCAGTCGCCGGGTTCTTTGTCTATCAGGCAGATGCAGATCTGGCTGTCGGCAATACCAATGAAGTCAATCAGGTTATTTTTAAGCGTTACGCCGGTGAGAACTTCGTAGCCTTTCTGCTTGATGACATCCAGCGTGGAATTGCCGTTGGAACGCGCGGGCTGAGCAGCCGTTCCCGAAGACGGGAGAGATGTTTTGGCCGCTTTGCGGTTATTGTCGCGGTCTTTGTTTTTGCCCCGGTCTTTGCCGCTTTTTTCAGGTTTGGGGGCGGCTTCTTCAGGAGCCGGCGGCGTCGGCGCCGGTTCTTCTTTCTTGTCGTTGTCAAAAGCATCGAAATCAAAATCGAAGTCATCTTCTTCGTCAAACTTGAACAGTGAATGATCAAATTTGGTTTCCTGAGGTGCTTCGATTTTGGGTGCCGGCACGGCCAGCGGGGCGGGAACGGGCTTGGCGGTATTGGCCGTCAGGCCATAAGCGCTGTCGTCAAGCGGCGGACGAATGCTTTTGGGGCGTATTTCCTTATAAGATTTTTTCTTTTTGATTTTTTTCATGCCGGTGGATGCGGCAATGACTTTAACCGGCTGGAAAAACAGTTTTTTTATCATGGTGACGGGGAGCAATATCAACCGAATGAAAAACTTTTCCCAAGTGATGAGACTCAAAGCGGCCCATCCGGTGAGCCACAAGGGAATAAAAGTTAGGATAATCAGTACGAAAGCCCATTCTTTAGCATCATCGATAATCCAGCCCGACAGCCAGAGATCCCAAGCATATTCCCAGTGTTCTTTACGGATGATGTCAAAACGCCAGTTTTTGAGCATTATAACCCGAATACCTTCCAGAAAGAATATGCTCCAGAAAATACCAACAAAGACTATGCGCATCAATATCAGTAACGGTTTCAAGTTTTGCTCCTAATTTTTCCCTTTACAGAGAAATCTATTATCATATTACACCTGATTGGTTAACAAGTGTTTATTTTCAGTTATGTTTTACCGAATTTATCTTTTCATAAACGGCGCTGCGAATTTTGTTTACTTCCGCATCGGTTTTGGCCGGAGTCTGGGGTTTAGACAGTTGTTCTATCTGTTCTTCCGCCTTGATGGTGCGTCCCATGTTGTGCAAAATAATGCGGGGAGACGAATCTCCGTATTTTTTTATGATGTGTTCATTGTAAAGCCGTATCGGCGCCAGCAGCAGTTCCAATATCCGGATGTTCATCATTTTCCGCCAGCCGTATAGCCAGAGCGGAATCAAAAGCAACAAGGTCATCAGCAGCAGATAATCTTTGCCGGTTCTGATGGTACCGCCGGCTTCCCAAAAAAGTTTGAGCATTTTCCAACTGTTGGCGGAAAAGGTGCTGAAATTCCAGAAATAAATAAGCACGGCATTCATTATCAGCAGGTAGAGATAGCTCCACACTGTTCCGATAAAGAGGATTTTGATTAACTTCAGCAAAAACTTTAACATTGTGTGCATTCTTTATTTGGACAGGCCGTCTTTCATATACCTTAAGGTTGATATGTCGATGTTTTTGGGAACAGGCCGGGCTTTGTACGGGGCTTTGCCAAGTTTGTAATCGCGAACCATCTGCTGTTTTTGCTTGATGCGTTCTTCGCTGTCTTTTAAGGATTGCGCTTCGTTGTTTACATCCTGTGTCTGGCGGTCGGTGTTTTCGTCGGTCCGGTTCTGGCGGTCTGCCTCTTCGGCCATTGTCCGCGGTTCTTCCCGAGGGGTTATTAATTCGTTAAATTCGTCCAGTTCCGGATTTTTGCGCGGTTTTTTGCCGTTTTCGCTGCAACGTTCTTTTTTGTAGTCATCGACGGCAGTTTTTTCCGCTTTGGATATTCTTTTGCCGGCATCTTTTAACGCTTCGCCGAGAGTGATTTCCTTATTTCGTTCCTGATATATTTCTCTGTTTTCTTTGATATCTTCCATCAAGACCTGCAAACCGGCCTGTTGCTGCTGTTTGTACAAATCGGCAACAGACTGTCCGTTGAAAGCGTTCTGATCGCGCAGTTGGCGGTCTAAGATTGAAGTAACGGCGTATTTATTGGAAAATTCTTCGGCTTTGGTAATGAATGCCGTGACAACGCCGGCTACGTTTTCCGCATATCGGGGATCTTTAAGTTGTTCCGGTGCCAACATTTCGTCAAGGAACTCCGGCGAAGAAGCGTAAAGCTTGTTCACATAGGGATTGTTGGCAATGAGTTCTGCGGTTCTGCCGTTTTGGAGCATTTCGGTAATTTGTTTCGGGTCGCTGCCGTTGCGGAGTTTTAGCATATTGTTATCATGAATATCATAAACTTCTTTATAAAGCGCATTGGTACGCGGTGTTTTGGGCGCACTGGGAGTGTCTGCTTCTTTTTGGCGTTGTTTATAGCCTTTTTCAAACTGATCCCAAACGCCGGCGCATACATATTCAATCTGATGGACGACCCAGTTGGTTGCAGAGTTTGCGGCAGCCAGAAACCATTTTTCAAACATGGCCTGAATAATATCCTGTTCTTTCCAGTATACCTCGTCTTCTTTTTGGGTCTGGTCGCCGCGGTCACCTTGGTCTGTGAACATTTCTTTTTTTGGGGGAGTGTCGTCCGTTTTTTCTCCGATAACGGTTTTGTTCGGCGCCGGTTTGGGCTGCGGTTTACCTTCGTTTACTTTCGTCGACGTTTTTCCCTCATTGATTTTGGTTGAGGTTTTACCTTCGTCGATTTTAGTCGGTTCGTTTTTCTCAAGTTCGTCCACTTTGAGTTCTTTGCCGATGGCGTGGTCATATTCGCCGGCGGCATATTTTTTCCAGGCTTTGTCGGCGGCAATAATGCAGTCCAGAGCCTTTTCAAGGCTTTCAAATTCAGAGTCGGCAAAAGGCGTGTCCGTTCCGTCCTCATTTATGAGGGAAAACTGTCCTTTGTTGTTCAGGCGGTAGGTCTTATAGCTGCTCCGGTCCTGCGAGGGGAGCAACAGTTCGCCTTTGCCTTCTTTGTCAAAAGCGACTTTGGCCAAGCAGTCGCCGGCGGCATTTTGAAAGAGAACGTTTTTGCCGCTGCGGAGTTTTTTGTTGTCAAGGCCGTTGATGATTTCCGGGGTGCCGGAGATGACAATACTGTCGAGGCCTTCCAGATTAAAATTGTTGTCTTCTTTTGAACTCTGCGGATTTTTACGGTTGAGGTCGATGGTTACGGCGTTTTCGAGACTCAGACGTTTGTCCGCCATTTTTTCTTTGAGGTTGTCGATGCTTCTTTTGATTTCGTCAGAGATGCCGTCCAGAGCAAATTCGCTGCAAAATTCGCTGATTTTGGCAAAATCGCCGATATCAAAGTCTCCGGTCATCAGGCAGGTTGTGTATTCCTGAATTTTCCGGTGAAGACTTTCCGGTGTGACGGCTTTTTTTATGGCATCTTTCCGTTCGTTGAGTATTTGGGGATCGTTTGAAGACTGCTGCGCGCCGTGCCACAGGGTCGAAAGCTGTTCCAAAGGCATTTCTTCAAGCGAACCCTGCATTTTTCTGGTGTAAAATTCGGCATTTAAATTTCTGATATCATCTGCTGTTGACATAGCATTACCCCGATTTAAATTCATATTTTAAGTCAATTCTAACATTAAAAATTGTTTTTGTCTATATTTTTTCCAAAAGTCAGACCTTTAAATTTTTAAGAAATTTTCCCAGTTCCTTGTTAATGCGGATGCCGTCTTCAGGGCGGGCTTTGATGAGGCCGAAAAAGCGGGCTTTGATTTTGCTGACTTCAATCGGCGCAAAGGTGGCAGGGTTGTTGGTCAGCATTTTGAAGGCGCCGTCGGCATCTTTGCGCGAAGTTTTGAAATAGTTCATGACCAGCCGTTCGGCATTGACCGGGAATTCTTTTTTGCGGATGGCTTCAATGTAACGGTTGATTTTTTCCAGCCGCCGCTGGTGTTCTTCGTAGACCTGGCGTTCAATCCTTTTGCGTTTGGCTTTGAGGCGGCGTTTTTCGTAAGCGATTTCGCAGCTTTCGATTTCTATCAATATTTCCACATAGGAAATGACGGCGGTCTGTAAAGTTTCGTCGGTGGTTTTTTCGGCAAATTCCAGAAGTTCTTCATCCCGGGCGTTGGGCGTTATATTCATGATGCGGGTCGGATGAACTTTAATCATGACGTCCCAGCCGGTCAGGGTATCGCGGGCAAAACTCTCGCCGACGGCGGGTTTGTAGCGCGGATAGAGCGTTTCGGCGGTTACGGTGAATTTCGGAGCGTCAAGACCGGCCTGAAGCGCCATTTCGTTAATTGCTTCCGTAAAATTGCGATGGGCGTTGTACAGGGCTTTTTCTTCTTCGTAAAGATTTTGGGCAAAACCGTCTTCATCTTCAATGGCGGAGGGCAGCGGCTTGTTGTCGGCGGGAATTTTTCTGGCGTCGTTTTCAATGGTGCTTTTGTCGTCTTCGGTCAATTCGGTGGAAATGAACTCCTGCAGAAGACGTTCGAATTCATCGTCTTCCTCTTCGGCAGGAGCGACGGACGCCGTTAAGTTATCGGTGTCAATGTCTCCCAGAAAACTTTGGACTTCATCATGTACGTATTTTTCTTTTGCCGCCATTTTTTCCTCTAATTGATTTTAATTGTTGATATTTTTCTGCCGCCGGCCGCGTCAAAGACAATTCCCCGATCGTCCGCTCCGCCGCCGATGACGAGCATGTACAGGGTTTCTCCGTTGTCGGATATCTGCTTGATTATACTGCCGCGGGGTTCTCCCAAGCTTACTTCGGCGGGCAGGGACTGCTGCGCGGCGCGGGTCTTGTGAACAAAAAGCCCGAGAAAAGTCAGGGTGCCGAAGATGAGCAGCAATGTCAGTATGACGACAACGGTTTTTATTAATTTTAGCTTATCCATAATCCCCTCTTGCAAAATCCGCGTTTGCCTGTATTTTGGAAGTTGTTGCGTAAAACCAAAAACGGCAAAGCTGCTATGAGCGATAATACTATATATACATCACAAATAGTTAACAAAGAATATAAAGGACTGAGAATAGACAAGTTTCTGGCCATGAGTTTTCCGGAAATGTCGCGTTCGCAGATACAGCGGCTGATTAAAGAGGGAAATGTCAGCTGTGACGATGATATTATCGCCGACAACTCGTTTAAGGTTCGAATCGATGATTCGTATCAGGTTTTTGTTCCCGAAGCGGTTGATGCCGAACCTGTTGCCGAGAATATTCCGCTGGATATTGTTTTTGAAGACGAAGATTTGGTGGTGGTGAACAAGCCGGCGGGCATGACCGTGCATCCGGCGCCGGGAGCGCCGAACGGAACTTTGGTCAACGCTTTGCTCTATCACTGCCGGGACCGCCTGTCCGGGGTCGGCGGAGTTAAACGTCCGGGAATTGTCCACCGAATCGACAAAGATACCAGCGGATTGCTGGTGGTGGCCAAGAATGACGCCGCGCATCGCGCCTTGAGCGAGCAGTTTTTTGAACATTCCATCGAGCGGACTTATTTTGCGGCGGTTTACGGCGTTCCCAGTCCTTTGAACGGAAAAATAGAAGGAAATATCGGCCGGAGTCCGTATGATCGCAAGAAAATGGCGATTTTGACCCAGGGCGGCAAACATGCCGTTACAAATTACAAGACCGTTGAAATATATAAAAATGCCGCGGCGCTGGTGCAATGCAATCTTGAAACCGGACGTACGCATCAGATCAGGGTGCATATGGCGGGCATGGGGTGCAACCTTATCGGCGACCAGCTTTATGTCAAATCCAAAAAAACGCTGATTAAAGGCATAAGCGAAAGCGACAAGGCTTTTATCAACGGTTTTCCGAGACAGGCGCTGCACGCTACCACGCTCGGCTTTGTTCATCCGCGCAGCAAAGCGTTTGTTTCCTTTAGTTCTCCTTTTCCGGACGACTTTCAGTCTTTGGTCAGTGTACTAAAAAATCTATAACCGCTATGGAATAATTGGCTACCAGGCGTAGAGAAAATCTATAGCCGTATCCGAAAAGCAGTGGCTTGCGGGTTTGGCCGTATGAACGTATATTAGACGTAGTTTGAATATGCCGAAAGGTAAAAGCTTTATTTACGAAAGGAGCTTACTTATGGATGATAAAACGTTCGCATTAAACGGAATAGACTTTTCTCCTGAAATCAATTTGGCCAGATATTTGCAGAGCATTCGCAAATTTCCGATCCTGACTCAAGAGGAAGAATTTGCCATGGCTTCAGAGTATAAAGAGACCAAAGATCCGAAGATTTCCTATAAACTGATTACATCGCATCTGCGGCTGGTGGTTAAGGTCGTCTCAAAATATAAGGGATACGGCCTGCCTCTTTCGGAAATGATTGCGGAAGGCAATGTCGGTCTGCTTTATGCGGTTGACAAGTTTGAACCTTCCAAAGGTTTCCGGTTTTCTACTTATGCCCTGTGGTGGATTAAGGCTTCAATCCAGAAATATATTCTGAATTCCTGGTCGTTGGTAAAAATAGGCACGACGGCAGCTCAGAAAAAGCTTTTCTTTAATCTGCGCAAAATGAAGAACAAGCTTAACCTGACCGATGACCGCGAGCTTTCTCCCGACGTTTTGGGCAGCATTGCCTCTTCCCTGGACGTTTCGGTACAGGACGTTACGGATATGAATATGCGGCTGAAATCTCATGACGGTTCGCTTAACGCCGTAATCGACTCTTCGTCTGAAAGTGGTACGGAATGGATGGATTTTATTGCTGACGGAAAGCCCAGTCAGGAAGATGTACTGGGACGTGCCGAAACGATGAGCTATCGAAAAAAGCTGTTTAACCAGTCTTTGGGGTGCCTGAACCGGCGCGAGAAAGACATCCTTTTCAAGCGTCGTCTGGTCGAGAAGGCGGTTACGCTGGACGACTTGAGCAAGACTTATAACATTTCCAAGGAACGCGTCCGCCAGATTGAGCTGAACTCGATAAAAAAACTGCAAAAGAACATCGGGCTGCTGCAGTAAGGGGCCGGCGACAATCTGAAAAAAACTCCGCAACCGCGGAGTTTTTTTATTTGGCGATTTTATCAATTTGCGCGTCGATGGTTGCCTGTCCCCATTCTTCGGCAATTTTTTCCAACCGCCGGTCTATGCGCGCCACGCGTTTCTGGGCCGAAATTTTAGATGAGAGTATGAACAGGTTGGGGAGCTCGTAGTATATGATAAAGCCGATGGCGGCGGAGCCGAGCATGATGACAAGGTTGAAAACGTCGCTTAAAATCGAAAGCGCTCCGTTCAGGCTGAAATGGTTGATGACGTTTATCAGGTATACAAAAACGCCGGCCAGATTAAAACAGCCGATAATGACCAGTTTGTTGGCGTTTTTGGGATCGGTAATCAAAATGGTGGCCGTCGGCAGCAGGCCGATAAGCAATACGATGACGGCGGGAAGCGTGATGAAAGCTATCAGGCAAAGAAAGGCGAACAGCAGCCATTTGCGGGAAGCAGGCAGCGAATGAAACGAGTTTTTGAGACCGGGATTTTTTTTCTTTTTGATTTTGTTCATTTTGCAATCCAGTAAAACAGGTTAAACACAAAAGAAGTTATCATGGTCAGAACCGAGAGAATGCTGGCAAAACGAACTGCCAGATCCTGCGCTTCCTCGTCCAGTTTGTAACCGCTGTTGATGATTTTGTTCTTTTCGGCCAAAAGCCGGTGTATTTCTTTTTCGACCAAACTGAACTGTTCCTTGTCTTTCTGTCTGGTTTCGGCGTTTTCCAAGACCTTGCAGATTTCCATAAGTTTTCCGTCTTTTGAAACCTTCAGAAGCTCGCGTTCAATCGCTTTTTGCAGTTTTATGTTGTGATAGCTTTTGATCACGGGTTTGGAAATGCCCGACAGCCATTTGCCCAGGTTTACGAGCTGGATCGGCCCGTATTTGTTCTGCATATCGGTATAAAGGCGGATAATGGCGCTGATTTGAATATCTTCCTTGCTGGAATTCAGGTCGATCAGGATGCCGTCGATTTTCTTGCCCATTTTGCAGCGCAGATAGGCAATGATGTTTTTGTCATAGGGAAGAACCTGTCCCTTGATGTTGGGATAGTTGCGATCCAACGCGCGGAGAATGCGCGGTGCGGAATTTACAAACTCGTCGCCGATCAGCGGACTGACGCAGGGCAGGTCGTCGTCGAAGTCGTACATAATCCGGTCGATACCGTAGCCGATGTCGTTGCGGCTGATATAAATTTTGAACTCGGCGGCATTGCTCGGCGAGCGGAGATTTTCCTGTTCCAGATACCACATGCGGATCAGGTCGGTGCCGAACAGGTCATAAAAGCTGCTGATGTCTATCTGTTTTTTCAGACAGTAGAATATTGCTTTCGGTGCGCCGTCAGGAAAAACGGAAATGTCTTTGACGTGAATCGGAGCGTTGTGGTCAATCAGAATGCAGACTTTGGCGATAAGCAGGTCATGGCTTTCGTCTTCAGGGCTTTGTTTAACGAGCTTTTCTATGGCGGCGCCGATTTTGTCGTTTTCCAAGCCGTTTTTAACCCATTCCAACACCTTGCCGGATTTAATCAGCTCGTAAGCTTCGTCAGGGTATGTGTAGAGATTGTAGGCCACTTCCTGCGCGGTGTAGCATTTTTCGTTGTTTATGGTCAGGGAACGTTTGGACTTTTCAACGTTGATGTGCGTTGAAAAACTGTTGGCTTTGCCTTCCAGAAAGTTGTAGCTTTGAATATAGTTCCAGCGGAGTTCCGGCGTGTCGGCCAGCAGTCCTTTCAGCAAAGGCGTGAACTGGTTGGGAATTTTTTCGTCATGCGCCAGCGTGTAATAAGTTCCTTTTTTCAGTTTTAAGCGCAAAACTTCCGGTGTCGTCAGATCGTCAAGGAGTTCTTTGCCCAAAAGGATGCTCAGACAGGAGACCCCGATGGCATAGATGTCGTTCTTGTCGCTGCCGTTGCCGCGTCCGGCAGGAACGGCCATCAGGCTTTCGATGCATTCGCAGGCGGCAGGCTGATAGTAGGCAGGAAAGGCCGCAGCGCAGTCACCGATGATGATGTCGGTTTTTTCCTTGGTTTTGAAGAAAATGTTGTCCGGACGAATGGCGCGGTGGGTGATATTGTAGCCTTTCAGCGCTTCAACGGCGGAAAGCAGGCCCAAAATAACGTTTTTGAATTTGCCGAGGTTGCCGTGATAGTTGACTTCATCCAGAGAATCCATAATTTTTCCGCCCTGCGGCGTGGCATATATCATGGCAATGGTGCGGGTATTGCGGAGCGGGTTGGTAATGGTGCCGTATTCTACCATTTTCATCAGATTGGGGTGGTCTATCGACTTTAAGTACGGCAGCAGGGAACTGCGCGGCGCGGTTTCGTTGCCGCAGACCAGGGCAAACAAATCCCTTCTGGGGTCAATACGGTCGGTAACCTTGTAGGCCAGCGCGCCGTTCGTATCCAGCCAGCGCAACGGTTCATCGAAGTTTATTTCAAACCTTTCCTTTACCAGAAAAGTCTGTTTTTCCGATTTTGAATTGGCTGCTTCCGTATTGGGGGCTTCCTCTGCGGAATTACCTTTGTTTTCTTCCTGAACCATGTTAAAAATCTCTTAAATTACTTTGCTATTTTAGCTTATAATATTATATATGTGTTAATAAAGAACAAACAAATTGTGAATTGTTTTTTTTGAGAGTATGATACGGATTGTCAGAAATTAATCTTAAGTTGTGTGGTAATGGAAGATAAAATTAATTTTAATGCCGATAATCTGGCGTTTTTGGAACAGATTGACGATGCGGGGATTGAACCCCGGGGTTATGATGTGGCCGAAACCGCGGACGGTGTGGAAATCAATCTGGACAGTCTGGAGAGCTTGGACGAACAAGCATACAGCCAGCGGCCGGCAGCCGTGCCCGCGGCGGACGGTCTGCCGATTATCGTTGCAGAGAACACAACCCGGAATGCCGTTCTCAGACATGACTGGGCCGGTTATACTTTCAGCGCTTCTGATACGATAATTAAGGTATTTGAGGCATCCGACCGTCCGTTTTTTCTTATCCGCGACGATAAAATCGTTTATGTCAACAAAACGGCGCTGGCCATTTTGGAACTGCAGGACGAACAGGAGATCGTCGGTTCCAGTTTTTGGAATTTCGTTGATAAGAACGACTGGAAGCAACTGGCGGAGAATATCGGCGGTATGCTGACCGAGGACAAAGAGGTGAACGTTCGTCTGAAAACGGACAAAGGGCGGATATACCGGGTCAAGCTGCATGCGCTCTATCTTGACGACGAGCAGCATTTCAGTTTTGTTTTGGTCGGCGATCGCAAGATAAAATATAATCCCGGCGCCGGTCTGTATGACGCCGTCACCGGTCTGCCGAATTTTTATTTGTTTGAAGACCGGGTGCAGATTGCCGTTAACAACGAAAAGTACAAAGACGTCCGCCAACGCAAGAACCTGATGGCTATTCTCGGGGTGTCGATTGACAATATGGACGAACTCAAGGAAGTCAACATGGTTGATTTCGTACTGAAGAAACTGGCGTCCAAACTGGTGTTCCGCCTGAAGAAAACCTATACCATTGCCCGCGGGCTGAAGTTTCAGTTCTGGTTTTTGATTAACGACTTTAACAACGAACATGACTTGGAAGTCGAAATTGAAAAAATCAAAGCCATATTTGACGAACCTGTCGCCGGAAACTATATGGAATATAACATTTCCACCAGTCTGGGATACAGCATTTATCCGACCAATGCCAAAACTTCCAACAAGCTGATTGAACTGGCGGTGGAAGCGATAAGAACGGCGATCCGCTATAAAAAGACCAACTAAAGTTCCCAGAAACCAAGGCCGAGACGCAGAATCTTATGCGCATCGGGCGTATATTCCCCTTCGGAAGTGTGCAGAATCAGCCCGGGCAGAATTTCGGCCGGCGTGCGGTTGTCCTTTTGGGCGGAAATCATTATCCGTTTGGCTTTCTGTCCGGTTTTGGAAAACAGGGGAATGAGCTTGATGTTGCCGAGCCGCCCGTGAATGATGCTTAATATGTCGTCAACAGCTTCAGCGCGGTTGATGATATAGAAATGCCCCTGAGGACGAATCATCTTTATGCAGAATTTAATCCACCCTTCCAGCGAAAAATCGTGGTGGTTGTGGGCCAGAGCCTTGCCGGCATTGGGCGAGGGCATATCTTTTTCGGCATAGGGCGGGTTGGTGATGACATGGGCAAAGCTGCAATTCGGCAGTTCGCCGGGCTTGTTTTTAATGTCACAGTTTATGTAGTGCAGAAAATTTTCGAAACCGTTGGCGGCCGCGCTCAGATTGGAGAGTTCCGCCAGTTCCGGCTGCAGTTCCAGGCCGGTGATCTGCGGGGCGGTGCGTGCGAAGCGGGAAGCCAGACACAAAGATACGGCGCCGGTGCCGGAACCAACGTCGAGAATGTTGTCGTCGGGTTTTACCGTTTTTACCAGAGATGACAGCAGAACCGCGTCGGTTGACGCGCGATAGCCGTTTCTCGGCTGAAAGACGGTGACTTTCCGGTCTAATAAATAATCTTTGCTGTAATCCACTTTGTTTTTCCTTGCCTGTAGCTGTTTATAAGGGTATTATGCGGCTTGCCGCCGAGATCATATTACAAGGAATTGAGAAAAATGCCAGACAATATTTTAACACTGAAAGACAAATTTGACGTGTTTCTGCTTGACGTCTACGGTGTCATCTGGAACGGAAAAAATCCGGTACCCGGTACATTGGAGACCATGAAGGCATTGGTGAATGGCGGCAAGAAAGTCATTTTGCTGTCAAACGGTACGCAGCGCATAATTCAGGGAGAGGAAAGCAATGCCGCCCGCGGGTTTGTCAAAGGCGTGCATTATGACAGTTTGGTAACTTCCGGGGAGCTGGCTTATGAGACTTTCAGCGAAGACCGGCGAAAACTGAAATTTTATCAATTCGGCCGACCGTCCGCCGCATTGTTTGAAGACAGCGTCTATACGGAAGTTAAAAGGCCGGAAGACGCAGATTTTGTTTATATCGGCGTACCGCAGATACGGAACGGCGGAATCTGGCAGGATGTTCTTACATCGGAGCCGTTTGAAGGTGAACTGAAAAAACTCCGCCGGCTCGATTTGCCGCTGATTTGTGCCAATCCGGACATGAAAGCGCATGAAAAGCAATATGACGAGGCGGTGATTCGGCAGGGCAGTATTGCGCGTTTTTATGAGGATTTGGGCGGCACCGTGGAATATTTCGGCAAGCCTTATCCGCAGATTTTTGATTTTGCATTGAAGGATATTGATGCACCTGACGAGCGGATTTTGATGGTAGGCGACACTTTGGAAACGGATATTCTCGGCGGCAATTCTTACGGTATTAAAACGGCGCTGACCCTGACCGGCATAGCCCGGGATGTGGTCCTGCG
>ERZ779866.2867-NODE-2867-length-14739-cov-4.806388_pt1 | contig 14739 bp, 10 predicted proteins | sample MGYA00511248_ERZ779866 | MGnify/ENA primary metagenome ERZ779866 (study PRJEB29588, sample SAMEA2155758) | human gut metagenome | biome: human gut; feature: human-associated habitat; material: faeces | place: Denmark | collected 2008/2010 ... | reverse complement strand
GTGATCGCCGTGACGCACGACCGCTACTTCCTGGACAACGTGGCGGGCTGGATTCTCGAGCTGGACCGCGGCGAGGGCATTCCCTGGAAGGGCAACTATTCGGGATGGCTCGACCAGAAGACCAAGCGCATGGCCATGGAGGAGAAGCAGGAGTCGAAGCGCCGCAAGACGCTCGAACGCGAGCTGGAGTGGGTGCGCATGTCCCCGTCGGGACGCCACGCCAAATCCAAGGCGCGTCTTTCGGCCTATGACAAACTGATGAACGAGGATACGAAACAGAAGGAGGAAAAGCTCGAAATCTTCATTCCGAACGGTCCGCGTCTGGGCGACGTGGTGATCGAGGCGCACGACGTCTCGAAGGCTTTCGGCGACCGCGTGCTGTACGAGCACCTCGAATTTTCGCTGCCGCCCGCCGGCATCGTGGGCGTGATCGGTCCCAACGGGACGGGCAAAACCACCCTTTTCCGGATGATCATGGGGCTGGACACTCCGACGAGCGGTTCGTTCCGCGTGGGGCCCACCGTCAAGCTGGCCTACGTGGACCAGCAGCATAAGTCGATCGACCCCGAAAAGAGCGTTTTCGAGGTGATTTCGGGCGGCGCGGACCTCATCACGCTGGGTAACCGGCAGGTGAACGCCCGGGCCTACGTGGCGCGGTTCAACTTTTCGGGCGCCGATCAGGAGAAGAAGTGCGGAATGCTCTCGGGCGGCGAACGCAACCGGCTGCATCTGGCCCTCGCGCTCAAGGAGGAGGGTAACGTGCTGCTTCTGGACGAGCCGACGAACGACATCGACGTCAATACGCTCCGCGCGCTGGAGGAGGGCCTGGAGAACTTCGCGGGCTGCGCCGTGGTGATCTCCCACGACCGCTGGTTCCTCGACCGCATCGCCACGCACATCCTTTCGTTCGAAGGCGATTCGAAAGTGGTCTTCTACGAAGGCTCCTACTCGGAGTACGAGGCGTGGAAGAAGGCGCAGGGCGGCGACACGGAGCCCCATCGGGTGCGTTACAAAAAATTGATGGCTTGATAAAATGCGTATTGCGGCCTTTTTCCTGCTCGTCTTGGGGTTTTCCTCATGCGGGATGCCGGCAAACCGTCCGGTCGATGCGTTTGTCTGGGACAAACTCTGCGCCCACGAAGATCCAGACCATGTGGAACCGGTCGGGAAGTGCGATCTCGACGAATTTCTCGTCGAGATGGAGCGGTTTCCCTGGTATGAGCAGGCGCGCGAGGCTCTGAAGTTCAGGAAAAACTCCCCCACCCTTTCGGTGACGGATTTGAAGACCGACCGTTCGTTTTTCATTTCATCCGCTGTGGACGACAACGACCGGTTGGGATATTTCGTCGGATATATCTATCCCGGGGAGCAGGGAACGCGAGCACGGCGCTACGTGAGCATGTATGAGGTCGAACAAATGGAAGCGATCCGCGAAACAGTCGTCTTGTTCTTCCGCCGTGACGAGGCCGCATTGAAGCGCCTGCTCGGGGAACAGCCCAAATACATGGACACACGGGATAACACGGGTTGGGAAAAATACCTGAAAATGAAACGAAAATTTATGTAATATGGCACAACAGAAACCTTCGATACCCAAAGGCACGCGCGACTTCTCCCCCGCGGAGATGATGCGCCGCAACTACATTTTCGACACGATCCGGCAGGTGTTCCGCACCTACGGTTTCGCACCGCTCGAAACCCCCGCGATGGAGAACCTCTCGACGCTGCTGGGCAAGTACGGCGACGAGGGCGACAAGCTCCTGTTCCGGATTCTCAACTCGGGCGACTACGCCGCGGGCCTTTCGGACGGGGAGCTGCGCAGCGCCTCGCACATCAGCGAGAAGGGGTTGCGCTACGATCTGACCGTCCCCTTCGCGCGCTACGTCGTGCAGCATCAGGGCGAACTGACCTTCCCTTTCAAGCGTTACCAGATGCAGCCCGTGTGGCGTGCCGACCGTCCGCAAAAGGGACGCTATCGTGAATTTTACCAATGCGATGCCGATGTCGTAGGTTCCGATTCATTATTGAACGAGGTGGAACTCATTCAAATGATAGACGAGGTTTTCGCCCGTTTCGGAATACGGGTCGCTATTAAATTGAACAATCGGAAGATATTGAGCGGGATAGCCGAGTGGATAGGTGCTTCCGATAAGATAGTCGATATTACGGTCGCTATCGATAAGCTCGATAAGATAGGATTGGATAAGGTGAATGACGAATTACGGGAAAAGGGTTTGTCCGAAGATGCCATCGCCCGATTGCAACCGGTGATTCTGTTGCAGGGAAGCAACGAAGAAAAGTTACAAGTGTTGCGTAGGGAATTATCCGCCTCGGAGGTGGGATTGAAAGGTATAGACGAGTTGGAATATATTTTACGAAAACTATCTGCTTCGTCTCTGCGATCATCGCTTGAAATCGATTTGACTTTGGCTCGCGGACTGAATTATTATACGGGAGCTATTCTCGAAGTAAAGGCTCTCGATGTGCAGATTGGAAGCATTACGGGGGGAGGCCGTTATGATAATTTGACGGGAGTGTTCGGCTTGACGGGAGTTTCCGGTGTCGGTATTTCTTTCGGGGCCGATCGTATTTTCGATGTACTCAATCAGCTCGATTTATACCCGAAGGAGTCGATGGAATCGACACAAGTCCTGTTCGTTAATTTCGGAGAGCGGGAATGCGAGGTTTGTCTGTCTCATTTAGCCCGGTTAAGAGCTGCCGGTATACGGGCCGAAATTTATCCCGAAGCCGCTAAGATGAAGAAGCAGATGGGATATGCCGATTCCACAGGTGTGGAGTATGTTGCTTTGGTCGGTGAAAATGAAATTGCGGCAGAAAAAATCACATTGAAAAATATGACTACGGGCGAACAGTCCCTGCTTACCATCGATGAGGTGATAGCTTTGTTCGCATAGCGGTTTCTTTATAAAATAGGTATTAATAGAATAATAGAATAGATGAAATCTGAGGTAGAATATTCCGGGCTTAGCGAATCGGAAGTATTGGCCAGTCGGGAACGGTATGGAGAAAATATATTGACTCCCCCGGCTCGTACGCCTATGTGGAAATTGTTTTTGGAAAAGTTTTCCGATCCGATTATTCGTATTCTTTTAGTCGCATTACTGCTTTCTGTCGCTGTTGCGGTTTATCATATCGCTACGGGAGAGGCCGGTATGTCGGCGTTGTTCGAACCGGCAGGTATCGCTTTGGCTATATTGTTGGCGACGGTTGTCGGCTTTCTTTTCGAAATGAGTGCGGCTAAGAAATTCGATATTCTCAATCAGGTAAACGACGATCTTCCTGTCAAGGTCATACGAGGCGGACACATGTTGGAGATACCCAAACGGGAGATTGTCGTGGGCGACATCGTTATGTTGAATGCCGGAGATGAAATCCCTGCCGATGGAATTTTATTGAGTGCCGTATCGGTGCAGGTGAATGAATCTTCTTTAACCGGAGAGCCGATGGCGACTAAAACGACGATAGAAGCCGATTTCGATAAAGAAGCCACATATCCTTCCAATGCTGTTATGAACGGCTCTACGATGTTGGGCGGATATGGTGTCATGCAAGTAACGCAAGTGGGCGATGCGACCGAGTACGGTAAGGTATATACCGGTTCTCAGATAGAAAATAATACGCAAACACCCCTCGATAAGCAGCTAAATACATTGGCTTCGTTTATTACAAAAGCGAGCTACGTTATCGCTGCCGTTATTTTTATAGCTCGAACGGTTATTTACCTGACAGAGCACCCCGTTATCGATTGGTTATTGTTCGGAAGCTATCTGTTATCGACGGCGATGATAGCTGTTACGGTTATCGTCGTGGCTGTTCCCGAAGGATTACCGATGAGTGTCACGCTCAGTTTGGCGATGAGTATGAAGCGTATGCTGGCGAATAATAATCTGGTTCGTAAAATGCATGCTTGCGAAACGATGGGTGCGGCTTCGGTGATTTGTACTGATAAGACCGGAACTCTCACGCAAAACCAGATGAGAGTGCATGAGGCGGCTTTCGATTATATTCCTGAGTCGGGAGTGGAGGACATTATTTTTGAGAGTATAGCGGCAAACTCGACCGCTCATTTAGATAAGGCTGCCGGCAGTGTGAAAGTGTTGGGCAATCCTACCGAGGGAGCTTTGCTGCTTTGGTTGGCCGACCGGGGAGTCGATTATGCAGCGTTGCGTCGTCATGCAGAGGTGATCGAACAGTTGACATTTTCTACCGAGCGTAAGTATATGGCTACGGTGGTTCAGTCTCCGTTGTTGAATCACCGGGTGCTTTATGTGAAAGGTGCTCCCGAATATGTGATGAATTTCTGTTCAGATCGGGTTACTTCGTCGGGAAATGTTCCTATGGCCGATAGCCGTCCGATGCTGGAAGAAAAGCTGTTGCAATACCAAAATCAAGCCATGCGTACTTTGGGGTTTGCCTATGCTTTGGTCGAGCCCGATGAGGTGTGTTTTATCGCCGGACACTTGGCTCCCCATATCAAATTGACTTTCTTAGGTATCACAGCCATTGCCGACCCGGTTCGTAAGGAAGTGCCTGCGGCAGTTTCCGACTGTTTGAATGCGGGGATAAAAGTGAAAATCGTAACAGGCGATACCCCGGCCACAGCTCGTGAAATAGCTCGCCAGATTTCGTTGTGGACACCCGAAGACGGAGATCGTAATATAATTACAGGCTCCGAATTTGCGGCTCTCGACGATAAAACTTTGTTGGAACGTATCCCCGATTTGAAAGTTATCGCTCGGGCTCGTCCAATGGATAAGGAGCGACTTGTACGTTTGTTGCAATCGCAAGATGAGGTCGTTGCCGTTACCGGAGACGGAACGAACGATGCCCCGGCACTCAATGCTGCGCAGGTGGGGCTTTCGATGGGCGACGGGACATCTGTCGCCAAAGAAGCGAGCGACATTACGATTATCGACAATTCATTCGGTAGTATTACCAAAGCGGTGCTTTGGGGACGCTCGCTGTATCGTAACATACAGAAGTTCATTCTTTTCCAGATGACTATCAATGTGGCCGCATGTTTGATTGTCCTTATCGGTGCTTTTTTAGGAACAGAGTCGCCGTTGACAGTCACTCAGATGCTTTGGGTAAATCTCATTATGGATACCTTCGCTGCTTTGGCATTGGCTTCCTTGCCGCCCGACGAGCGGGTTATGCGGGACAAGCCGCGTCATTTGAACGATAATATCGTTACCCGGCCTATGGCAGGAGGTATCATCGGGACTGGAATTGCTTTTGTGTTGCTCTTGTTCGGGCTGTTGCAATATTTCAAACATGTCGATATTACATCGCTCGCTCAGTTCGATCTGTCGCTTTTCTTTACCCATTTCTTTAACTTTACGCCGGTTCCCGGAGGGCTTACCCGATATGAACTTACCCTTTTCTTTTCCATATTCGTGTTTTTACAATTTTGGAATATGTTCAATGCGAAGGCTTTTGGAAATGTACAATCCGCCTTTGACCGGTTGGCTTCATGTAAAGGATTTCTGTGGGTTACCCTCATTATTCTGGCCGGGCAGATTTTGATAGTCAGCTTGGGTGGAGCATTGTTCAGTGTGACCCCTTTACAACCGATGGACTGGGTGTATATTTTTGTGGCAACTTCGTCCGTTTTGTGGATTGGAGAGATATATCGGTTGATACGGCGATGGATTGCATGAATTGGTGAGTAAAAAAAGTAAGCCAATTTTTTGTGTAGTATAAAATAATCCCTTATCTTTGCACCGCATTTGACAATCGGTCGGTGCGATACATAAACATGTTGGCGAGATAGCTCAGTTGGTTAGAGCGCATGATTCATAATCATGAGGTCCCGGGATCATGCCCCGGTCTCGCTACAAAAAGAGTGATGAGATTTTCATCACTCTTTTATTTTCATCAAAATGTATTACGTCTATATTCTTTATTCTCGCACGAAGGATAGGTATTATGTAGGTTATACGCATAATATAGAGATTCGTTTGTCGAAACATAACGCAGGTGCTACCCCCAGTACCCGAGGCGGTCGTCCGTGGGAGTTGGTTTATTCGGAAGAGTATATCGATAAGAGCTCGGCATTATTTCGGGAGCGTGAGATAAAGTCAAAAAAGAGTCGCAAGTATATTGAGCATTTGGTGGCGAAGGGTTAGAGCGTCCCGATACAAAATCGGGAAGGTCCCGGGATCATGCCCCGGTCTCGCTACAAAAAGAGTGATGAATTTCATCACTCTTTTATTTTCATCAAAATGTATTACGTCTATATTCTTTATTCTGTCTTAGTCGATAATTAGTGGAGATTGTCCTTGTATATTCTACTCCCTCTCCTCAGAAACTATCGTTCTTCGGTATCTCCCCTATTTTTGCGCTACAAAAACACAGTGGAGGAGTATGAATTCAACTCTCCCTCTGCTCATCGCAGGTGAGATAGGGGGAGTGTAGGGCGAGGGGGTTAAATATCTGATATAAACGGACTGATTAAGGTGGTGCTTTTCAACCCCTCCGTCACTACGTGCCACCTTCTCTATATGGCTAACGCAACACCCCGTAATGCTACGGGACACGGCAAGGGAGAAGAACAAACATGATATATAGGAAAGTATTACCCTCCTCCTCTGTGTTTTGCATCGCAAAATATAGGGGAGGTGGCACGTAGTGACGGAGGGGTTGAATATCTCCAAAAATCTATTCGGCTGCTTTTTTACCGTTTGCCGAGGAGTTCGTAACGTGGTTGCCAACAAGAGATTCTTTATTAAAATACAGGTCTATCCCCACGAATTTTTTACGGAATCTTTATCCTCGCACCTATGTAGGCTATATTCATGATATGGCTACACGTCTATTCTGTTTTAATCGGGGATATATTCAACACTTCTTTTACATGATAGACTCCGGTATATTCAGCGGCAAATCCCTCGTTCGATTTCCCGGTATCGATAACTTTTAGTTCGGCATATACCGGAGTATATGGCTCGGAATTGTTGCCGATAGTTTTTTCATATTCCTCTTTCAATGTTCCCGAATCATCGATGATCCAATATGAGGTGGTGTCGCCTTCTGCGATAAAAGAGCGTACTTCATGTCCGATGACCAATTTTCCTTCTACTGTAAATGGGGTAGATGTAGCTGGTTGTATCGGAGTCGCTGGAATGATACTTTTGGGACGTGTATATGTTTTAACCAAATCACCTTTTTTCAAAATCAGACTGTCTTCCGATAGTTTGAAAATTTTTAAAGTATCAGAGAATGAGATTGTTTGTTGATTGCCGATGCTTTCTCCCGATAGAATGAGCCGGTTGTCCTCTTGCGCCCAAGATTTATATTGAAGGGTGGCCATATTGATGGACGTTGCTTCTCCGTTTTCTTTCAGACTGAATCCTTGTATCGTATTTGTATTACCCGGTACTGGTTCAATCCAATCTCCGGTTAAAGTAGTTTTGTCGTGACAGGCTGCACATAAAACAGCGATTGCAATTAAAGGAATAAAATTTTTCTTTTTCATGATAAATCGTAGTTTAAATGAATATTTAGTAAAGGTAGCAAAAATGTATGATGGATATTGTGAATACTATCGAGGAAAGGGAGACTTTTGAAGGGAAATAGCGTATTTAAAAAATTTTAATATATAAAGACGCAGTATTATATTCTTTTCTCCAATTATTTATTGAAGTCGCATATAGTAGATTTAAAAAATAGAGATATGAATGCAAAAAAGATGTACTTGTCGGTATTTTTGGGAGTTTTATTATTGTCTTCTTGTAAAACGGCGAGAGATATGGTATCGGAAAATGATATTTGTGGTGAATGGAACGTGGTAGAAATTCAGGGTGAACCGGTTCGAGCTCAATCGAACCCCTTTATCGGATTCGATACGAAGAAAGGGAGAGTATATGGATATAGCGGTTGCAACCGTATAATGGGGAGTCTGGATCTTTCCAGAGACAATAAAATAGAATTGGGTCATATGGCATCCACTCTCATGGCTTGTCCCGATATGGAATTGGAAGGAAAACTTATCGAAGTGTTGTCTATGGTAAAGAACGTTAAACGCGCGGGTAAAAATAAAATTGCCCTGTATGCTTCGGATAAAGAACCTGTCATGTTATTGAGTAAGAGGTTTTCGGTAGTTCCTTTATCTGAATTGGAAGGAGAATGGAATATTGTTAAAGTGTATGGAGATACTTTATCTACCGATTTGGAAGTACGACCGGGTGTCAAGTTCGATATTGCTGACGGTCGAATAAGTGGAAACTCGGGTTGTAATCGTATAACGGGGGAATTACGGAGTGATGAGACCGTAGAAAATTCTATCTCTTTCCACGGTGTGGCTGCAACTCGCATGATGTGTCCCGATATGGAGACAGAGAAAAACATACTTTCAGCTTTGAATAATGTGAGGACTTATGGCATACTCGAAAATGGGAATTTAGTATTTTTTACTGCTGGCGGTGCAGTGGTGTTGGAATTGAAGCGGAATAAATAACTTTAACTATGATGTGAGAGGAGGCTGTTCTATGTTATTCAAGAACAGCCTCCTTGTTTTACTACCATTTTGTTTCTTGTTGGGTGATTTCACCGTCCTCCATAGTACATTGTTCGAGACTACCTTCTTTTGCCTGAATGCAGATGTAGAGCATTTTTTCGGTTGATGTGCATCGTATGGAACGATTGCAGGCTGTGGCTACACGAACGATCGATCCCTCGGCAATAGGGAAAGCCGTATCGTTTACTTGAAAGTCGCCGGCGCCACTGAGAATAATATAAATTTCTTCGTTTTGTTTATGGCTGTGAAAGAAAGGTGCGGCTTGGCCGGGCTCTATTGTCCCGAATGAAATTTCGCAACCGGTTGTACCGACAGTGTCTTTGAGGAATTGTTTACCATTGAACTCGGCGAGTTTTCCGACAGATGTGTGGGTAAACTTTTCTCCTGAATTGATTTTTGTGATTTTGTCCATCGTTTTTTCGTTTTAAGTTTACTTCGATTATCGTTAATAACTTTTGTTTTTCAATACAAAGATGGATTTTTGCGAAACAATTTGCAAGAAGAAACATCGATATTAGTAACTTACATAAATGTAACCATTGCAGGAAATCAGTCATGTAGAAGTTGTTAAATAAGCTGAATTTTTATGCGAGCTCCGTAGAAAGCGCTACATGTAGGTCGAACGATAGATAGTTTTTTCTCTGTGGGTCTATTGGGTTGAGATACAATATTGCATATCGTACTGAAATATATTTGCAAAATTCGGTATACGATAATGTAATACATGTTATATATCGATTCATATTGCTGTCATGTTTTCGTATTCTTTTGCTTTTACTTTTGCAGCGGAAAGAAAAAGGTAAAAATATATGTATAAAAGCGGATTACTGGCGGTTGTTTTAGGTTTTGTTTTTTCGATTCATGCATTGGGGATAACAGCTTCGGCAGGAAGTTTGATTACCGGAGAAGTCAGAGATAAGAAAAGTGGAGAGGCAATTATAGGGGCCACTGTACAAATAGAGAATAGTTCGGTAGCGACAGCTACCGATTTGGACGGAAAGTTTAGTTTGAAAAATATTCCCATAGGAAAGCAGACGATTGTTTGCCGATATTTATCCTATAAGACGGTTCGGGTCCCGGTGAACGTGAGGCAGGGAGAGTCTATCGCGGGTCTTGAAATTGAGATGGAGGAAGACGGGGTCGCCTTGAATGAAGTCGTGGTTTCTACCTATCGCAGGAACGATACGGAGATGTCTTTGTTGGAAGGAATGAAAGCGCAAGTACAGGTAGCGAGTGGTATATCTTCGCAACAGATTGCCAAAACACTCGATCGTGATGCAGCGGAAGTGGTGAAACGAGTACCGGGTATATCGGTAATAGACGATCGGTTTGTTGTGGTACGTGGATTGTCGCAACGGTATAATAATGTGTGGATCAATGGGAACAGTTCTCCGAGCTTAGAATCTGATAGCCGAGCTTTCTCATTCGATATGTTGCCCAGCTCTCAAATCGAGAATATGATTATCTATAAGTCTCCGGCTCCCGAAATTCCGGCCGATTTTGCCGGTGGATTTATTCGTATCTCTACCAAGAGTCTACCTTTGCGTAACTCCATTCAGATTGGTTATACGACAGGATTCAATACCAATACTCAATTTGTAAAAACGCGTCTGAATCCCGGCAGTACTACCGATTGGTTGGGGTTCGATTTGAACAAGAGACCTTTGTCGAATGGCATGCCTTCGCACATGGACGTTACCGGTAGCGATCCGGCGGAAGTTACACGGCTTACACGCTCGTTTAATAACGATTGGCGGGTGAAAAGTTATTATCCGATTCCCGACCAACGTTTATCTCTGACGATTAATCGGCGGTTCGAAACCGAGGGCGGGACAGATATAGGTATGACTACCTATATCAATTATAGTAATACTTATAAAACGATACAGGATATCACGAATGCCCGTTTCGGTATTTATTCTTCTGATGCCGATAAGCCGGTGTATCTCAATGATTATGTCGATAACCAGTATTCCAACGATGTGCGATTGGGTGCAATGCACAATTGGGCATTTGTATTTGACGGAAAAAATAAATTGGAATTCCGAAACCTGTTTAATATGTTGGGTAAAAACCGATTGACCGAACGCTCGGGAGAAAGAAATGTGAGTGGTTTGACCTATCGGGAGGAGACGGAGATGTTGTACCAATCGCGTCTGAGCTATTTGGGACAGCTGACCGGTAATCATTTTTTAGATGAGAAGAAGCTCCATTCTCTGGCGTGGAACATGGGATATAGTTATGCTTATAGAACCGAGCCCGACCGCCGGATAGTCGTTAATCAGGCTGGAATGAGCGATGGAGTAGACGTATCGCAGTTAAAAGTAGGCAATGAGAGCATCAAACGTTATTTCCAATCTTTGTCCGACCATGTGTTTTCGGGTAGTGTGGACTACAAGGGAACAGTTCCTATGGGCGAGATACTCTCTACGGTGAAAGGCGGATTGATATCCGAGTATCGTACCCGTAATTATACGCCTCGCGAATTTATCTATCGGTACGAGAATCTCTCTCTTGAAGAACGTGCATATTACCTGTATCTGCCTTATGAAGAAATGATGAGCGAGGATTGGTTGAGTGCCGATAAAGTCTTTATAGACGAGATTACCGATAAGAAAAATGCTTATGAGGCATACAACATATATGGAGCGGGATATGGCGCGATAGAATTGCCGATGGGTAAATTCAATGTTTATGCCGGTTTGAGGCTTGAATACAATCGGTTGAGAATGAAATGGGATAAATCTCAGTCGGCATCGCAAGTGTTGATGACGAGCCGCAATTATACCGATCTCGATTTATTGCCTTCGGTCAATGCCACGTACAATTTCGATGAGCGCAATTTGCTTCGTCTGGCCTATGGACGTTCTTTGAATCGGGCAGAGTTTCGAGAGGTTTCGCCGGCTGTATATTACGATTTCGATCTTTTTAATGAAATAGGCGGGAACGAGAATTTGAAGACGTGTAAGATAGACAACCTTGATTTCCGGTACGAGTTTTACCCGCAACGGGGAGAAGTCATCAGCTTAGGTATTTTCTACAAATACTTCAAGAACCCCATAGAATGGACCTTTATAGATATGGGAGGATCGCTGCGATATAATTATGAGAACGCACTTTCGGCACAGAGTTTCGGTGCGGAGGTTGAAATTCGCAAGTCTCTCGACTTCTTAGGAATGAGAGGATTAAGTCTTTTACTCAATGCTACTTTGATAAAGAGTAGAGTACGTTTCGACGAATCGGGTATTGTTAAAACCGAAGACAGGGAAATGCAAGGGCAATCGCCTTATATCGTCAATGCCGGACTTTATTATCAGAATGAAAAGTGGGGATTGATGTCGTCGTTGCTTTACAATCGTTTGGGAAAGCGTATCATCGGCATCGGAAAGTCCAACAGTACTACGAATGATGTGAGCGTGAATATCCCCGATACCTATGAACTACCGCGTAATAGTCTCGATTTCACGGTGTCTAAGAAGTTCGGTAAACTCGTCGAGTTGAAAGCCGGAGTGAAAGATATCATTGGTGAAAAAGTAGTATATAAGCAGTATCCGCAATTTTATGATGCCGAGGGAAAGTTACAGAAACGCGAACAGACTACGAAGTCGTATAAACCGGGACGTTCGGTGAGCGTAGGTATCACATTCAGTTTTTAATCCTTTTCTATAATACTAATCAAACAGAAAAATCAAATGAAAAAACGATTCAAAACAATTGCTTTTGTATGCTTGGCGACAATGGCGGTAGTAAGTTGTGACGAGAACAATGATAATCCCATTCCGAGTGGAGAGACTTTCGATTTGGGAGACGGTTCGAATGCTTACGAGATTTCGTCCAATATGACTTTGACCTATCCGAACACCTATAATTTGAGAGGGTTCGTTTATGTTACCGAAGGGGCTACACTCACTATCGAGCCGGGTGTAGTTATCAAAGGAGAGAAAGAGTCTAAGGCTACGTTGATTGTGGAGCGCGGAGGCAAACTCATTGCCGAGGGTACGAGCGAACGCCCCATTGTATTTACATCGGCGCAGGCTCCGGGTAAACGTAAGCCCGGTGACTGGGGCGGTATTATCCTTTTGGGTAAAGCCAAAAACAACATGGGAGAGCAGACTATCGAAGGAGGTGTCAGAAGTAAACATGGAGGTAACGACGATACCGATAACTCCGGTGTATTGAAATATGTGCGTTGCGAATTTGCCGGTATCGAATATTCGACTGATAATGAAATCAATGCCATTACGTTTGGTTCGGTGGGTAGCGGAACGACAGTCGATTATGTACAAGTCTCTTACTCGGGAGACGATTCTTACGAATGGTTCGGCGGTTCGGTAAATTGTAAACACTTGGTGGCGTTGGGAACTTGGGACGACGACTTCGATACGGATAACGGATTTTCTGGTAAATTGCAGTTTTTGGCTGCTTTGCGGAATCCGAAGATTGGGGATAAATCGGCATCCAACGGCTTCGAATCCGATAATTGTGCCGACGCTGCGACCGTTGAACCTTATACTTCTTGCGTGTTTGCAAACGTATCGATGTTCGGTCCGGTACTCGATCCGACGAATTACACTAATGAGGCTGGCGTAAATGGAAGTCTTACCGATGCTCGTTTTCAGGCTGCTATGCATTTACGCCGCAATACACAGTTGAGAGTGTTTAATTCTGTATTTGCCGGATTCCCCATTGGATTAATCATTGAGAATGACAAAAATTCAAAGACCCAGACTCATGCCACCGAGGGGAAATTGGTCGTTTCGAATTGTGTGTTCGCCGGTATGATTAAGAACTATCAAGATGCACAATATTGGGCGAATAGTACACAGTTCGATCCTTCGGATAACGGAGCTTTTGCAGATAGTTATTTCAATAGAGAAGGAGGCAAGAATATCGCTTATACGGCTATTGACGATTTGAAACTGCAAGGAGACCCTCAGAATTTGACATCGTTCTGCATGGTTCCTTCTCAGGACAGTCCGTTAGTAAGTCAGTCTGCCGATTGGAGCCATTCTCTGGTTTCTTCCGGTTTCGAACAAGTGGCCTATATAGGTGCGTTTGGACCCACAGAGACCGCTGCTAATAATTGGACGACCGGTTGGACAAATATGGATCCGCAGAATACGGTCTATTGATAAGAGATTATCGATCTAATACTATTATGAGGATATTCCCGTTTATAAGGAGTATCCTCTTTTATTAATCATATATATTTATTTTTATGAATCAGGCTCGGTTTCGTATAGTTTCACCCCCATTTTTTTGATTTGTGTTTTAATGTCCAGCGGCATATTGTTGTCGGTGACGATTGCACTCAATTTAGAAACGGGGGCGATAAAAGCAAAACTTTTTTTATTGACTTTTGATGAATCGAAAACAGCGATAGTTTCTTTTACCATTGTAATCATCGTTTGATTGATATTTGCTTCTTCTATGTTGGGAGTAGAAACTCCTCGTTCCAAATTAAAACTGTCCACACCCAGAAATAATTTGTCGCAATAAAATATTTTGAGCGTGTTCTCGGCTATGGGACCGACCGTAGAGAGACTTGAATCTCTTAAATGACCGCCCAGTAAAATGACATTGAACCGTTTGTATTTACTTAATTCTATGGCTATGTCTATGGCATTTGTAATGATGGTTAATTGTTTGAACGAGTGCAGGTTTTTAGCAATTTCCATCGTTGTACTGCCCGAATCGAGAATGATGGTTTCGTTTTCTTGTATCAGTGTAGCCGCCATGCGCCCGATACTTCGTTTTTCTCGATAATGAAATCTTTTTTTCTCGGTAGTCGCTTGTTCTTCTGCAATGTTTAATTTCGGTAAACGTATTGCTCCCCCTCTGACTCGTATCAATAAATTCCTGTTTTCAAGCTCTTCTAAATCTTTTCTGATAGTAACTTCCGATATATTAAACATTTGGCTAAGGGAAGACACCAATATTTTGGGACTGCTTTTTAGAAGTTGTAGGATTTGCGCTCGGCGCTCTTTGGCTGAATAGTATGTTTCCATTGTTGCGTAGTTTAATGATAAGGTTTTGGGATAAAAATATTTCGAATCGAAAGTGCTTGTGCTTAATTTTAAACTTATACCAAATTATTTTATTACTAAGGTAGATTGTTTTTTTAGAATACACCATAATTTAATAAATATTATATCGATAAATCTTTGTTTTATAATGTATTTTAATAATCGAAACATTTC
>ERZ779866.2859-NODE-2859-length-14794-cov-7.043897_pt1 | contig 14794 bp, 12 predicted proteins | sample MGYA00511248_ERZ779866 | MGnify/ENA primary metagenome ERZ779866 (study PRJEB29588, sample SAMEA2155758) | human gut metagenome | biome: human gut; feature: human-associated habitat; material: faeces | place: Denmark | collected 2008/2010 ... | reverse complement strand
TTCCCATAAAAAATATGCACCTCCATAAGTGTCTAACTTTTGGGGTGCATATCATGAAGCCACGGTTTTGTTTTACATGTTTTTAAGCTTTTGGGCGGTGGTTGTGTCACGGGAAATTATTCTTGAATCCAGCTCATAAGAGGATATGGAAATAATCTCTTCATTTATAAGACCGATTATCATGCCAACAGCCTTGTCGCCCATTTCCTTTAAAGGCTGGGATAAGGTTGAAATGCTTGGATGACATTTCTTTGAAAGAATTGAATTATCAAATCCTATAACCGCTATGTCCTGAGGAACTTTATATCCGTGCTCACAAAGAGCCTTTATAAGGTCGCAGGCGGTGGAGTCATCGTGGGCAAAAAGCGCCTGACTTTTTATCTCGTTGCTGTTGAGATAGTTTTTAATGTGATTAAAGGGAAGAAGGCTTTCGATTGACTCAACAACAGGCAGTTCGATTATATCGCTGAGTTCATAGCCCTCCTCTTTTAGGGCGTCTCTGAAGCCGTTGAACTTTGAAGCTGATGTGGACACATTTGTGGGGCCTACATAACCGATTTTTGTAAAGCCTAAAGAAAGCAGGTGAACTGCGATTTTTCGTCCTCCGTTATAGTGGGATATGCTTATGGAGTTAAAGCCTTTAAGCTCCTTTGTAATGGCTACAACGGGAATATTTATTCCCGTGTAGGTTTTAACGCTTTTGGAGGAGGAAACAGGGACGGTTATTATTCCGTCAACGCCTATAGCTCTCATCTCGTTGATGAGATTTTTCTCTCTGTCCAGATTTTTGTTTGTGCACATTACAACTATGCTGTAGCCCTCGTAGTTTGCGGTTGATTCTACAGCCGCAAGGATTTCAGTAAAAAATGGGTTTATAAGGTCGGGCAAAATAACGCCTATAAGGTTTGATTTACTTTTTACCACGGCGCCTTTTCCTTCACCGGTCTGGTAATTGAGCTTTTTTACCCAATAAAGCACATTTTGCTTTGTTTCCGGTTTTATTGACGGGTGATTGGACAGCACTCTTGAAACGGTAGCCTGGGAAACACCCGCCTTTTCTGCGATTTCTCTCATACTTGCCATATTTAATGTTTATGCCGGCAAAATAACTGCCGGCTTTTCCTTTCAGTTTAATATAATATTATTCTCATGTATGAATGAATGTATAATGTTATGAAATGTTCTGCAAAAAATACAAAAACGATACATGCTTAAAACAATAGAAAAAACGGTTTATATAAGAATATCATAGCATAACATTTACTTTTAAGCAAGAATTATTTTAAAATTCTGTTGCATTTGCAACAGAATAAGGGCGGTTTTTATGCATAATGTATCATTGCGTTTCATTTGCTATGCATAACAGCAGGATTTTAATGGGTCTTAAAATGCCTTTATATGAATGTAAAGTGAATTAAAAACAGGCATTAAATGGTATAATTGTATATATTATTTAAATTATTAAAATTTTTTCAATAAGGTATTGACAAAAGACTAATTATGTATTACTATATTCATGTAACAAAGATGTATCAATGAAACGTGATACATCGAAATAAATTATATACAAAGAAAGGATGTTTAATGTGAAGCTGGATTATGGGAAGATGGCAAGAGAAATCATCGAAAAAGTAGGCGGAAAAGAGAATATCTCATCCGTTACTCACTGTGCCACAAGACTCAGACTCATCGTTAAAAACAGAGACATTATCGACGACGGAAAGGTTACTGAAATTGAGGGCGTTAAGGGCGTATTTTATAACGCCGGTCAGTATCAGATAATTTTGGGAACAGGCGTAGTAAACCGTGTTTATGACGAATGCTGCGCAATGGATATTTCCGTTTCAACAAAAGAAGAAATCAAAGAACTTAAAGAAACCAATAAAAATAAGCTTCAGAAAGCTGTTCGTACACTGGGCGACGTGTTCGTTCCTATTATTCCTGTTATAGTTGCAACAGGTCTTATCCTTGGTTTAAAGGGCGCATTGCTCAATGATAACTTCCTGGGACTTTTCGGCGCAAGCTCTGCCGATATTCCTCAGAATGTTTTGGTTCTTTTGGACGTTTTGTCAGGTACAACCTTCTCATTTATGCCTGCTCTTGTTTGCTGGTCAGCATTTAAGACATTCGGCGGTAATCCGGTTTTGGGTATTGTTTTGGGACTTATGCTGGTTTCAACCTCATTGCCAAACGCATATTCCGTTGCAGACCCGTCAAGCGGAGTTACACCTCTCTAACTGTTCAACTTTATCCCGATTGTAGGCTATCAGGGCAGCGTTCTTCCTGCTTTTGCAGTTGGTCTTATCGGTGCAAAGTTTGAAAAATTCCTTCACAAAAAGGTTCCTGCAACTTTTGATTTGCTCATAACTCCTTTTGTGGTTTTGGTTGTTATGATGTGCCTTGCTCTCATCGTTATCGGACCAATCCTCCACGTTGTAGAACAGTTCGTTTTGAATACACTTACAATGTTTATGGGCTTGCCTTTCGGTATCGGCGGATTCCTCATCGGTTTCTTCTGGTCAATTATAGTTTTGACAGGTATACATCACCTTTCAAATATTTTGGAAATCTCAATTCTCACACAGACAGGCTTCAACCCTGTTAACGCAATTTACACCTTTGGCGGATTTGCAAATGCAGCTTGCTGTCTTGCACTTACATTAAAGAGCAAGGATAAGCCTACAAAGCTTTTGGGAAAGAGCGCAACAGTTTCTTCACTTTTGGGTATCGGTGAGCCTGCTCTCTTCGGTGTAATTCTTAAAAACAGTATCAGACCGTTTATGATAATGTGTCTTTGCAGCGGATTTGCCGGAATGGCTTCCTCACTTTTGGGACTCCAGGGTACAGGTAACGGTATCAGCACAGTTCCGGGACTCTTGCTCTTCGTATATTCACCTTATCAGCTCCTTTGCTACATAGGCGTTGCAATCTTCACATTCGCATTGACATTTGCAGCTACATGGTTCTTTGCAAAGGCCGAATAATTAAATTATAATCAAATACAGATAATTATATGGGAGTGAAAGTATGGAAAACAATATTATCAGTGGTAAAAAATACCGTATCACAATGCTTACTCAGCGTCTTGTAAGACTTGAGTACAGCGAAAACGGAGTTTTTGAGGACAGACCTACTCAGGCGGTAATCAACAGGGATTTCGGAAAAACAGAATTTACAGCGGAAGAGAAAAACGGTGAACTGATAATAGAAACTCCGTACCTGAAGCTTACATACAATAAAAAAGAATTTTCCAACAACGGTTTAAGCATAAAGGTTTTGGGAAATTGCAGCAATTACCGCAGTACATGGTACTACGGAGACGACTTTATGGATTTGGGAGGCACTGCCAGAACTTTGGACAAAGCCGACGGCAGCGTCCCCCTTTCCAAGGGACTTATCTCAAAAAACGGTTTTTCAGTATACGACGACAGCAAGTCCCTTGTGATGACTGATGACGGGTTTGTTAAACCACGTGAAAATCAGGTTACCGATATTTACTTTTTCGGTTACGGACATGACTACAAGAGCTGCATAAAAGATTTTTATCACCTCTGCGGAAGTCAGCCTCTGCTCCCAAGATATGCCCTGGGCAACTGGTGGAGCAGATACTATAAATACACCCAGCAGTCCTATATGGAACTTATTGAAAAATTTGAAAATAAGGGTATTCCTTTTTCAGTGTCCGTTCTTGATATGGACTGGCATCTTGTGGATATTGACCCTAAGTACGGAAGCGGCTGGACGGGTTATACCTGGAACAGAGAGCTGTTCCCAGACCCAAAAGCCTTTATGACCTGGCTTCATGAAAAGGGACTTAAAATCACACTTAACGTTCATCCTGCCGCAGGCGCAAGAGCCTTTGAGGATAACTACAAGGAAATGGCTCAGGAACTGGGTGTTGACTGGGAAAAGGAAGAAACAATAGAGTTTGATATTTCAGATAAAAAATTTCTCGATGCGTATTTTAAATACCTGCATCATCCTAATGAGGAAATGGGCGTTGATTTTTGGTGGATTGATTGGCAGCAGCAGTCCCATACAAAAACCGAGGGCCTTGACCCATTGTGGATGCTTAACCACTTTCATTATTTAGACAGCGGAAGAGAAGGCAAAACTCCTCTTACTTTCTCCAGATATGCGGGCATCGGAAGCCACAGATACCCCATAGGATTTTCAGGAGATACATATATAACTTGGGACAGCCTTGATTTTCAGCCCTATTTTACATCAACTGCGAGCAATGTGGGCTACGGCTGGTGGAGTCACGATATCGGCGGGCACATGCATGGATATCGTGACAGTGAGTTACAGCTCCGCTGGATACAGTACGGTGTGTTCTCGCCAATAAACAGACTGCACTGCTCAGATAACATTTTCTGCGGAAAAGAGCCTTGGAACTACGATATAGGCACAGAAATCGTTATGACAAAGTTTTTAAGACTCCGTCATAAGCTGGTTCCTTATCTCTATACAATGAATGTTTGTCTGAGAGAGGAGGGCAGACCTCTTATTCTGCCAATGTATTATGAGTATCCGGAAGCAAAGGAAGCCTATAATTTTAAAAATCAGTATTATTTCGGAAAAGACATGATTGTTTGTCCTATAACCTCTCCTTCAAATAAAAAATCCTGTCTCGGCAAAGTCACAGGATGGCTTCCTTCCGGCTACTGGTATGATATTTTCACAGGCACAAGATATAAGGGCGGCATGACTAAGGACTTTTACAGAAACAATGAGAGTATTCCTGTTTTTGCAAAAGCCGGAACCGTGCTTCCGTTAAGCGCAGAGGTTGAAAACTCTGCAAAAAATCCTGAAAGCTTTGAGGTTCTTGTTTTCGCCGGCGACAGCGGAAGCTTTAAAATGATTGAGGACAAAGATGAGAAGGCTGAAACAAGGCTTGAAACAGAATTTGTCTACAGCTGGGGAGATGCTCCTAAGCTTACAATTTCCGCTTCCGGATGTTTTGAAAGCGTTCCGGAGAACCGCCGCTACAGCGTTAAGGTTTACGGACAGAGCTTTGAAAATGCTTCTGTTTTGGCAGATGGAAAACCTGTGGACTATGAGGTTTCACAAAAGGAAAAATCATCTTATACAATTACTTTGCCTTATATGAAATCCGATACAAAGCTTGAAATTGTCTTTGGCAACAACGAGCTTGCAGAAAATCCTGTTTTGGACATAACTGAAAAAATCCTCAATATGGCAAGTATCGAGTACGATAAAAAGCTTGAACTTTTCACAGCAGTTAAAAATAATATGGATGAAAAAAATGTCTGCGCAAGCCTTTTGACCATGAAAGACGAGGGCGACACAACTGTTGACTCGATAGTTGAACTTATATGTGCTCAGTGATGTAAAAATTTAGAATTAGTGAAAAAACGCCAACACTTTTCAACCTGAAAAAATATAAAAATAGACAGAAAATACCATCAAGTATTATCCGGAGAAAAGGTTCTTAAATTGAGAACCTTTTTTCTTTTATGGAAAAATAACTGGTAAAATTGAATAATAAATCATATACAAATGTTGGATTTTGTGAGCTTGTGTGAAAGAAAGGAAAAGTTTTTTCGAAAAATTTAATTCCAAATTGGAAAAATGTTTTAAAAAAAAGAGAATGTTATTGCGTTTTTTGTAGTGTTTTTTTGTCATACCGTTCTTTTTAGAAAATATACACGAAATTTTAATATTTTTTTCGTGAATTTACTTGAAATTGACTGTATAATTTGTTATTATATATGTGTATGAATAAGGTTTAATTTATTATTGTATAGAGGCATATTCTGCGAAAGGGAGTGTCAGAAATGAACTACTCATTAAATGATTCGAGATATCCGTTGGATCTTTTTCACGACGGTGACGCCGTAAGAGCTTATGAACTTTTGGGTTCCCATTTTGTAAAATGGAATGACCGTGACGGAGTTGTTTTCCGTGTTTGGGCACCTAATGCTCTTTCCGTGTCCGTTGTAGGCGATTTTAACGGATGGGACAAAACCGCAAACTTCATGTACAAAATAAGCGAGCCGGGAGTATGGGAGCTTTTTATAGAGGGCATACAGCAGGGTGAAATATACAAATATTGTGTTGAAACACCTACACATGAAAAAGTGCTTAAATCTGACCCTTACGGATTCTGCTTCCAGATGCGCCCCGACAATGCTACCGTAGTTTATGATATAGACGGTTATAATTGGAACGACAACGCTTGGGTGAAACACAAAAGCGAAACAAATCACAGGGATTGCCCTTTGAATATCTATGAAGTTCACGCAGGCTCATGGATGAGAAATGAGGACGGCTCACATTTAAGCTACATAGAGCTTGCCGACAAGCTTATTCCTTATGTCAAGGAAATGGGCTTTACTCATATTGAATTTATGCCTCTCACCGAGTACCCTTATGACGGTTCATGGGGTTATCAGGTTACAGGTTACTTCGCACCGACAGTTAGATACGGAAATCCTAAGGATTTTATGTATTTTATTGATAAATGTCACCAGGAAGGCATAGGCGTTATTTTGGACTGGGTTCCTGCCCACTTCCCAAGAGATGCCCACAGCTTGGGTAAATTTGACGGCACATGCTGCTATGAATATGCCGATACAAGAAAAGGTGAGCACAAAGAGTGGGGTACATATGTTTTTGACTATACCCGTTATGAGGTTATCAGCTTCCTGATTTCCAGTGCAATGTTCTGGCTTGATATGTATCACATAGACGGTATTCGTGTTGACGCTGTTGCTTCAATGCTTTACCTTGATTACAACAGAAGAGACGGCGAGTGGGTTGCAAACAAATACGGCGGCAAGGAAAACCTTGAAGCTATTGAATTTTTGCAGAGACTCAATACAGCCACTCACCTGTATCATCCCGACGTTATGATGATAGCGGAAGAAAGCACCTCATGGCCTTTGGTTTCACGTCCTGTTGCCGACGGCGGTTTGGGCTTTGACTATAAATGGAACATGGGCTGGATGAACGATATGCTTCATTACATGACCCTTGATCCACTTTGGAGACCTTTCAACCACGACAACCTTACATTCAGCTTCTTCTATGCATTTTCAGAAAACTTTATTCTTCCTATTTCTCACGACGAGGTTGTGTATGGAAAGGGTTCTTTGATAAACAAAATGCCGGGAGACGAAATTCTTAAGTTTGCAAACGTGAGAACATTTATGGGCTATATGATGAGCCATCCTGGAAAGAAGCTTTCCTTTATGGGTTCTGAAATAGGCCAGTTCAACGAGTGGAACTTCAATGCTCAGATTGAGTGGGAATTGCTTGACAAGAAACAGCACAAGCAGATTCAGGATTTCTTCAGAGACATAAACAAATTCTATCTTGAAAATAAGCCTATGCACGAGATTGATTTCTCTTGGGAAGGCTTTAACTGGATTCACCACGACGACTATACACAGAGCATCATAGCTTTCAGAAGAATGGATAAGAGCGGCGACGAGATTATCTCCGTATGCAACTTCCAGCCTTTGGAAAGACAGAACTACTGCATAGGCGTTCCGAAATACGGCGTATACGCAGAGGTATTCAATACCGACGCAAAGAAGTACGGCGGCATGGGAATTACAAACGGAAAGAACATTAAAACCGTTGACGAGGCAATGCACGGCTACGAGCAGTCCATAAGCCTTGATATTCCTCCTATGAGCGTTATGTACCTCAAGTGTGTAAAGGAAACAAAGAAGCCTGAAAAGAAAAAGGCTACGGTGAAAAAATCCACATCAAAAACCGCAGACAAAGAAAAGATTTCAAAATCTGCCAAAGCATCAAAAGCAGACAAAAAATAATTATTAAACAATAATATTGTAGCCTGCCGAAGATGTCTTTACGGCAAGTTGAATATAAAATTAAATCAGCATAAATATTGTTTGGAGGTAGCTATTATGATTCCTAAGCAAGAAGTTGTAGCAATGTTGCTTGCAGGCGGTCAAGGCTCACGTCTTGGTGTGCTTACAAAGAAATTGGCAAAGCCCGCTGTTCCATTCGGCGGTAAATACAGAATTATTGACTTTCCGCTGTCCAACTGCGTTAATTCCGGCATCGAAGCTGTCGGCGTTTTGACACAGTATCAGCCATTGGTACTCAACGAGTACATCGGCAGCGGCGCACCATGGGACCTTGACGGTATGCACTCAGGCGTTACATGCCTCAGCCCATATCAGGCAGTTGAGGGCGCAGACTGGTATTCAGGTACTGCAAACGCCATCTATCAGAACATTTCCTACATCGACAGATACAATCCTGAGTATGTTGTTATCCTTTCCGGTGACCACATCTACAAGATGGACTATTCTAAGATGATAGCTTATCATAAGGAAAAAGAAGCAGCTTGCACAATCGCAGTTATTGACGTACCTCTTTCAGAGGCATCTCGTTTCGGTATCCTCAACACAAATCCGGACGGCTCAATCTATGAGTTCGACGAGAAGCCTGCTGTTCCTAAGAGCACAAACGCTTCCATGGGTATCTATGTATTCAGCTGGGGCGCACTTAAAAAGTACCTCATCGAGGATGAAGCTGATCCTAATTCCAGCAACGACTTCGGTAAGAACGTTCTTCCTGCAATGCTTAACGCAGGCGAGAGAATGTTTGCTTATCCATTCGAGGGTTACTGGAAGGACGTTGGAACAATCGACAGCCTTTGGGAGTCCAACATGGATCTTCTCGACCCTAATACAACATTGGATCTTAAAAACATCTATTCCCGCAACCCGATGATGCCTCCTCACCATATCGGCGAAGAAGCAGAAATCCAGAATTCTCTTATAGCTGACGGATGTAACGTAGACGGAAAGCTCGAGTTCTCTGTATTGTTTGCAGGCGTAAAGGTTGGCAAGGGTGCAGTTGTTAATTCTTCAATCATCATGCCTGGTGCAGTTATTGAGGAAGGCGCAGTTGTTCAGTATGCAATAGTTTCCGAAAACTCTGTAATCGGAAAGAACGCTGTTGTAGGTGCAAATCCTGAGGATGTAGAAAACAGAGCTGACTGGGGAATTGCTGTTATCGGCGATAATCTTAAAATCGGCGAGGGTGTTGTTGTTCCTCCTAAAGCTATGATAGATCATGACATGGAGGTATAAGAATCATGAGAAGCAATAATATTTTAGGTCTTATTTTTTCCAACATAAATGACGATAAAATTCCTGAGCTTACCGCTAAAAGAACTATGGGCAGCGTGCCTGTAGGCGGCAAGTACAGAATGATAGATTTTCCTCTTTCAAACATGACAAATTCAGGTATCAACAACGTAGGTATCGTTGCAAGAAACAACTACCTCTCCCTTATGGATCACGTTGGTACAGGCGCTGCTTGGGACCTTTCCAAGCGTCATTCAGGTTTGACAGTTTTGCCTCCTGTTGGAACAAACAGTTCCCTCAACAAGGTTGAAACAATCTACAGCATCAGAGGCTACATAAATCACTGTCAGGAAGAGTATGTTTTGATGTGCTCCAGCGACTTCGTTGCAAATGTTGACTATCAGAAGGCATTCTATGAGCACATGAAGACAGGCGCTGACATTACAATTATGTATAAATACATGCAGATTCCTGCAAAGCGTACAAATCCTGTAGTTCTTTCCTTCGACGTTAACAAGAGAATCACAGAGCTTTTGATTAAGCCGGGCGCAGATGACAACTACTACAACATGGCAACCGGTACAATCATCATCAAGAAGGACCTTCTTCTTCAGCTTATCGAGGGCTGCGTGAGCTCCAACAGACTGAACTTCAACAGAGACGTTCTTCAGGTAAATGTTGATAAGCTCAAAATCTGCGGATATGAAATCGAAGGCTACTGCCGTTTCATCAACTCAACAGCAGATTACTTTGATGTAAACATGAGCCTTATGGACGCAAACGTAAGAGCACAGCTCTTCAACAGCGACCGTCCAATCTACACAAAGGTTAGAGACGATATGCCAAGCCGCTATGGTCTTGGAAGCCACGTTAAGAACTCCTTGGTAGCTCAGGGCTGCGTTATCGACGGTGAAGTTGAAAACTGCATTATTTCCAAGGGCGTTTACATTGCTAAGGGCGCAAAGATTAAGAACTGCGTAATCATGCAGGATTCAAAGATTGGCCCTAACACAAACCTCAACTATGTTATCATTGATAAGGACGTAGAGGTTAAGGAAGGCAGAAATCTTATGGGATTTGTAACCTGCCCAACATATATTCCAAAGCAGTCAATTGTTTAATTTAATAAAATATGGGCAATGCGGTAAAACGCATTGCCCGATAAAATAAAAGTCGGATTGAAAAAGATGCCGGCTGATTTGTCATAAAGAATATATTGAGAACATCTCAAGGAGGAATTACAGTTGAGAATTTTATATTGTTCTTCAGAAGCACTCCCATATGCCGGCAGCGGCGGTCTTGCCGACGTAGCAGGAAGTCTTCCACATACATTGTGCAAAAAAGGTGAGGATTGCAGAATAGTAATGCCTCTTTACGGCACAATTTCTCAGGAACTCAGAAATACTTTGAACTTTATCACAAACTTTACAGTTCCTGTTGCATGGCGTCATCAGTACTGCGGACTTTTCTGGGCTCGCTGGAATGACTGCACATACTATTTCATAGACAACGAATACTATTTCAAGAGAAACGCTCTTTACGGCTTCTATGATGACGCCGAGAGATTTGCATTCTTCTCAAGAGCTATTCTTGAAATGCTCCCATATATCGATTTCCATCCGGATATCATCAATGCCAACGACTGGCAGACAGCTCTTGTTCCTACATACTACTATCTTTTCTATTCAAAGAATCCATGGTATGCAAACATCAAGAATATTATCACAATTCATAATATTCAGTACCAGGGCGAGTATGGCTGGGAAGTTAACACAGAGTGCGTTGGTATTCCAAAGAGCGATGAGTATCTTTTGGAGATGAACGGAAACCTGAATTTCCTCAAGGGCGCAATCGAAACAGCAGTAAGAGTTACAACAGTTTCTCCAAGCTATGTTTCAGAAATCAGAGACCCATGGTTCAGCCACGGTCTTGACCCTGAGCTCAATCTCCGTTACTATAAGCTTTGCGGTATCCTCAATGGTATCGACGTTGATAACTACAATCCTGAAACAGACCCGAATGTTTATGCAAACTATTCTTTGAACAACATGGCAGGCAAGGCAGAGTGTAAGCGCAAGCTCCAGGAAAGACTTTCTCTCGAGCAGAGAGCAGACGTTCCTATGGTTGCAATGGTAACACGTCTTGTTTCCCATAAGGGTCTTGACCTTGTAAGAATGGGTCTTGAGCATCTCATGAACACAGAGGATATGCAGTTTGTAATCCTCGGTTCAGGCGACGCAGAGTACGAAGATTACTTCAGATATATGCAGAATAAGTATCCGGGCAGAATTTGCGCTTGCATCGGCTTTATCCCAGAGCTTGCAAGAAAGATTTATTCCGGTGCAGATATATTCCTTATGCCTTCAAAGGCAGAGCCATGCGGACTTTCACAGATGATAGCTTTGCGCTATGGTACAATTCCTGTAGTTCGTGAGGTAGGTGGACTTAGAGACTCTGTTCACGACAGTATGGACGGTTTCGGTAATGGATTTACATTCAGAAACTACGATACAGCAGATATGCAGAACGCAGTAAGACGTTCTCTCCAGGGTTACAGAGATCACGACGGATGGCAGCAGCTTATTGAAAGAGCTATGAAGAGCGACAACAGCTGGTCACGTTCCGCAGATGACTATATCAATGTTTACCGTGACACTCTTAATTGGGACTAATTTTAATATCTGAAATTTTTCAAAACAATATTCTCTTTGCAGAGGGAGAAACGGTAACCTTTATGGGTTGCCGTTTCTTTTTTTATTTGTGGGGTAATATGTATGAATGGGTTTACTATTTTATCATTCTTAGAATGTGCGATGTTTCTTTTTTATCAAATCTTTTTGGCAAGATTCTTGTCTGCGGGAATGAAAAAGAAAGCGTTGGTTTTAACTGTAGCTGTTGAGCTGGCAGCAGCGTTTATTTTGTGCGGCTCTATTGTGTACGCCTATGTAAACAATATAAATTTTATAAATATGCTTCGCTTGATATTGATATCTGTATTTTTAATGTTGTTTATTATATTTCAGTTTTTCCTTATAGAACGTATTCCCATAAAAAGGGGAAAAACAGCCATCTGTATTATTCTAAGTTTAGTAATATCAGTCTTAGCGGCTAAAGGTATTTTTATAATTGAAAGCAATATAAAAAGCTTTGATACTCCGGAACAGGCTATCGAATACTCAGTAGGACAGCATGTTTTTGAAGATTATACAGTTATCAATGAAGGAAACTATTTCTTTGTAGTAGATGCAAAAAGCGATGTATCCAGCGGAATATACCCGTTGTACTATTCCCAAAAAGATTTAAAGACCGGAAAATGGAGTATGCTTTTCATGGTGGAGAATTCCGTGGAGAAACAGCTGGACAGTGAATCTCTGTTGATGAACACTTTAATTTTCTGTAAGTATATGCCGGAAACAGATAGGTGTTTAATTTTGGCTGAAAACAGAAATGATATACTTAAATTTATGAAAAGCGTCACCGATAAAAACGGCGTGTCATTTGAACCGTTTTTCACAAAAGAGGACATAGAAAAGGATGAAACAATTCCAACATTCTTTTATGATGTGTTGGACTGTGAAAACGAAAAAATAGAAATAAAAATAAACGGCGCATCAAGAACCATAGATGTATCAGAAAAATAGGGCGCATTGAGCAAACAAAATGGAGGAAGAACAAATGGAAATAGAAATTGTTATTGCGGCAGTTTTTGTTCCACTTATTGTAATTTCCGTATTTTCCCTTATAGTGAGATTGTCCGGAAAAGTAAAAACCTCCGGGGATAAAAACAGTCTGATAGTTGAATATCCGAAAGGAAATGTATTTATAGGAGCTTTTGCAGATGCTTTGTTTATTATTATGGGAATATTATTTACAATTTTCTCGGAAGAAACACCGCATGTGCTTATGTACATAATTTTAGGGTTTTTGTTTGGGCAGGGTTTTATATAATTTTCAAAACCCTCACCTTTAAGCTTATTATAGAAGGCTATAAAATTACTGTGTATTCTGCGTTTAGAAAACCGTATCAAATTACTTATGATAATATTTCTTCTGTAAAAAGACAGGTAAAAGGAAATGCGGCAGGTTCAGAAAGAATGGTCATTAAAACAGATACCGGCAAAAAGGTGATTGCAGAGAGCAGTGCTGTAGGATATAGGGAGTTTAAAAGGGAAATAAAATATAATGTTGATAAAGCTAAATTAAAGGGCTTTTGATATATGGAGAAATAAAATGATGCTGAACTTTGACGAATTATTATGGGGAGACAGCGTATTAGAGAAAATCGAGATTGTAAACGATAAAATATCCATACTTATATACAATGCTGACAGAAAAATCAAAGCATAATCTAAAAAATAAAAAACAGACACAACGCATTTACGTTGTGTCTGTGTAATTTGGTTGCGGAGGCAGGATTTGAACCTACGACCTTCGGGTTATGAGCCCGACGAGCTACCGGACTGCTCCACTCCGCGATATTTATAGGGATAGCAACGCTATCCCCGACTGCTTTATTATTATATCACACGGCATATGCCGTTGTCAAGACTTTTTTTAAAATATTTTAGAAAGCCATAATGAGGCCCTTGTAGGCGGCATAAAAGCTTGCAAGACCTCTCTGGGGGAAAATGCTGACATTCTTAAGGCCGTAGCGCTCCAAAAGCATATCTTTAAGGCTTTGGGCCTGCTCCTCGTTGTCGCAGTGGGTGATTATGACGGGGAAATCCTTCTCCTTTTCAAGCTTTTCCTTTACGGTATCTGCCAGATGTGATATGGCGGCCTTGCTGCCCCTGACCTTTTCAAACACCTTTATCTCGCCCTTTGTATTGTCGCCGCAGATGGGACAGAGGGACAGAGCTGAGGCAAACACGCCTGCCACCCTGCTCATTCTTCCCGCCTTTACAAGATTGCCCAGATCCTGAAGTACAAAACGGACGCAGATGGTCTTCTGATATTCCTTTATCTTTTCCACTATGGCCTCATAGTCGAAACCTTCTTTTATATACTCCTTGAGCTTCATAATCATGAGGATCATGCCGCCGGAGGTCAGATAGCTGTCGACAACCTCGGCTTTGATTTCGGGGTTTTCCTCTTTTGCGAGGGACGCGCCCAAAACAGCGCTGGAATATGTGCCGCTCAGCATCTGGGATATTGTTATGCATATGCTGTGCATATTCTTTTTGAACTCGGCGCAGAAAGCATCGGGTGAGGGACATGCCGTACCCGTGTTCTTGCCCAGTCTCATGGCATTTATAAAGGCTTTTATATCGAGAGTGTCGTCATCTACAAATTCCTTGCCGTCTATGGATATCTTCAAAGGTACCACCGAAAAATCTATCCCGTCGTCTTTCAGAAAATCCGACGGCAGATCGCAGGAGCTGTCCGCAATAATTCTGTATCTCATATAATCTCTCCTGTAACATTTATTTCTAATATATATTATATGTCATTTTCAATAAAAAGTCAATATTTTCGGGGTAAACTTTTAGAATTATTCGCAACCCACTCGTCTGTCAGTTCCGGTACATTCTGCTCTGAGATAGAATTTACAGTAATCGTAAACTGACATGCTTTTCCTGCAAGATCTGTTGACTGATAATCATCTGGGAATTTCCCGTCCCATACAAACGTCTCTCCCACATTATGTCCGATAATACTGTCTTCAAATCCTTCGATGAAAGAATTAGAACCGATCTCCA
>ERZ779866.2858-NODE-2858-length-14801-cov-3.736946_pt1 | contig 14801 bp, 10 predicted proteins | sample MGYA00511248_ERZ779866 | MGnify/ENA primary metagenome ERZ779866 (study PRJEB29588, sample SAMEA2155758) | human gut metagenome | biome: human gut; feature: human-associated habitat; material: faeces | place: Denmark | collected 2008/2010 ... | reverse complement strand
TGATTTCTCCCATTTCCAGCAACGGATCCTGAAGCGATTCGTTACTGAAAGGAAACTCAAACAGTACCTCTACGCCATAGAAGATAGTCGTGTTGATTCCGTCTTTTCCAGCAGAATAAAAGAAAGGATTCGGACACACGATTGAGATATCCGAACCCTCATCTTTACTGAAGATTGTTGGGTCATTTGATTCGACGTACCCTTCAATCTCCGCCTGCCTGTTATCGGTTTCGATAAGCATTGTGAGTTTCTTTTTAATAGGAAAATACTTGTATGAAAGCTGTCTTACGTCTTCGATGGAATCCTTCCACATATACGCAAGAGAAATAACAATGTTTCGGCTCGGCATCCTTGAAGAATTGAACAGACTTCCATCGTTTGTAGCGATTTCTGTCGTATTGATGTTCGCTTTTCCCGGCCCCAAGCCAGTTACAGACTTGATGATGAAACCGGATTCCTCCGGTCTCGCCAAATCAAGTCGGATACTATCGCCAAGATAGTTTGTAAACGTGACTGCTCGAATCAAGTTTCCACCATCCTTTCCATCGCCGAGAACTGATTCTTCGTCTGCCGATAAATCTCTGTTCTCGACAGCGCCTTAGGCGAATAGTTATTCTGTATAAATTTATAAGAGTTTCCTGTATTCGGACTGGCATCTTCATTTTGAAGATTCTGTCCACGAGATGCTGCAATTCCTGTGCTGACAGTCAACGCCTGTGATCTGCTGAACAGCGTATTCAGTCGATGGCTCTTCTCCTCAACGTCTGACAGATCCAGAATCGGTCGAATCGTAGGCTGAGTATCAACACCGTTGTCAATCATATCCTTTACCTTTGCGATTGCATTTCCAAGTCCTGTTTTTGCTGATTTAGCCATGTCAGCACTTGCGTTGTATGCCTTTACTGCATAGGTTCCGATTGCATTGACAAATCCCAATCCAAAGAAATCACCGATGTGGTATCCGACTCTGGAAGGTGAATGCTCGTCCAATTCGTCTTCTGCTGCTTCTGCCGCAGCCCTTGCCATTGCTCTGGCTTTAGCTTCCGCGCGGTACGTATTCTCACTGATTCCATCAGCAAATCCCTCCACCAAGTAAGTACCAGCCTGTTTAAACTGATCATGATAATCCCGGATAGCTGTTACAGAAGCATTAAGATTGCCAGTGAAAGCTGTTTTTACTTCTTCGGCTTTTTCCTTAACACCAGCGATGAACTTAATCATGCACTGCATTCCTGCATTTTGAAATTCCGGATACTTGTTCGCGATAGCTGTAAGGCATGAACTTAAGATGTTTACAAACGCATTTCTGGTTTCGTAATCTTTCGATTTAACTCCAGCAATAAGCTTGATCATGAGGTTCGCACCCGCAGTATTGAACTGAGTCTGCTTATTATTGATTGCAGTGATGCAACCGCTAATAATGTTGGTAATTGCAGTTTTGGTATTTCCGTCCTGAGATTTAATTCCGCTGATGAATTTCGTCATCAACGTAGAACCAGCCGTATTGAACTGGGTTTGGTAGTTTGTAAGTGTCGTAAGTACAGCCTGCATCATAGTCGTAAACGTAGATGTCAGATTGCCTTTCTGAGCATTAGCAGCATTGATGAATGTCGTCAGCATAGATGTCGCGGCGGATGTCACTCTTCCGCTTGCATCTGTGAATGCGTTAATAAAGCTGTCGATTCCGTTATTTCCAAGTTGCGTAAGCGCTGTACTGAAACCGCTCATACCACTCGTATCTAGCTCAGCCATTCCCTTAGCCATCTCAACAAGGCGATTCACCTGTGTGATTACACTTGACATGATTCCGGTATCAATTCCAGAAATAGAATCTGAATAGCTCTTAACTCCGCTTCCGAACTGAACCAGACTATCACCGAAACTACCAAGATCGTTGTCGCCGGTAAACCAGCTTACAAGTCCTCCGGTATTTGGAATGGTATTGGCAAGCTCCACCAGAGCTTTACCAGCTGTCGCTGAGTTCGTAACAGCCGCAGAGTCCAAACCCATAATAGCTTCGGAATATGCCTTCATTGCTTCACCGAACGGTACAAGTTTCTCGCCGAAAGAATCAACATCGTTGTTTCCGGTAAAGAATGCCACGACGCCACCAGTATTCGGAACCGTATCAGCAAGCTCGACCAAAGCCTTACCTGCTGTTGCAGAATTGACGATTGCATCCGCTTCCAATCCACGGACCGCGTCACCAAAGGCTTTCATGGCTTCACCGAATGGTACAAGCTGTTTTCCAAACTCGCCCATATCGTTTTCACCAGCAAAAAATCCCACAACACCACCAGAATTCGGAATGGTTGTTGCCATCTCTGCCATGGCCTTACCTGCGATCGCCGCTTCTGTAACGGCATTTGAGTCGAGTCCAGTAATTGCGTCCCCGAACTGTTTCATAGCTTCGCCGAATGGTACAAGCTGTTTTCCAAAGGCAGTCATATCGTTTTCTCCTGCGAAGAACGACACTAATCCGCCAGTATTTGGAATTGTGGCTGCCATTTCAGCTAATGCTTTACCAGCTGTTGCTGCATTTGCCACGATTTCTCCGTCCATGTTTCCGATAGCCAGCGAGAAATCTCGCATAGCCTCGCCAAACGGTACAAGTTCCTCTCCGAACTTAGACAAAGACGAACCTCCTGTAAGCCAAGAAGTCAATCCCTGTAAAATATCAGCCGCCGTCAAAATAAGCACTGTCTCGGCTAATGCCTTTACTCCGTCCATCATAGATGGCTGAATCTGACTTGCTCCTTGTAAGAACGGCTGAACATTATTCATAAAAGCGGATAAATCAGCCCCAATCTGTGGGAACTGACTCGAAACCCCGCTCATAAATCCGCCGACAATTCCACCAACGAACTGACCGATTGCTGTTCCGATACCCTGTAAAAGCTTTCCACCTTCTCCAATAAGCCAAGAAAGTCCCGGAAGTTTCGACAAGAGCCCGACAGCTGCAAGCACCAACGCCATCTCAGCAACAACCGCACCCATACCAAGGATTCCAACCATTGCTCCTGGAACAAGCGATGCTGTTGCACTAAGAGCAAGCATAATAGCTGATAACAGACCGATTCCGGCAATTCCTTTTAGCAAAGCTCCAGTATCGATTCCTCTCAGTGCATCGACGATACCAGCGAAAAATGCTACGAGTACATCGACACCAGCTTTAATCAGTGACGGCAGATTACTAGCAATACCCTCTAAAATTCCAATAAGGAATTTGAAAGCTAGATCTACAATTTGAGGCGTATAAGTAACCAGAGCCGCTAATACACCAACCACTAATTGTAAAGCTCCGTCTGCCAGCTGCGGTACACAGGATACGAAAACATCGATCAGCGTTAAGACAACTGCCTTTACAGCTTCACCAATAGCTGGTGCTCCGGCAGCAATAACTTTGCAGATTGCGATAATTCCTTCTCCGACTTTTGTAAGAACAGCCGGAATTAAGCCAGCGATACCAGTAACGATAACTGTCAGTGCTGCTACGATTGCAGTCGCTCCAGCGGCACCAGCAGTTGCCAGCGCTGTGAATCCGATAGCAAGTGCCGAAAGTCCTGTGCCAGCTGCAAGTAAACCCGCTCCGATTGTAAGAACCCCAACACCAATCAATGCAAACGCTCCCGATAATGCCAGAATAGTCGGAACCAATGGTGTAAGTACCGCGCCTGCTACGCCGATAATTGTGAATGCTCCGGCAATAGAAATAAGTCCTTTCGCAATCGCTTCCCACGATAACGCTCCCAAAATACTGAGTACCGGCGCAAGAACAGCTAAGGCTCCGGACGCAACCAACAATGCTGCTGATCCACCAAGCGTGCCTTTCATGAAATTGAGACTGATAGCCAACTCAGCTAAAGCCCCACCCATGACGGTAAGACCTCTACCGATCTCTTCCCACTGCATACCTCCGAATTTACTCATACAGTTTGCAATGATTTCAAGTGCGCCGCCGACGATAACGAGCCCAGTTCCAATACCGATCATGTTCTTCGGCATCAGATTAACAGCAATAGCTACCTCTGCAAGTGCGCCGCCCATAGCAGTTAAACCTCTGCCGATTTCATCCCACTGTAATTGACCAAAATCTTTTACAGCGGAAGCAAAGATTTTCATTGCAGCGCCAATAGCAATTAAGGCTACGCCAGTAGACATTACGTGTTTTGCATTTCCAGCCAAATTCGTAAAGACAGCAAGTTCGGCAAGTAATCCACCGATTCCAGCTAATCCTTTTCCAATCTCGCTCCACTCCATCTGACCAAAGTCTTTGCAAGCGGACGCCAAAACCTTCATTGCTGCCGACAGAATAACGATTCCAGTTGCAGTGCTGATCATTTTCCCGTTGAATTTTGCAACTCTAAGGAATACAGCAATCTCAGCAAATAATACTCCTACTCCTGTTAATCCACGTCCGAGTTCATCCCACTGTAATCTTGATAAATCCTTACATGCCGACGCCAGGATTTTGATAGCCACTCCAAATATGATTAAGCTGGTGGCACCTTTCATAACCTGCTTCTGACCACTTGCCATGGCTTTGGATGATGCAACAACAATAGCCGTAAGACCAGCAATTCCAACCAAGCCTCTCGCAAGTTCGCCCCAATCAAGGTCTGAAACTTTCTTCAAAGCTCCTGCCAGAATAGATACCGCAACTGACATGGCAATCATCGCTGTGCATGCTTTGGATACTTTTCCAGTATCACTGCTGATTTTATTGAAAATCGCCATCGCTCCGAGCAGATTAGCAAAGAGCACTGTGATAGCTCCAAGAGAAGCTGACAGTTTATCACTATCGATCAGAGAAATTGCAACGATAGAACCAGCAAGCAAAGCGATTGCTGCACCAATTTTAAGCAATGTTCCAGCTTTAAGATTCGTCTGGTATGCTTCAAAGCAACCTCTAACACCGTCAAGAATTCCAGTTACTCCTTCGAGAACGCCATTCAACCCCTCAAGCGGTTCTGTTACACTCTTTAAGAATTTGGAAATTGATACTGCAATTCCGCCTACAGCAATGCTGTTAAGAATGTCAAGAACTCCGCTGAAATCTGCATTTCCGAGTTTCTCGGCAAGTGTTCCCATCATGGTCCCGACTGCATCGGCAATACCGCCAGCAATTACCTTTACCGCTATCCACAATGCTTCCATGACTTTGAGAAATTTACATTTTTCCAATGCTTCTCCCATCATCTCAAAAGCAACAATGACTCCGCTCTTCATTTTTCCAGCACCATCACCGATTTGAGCCATTCGATCATGTACTCGTTCAAGGAATGAGTGGAATAATTCAAATCCAGGGAAATCGAACTTCTCCCCGGCAGCTTTTCCAAATTCTTTTACTTTTTCTCCGGCAGTTTTAACAAAGGTAATAGCTGTCTTTACGATATCAACAACAGTCGAAACTGCTTTGCCAAAGACGTCTGTCTTCTTTACAGTTTCATCAAGCTTAACAAGATACTCACCGAAGCTTCCGGTAAGTGATAACACCCCGTTTCCAGCCGGTAAGAAAAGACCGATCAATTCGCCGACACCACCGGCAACAGCTTTGAAAGCTTGTCCGACGATATCAAGCACTACAAATACGCCCTTAAACGTATTCTTTAGATTCTTTGAACTCTCTTCCCCCATTTTGAATTTTGCTGTCAGATCACGAACACGTTCTGTGATATCGGCTAACTGCTTTCCAGTCATTGGAGGGAAGATTTCGTGGAATGCCTCTCGGACAGGCTTAACAACGCTAACTAATCCCTCGAAAACATTCTTTACAGCTTCAATCATCATGGTTCGACCACCAAGGTCTTTCCAATCCTGAAGCATTTTATTTCTTGCATCGGCAGAAGCATTGATTACGGCACTGAACGTATCACTCACTTCAGTAAGTAATTCCTTCGCCTCTTCAAAGTCGCCGACGATAATTTCCCAGCTTTGTGTCCATCCGGACTGGGCAGCCTCTTTCAATGTGTCGAATAACTGGGTAAAAGTTTTTACTTTTGTCGCTGCATCATTCGCTGTCTTACCCATCTCCATGATAGATTTGATCTGATCATCAGCGTACCCCATGGTCCGAAGCTGATCTTCGTTGAGATCGCCTGTAAATTTTGCCAAGGTTTCAGTCAAGATGTCAGAGGTAAGCCATCCTTTACTAAGGGTCTCTCTGAATGAGCCCTCATCTTTGATCATCTCATCAATGGCAATTCCATGAACTTTAGCCGTTTCTTTCAGCGCATCCTGGAATACCTGACCACCCATACCAGCGTTTACTACTGAGTTCCAGTCCTGTAATTTTACTGTTCCTGCCGCTAATGCCTGTGAAAGCTGATACATAGCGGTACTTGCCTGCTGAGAGTTGGAACCTGATACGGCTGCAAGGTTCGCAATACCCTTGATAGCGGCTACAGATGTGTCCAAATCTACGCCAGCCGCAGTGAACGTACCAATGTTACGGGTCATTTCCGTAAAATTGTAAATGGTCATATCTGCATAATGGTTTAGTTCATCCAACGCATTGTTTACCTGATCAAGAGTTGTGCCTTTTGAAGAGGTATTTGCAAGAATTGTCTGAACGGCATTGATCTGGGTCTCATACTCCTCAAAACCGGTTTTAATCGGATCGATGGTAAAAGCAGAGACAAGATTTTTTCCAGCAGCAAGTGCAGAGTTGGTAATGTTCTGCAAAGCTGTAATTGCCATCACTTCCAATGCCGAAAATCGCACTCGCACAGTCTCAACTGCATTACTCAGCGGTGACATATTCCCACTGCATTTATTTGCGGCATCGTTTACGGTTTCTAAGCCTTTCGCCGCCCCTTCGAGGTTAAGGCTCTTCTTCAACTTATCGAGGCTTGATAAACTGGTCTGAATATTCTGTTCAAACTGTTTGTTATCAAACCGCATTTCGATGACACGTTCATCAACAGTTGTACTCATAGCTTAGTAACCTCCTTCCATGCCGCATCTGCAATTTTGTCAAAAATAGGCTGGATAGCAGGATTGATGTAGTCTCGCCCCTGTACCCAGCCGCCGTTTCTTGTTGCATGTCCGTACTGCAAAATAACTGCAATAGGGACTCCATTTTGAATATTTGTGTTGTAAAAGCTGATCGATACGGAACCTTGCTTCTGCTCGATCTTGTAATGCCACGAATTTGCTGTCCGTCCTGTATCAACTGGTGTTGCAGACGCAAGGGCGGCTACGCCCTCTCGACCATACTTATCGAGGTCACCGAGACGAACTGATTCCTTTGCTCTCTCTAAGAACCGAGTCAGCTTAGAAAAATCACCCTTTTGTCTGAACGTGATCATATGAATCTCCTACTTTGCTAAGTAAGCACTGGACGAGAAGCCTGTATACTGCACACCGTCAAGTACAAACTGGATGTACAGCCACTTAACTCCGTTTACCATTGTGTAATAGCCATAGCATTTAACCTTAGTGCCAGCCGGGATTTTACAAAGAGCTTTCTTATTGGTTCCGGCATCATTACGGCAATAAAGAACGGCCGTTGTTTTGTATTCACCAGCATAGGCCTTGTTAAACTGCTTGGCAGAACATGTAGCCACCACTTTCTTCGAAACGGACTGGTTCTGATCCTGCTTGGTATTGGACGGCGTTACCGCTGATCCATTCAGAATCTGGTTTACCATGTTCTGAACTTCTGAGTAGTTGTATCCGTACTCAGTAAGCAGTTTCTTACGATTCTCGCCGCTCGCCCACAGTCCAACGATAACCTCATGAGCGATGGTTTTGATGTCTTTACCCTTGCTTAATCCAGGAGCGGCAACTGTATTGTCGTCGTACTTTGGTGTGATGAAGCCGCGGATAAATTTTCCGTTAATAGACAGGGTTCTCTTCTTGACCGCATTACTGTAGTTGCCCTCTTCGATAACCATGTAACCAGATTCCTTATATACCTCGATTACGGTACCGACATGATCCGGATTGCCTGTGTTGTCGCTGATTCCGTTATCCTGCCAGTCATACAAAATCGCATCTCCAGGACTCGGAACATAAGCATCGTTCTCCTGCCAACATCCCATTTTCTTTGCTGCTTCGATGAGATAATAGCAGGAAATTTCCATAGGCATAATGCTCTCATATCGGAGAGCTGCCGCTAATGCAGACCAGGTGCAAGCGCACCAAGCCCAGTCATAGCGCATACGAATGCCACGGGGAAATTTGCCCGCGCAGATCTTCTCAAAGAAGTCGTTATATAAATCGATAATGCTTTTATGTGAGCCGTTCGATTCTTTCTTTCCATCCCAGGATTCGACAAGATTAACAACGGCCTGTCTTGATTTCGCCATTTTTATCACTATCCTTTCGAATTAAATTTCTTTCTGTTTGCGGCATTTACTTCCGCATGATGTCTGTATAAATCTCGTTTGCTTCTCTTCTTCGGGGGCTTATTTTCCGCATTGCAAATCCGGATAAGCATTAACAAACGATTCAAATGCCATTTCTGACACTCAAACGGAATATGATATGCGGTCATCCAGTAATAGATAAGTTCACTGGTTATCTGCTGCCTGTTTATTGGACCACCTTTTTCTTCCTTAACAGTCGAAGCCGTCATAGGCGCTTCAATATAGGCATTTACTGCATCAATGTGAGAATTGGTAATGCATTGATAGACCAACGGGTCAACATTCTGTGTGAGTGTCATGCAGCGTATATAATCAATGGTTTCTTCAATGGTCTTCTGCTCTTTAGATAAGAAGACTTTGCACCATTTACTTTCCCATTTTGAAAGTGAAACAAGCGAATGCTCTAAACGCAACTTCTGTTCCTTTACAGGGATAAATCGCTGATTCCGCTCATCCCACAGATCAGTTCTTGGTATCGTAAGTTCAAGCATTCGATCTCACCTCTTTAATTCATGGTGGCAACCACAGGAGCAATCTCCGGATTTTCCGAATGCTTCTTGATATCTACAACTTTCGGAATTACATGGTTTACGAATTCAGCGGCTTTGCTGTCATCTGTAGCCAGTTCCATAAACAGAAGATTGTAGAACTGAGTGCAGGCAAACTTTCTGGAAATCTCTTCGGACTTCTCGAAATATGTGCCGTCAGCACTCTTCTCTCCGTATGCCTTTAAGATAAATTCCTTAAAGAACTTGATAATGGTCGGCTGATCTTTTGCATCTACGATGCGCTGAAGCATCTCAGCAACTCCACCAGCTGTGCCCAATTCCATCTCCATAACCTCTGTTTCGGTAAGGTTGAAGAGCTTTGTTTCGGTGCGCTCAACACCATTAAAATCTTTATAAGTCTTTGTTACTGCATACATAATTTTGTTCTCCTTTCAAATAAAAAGGAGTCGCCAGCTTTCCTGAATACGACTCCATCTGTGGTTTGTGTATTATTTTTTATTAACCTTCTGCGGTCATAATCTTAATTACTTCATCCGGAAGAGGAAGTCTCGGTTCAACACCATCGTCTGCTTCGGCAGAAGAAGGATCTTTACCATACAGGATCTCTTCAAGAGCAGCCAGTTTCTTAGCATCGACCTTGGTAGAATCGAAGGTGAGAATAGAAGTAGGCTTTAGCTTCTTTCCATCGATTAAGGTTGCAATCTCGACTGGTGTGGTGCTGAACTCCCAGGATAAGGTAATAGCTTCCGGGCTGTCATTTACAGTGGAATAACCCTTCTCGGAAGGAGAAGCTAAGCAACCATAAACGAGATGAAGCTTATAGCCGTAATCATTGGACTCAACATCGTTACCGAGAAGTGTCTTGTAAGATAAGCCGAACATCTTACGGTTCTGCTGTCCTGCAAACACTCCAGTGGCGATTTCTTTGGAACCATCGCACTCTGCGAACTCATCCGGTGCCATATAAGCTTCGATTGTGCCGCCAAATTCCTCTGCGGACATAAGGTTCAGATACTTGATGTTGTCTGCATAAATTGCAGTAGGTTCTGCTCCAGACGGGCTCTCTGTTACGGTGCTAAGCCCGTTCCATGCGGTACCAGAGTTATATACGCCACCGGTCTGAATCGGGTAAAGGACGCCCTGGCTGACACCGGTCTCATACAGACGCTCGCCAGTCTTGTCCCAAACGAGTTTCTTTTTCATAGAATTTGTCCTCCTTAAAAGAATATTTCAAAGACATCATGGTTTAAGTTGTCTTTCGTATAATGCCGATTGAATCTACTTGTCGGCATAGATGCTACTTTGCCAACGAGAGAACTATCCGGATCGCTGTCGATGACTGTTACTGAATACTTTCTCGCAGACAAATAAACCCCGTCATTCGCAAACGTATTCTCGATATCATCGAGAGCGTAAACGATGGCGGGGTATTTCATTTTTACCGATGACGGTGGTTGAAAATAAGCACGACACTCTGGTCCTTTGTTTGGACACGAGAGGATGTCGCATAAAGCATTATGCAGTTTCAGTCGTCTGCTCATTGTAGACACCTCCAACGGTCAATATTAAACGGGGGTACTGAACTTCAACATTTGAAATTTTCCATTTAGCCCCCATATACTCGATAAATCTCATCGAATGAAAATTCGCATAAGCAAACGGATCGGCTACGATGCTGAACTCATTCGACACATTGAGATTGTCGTTGAGGTTATCTGAACTCTGATACTGTCGAGTATTCCGAATAACGTCTCCGTAGTAGTCACGAACTGTAATCTTCTCTCCCCAGACACCAGGTCGAATTTCCGCTGTTACGGAATAGCCGATTGCTCCGTAAAATTTACTCATTTTGAATTTTCTCCTTTAAGACTTTAGGCTGTGTGATCCTCGGAACCGGAAGAAGCAGTTGTTACATCCTCTTCGATTGCGATTGCAGAGTATACACGAGTAAGAGCACCAGAGCATCTGGTCTCAAGCAGGGATTTCTCCTGGTTGAAGTCGATATCGAACTGAGTGAAGTGAGTAACCTCTCCGCCCTTGGTTGCACCGAGGGAGTAATCAGCCAGATTTGCGATAATGGCAACCAGCTTCTTCTTTTTGCTGTCGGAAGTGGTTCTGGTCTTACCCTCAAACTGCTCCGCAGTATTGATACTGCCAACATTCAGTGCAGTGGCAAGTTCGGTCTTGGAAGAGTAAATACGTCTTCCGTTGATGTCTCTTGCCAGGAGCATCTGATTCAGCATATGAGGAGTAATGAACAGATCCGGGGTACCGGTGCCCTTATAATCCTCTCTTGCATACAGAACGGTATTGATCATGGCCTCTGCGATGATGTAGTTCTCACCAAAGTTAGCCGCGGTATTGGTTCCCTGAAGTTCTTTCTTAGCAGCTGCGACATCGAGATCAACGTGAATGGTGTACAGATCATCATCCAGCCAAATCGGTCTGATGTGATCCGGAGAAATCTTGCCTTCATCTCCGTCGTCTCTGCCATCACCCAGCATGATTGCAGTTGCCAGCTCTTCATTGAGCATCAGGCGGTCGATGTTGTACAGGTATGCCACATAGTCGAAATCGGTGATGTCGATGATATCATCTCTATGCAGCGCACTCTTTACATACACAGTCTGAGGGTCGGTAGTTCTGCGAACCAGCTTGAAGTTGCCAGTCTGCTTCTTCTGTTTTCCCTTAGTATAGCCTTTAGCCTTAAGAGCATCGATGTTACGGATATCTACCTGGCTAGTTCTGATTCTGGAAATCGGACTCTTATGAACTTTATTCATTACAGTTGTGATCCAACCCTGGTCGTTAGTAATCAGCTCCGGTGCACCAGGACGTACATCCTTGTATTCTGGGAACAGAAGTGTTACATTGCCATCTCCTGTCTGAGCAAATCCGCTTGCAAGAGCATCATGCTGAAGTGCATTCTCATTAGCATAGATCTCCAGCGCGGTCTGGAATGTTCCTACCTGGCTTGTCTTTGCCAGCTTAAGGATTTCCTCCTGGTCTGCGTGAGACAGAAAGCTCTTATCATCGCGCTTGTCAGTATCAAAAACGTTGTGTTTCATATTGTCATCTCCTCCTTTAGATTCATCTTTTTTGGTTTCCTCGCCATCATTTTTTGCATCTTCAATGATCTGGCCTACTACAGCGCATACAGCAGTGTACTGTTTATCGGTGAGGGTTTTTAACACGTCCCCTACTGTTTCGCCATTTTTCTCATCTTCTGATTTCGGCGGATCTTCTTTTTTCCCCTCGTCATCAGAATGCTCCAGATGACCCATAATCATTTCGTCATAGCCAATGATAATGCCTGTTTCTCCGTCCCCATGCATTACCACATCATCGATAAATGCTCCAGGATTGGCACCGGCTAACACCAGACTTACCTCTCTAATAATGCCATGAACAACATCGTGACCAGCCTGTTTAAGCTGATTGGCAAAGATAGAAAGAGACTGTACGTCACCATGTTTTACAAGTTCCCGTGCAGTCTTTCCTGAGTCTGTATCATTAAATTCACAGAACGCATAAACTCCTTCATCTCTATTTTCGAGATGGGCTAATCCAAGCACGTTCGCCGGATCGGCATGATTATGCATCCATACTAACGGGACAGTCTGCCCGTTCTGCCCTTTGAAAGCGTCTTTTTTAATGACTCTTCCATCGGCACACTGAAGATCGTTTCTAGTGGCCCAGCCACCAAAGTCATACTTCATTTTGATTTTCCTCCTCTATTTTCTGATATAGTACGATAACGGATGCGATGTCTTCTTTGATGAGCTGGAAGACTTTTTCTTTGATGATTTCTTGACTTTCTTGTACTCTGACTGAATCTTATCGAATTCATCCTGATACGTTTGTTCATATGAAGAATCGAGATCGGCTTTTGCCGCTTTATAAGCTTCTCTAACAGATTTGACTGCTGCTTTAAGCTCGGAGCTAACTTTTGCTCTTTCGCTTTTCGCATTGGCTTGATTCTCAGCTTTTTCTTCCTTGGTATCGGACGACACCTTCGCCTTCTGATTAGTCGCATCTGTTCTAACACTGGCCTTGTCCGTTTTGGCATCGCTACTGATTTTTGCTTTGTCAGATTTCGCATCGTTTCTAAGCTTTGCAATCTTTGCGGTTCTTTCAGCAACCCGCTTAGATCTCTCAGCCTTGGATAATCCTGATGGAATTTCTATTGCCATCAAACGCTCGATTTCGGCATTCTTTTTATTATCGATTCGTTCCTTCTCGCTAGATGATTCCTTTTCAATTTCTTCCAAATCAGAATCTTTATCAGTATCGATGCTTTTCTTCCTATCGGAAGCATTTTTGGTTAAAGCCTCATTCAGCTCTTTCAAACGAGAAGATATCTGTTCCTTCGTTGCCTCTGCTTTTTCACGAAGTTCCGTAATCTTCTGATCTCGCTTTTCCTGCTCTTCTTTGACCTTTGCAGCCTTTTCAGATTTGATATTATTTTTTGTATAAGACCAAATCTTCTTTCCATCATCGTTCAGTGATGTGGTAGAACGGCCTTTTAACTCTCTGGTACGCATATAGTATTCATGCGCTTTCTGAGGATCGTAATAGGGCGATGCATAATGTCTAAGAACCGCAACTTTAGGTTCATCCATTAAGAATCATCTCCCTCCTTATCATCGCCAGCTGTATAATTGCCGACAATGTCATCGATCTGTGCAGAAATACTGTCAAGAACTTCATCAACCAGAGCATCGTAATCACTGGTATCGCTGGATTCTGTTCCATCACCACTCGTAGCATCTGTTATGGAACCGCCACCAGGCGCACTTAAATTGCTGTTTCTCAATTCATCAGCCTTAGGATCAGCAGATGGCTTCCAACCAATTACCTGTCTGATTTCGTTTGATGTAGCAATTTCATTTCTGGTAAACTTATCAGAAATTTCAGCAAGATCAGCTACCGGCACAAGCTTGAACGGATCTCTAAAGAACATAATTGACTTGTTCTGGGACCTGGCAGTCTTTGTTAAGAATTTTCTCTTCATTTCATCAACGATTGCCGAAATGATCGGTTCGATTGTCCGATTGTAATAGTTCAGCATAGTCTTCTCGTCTGCGGTACCATCTAAGATGCTCTGAGTGATTCCTAACTGGCTGTAAAGCATACTCGTTAAGTATTCAATCTGCTTCATTAGATTGTTTTCCAACGAACGATTCAACTGTGTGATTCGCTCTGTTCCATCAGTATAAGCAATACCATACTTAGAACCGGACAACTGCTGCTCGATATCTTTACGCCGCTTCTCTGCCTGCTGACGTCTTGCTTCCGATTTGATTACATAAGGTAACTGAATAATTAAATCCAATTTTCCAGAACTACTCTGTTCATCAACTGCATCCAATAAATTCAGTTTTCGTACAAGCCGCTGCATGGTAGAGTTAGGCTCATTGATTACTGCATACAACGGATTTTCTACGATTGAAACTGTGTATTTCGGAACGATTATTTCTTGTTTGCGTCCTGTATTTTCGTTATAAACCTCTACCCGAACGTGTTTTGGATACCAATCTTTAATACGCCCAACACGCATCGAAAGGATTTGATACCCAGTTGTGTCGTCAGGATCGTCATCTGTATCAACAGGAACGATAGCAACACACCCCTCATCCATCATGGACATAACAACATCCTGAATGAATGCTCGACCAGTTTGATCCAAGTTGGCTTCGATTGACAAACAGTCATTCAAACCGCTTTTTACAACACTTAAAAACCGCCCTTCATCATCCAACTTGACATGCTGAATGTTGATGGCGGCTACGTCTAAAGCGATTCTATTGTATACGGACGTGACTATCGATCTTTCGTTTCCTCTGGTAAGGCGAAAACGATCAGGACGATATGAATAACCCGAACCGATATTCTGGGACATCATGGTAGGGGCTCTATT
>ERZ779866.2857-NODE-2857-length-14801-cov-4.022786_pt1 | contig 14801 bp, 11 predicted proteins | sample MGYA00511248_ERZ779866 | MGnify/ENA primary metagenome ERZ779866 (study PRJEB29588, sample SAMEA2155758) | human gut metagenome | biome: human gut; feature: human-associated habitat; material: faeces | place: Denmark | collected 2008/2010 ... | reverse complement strand
CGTGAAGGCGGCCGTACCGTTGGTGCCGGTGTTGTTGACAACGTCATCGAATAATTTATAAATAGTTAAGTTATTTATAAGAGGGGACGGCGGCACTAGATGCCAATGTCCCCTTAATGTTTTTTGGGGATCCTAAAAATGAAGAAAGTTTTTGCCGTTTGTGCATTAGCTTTAAGCGCATTTTGCGTAAGCGCTCATGCCGATACTTTAAAGGTCGGTTCTCATCCTACGTTTGCTCCTTTTGAATTCGTTGACAGCGAAGGTAAAGCCATCGGTTTTGATATTGATTTAATCAATGCTATCGCAAAAGCCAACGGCGACACCGTAGAAATCGTTTCCATGCCGTTTGACGGACTTATTCCCGCTTTGGTTACCAATCAGATTGATGCCATTATTTCCGGCATGACTATTACCGACGTTCGCAAAGAACGTGTTGAATTCACCAACGGTTACTACAAGTCAATTCAGTCGGTTTTGATCCGTAAGGCCGATGCCGACAAATTTAAGAAAGTAGCAGATCTTAAAGGCCAAAAAATCTGCACCCAGATCGGTACTACCGGTGATAAGTTTGCCCGTACTTTGTCTGAAGACGTCATTGCCATGAATAATGAGCCGGATGCTCTTATGGAATTGCGCAACGGTGGCTGCTCAGCTTTAATTAATGATCGTCCGACCAATCTTTACTATCTGCTGCAGGCAAAAGCCTCCGAAATCGGCGAGCTTAAGGATGATTCTTTATATTCAAATCCTGAGTTTTACGGCATTGCCGTCAACAAGAGCAATAAAGCTTTAGCAGAACGTTTGAATTCGGGGCTTGAGAAAATTGCCGCTTCCGGCGAATTAAAGGCCATTCATGAAAAATGGTTCGGCGTTGCTGATTAGTAAAAAATTTTTGAAATGTAAAAGGAGCTCTATGAGCTCTTTTTTTTTGCGCACAAATTTGATGAATAACAGTAGATTATCCTTGTATGCTCCGCGTTTTTTAATGATTTTTTTTGATCTGTCCCAAAAGATGAATGCGTGCTTAATTACAAAAATTGTCCGAAGTCCTAAACTAGAACCTATAGTTTTGGGGGAGTATAAAGATGCAACAGCATTTAGCAGATAAAAATATCGCATTGGATTTAGTTAGAGTTACTGAGGCTGCAGCTTTAGCTGCCGGACGTTTTTTCGGTCGTGGTGATAAAGAAGCTGCAGATGAGGCAGCCGTAGAAGCTATGAGAATAGCTTTTCAAGGTTTACATATTCGCGGAAACGTAGTTATCGGAGAGGGTGAAAAAGATCATGCTCCGATGCTGTATAACGGCGAAAAAGTCGGTTTCGGTGACGGTCCTGAAATGGATGTCGCCGTAGATCCTGTTGACGGTACTAATGCCGTGGCATTTGGCTATAACAACTCTCTTGCCGTTGTGGGCTTAGCTCAAAAAGGCTGTATGTTTAACCCGGGACCGAGCTATTACTGCAAGAAACTTGCCGTAGGTAAAGATGCCGCCAACGTAATTGATATTGATGCTCCGATTAAAGATAACTTAATTAAAGTCGCAAAAGCCAAGGGTAAGCCTGTAAGCGAATTAAAGGTTTTCGTATTATTAAAACCGCGTCATGAGAAATTGATTCGCGATATCCGCTTGGCCGGAGCTCGTGTTATAACTCATCGCGACGGCGATATCGCCGGTGCCATTTTGGCAGCGGATCCTCGTTCTTCAGTGGATATGCTTGTTGGAACGGGCGGAACTCCGGAAGCTGTTTTGTCATGCTGTGCCATTAAAGGTTCAGGAGCTCAGCTGTTAACTCGTCTTGATCCGCAGTCTGAAGAGGAGCGTAAAGCCATTATTGAGTCCGGAATCGATCTTGACGCTATTCGCGGCGTAGGTGATATCATTACCACTGATCAATGCTTCTTCGCTGCAACCGGAATTACCGAAGGCGAATTGTTAAACGGTGTTCGTTATCAGGGAGATTTCGGTGTAACTCAGTCTCTCACCGTTCGCGGACGTACCGGTACAATTCGCTACATCCAGGCATGGCATGACCGCAAAAAGCTTGCCAAGATGAGTTCGATTGATTACTAGTAAGCAGTAAAAAAGATGAAAGCAGGGAAGATGAGAAAAAATCTTCCTTGTTTTTTTTGGTGCATACTATTTTGTTTTTGTTAAACTTTTGCACTATTAAAGTACTGTAACCCAAAATAAAGCAGATGCTTTTATTTGGGTTGCTATAATATACGACAAAAGAAACGGTTGATTTTTTTTAGAAAACCGCGATAATCGCAGATTTAAAGGACACTAATAGAGGGCGCTGGGCGCAGAAAGTATGAAAAAGATAGTAGCAATCATTAAACCATTTAAGTTAGACGATGTACGTGAAGCCTTAAGCGCTAACGGTATTTCCGGAATGACGGTCTCGGAAGTAAAAGGTTTTGGTCGTCAGAAAGGTCATACCGAGCTGTATCGCGGCGCTGAGTATGTTGTCGACTTTTTGCCCAAAGCAAAGCTTGAGCTTGTGGTTAAAGACGAAGATGTCGATGTATGCATTGAAGCGATTATCAAAGGAGCTCATACCGGTAAAATCGGTGACGGCAAGATTTTCGTTTCCGATATTGAACGCGTAGTTCGTATCCGTACCGGCGAAGAAGGCGAAGACGCCATTTAAAAGAAAAAATATGTTAAGACATTTCATAGCCGTATCTGTCGCAGCCGCGTTTTTGGCAATAGCCTCAAGCGGCTGTTCTGTTTCCCCTCCGTCAAATCCCAATAATCTTTGTTCCATTTTTCAGGAAAAAGACAGCTGGTATTCTGCCGCTCACAAAGTTCATGACAAGTACGGAATTCCGATCCATGTGGCAATGGCTATAATGCATCAGGAGTCAGGATTTGTTGAAGATGCCAAGCCGCCGATGCGCTGGTTTTTATTTATTCCGTACGGACGCGGCAGCTCAGCTTACGGTTACGCACAGGCTCAAGATCCTGTTTGGGAAGATTATCTTGATGACGCCGGATCTTTTTTCTCCGATCGTGATGATTTTGCCGATGCCCTTGATTTCATCGCTTGGTATATGACAAAGACAAAAGCCGTAAATGGCATTTCCTTGTCTGACGCTTATAACCAATATCTTAATTATCATGAGGGCTGGTCCGGATTTAAAAACGGATCTTATCGCTCTAAAGATTGGTTATTGAAAACTGCTCGCGGCGTACAGCAGCGAGCTGATTCTTATAAACAGCAGCTATTGCACTGCGATCTTTATTGATAAATCAGGAATAAAAATGCCTTTAGTAGATAGTTTTCAGGTTGATCATACGATAATGCCGGCTCCTTCAGTGCGTAAAGCAAAGGAACTTACCACTCCAAAAGGCGATACGATAGAAGTATTTGATTTGCGTTTTGTAAAACCGAATCATGAGATGTTGCCAAGCGCCGGTTTGCATACTTTAGAGCACTTTTTTGCAGGGTTTATGCGTGAGCATTTAAACGGACCTGCGGTTGAAATAATAGATATTTCACCTATGGGATGCAGAACCGGATTTTATATGTCTTTAATCGGATCTCCGGATTTACAGGCGGTAGCTGACGCATTTAAAGCCTCCATGGAAGATATTGCAAAAATCGACAGCGATGCGGAAATTCCCGGGGCTAATATTTATCAATGCGGTTCCTGTCAAATGCATTCTTTGCATGAAGCAAAGGAAATAGCCAACGAAGTTTTAAAACATGAAATCGTTGTCGTTGATTCCAAAGATATTGCTTTAAATGCAGAAGAACTTGAGAAAATCGCTAAGTTATGAGAAAAGCCGTGTTTTTTGATCGTGACGGAGTAATTAACGTCGATCATGGTTATGTCGGTAAAATAAGTGATTTTGAATTTTTAGACGGCGTCTTTACGACGCTGTCTGCGTTTAGGCGTTTAGGTTATTTACTTATTCTTACTACCAATCAGTCAGGGATTGCCCGCGGTTTTTATACTGAGGAAGATTTCTTGAAGTTAAGCGACTATATGCAAAGTGAGCTGCAAAAGCATGATGCCGCCTTTGACGGTATTTATTATTGTCCGCATCACCCTAATGCTCAGGTTTTGCAATATAAAAAAGAATGCTCTTGCCGCAAACCAAAGCCCGGAATGTTTTTAGAGGCCATTGCAAAATTTGATATTGATGTGAATCAATCTGCGATGGTAGGAGATCATGCCGGTGATTTAATCGCGGCAAAAACTGCCGGAATTTCCCGTTTGTTTTTAGTCGGAAATCATATTCAAACGGAAAAAATTAAGGTTCCGGAGTGCATTTGCTGCACTTCTTTAAGCGAATGCTTAAATTATTTTTAATTTTTTGCACCAATTGCGAACGAAAAAGCGAGCGTTGAGAAAAGTTATCAAAGAGTTAAATGCGTTGTGCCATAAGACTTTTAGGTAATTAAACCTAAAGTTATATGCATTTTTATCTTGCAGTAATTATTATTTTTAGTAAAAATTTAATTTTTGTATTAGAATACGCAAAGCAACAGACAACATGTTGTTAATTTAAATGTGATACAGTTTTTGGAGAAAATCATGACTAAGTATCAGGCAATTTTAGGCGCTGCAGTATTAAGCGCTACCGTTTTAGCAGGTTGCTCTTCAAGCGATGCTTTGAATGCTAAGCTTGATGCTATTGCTGCCGATGTTGACGCTTTGAAGGCTCAGCAGTCCAAGCTTGCTAATGATGTTGCTTTTGTTAAGTCTGACGCTGCCCGTGCTAACGAGCGTCTTGACAACTTAGCTCGTCGCTACAAGAAATAATTTCTTATAGAGATTAGTTAATAAGGCCCGCATTTACGCGGGCTTTTTTGTATCTGTAAAAAAGCTCATGGCATAAACATTTTTCCTAAGCTACAATTTTTTAAAAGCAGTAGGAAAAATTATGAGTAATCCGCACTTTAATGTAATTAATTCAAACAGTCTTGAAACTCTGGCAAAAATCTGCGCGCAGCTGATGGAGCGTTACCCTCTTGCCGATCCTCTTTTAAATGAGGAAATAGTGGTAATGAATATGGGCATGCGCTCTTTTTTAACGCAGGAAATCGCCAAGCAAAATCAAATTGCCGCGCAATGCAATTTTCAGCAAATTTGGCAGCTTATTTGGAATATTCACAATAAAGTAAACGGCAGTGACGATAAATTAAACCGTTTTGACAGATCTTATATTGCATGGAATATTGCCGGAATGCGTGATATCTGGTCAAATCCTGAAATTAAGGGATTTGAAAAGATGCAGGAGTATGTCAAAGATGACACTGACGGATCGCGCTGTTATGAGCTGGCGGCAAAAATAGCCGATACTTTTGACCAGTATCAGATGTATCGGCCTGATTGGATTGCCGCGTTTAATACCTTTACTTATGAAGATTTTTTAGCTTTTGATGCTGATAATGACGCGCCCGGCAAGATTAACGATTGGATAAATGAAAATACGCGCAGCAAAAACTCAGAAGGACGCGGCAGGGCTATTCGTGAAGTGCTTATTTCCAATTTGTGGCAGGTAAGATTATGGTGCATGTTAAGAAGTAATTTTCTGCTGCAAAATGAAGACGGAACTGCGCTTGCGGGGTTAGAAAGGGAAAATGCGCTTTTGGATCGCGCCGAGGTAATGCTGCGGCTTCGTATGGCCTTATTGTCGGATAGAAAGATTGATAGGCTGCCGCAAAGAGTATTTATTTTCGGCGTGTCATCATTGCCTTTGCAGGTTATTGCCTTTTTGGAAGCTCTTTCATATCGCAGCCAGGTTTTTTTGTTTTTATTAAATCCCTGTGCCGAATATTGGGGAGATATCGATTCAAGCTGGAAGTTTAATTTTAAAGAATATAAAAAAAGGATTTTAGCGGTTACCGACAAACAGTATCCTTTGGAAGAAAATCAGCGTTCTGCAGGGATCGGAAAAAATTTTAGTGAAAACTCGTATAACAATGACGGCGATTTAATTGAAGGTAATCCTTTGCTGTTGTCTTTTGGTAAGCAGGCGCGGGATAATTTAGCTTTGCTTTTATCTAAAGAACCGGTTCCGCTTTTTATTAATGCATTTGTTGAAAATGACGAATCTTCGCTTTTAGGTGCCGTTCAGCGTCAGCTTTTATCTTTAAGCGTTCCGGAAGAACCTGTAGTAATAAAAGATAACGATACCTCATTTTCCGTTCATGCCTGTCATACCAAGCGTCGGGAGATAGAAGTTTTGCGCGACGCGATTTTGGCTAAATTTAAAGAGGCAAAGGAAAAGGGCGAAAAACTTCTGCCGCGGGACATCGTGGTCATGGTTCCGACAATTAACGAATATGCCCCTTATATAAGCGCAGTTTTTGGGGAAGTTTCGCCTGATGCCAATGATTATCTGCCTTATGGTATATCAGATAGAACCGTTTCGCAGTCAAGCCTTATCGCCGGCGCGGTTTTGACTTTAATAAATATAAGCTCCGAGCGCATTACCAATGTCCTGTTAACCGATTTATTAAGCGTACCTGCCATCGGTGCAAAATTTAATATTGATGCTGATGACGTAAGTTTAATCGTGAGATGGTTTGCAGATAACGCGGTTTTTTGGGGACTTGACGATTTTGATACGCAAAAAGAATCGGAGATAAAGCTTGAAGGAACCTTTGAAGAAGGTTTAAAGCGTATGGTGTCAGGTGAAATGTTAGGCCCAGATTATGACAGCTACCCGGAAATTGAAGGCGATGATGCAAAGCTTCTGGGTAATTTGGCATATTTTATAAGAGAGCTTAAAAAGTTAAGGGATATTTTTACTCCGACACTAAGTATTGAACCTGGCGAGTGGGGAAGACTTTTAAACGAGTACATAATAAATAAGTTTTTTGTTTTGGATGAAGATGTTTTAAGTGAACTGAATCCTTTATTTGAAACTGTGGATTCGGTAAGTCAAATCGTAAACTCGTTAAAACACAAACCTAAAATTACTTTACAGGTTTTTCTCGTAATGTTGTCACGTGCTCTTGATATGCAGCGTGAATATAATCCTTATTTGCGTGACCGTATTAATTTCTGTTCTTTAGTACCGATGCGAGCCGTACCGTTTAAGCACGTGTTTATCTTAGGCCTTAATGACATGGATTTTCCGCGCGATGAAAGAACGCCGGGATTTAATCTGATGTCGGTAAAAGGTCTTTTTCGCCGCGGTGACAGATCGCGCGGACTTGATGACCGATTTTTGTTTTTAGAAGCACTGATTTCAGCTCGTGAAAGCATATATTTTTCATATATAGGACAAAGTCCTATTGATAGAAAAGAATTAAATCCAAGCGTGGTGCTCACCGAGCTTATGGATTACGTCTGCGACAATTTCACGCTTGAAGGTTTAGACTCTGATAAAAAGATAAGAACTGCTGCGGTAAAAGAAAGGATTTGGTGTCTTGAGCATATGAACTCTTATCATGAGGATAATTTCATTACCCATGATGAAGCCGGAAAAATGCCTAAAATTCCTTCTTTTGACGAAAGTTCGCTGGTTATTCCGTCAGCCGATAAGCGTGAGCGGGTATTTTTAGGCGATAAAAAAGAATATGTAGCGCGAAGTGAGTTTTCCGACAAGGTTTTGCTTTCCGATCTTCTTTCTTTTTTGTCTAATTCAAGTCGTTATTTTCTCCACGATGTTTTGGATATTTCACTTGATGATTATCAAAACGATGATCTAAGTGAAGTTGAGAGCTTTTCCTTAGGTACTCTGGAGCGCGGAAGCTTAATTGAAACTCTCGTATATTCAGATGAAAATGAAGGCAAAGAATTTCTTGAAAATTTAAAGGAAAAAGGTCAGCTGCCGTGCGGCATTTTCGGACAAAAAGAAGAACACCTGCTTTTTGACAGCGCATTGAAGATAAGAAAGGCTTTGAATTCACGCGGATGTGAATTAAGCAAGGATAAAACTTATGTAAACGTAAGCAGTGAGAAATTTACGGTAAAAGTTAACGATAAGTCATATACGCTTATGCTTGAAGGTATCATTGATACGGACAAATACGGTATTTATCCGTTTAATGATTTTTCAAATAACAGCGTAAAGCCGCTTTTAAAGTTTGCGTTAAAGGCAGCTCAAGCTGCGCTTGTAGGAAAAGGACAGCCTGAATATTTTCTGGTAGATAAAAACGCTCAAGTTTTAACCTTTAAGGGGTATACCTACAAAGAGGCTTACGATTTAACCGCAAGATTGCTGCTTTTCTTTATCGCAGGACGAATTCATCCGTATCCTTTAATTATTTCGGCATTAAAACAAAAAGATTTAGCTGATGTCATAGCAAAGGGTAAATTTACCGATATTTCTTTTACGCAAGAAGAGAGCTATGTCTTCGGCTCTTTTGAGCATTTAGTTAAAAATGAAGTTAATAATAAGCTTTTGTTTTTATTTTATGATTTTTATAAAAACAATATTGAAAGCAGGGTTAATTAACATAAGGAAGAAAAATGGCAGCAAATACGAAAGCTCTTTTAATTAAAGATTTTGTCTTAAGTAATTCTTCCTTGATTGAGGCAAGTGCCGGAACCGGTAAGACTTTTACCATTACTTATTTGGTTTTGCGTCTTTTGCTTGGCTCAGGTGATGCAAAAACACGTTTAAGGCAAGGTCCTCTTGATTTGGATCAGATTCTGATTGTGACTTTTACGCGTGCCGCAGCTTCCGATTTAAGAAAAAGAATTCGGGAAAATATTAGACAGGCTCGAGAGGCATTTGATGAATTTGCAAAAGATCCTAAATACAGAGCTAAAGATGAGCCGCTTAACGATTTGCTTATTGAAATGCAGGAAAAAGGTATAAGCCCTAAAGATTGTTCCCAGATTTTAAATAAAGCCGAGCGCGGCATCGACATCGCGGCAATCTGCACTATCCATTCTTTTTGCAATCGGGCTTTAAACCAGATTTATGCTTTTGAAGCAGGTGAAGCTTTTGAAATCGAGCTTACCGATGATGTTTCAAGTCAGATGAATGAAGCTTTGGTTTCATTATGGCGTGAGCTTTTTTATACAAAAGAAGATAGAGGTTTTATTTTAGATGCGTTAAGGAATATTGATCCTATTTCTTTAATATCCGGTTTTTATGCTCTGCAGAAGGTGAAACTTACCGATCCTAAAGACGGCTTTCACGGTTTTGCTCTAAAGGGGCTTAAGTATTTAAAACAAAATCTAAGTCTTCTTGATAATTTTAATTGTTTAAAAGCAGAGCTTAAGCAGACGGAAGAGAAAGAGCGGCAAATTTTAAATGACTTTTTGTCTTCTTACGATAAAGAGTATTTGTTGGCTTGTTACGATGCTAAAAACTCATGTATTAATTCAAGTCTTGATATTAAAAAGGTTCCGGCGCTTTTAAAATCGGCAAAAACTTTACTTGATGATCTTGCTGCCGCCTATGAGGAGCCTGATCGCCGCAGACAGCTTCTTGATGATCTTTCTTGTTATCAATATGATTATTTTGTTAACAGTAGATCTCATAAAAACATTGAAAGCTGTAAGTTTCTTACAGATTTTGAAAGTGCAGTTATAGCATTACGCGATAAAGTTAAAGCAAAGCGAACCTCTCGTACACTGCTTGTCACCGAGCTTAAATTAGTGATCTTGATGCTTGCCGATGAAAAGTTCGGCAAGCTGTGCGCCAAAGATCGGGTGATGTCAAACGACGATGTGTTAAAGCGTCTTGATTATGCTTTAAACTGCAAGGGAGAGCAGAGCAGGCGTCTTGCTTCTTTACTGCGCCATCGTTATCCGGTGGCTATGATTGATGAGTTTCAGGATACCGATCCGACGCAATTTGCCATTTTTAAAAAAATCTATCTGGATAAAGATTTTGCGGATAAAGCTTTTTGCTATCTGATAGGCGATCCTAAACAGTCAATTTACGCGTTTCGCGGCTCTGATATTAATTCGTATCTTGCCGCGCGCAATCTTGTTGATAAATTATCAAAAGGCACGGGACTTTATACTTTAAACACAAATTATCGCTCGCATCCTAATCTTGTAGATGGAGTTAACGCTTTATTTTCACAGGAAATTAATGAAAAAAACGAAAGCCCGTTTTTAACCGGTGAAATTAATTTCACCCCCGTAAACCATAATAAGAGTTCGTCATTTTTCTCTTTTGAAGAGAATTTTAGCGAAGATAAAACCCCTGCAGATTATGCCGCTATTTATGTTGATAAGATTTTAAGCGATGCTTCTATTGAAAATAAGGATGATGCACAAACTCTGTATGCAAAAGCTTGTGCTCTTAGGATTAAAGAGTGTCTGCAGCATGGATTTATTTATAAAAAAACGGAACAAGGCATTACCAAACGCCGGATAATTCCTTCCGATATTGCCGTGTTGGTAAGAACGCAGAATGAAAATGCATTTGTGCAAAAGGAACTTGCCGCATTAGGTATCGGATCGGTTTATTTTTCCGATCAATCTTCGGTTTTAGGTTCGGATGAAGGAATTTCACCGGAAGCTTCCGCTCTCATTTTTTTAATGGAAGCAATGTGTGATTTTTCCAATTCTCGCAAAGTAAGAAGGCTTTTAGGCTCCGATCTTTTAAGTTTAAACGGTGATGATTTTTGCAATAAGCTTTTAAATGAAAGTTTTGAAGCTGAGGTAAGACTGTTATTTACCTGCCGTCAAAGATGGCAGAGAGAAGGTTTTTTAAGTGCCTTTTTAACTTGGTTTAAAGATCCGCTGCATGACGGACTTAAAAATACTTTGTCTTTAGAAAACGGTGAGCGCAGTCTTACTAATTATTTTCATTTAGCTGAAATTATGCAGCAGTCTCACGGCAGGATTTCAGGTATAAGAGCACAGCTTAGATGGTTTAAAGATCTTTGCAGTACCGGTCGTGATATGTTAAACGGCGAGGATGTGCAAAAACGTCTTGATAGTGAATACGATCAGGTAAAAATTCTAACAATTCATAAATCAAAAGGTCTGGAGTTCCCTTTGGTTTTTATGCCCTTTTTATGGCTTGGCGGCAAATCTAAAAGCGCTGTTGAGTCAAGTATCGGCGGTGTTTCTTACTATGACAAAAAAGATAAGCGCACCTGTTTTGACTTTATGTGCTCTGATGAAAATGTCAAAGCGCATAATGATGACGCAAAACAGGAAGATCGCCGCCTTCTGTATGTGGCACTTACCAGAGCCTGCTATGCCAACTTCTTATTTGTTGCCGATCTTAATTTAAAAAATGCAAAAGAATTAACCAGTCTTCGTTCTATGTTAAGCGATGACGGAAGTCCTGATTTATTTATTGATAAGATTGAAAACGCTGATGAGCAAAGATTGTTTTGCTTAACTCAAAGGCAAAAGAGTTTTTATGATAATGCTGAAAAATATATAAACACTGACGATAAAAACCATCAAGGCAATTTTACGGTATCGGTTTTGCCTCAGGATGCGATTTGCCGTGATTTTTCTTTTTCTTCTTACAGCGCTCTTGTCGCAGGACTTCATGATAAGGCGCCATCAGTAATTGAAGGCAATAATGAAGATGAAATTGCCGAGATTGAAGAAGAATTTAACCAAAAACAGTTAAACGCTTTCACCTTTCCGCGCGGTGCGGTGCCGGGCGTGTTTTTGCATTCTTTACTTGAAAATTGTGACTTTACTTTATGCTCAGATAACAATTATTTAAAAGATTACGTCTTTAAGTTCGTACATCAAAGTGCCAATCAGGGAACGGTAAAAAACTGGACTTATGATGAGAATGCTGCGGTAAATGCCTTAACTTTATGGCTGTATGAAATAGTGCATGCGTCTCTTTTAAAGAAAGGGAATAAATATTTTTCGTTGTCAATGCTAAACAAAGGCTCATATATTCCTGAAATGGCTTATTTACTGCCGTCCGCTGATATGGATACGCAGCTTTTAAATGATTTATGTAAAGAAAGCGCGCAGGAAATTGCGGCAAAAGATGCATTTATAAATAAGCTGATTTCTGGACTTTACCTTGATAAAAAAGTAGTTAACGGTTTTATTAACGGCTTTTTGGATCTTGTTATGCGTACTGATTTTGACGGTCAGGAAAAATATTATGTCATTGACTATAAGTCAACGCACCTTGGTAATTTTTATCGTGATTATGCGGAAAAGAAAGTTACGCAGTCAGTTTTTGATGAGAGAAACCGTTACGACGTGCAGTACCTTTTGTACACTTTAGCGCTGCATCGCATGTTAAAAAAACGTAAAAGAGATTATTCATACGAAAAGGATATCGGCGGTGTTTTGTATTTATACTTGCGCGGACTTAAAACCTCGGGCTTAATGCTTGAGCCCGAAGTGTCAAGCGGAGTTTTTTTCACTAAACCTTCTTTTAGAATTATTAAGCGGCTTGATGCTATTTTCAGCGGTCAAAAAGAATAGGGTGATGATTTATGTCAGAGTCTATTAAAGATATTGCTATAACTCTTATTGATGCCGCTTACGGCTGTGAGTTTATTTCAAAGACCGCTCTTGCCGAGGTTCAGTATTTAAACAAAGAATATTCCTTTACGACAACATCATGTAATACTTTAGCTTTTTTCCTTATGGTGCTTCATCATAAGATGGACAACGGCGACGTATGCGTAAAACTTGACGAGACATCTATAAAAGATACTGTTTTACAATGGATTTCTTTACTTGACGAAAAAACTTCATTAACTGATGAACAGCGGATTTTTTTAGAGTTTGCAAAAGAATTCACCACAAAAAAATTTAGCGATTTATTAGACATTTTAAAGTCAATTTCAGCTATAGGTGGAGCTGATGATGACACTCCTTTAGTCATAAGTCTTAACCGCTTGTATTTAAGGCGTTATTTTAATTACGAAAGAAAAGTAGCCGCTTTTATTTCTGGTCAGACTAAAAAAGAAATAACCGAAAACATGCTGCAAAAAGCACAGAATGTTCTTAACTTATTGTTTGGCAAGAATAATATAGATGATGGGATAAATTGGCAAAAGGTTGCAGCGGCTCTTCCCGTGTTTTCGCGTTTTTGTGTGATTTCAGGAGGCCCCGGAACCGGTAAAACCACCACGGTTTTACGTATCTTATTGTTATTACGTGCTTTATATGGATTAAAACCTAAAATTATGCTCGCGGCTCCTACGGGAAAAGCCGCCTCACGCATGGCGCAATCCATCGGATCGCAGTTGCAGAATACCGATCTTGATGATAGCTCTTCATTTATTTTTGCCGCCAAGGAATTGGCGCAAAAATGCGGTTTTGATTTTTCTGAACTTTTAGACTCTATTCCGCGTAACGCCTCAACCGTGCACTCACTTTTAAACGTGATTGTGCATAAAGTAACACCGCGTTATAACGAGCAGTATCCGCTTGATTGCGATATCCTCGTGGTGGATGAAGTTTCAATGGTGGATTTATCTCTGTTTTATAAAATTATTGCAGCTTTAAAAGATGGGGCTACATTAATTATGCTCGGCGATAAAGACCAGTTGTGCTCTGTTGAGTCCGGCGCTGTTTTAGGTGATATCTGCGCTAAATTAAGTGATAACGATAAAAATGCCGTAAGTGAAACCACGCTGCAGCTTTTAAGTAAATTAAGCGGTTATAGTGCTGAAAAATTATTAGAAGAAGGATCTCTTTCTGACTATACGGTACTGTTAAAGCACAGTTGGCGTTTTAAGAATGTAAAAGGCATCGGAGATTTTGCCTCCGCGGTAAACTCAGCGCCTAGTCAATACCAGAAAAACGGCAGGCATATTATTCTTGATATTTTGTCTTCATATCAAAATAACGGGATTTCATATTTAAAAACGACATCTCGGGATTTATCCAAAGGTTCGCCTTTTATGCGCAAACTCATAAAGGATATTGTTTCAAGTAGTTCAAGGTGCAGCTACAAAAAATATCTTGATTTTTTAAGCTCTATTGATTTTTGCGTAGAATCTGATGAAACGGCAAATGAAGTATTAAGCTGCATGGATGAATTTAGAATTTTGTGTTCAAATCACAGTTCGATTTTAGGTGATAAGAATTTAAACGCACTTATCGAAAGCGAGATTAAAAAGAACTTTAATGTCAGCAACAAAGAGTTTTTTCCGGGGAAGATCGTTCTTATTACCAAAAATGATGCAGGTCTTAATGTATTTAACGGAGATGTAGGTTTTGTGGCTTATGACGGTATGGAGCAAAACCGTTCGCTTAAAGTTTTCATTCCTTCTGAAAAATACGGGATCTTGAAAGTAAGTCCGATTTTTTTAAAGCACTATGAAAGCGGTTTTGCAATGACGGTACATAAAAGCCAGGGATCTGAATACAAGAATATATTAATTGCAATAAGTCCTAAAGATAATCCGATTTTGACTAAAGAACTCGTTTATACCGCAATAACGCGAGCTAAAGAATGGGTAAGCCTTGTTGCTTTAGAAGAAGTGTTGCTTGCGGCATGTTCGCGAAAAGTACAACGGCAAAGCGGGCTGTCTGAGCGCATAGAACACAAAGAGATGCTTCCGGTTACTAAGAAAAGAGCACAGATAGGTACTAAAATATCTACCTTTAGTAAGGAAAAACCTGCGTCAGAGTACAGTATTTCCTTTTAAATTTAACTTTGAACAATAAAGTTTTTTACGATTTTTGTCTTAGTTAGAGCGGAACGGAAAAAATTAAAAAATTTTTTAAAAATATTTTATGTGAGTTAAATCGCATAAAAATCAGGAATTTTTGGAGATAATGAAGATTCCCGCTGTCGTAAAGCAAAAAAAGTTGTTGACAGGAGAAAAAGAATCTCTATAATGTGCAACCACTTGAGCGGCGCGCTCTGCTCAAAAAGCTCTTTAAAAATACGGTACAGACAATCTGTGTGGATCCT
>ERZ779866.2848-NODE-2848-length-14828-cov-2.882082_pt1 | contig 14828 bp, 16 predicted proteins | sample MGYA00511248_ERZ779866 | MGnify/ENA primary metagenome ERZ779866 (study PRJEB29588, sample SAMEA2155758) | human gut metagenome | biome: human gut; feature: human-associated habitat; material: faeces | place: Denmark | collected 2008/2010 ... | reverse complement strand
TGACGCCATTATTCTTTGGAGATAAGACTGCCGCTCAATAGTTATTAGGGTTACTACCTCATCTTCCCCATTATTCCGAAAGAACCCAAATTTTTGTGTTTGAAAAGAAAGATGGCAGGTTTGAGACAGTAGGATTTCCGCTAAGTTAACAAATTCTTGGCAACTGCTCGCCGTTGAGCCAATCAACGCTTCGTTTTCCGCCCAATAGCGTCGTCATTTCCACAAAGCCGGCATTTTCTTCGGTGACCAGTCCGACAATGGCCGCCTCTTGTCCGTAAGGGTGTGAGCGAAGAACAGACAGTGCCTTCTGAGCGTGCTCCGGTCGGCAAATGACAATGACCTTGCCTTCATTGGCGACAAAAAGCGGATCCAAGCCCAAAAATTCACAAGCTGCCGCCACCGAGGGTTTAACGGGAATGTTTTTTTCATCAAGCAAAATGCCGACACCGCTTTGGTGAGCGATTTCATTGAGTGTCGCCGCCAATCCGCCTCGGGTTGGGTCGCGCAAGACATGGATCCCGGGGACAGCCTTCAAAAGTGACTCGATCATCGCGTTCAGTGGCGCGGCGTCGCTTTTGATATCGGTTAAAAACGTCATATTTTCCCGCAAGGATAGAATCGCCGTTCCGTGGTCTCCCATTGAACCGGACACCAAAATCGCATCGCCCGGTTGAGCCAAGCGCCCCGAAATGGGTTGGTCGATCAGCTTTTCTCCGATCCCGGTTGTTGAAATGTATATGCCGTCGCCATGCCCTTTTTCAACGACTTTCGTATCACCGGTCACGATGGCGACGCCGGCTTCTTGAGCGGCTTGACTCATTGAGTCAACAATGCGCTTGAGCTCTTTAAGTGAAAAGCCTTCTTCCAAAATGAAACTGGCGGCGATATAAAGCGGTCTTGCCCCACACATGCAGACATCGTTGACTGTGCCGCAAATGGCCAGATGGCCGATGTCGCCGCCGGGGAAAAAGAGCGGAGAGACGACATGCGCGTCGCACGAGACGACCACTGGGCGTTTTAGCGCCGGAAGCGTCGCCCCATCATGACCGTCATCCAGCCAGGTGTTCTTAAAGGCTGAGGCAAACGCCTCTTCAATGAGCTGGGCGGTGGCTAGACCGCCCGCGCCGTGGCTCATTTCCACTTTGCCGTTTTCAAAATCCAGTTTTTTCACGTAAGTCGGTTTGATGCTGGTCATCGGTGTGCGTCCTTTATTTCTTGTGTTTGGGCGAGTAACGCCAGTAGGCGGCGCATGCTCCTTCAGAACTTACCATGCAGGCGCCGATCGGTCGCGCCGGGGTGCAAACTTTTCCAAATAGCGGGCACTCAAACGGCTCCTTTTCTCCTCGTAGTATGGCTCCGCAAGCGCAGGCTCGATTATCCTCAATGTGAATGTCTTTCAAATGAAACCGTTTTTCCGCGTCAAAGCGGCTGAAATTGTCGCGCAGCTTTAAAGCGGATTGACTGACTTCGCCAAGCCCTCGCCACTCAAAACTCGCTCGTTTTTCAAAGACTCTGTCCATGAGCTCAATGGCCACGGTGTTTCCGTCACGAGTGACGGCTCGAGTGAACTCATTTTGAACCTCATGCTCTGCCGCATTGGTTTGGTCAATGAGCATCAAGATGGCAAGCAGCATGTCAAGCGGCTCAAAACCGGCTATCACCACGGGCATTTTCCAGTTTCGGCTAAAGGGCTCGTAAGCGGCCGAGCCAATTACTGTCGAGACATGCGCAGGTCCCACCAAGCCGTCCAGTTTGGGGGCATGGGGATTTTGGGGGGCGGTTTGCAAAATATGGCTCATGGCCGCCGGCGTGAGCACATGATTGACAAAAACGGAAAAATTCCTCAGCCCCTTCTTTTGAGCGGATAAGATGGCGACCGCTGTCGGCGGCGTGGTGGTCTCAAAGCCAATGGCGAAAAACACCACTTCCCGACCGGGATTGTCTTGAGCGATTTCAAGAGCATCCATCGGCGAGTAGACCATGCGGATATCCGCTCCTTCGGCTCGGGCGTCAAAAAGGGATTTGCCGCTAGCTGCCGGCACTCTTAACGTGTCGGCATAAGTGCAGAGGATGACGCCGTGCTTGAGTGCGAGCGTTTTGGCCATCTCGATTCGACCGATGGGCAGCACGCACACCGGGCAGCCCGGCCCATGGATCATTTTGACATTTTCGGGCAACAGATCCGTTAACCCCCAACGCGAGAGGACGTGGGTGTGGCCGCCGCAAAACTCCATATAACGGTAAGTTTTCCCAGGCAACGCCTTCGCGCGAATCTCCCGAGCCAATGCTCGGGCTTTTTCGGCATCCCGATATTCAGAAACGTATTGCATGAGTTCGCGCCTTAATGTTCGTGTTCAATCGCCGCCAATGTTTGAAGGGTTTTTTCCGCCTCTTGGGCGTCGATGCGGTTAAGCGCGAAGCCTACGTGCACGATCACCCATTCGCCGACAACCGGCTCGTTAATCAGCGAAACATTGACTTCTTTTTGCACTCCGTTGAAGTCACAAAGCGCGGTGTCGGTGTCTTTAATTTCCAAAATTTTCGCTGGAACTGCTAAACACATGGATCTCTCCTACCTTTCGCCATCGTAAACCATTTCTTTTTGTCGGTTTTTAAGCGCTAAATGCGCAAGCCAGATTTGCCCCAAGGCAAGCCCTCCGTCGCCGGCTGGAACCTTGACCGGATAGTAGGGTTCAAAGCCCATGTCGTGAAGCCTCTGAGTCAGCTCTTGAGTTAAAACGCGGTTTACCATGCAGCCGCCTGTGAGCGCTACCGGCCCCTTATAACCGATTCGATGGGCGGCTTGTTGTGTGAGCTTTGCCAGCGCAAGCGCAAGAGTCGCGTGAAAGTCCGCGGCAGTCTGAGCCGGGTGCGCTTGGCCTTGAGTCGCGAGAAAACGCATGTAGGGTAAAAGGCTGACGGTGTGATCGTTTTCAAAGGTAAAGCCGTCCTCATGGGCGCAGCCCTTGACTTGGCTGGCAAGGCTTTCCAGAAGCATGGCCGCCCGGGCGTCGTCATGTTGCGTGTCGCATAAGCCCAGAAGGCTTGAGGCCGCGTCAAAATAGCGACCCAGTGAAGTGGTGAGCGGGCTCAGGGATCGATTATGAACCAATTGGTCAAAATGCGACGCTTGAGACAGAGTCGGAAAACGTTTGGCAATCGCGTCATTCATTCCCAACAAAGTCAAAACCGCAGCTCCCATCCGAGCCGGTTCAAGCGCGGCCCGATCGCCACCGGGAAGTGGCAACGGCGCCAAGTGGCCGAGTCTGCTGAAGTGCCCCGCACCCACCAAGAGCAATTCCGACCCCCAAGCTTGATTATCGGGCCCCAATCCCACGCCGTCCAAGGCAAGTCCCAATGTCGGCTCTTCGCGCTCGAGTTCCGCCATGGCAACGCCGATGTGCGCCGCATGATGGTAAATCGGGAAAAGACTCACATGGCGTTGCTTAGCTTGGCGCGCGGCAAAACGCGAACTTAAAAAATCGGGATGAGCGTCTGCCGCATACACGGTGGGCTTGATTTCAAAGAGTTTTTCAAAGTGTTCGATCGCTTGTTCATAGGCGCCCAAGGTTGCGGAATTTTCAAGATCACCGATGTGTTGCGTCAAAAAAATTTCATTGTCACGGGTTAACGCGGCCGTGTTTTGGAGGTGGCCGCCCGGGGCAGTCATCGGCTCGAACGTTTCCTTAAAACGCAACGCCTCGGGCGCATAGCCTCTGGATCGGCGGACAAAAACAGGGGTCTCGCCGATTAAACGCACAACGGAATCATCGCAACGGACCAAAATGTCCCGATTGTGAATGAGCCAAAAGTCGGCGATGCCGGCTAATTTTTCATACGCCTCATCGTTATCGGTCACAAGCGGATCGCCTGAACGATTGGCAGAGGTCATCACAAGGGCCTCGTCTAGGGCCAGGGCGCGCGTCCATTGGGCGCCGTTAGGCTTTCCCGCGAGGCTATGAAATAGCAGCCAATGCACGGGCGTGTAGGGGAGCATGAGTCCGATGTCGCTTAAGCCCGGTGCGATGCCATCCAATTCTCGAGCCGGATTTTTCGGCAAAAGGACAATGGGACGAGCGACGCTTTCGAGCATCTTTTGAGCGGCAGGGGACACGTTGGCAAAAAGCTTCGCGCTTTCAGCGTTGGCGACCATCACGGCCAACGCTTTTTCATCGCGCGCTTTGCGACGGCGAAGTTCAGCCACGGCTTTCGCATTTTTGGCGTCGCACACTAAGTGAAAGCCGCCCAAGCCTTTGACCGCCACAATGCGCCCTTCACGAATAGCGCGGACGGCTTGATCAATCGGATCGCCGTCAATCGGTTTTCGATCGCCGCCGGTAAAGGCAAGGTGTGGACCGCACACCGGGCAGGCGTTGGGTTGCGCATGGAATCGTCGGTCAAGCGGATCGGTGTATTCAGCTGAACAATCTGCGCACATTTTAAAAGGTGCCATCGTGGTCTGAGGCCTGTCGTAGGGCAGGTGCCGAGTGATGGTGAAACGCGGACCGCAGTGTGTGCAGTTGGTGAAGGCGTAGCGGTAGCGGCGGTTTCCCGGAGTGAACATGTCCTCAAGGCAAGCTTCGCACGTGGCGGCGTCCGCGGTGATCGCGGTTTTGACCTGTCCTTCTTGACTTTCGGTGATGGTGAAGTCCGTGTAGCCTCTCACGTCACAGTCGTGTGGGGTGATGACATCAATTCGGGCTAAAGGGGGCTTTTCTTTCAAAAGGACGTCAGGAAACGCCAAAACGGCTTCTTTGGGGCCTTCCAGCGTCACACCGACGCCTTCGGCGTCATTGAAGACTTCACCTTTGAGATGCAATTCTTTGGCGATGCGAAAAACTGTTGGGCGAAAGCCCACGCCTTGCACCAGGCCGTTGATTCGGTAAAACCTTGCAAAAAGTGCCCCCATAGGATGCCTCACTTGTTATAAGGACGCGATAATGCGCTGAGCCTTGAGCCATTCAATAAATTTGTCGATGCCTTCGCCCGTGGTGGCGGAAACTCGCAAAATCTGAATCTTGGGATTGACCCGTCGGGCGTATTCTTCACAACGCTCGATGTCAAACTTGACGTATGGCAGCAAATCCACTTTGTTGATGATCATCAGATCAGACGCTCGGAACATGTCCGGATACTTAAGCGGTTTGTCGTCGCCTTCGGTGACTGAGAGGATTACCACCTTGTGGGCTTCGCCCAAATCAAACTCCGCCGGGCAGACGAGGTTGCCGACATTTTCAATAAAGAGCAAGCTATCATCGGCGGGCTCGAGATGGCTCACGGCGTGGCGCACCATTTCCGCATCCAGGTGGCAGCCCTTGCCGGTGTTGATCTGGTGAGCGGGCGCTCCGGTCGCGCGGATTCGATCCGCGTCTTGACTTGTCTGCTGATCGCCTTCGATCACCGCGATGGGCAAATCGGCTGCGCGACGAATCGTTGCGCAAAGCAATTCTGTTTTGCCTGAGCCGGGGCTTGAAACAAAATTCAAAGCCAAAACATGATGTGACCTGAAGTCATTTCGGTTCTGCGCCGCAACCGAATTGTTGCGTGACAAAATGTCCTCTTCCACGTCAATCACCCGTTTGCTTTCATGCTCGTGGTCATGATCATGATGCGTATGGGTGACGAGGTTGCCGTTTTCATCACGATGGGTGTGAGTGTGCGAGTGTTCAGACCCGCAACCGCATGTTGTGCACATAACGCGTTTCTCCTTGATGACTGATGGGCAAAGCCGTTAGTCTTCGCCCACGATATCTAAAACTTTCAATTCCGTGCCGCCGGTGGCTGTCAGGTGGTAGCCGCCGCAAAACGGGCAAGCCTCGCCGTATCGGGGCAGTGGCACCGTTTTTTCACAATCCATGCACCAAGCCTTGCCTTGCGGGCGCTCGATGACGAGCTCGGCCTCTTTGGCGACGGAGTCGCGCCTGGCGGAAACCCAGGCAAAGCGCAAAGCCTCGATTTCAACACCAGCTAACTGACCGATCGCCACACGAACGCTTTTGATTTTTGAAAGCGCATTGGCGTTAGCCGTGCGCGTCACCACATCAATGATCCCTTCGGCGATGGATAGCTCATGCATGTTGACCTCCCTTGTCCCATTGGACAAAAAGCGGCGTGCAGGCGTCAAAAGCGGCGGCGATGAGTTTTAAGCCCGATTCCGTGCTCTTTGGCGCCGACAGCTTCGTGCTGACGTATTGATTCATTACGTGGAGCATGGGCGAGCCCACTTGGAAGCTCCATTCGGTCGGGGCCACGATATGCATTGCCTCGATGCCGCCGTTTTTAAGACGCACAAAGTGCAGCAACGTTCCGCGCGCGGTCTCAGCCATCCCCACAGACGTATGGCTGTCAAGTTTGATCGCTTGGCAGCCGTAAGCGGGCGTCTGTCCGGCCGCCACGTGGCGCAACTCGACAAAACGCGCCACAATGAGGTCTTTCACCGTGAATTCGCTTCGAGCCGCGGGTCCCTGAACCGAGGAACGGATGCGGGCGAGCGCGCCCGGAATTCGGCATCCTAAAAGGCGTGGCGCGAGGGCGAACGCCGGCTCATCGGTCAGTTGCGCGAGTAAAAACTTGAGCGAAGCTTCACTTTTGAGCTCATCGGGAAATAAAAGTCGATCGCCCGTTAACTTCAACTCTTCGAATCGATCGTAGGCTGTTTTAATGGCGCCGATCGTTTTCTTTTCGCGAGTTAGCCACAGCATCGCAAGCGCCTCGGCTTCTTCATACAACGCCAATGCGGCCTCCGTGTCAAAGGGCGTCGAGCCGGAAAGTCGCCACAGCTTGGCTCGTAACGCGCCGATGGTTTTAAGGCTGGGGTCGCTGACGTGCGCGCGCGAAACGAGGCTTTTAAGATCCAGGCTTAACACCCTCAATGTTTCCAGAATAGCTTCAACCGCCACAAGCTTGGAGCGGGCTCGAGAAGTTCTTGAGGAAAACTCGGTGCCCAAAACGGCGACCGCAGAATCCAAGGCGAAGGTTTGGGCGACAGGGCAAAGGCCCAAAAGGGAACGCAAAATCACGCGTGCCGCCTCCGGTGTTTGGCCCACGCAAGCTTGCGCGATGGCTCTGGAGCGGGTGCTCACGAGCCGAACGGGGGTCTTGGCATGCTTGTCAACGATGAATGTGACGGCAGAATTTGAAAAATCCATCAGCGTCCCTCTTTTTCGTGTGCTTCAGGGGCGAAAAAATCCCGCCCTCTCAATGCCGATCGATTGGGCTCAGCGCTTTTTTCACTCAAGCGGCTTGGCGTCATCATGAGGTTGAGCGCTTTCAAGGCAAAGTTTTCCACATCTTTTTGGCGATAAAGTCGCTCGATGGGGCTCATGAGTGAACAGGCTAAAAATGAGCCCATGGCCGGCTCATGCATGCCGAGAAAATGAAACGCGCCGCCCGGCAGCGTGACAGGCATTATTTTCCCGATTTGAACCTCTGGCCAGGCGCGCTTGTCGCCGGCGGCAAGAATCACCAGCACCGACCACGGCGTCACCAGTGCCCCCAACCAGTGCCCGGCAAAAGGCGCGAAACCCAACGCGCGGACAGCGATATCGGCTCGGCAAATGGGAAGCCCCGCCATTCGCTCGCGGTATATGCGCTCAAATGCTCTTTCGAAGCAATGAGCCGGCGACTGCGTGAAAAACAATTGTTCGGTAGCCATTTTCCAATCCTTTTATCCTGAGCGTACTCCAAAACCAAAAGCATTTAGTTGGGCAAAGGCTGTCCATTTGGACACGTTTAGCGAAAATCCTGATGAGAAAATTTTCTAAGTGTGCTAAAACAAAAGAAAAACAGGAAAAATTGGGTTTTGATCGCGTTTTCTCGCCTTTTACAAAAAAACGCATAATCTAATCCTTAGGTGGTATAAAAGACGGTAGTTTGCGAAAGCGTTTCCCGTTATCGTCTTTCTACAATGAAGTTATCGGATACAGGGTCCGCAGGGCGCCTATTTTTGTTTTGATCGAGTCGGCATAGTTGCGCGACACACCAAAAAAGAGCGTGCGGGCGCAAAGGAGTTACCCGTCATGAACGATACCCATTTTGAAACTCAATACGAAGCGTTACGTCGCCAGGGCGTGAGTCGTCGCAGTTTTCTGCAATTTTGCTCGCTGACGGCCGCAAGCCTCGGTCTTGGAAGCGCAGGGGCCGCCGAAATCGCCGAGGCGATGCAAACAAAGCCGCGGCTGCCGGTTGTTTGGCTTCATGGCTTGGAATGCACTTGTTGCACGGAGTCATTTATCCGCTCATATCACCCGGTTGCCAAAGACCTTGTCTTATCGATGATTTCACTTGATTATGATGACACGATCATGGCCGCGGCCGGCCACCAAGCCGAAGCCGCGTTGGAAGAAACCATCACAAAATACAAAGGCAACTACATCCTCGCCGTTGAGGGCAACGTTCCCTTAAACGATGAGGGCGTGAACTGCATTCCTGCCGGCGAGACCTTCTTGGCGAAGATCAAGCACGTGGCCGCTGGAGCCAAGGCTGTGATCGGTTGGGGCTCTTGCGCCGCATGGGGTTGTGTGCAAGCGGCCAAGCCCAATCCCACCAAGGCGGTGCCGATCACTGAAATCATCACCGACAAACCCATTGTGTTGGTGCCGGGCTGTCCGCCGATTCCGGAAGTGATGACGGCGGTGGTGACCTATATTTTGACCTACGATCGTTTGCCGCCGCTTGATCGCTTGGGACGTCCGAAGATGTTCTACGGTCAAAGAATTCACGACAAGTGCTATCGGCGCGCTCACTTTGACGCCGGCCAGTTTGTGGAAAAATTTGATGATGAAGGGGCCAAGCTCGGCTACTGCCTCTATAAGGTCGGTTGCAAAGGACCGACCACTTACAACGCTTGCTCAACAATTCGTTGGAACGAAGGCTTGTCATGGCCAGTGCAGTCCGGTCACGGATGCATCGGGTGCTCTGAGCCTAATTTCTTTGACAAAGGCTCGTTCTATTCACATGAACCCACAATCTTGCCGCCCGGACTCAGTGGAATTGAAGCCACGGCCGATAAGGTGGGCTTGGCAACCGTGGGTGTTGTCGGCGTCGCTGCCATCGCGCACGCGGCCATGTCGGCTGTGGCGCAGGCCCGCGCAAAAAACACCAATAAGGAACTCGGGAGGGAAGAATAATGGCAGATCGTCGTATCGTCGTGGATCCGGTGACACGCATTGAAGGTCATTTGCGTGTTCAAGCTGTGATCGATAACAACAATATCATTACCGACTCCCAGAGCACCGGCACCATGTGGCGCGGATTGGAAGTCATCCTCAAGGGACGCGACCCGCGTGACGCCTGGGCTTTCGTTGAGCGTATTTGCGGTGTTTGCACCGGCATTCACGCGCTTGCGGCTGTGCGTAGCGTCGAAGACGCGATCGGGATCAAGATTCCGAAAAACGCCAACATCATTCGCAACCTGATGAATGCCACGCTTTACACGCATGACCATATCGTTCACTTTTATCAACTCTCGGCGCTTGACTGGGTGGATGTGGTGAGTAGCCTCTCCGCGGACCCTCGTGAAGTCTCCGAGTTGCAAAAGAAAATCAGCCCGCGTCATCCGTTGTCTTCGCCCGGTTATTTCCGTGATGTGCAAAATCGCCTGAAAAAATTCGTCGCTTCCGGTCAATTGGGCATTTTTGCCAACGGCTACTGGGGCCATCCGGCGATGAAGTTACCGCCCGCGGTGAATTTGCTTGCTGTGACGCACTATTTGGAAGCTTTGGATTTCCAACGCGAAATCATCAAAATCCACACGATTTTGGGTGGCAAGAATCCTCACCCGAATTATCTTGTCGGCGGCGTGGCTTGCCCGATCAACATGCATGACACGGGGGCAGCCGGCAACATGATCAACGAAGTCACGATGAACTACATGCGCGATATCGCCAAGCAGTCCGTGGAATTCGTTGAAAATGTGTATTTGCCCGATATCAAGGCGATCGCCTCGTTCTATCCGGAATGGTTCAAGTACGGTGGCGGGCTCGTGAAGAAAAATGTTCTCTGCTATGGCGACTTCCCGGAAATCGCGAACGATTGGTCGGAAAAATCGCTTCAAATGCCTAGCGGGGCCATTATCGACGGCGACCTCGCTCATGTGCAAGACGTGGATCTTCGCGATACCAACCAAATTCAAGAATTCGTCGACCACTCTTGGTACAACTACCCGGCTGGCAAAGAAGGGTTGCATCCCTGGGAAGGCGTCACTGAACAGGCGTTTGAGTTGCCGGAAGGCTCGGTCGGCACGAAGACAAAATTCCAATGGTTGGGCGACAAGGGCAAGTATTCTTGGATCAAGAGCCCGCGTTGGAACGGTCATATGATGGAAGTCGGTCCCTTGGCCCGTTTGATCGTTTCGATCGCCAAGGATGTCAAGCACTTTAAAGAACCGGCACTTGATCTCTTAAATGAGCTTAACCTGCCGCTTGAAGCGGTCTACTCAACGCTTGGTCGGCATGCCGCTCGCGCGTTGGAGTGCCATTGGACCGCGAACAAGATGGTGCAATACGTCGACGATTTGATCGCCAATATTCGAAGCGGCGATGAAACCGCCGCCAATATGGAATTCTGGGAACCGAAGACTTGGCCTAAAGAATGCCGTGGCGTCGGTTTTTGCGAGGCTCCGCGCGGCGCGCTGGGTCACTGGTGCGTGATTAAAGACACGCGCATCGCCAACTGGCAGGCCATTGTTCCGACCACTTGGAACGCTTCGCCCCGGGCGACTGACGGTCAGCAAGGCGCGTTTGAAACCTCTCTGATGGGAACGCCTGTCGCCGATCCGCAACGTCCGCTTGAAATTATTCGCACCATCCACAGTTTTGACCCGTGCCTGGCTTGCGCGACGCATCTTTTTGATCCCGAGGGTCACGAACTTTGCAGCGTGCGTGTCCGCTAAGGAGGCTCTATGAAAATTGATCCTGTCACTTTTGAGGTCGATACCACTGGCGGCACCCATCCGATTTATGTTTGGGAAGCGCCCGTGCGCATTTGGCACTGGGTGATGGCCGTTTGCATGGCAGTCATGATCGTGACCGGCTATTTGATCGGCGCGCCGCTTGTTGCCAATTTGGGTGATACTTGGATGACCTATGATCTAGGCTACATTCGGTTGGCGCACTTCGTGGCGGGCATGATTTTTGCGGTTTTGTTCTTGTATCGCATCTTTTGGGCGATTGTGGGCAACCGTTACGCTCGCATGATCTTCATTCCGCCGCTTTGGTCAATGAAGTGGTGGAAAGGGGTTTTCGCGCAGGTGCTTTACTATCTGTTCCTGAGAAAAACGGCGCCGGAATACGCCGGGCACAATCCGCTTGCGCAGCTTGCGATGTTTGCTATGTTTGTTTTAGGAAGCATCGTGGTGATTCTGACGGGTTTCGCGCTTTATGCGCAGGCCTGGGGCTGGGACACGGGCTGGATGGCATGGTTTGGCTGGGTGATCACGCTTTTCGGCGATGCTCAGGCAGTGCGCACGGTGCACCATCTCTGCATGTATGTATTTATCCTTTTCTCCATTGCCCATATCTATATGTCCTTCAGAGAGGACGTGATGGGCGGGACGACGACGCTTTCGTCAATGTCCACCGGTTTGAGAATGTTTAAAGAAACTCATCACGAATAAGAAAAGGAATTAGACCTCAACAACGAGCCGCTCAAAGGATGGATATTTTTCTAACCCTTTGGGCGGCTTTATTATGAAAGGATCAATAGGGATGCGTGAGTTAGCTCAGTATGACGTTTTAGTCATGGGCATTGGCAATATTCTTTGGGCCGATGAAGGGTTCGGCGTGCGGGCTGTGGAGCGTTTTCACGAGAAGTTCGCCGATGACGCGAGAGTGCGCGTGATTGACGGCGGCACGCTTGGCGCTTATCTTATCAATGAAGTGATCAACGCTCGCCGATTGTTGATCTTTGATTGCTGCGACTTGAAAGAGGCGCCGGGAACGATGCGCCTTTTGCGTGGGGAGGACATCAAAATCTGGTCGGCGACAAAAATCTCTCCGCACCAAACCGGCATGAACGATGTGCTCGCTAGCGCCATGCTTCAAGGCTATGAGCCCGAGAAGCTCGCGGTGATCGGAGTGCAGCCGCTGGAGCTTAATGACTATGGCGGCAGTCTCACTGATGTCGTTAAGGCGACTGTTGAGAAGGCGGTCAATTGCGCGGCAAAGGAATTGACCGATTGGGGGTTCGAGCCGCGTGTGAGAGAAGTGGGCTCGGTCGTCACCCCATTGGGTGAAGAAAAGTTGGAAATGGATGCTTATGAGTCCGGTCGACCTGACGAACGCTCAGCCTGTCGGACCGGTGATAGCCGTTTTTTCGCAAGGAGCAAGTGATGTGTGTTGCCATTCCCCATCGTGTTGTCGGCGTGCATTTCACCGCCAACGGAACCAGCGCTGACATTGAAGTCACCGGAGGCGTTTCAAAGGTGGATACGTCGCTACTTGAAGAGGTCAAGCAGGGCGACTATGTTCTCGTGTTTCGAGGTCAAGCCCTTCGTGTGGTTTCAGAAGAAGAGGCTCAGCAAATTCAAGCGGCTCTTGATTGCGTTCAAAAGGTCATGGACGGAGGCGGGGAGTCGGCTCGGATTGAGGATGCGTTTAGCGACTTGGTGGAGCATCCGGCGCAACTTCCCGATCACCTGGTGTCGATGGTCGGTAAAAAGGTGCTTTAGGCGAGGTAAATGATGAAAAACGCTTTAAATCCCGTGACCGAAAAAATTGCTCGAATTGATCCTGTGACGCACCCCATTTTCAAACGGCTCTTCGGTCAGGCCGGTTTCACCCGAGTTGATGAGGAAACGATCGATGAATTTTTGAAAACCGCTGGCTTGAAAATGGCGGTTTTCGCCGATGATCCCAATGATCGGAAAACGACCCTGGACATTGCGGTGATTGCGCCGGAAATTAAAAAAGCGTTTGGGGAAGCTTTCAGCCGCTGTGTTTGCGCTGATTTCACCCAAGCCCGAAGCCTTGCCGCCCGTTGGGGGTTGCGGTCAATGCCCGCGGTGGCGATTTTTCGCGACAGCGAGTTTTTGGGGGCGGTTCAAGGCCTAAAACCGTGGGACGAGTATATCTCGCTGCTTATGGAGATTGCGGCCAGTCAAAAAGCCGCACCCCGAACCATCGCGATTTTATCGGCGAACTCGGAAAAGCATTCCGAGTGTGAATAATTAGGGAAGGCGACAAACATATGCAATGGACAAATACCAAAGACTGGGTCAATGTCGACTTGGATCGTGAAACTGAACATCAGGCGGCACTTGTGACGCGGGACTTTCTTTTGCAAGTTAAGTCCGCCCTGCAGTCTGTCAATCCCGAGCAAGCGCGCTCCTTTTTGAGCGTGCCATTTTCTCAATTTGAAAAATCGCACTTGAAGTTTTTATTGGCGGCGATAGGCACCGGTGAAGTTCGAGCGGTGGCGGGCGATTCGCGTGCTGAAGAAACCGGAATTCACGGCCTTTGGCGTGTGCAGCAAGGCGGAATTGATCGCTTTGAAGTAACCCGCGTTCCTTCATTTGTGTTGCAAACTCTTTCGACGGGCGACTTCCCGGACGCGTTGCCAGAGCTGCCGCGGGGAGCGTTCGCGGCGCCGGCTATTTTGCAAGAATTGCGAAAAGCGCAGGCAGAGCTTGATCTTTCAGCCTTAAAAAGCGTCTCTCCCTACACGATTGAATTGACTCGTCAACCTTTGACGCCGGAAGACCTCGATTATCTGCAAGCTGCGCTAGGCGTAGGAAATTTGCAAATTGGGATCGCCGGGTTTGCCGACGCGAGCATCGAAAGCACGGCCGTCAGGGGAATTTGGCGCAGCAAGATTTTCAATAAGGCGGGCAAGGCCCTTTTTGATGCCTATGTGGTCGTCACGTTGCCTGAAGAAGTTCCTAACGATGAGGATGAGCTTCATGACGGGGTCAAGCAGTGCGACGATATTCTTGCTTGGATTGAGGCTGATTTGAACGAAGGCAGGCTGTAGCAGGAGCGGAAAATGCGACCAGATCGTGAAGAGCGAATTGACGAAGTGCTTGATCGGCTCAATCGAAAGCGAAGCGAAGAGTGCGGCAAGATGCAGTGCAAAGTTTGCTGGTATGTGTACGATCCCGATCAAGGCTGTGAAATGTTTGAAATTGAGCCGGGGACTGCCTTCAATGACTTGCCCGACTACTTCACCTGCCCTAATTGCGGGAGTGCTAAAACGATGTTTATTCCGTTTTATGAGGAAGACGAGTCATGAGAATTGTGCTTTCGGTGGGTGGTAACGCTCTTTTAAAACGTGGCGAGGCAATGAGTGCTGCCACGCAGCAGAAAAATATTGCCGAGGCAGTGCAGGCGATGAAGCCCCTCATCGAAGAGCATGAGGTGCTCATTACTCACGGCAACGGTCCCCAGGTCGGACTGTTGGCTCTGCAAGCTCAAAACTACAAGGAGGTGCCTCCGTATCCCTTTGATATTTTGGGGGCGGAAAGCCAGGCGATGGTGGGGTATATGCTGCTTGAAGCCCTGCAGCGCGTCCTGCCTGAAAAGTCCTTTGTGAACGTGGTGACGCGAAGTCTTGTGAGCGAGGATGATCCGGCTTTCACGAATCCGACGAAATTCATCGGTGCGGTTTATTCGAAAGAGCGCGCTATGGAGTTGGCGAAATGGCATCATTGGTCCGTTAAGCCTGATGGCCGTCACTGGCGACGGGTGGTGGCTAGCCCCGAACCGCTGGAAGTGTTGGAAACTGCAGCCATCGCATCATTGATGCGGGCCGGTTTCACGGTGATTGCCGCCGGCGGTGGCGGTGTTCCGATGATCCGTGATGAAACAGGCAAGATGCGTGGCGTTGAAGCGGTC
>ERZ779866.2845-NODE-2845-length-14838-cov-3.332341_pt1 | contig 14838 bp, 14 predicted proteins | sample MGYA00511248_ERZ779866 | MGnify/ENA primary metagenome ERZ779866 (study PRJEB29588, sample SAMEA2155758) | human gut metagenome | biome: human gut; feature: human-associated habitat; material: faeces | place: Denmark | collected 2008/2010 ... | reverse complement strand
TCGTTGCTCAGGAAGCGCAGCGCGCCGGCTGCTGCTGGGTTGACCAGCGCTGGCTGGGCGGCACGCTGACGAACTTCAAGACGGTTCGCGGCACGATCAAGCGCCTCAAGGACATGGAAGAGCAGCTCGAAGACGGCACCGCCGCCAAGCTCACGAAGAAGGAAGCGCTTGACTTCCAGCGTCACGTTGAAAAGCTCAACAAGTCGATCGGTGGCATCAAGGATCTCAATGGTCTTCCCGACGCCCTCTTCATCGTTGACGTGGGCTACCACAAGATCGCCGTTCAAGAAGCCAACAAGTTGGGCATCCCCGTGATCGGTGTTGTGGATACGAACTGCAGCCCGCTCGGCATCGACTATGTTATCCCGGGCAACGATGACTCGGCCAAGGCCGTTTCCATCTACGCCTCCGGAATGGCTGACGCCATTTTGGCCGGTCGTCAAGAAAGCGAAGAAAGCTTGAAGGAAGTCGCCGGTGAAGAAGAATTCGTTGAAGTTGCTGAAGAAGCCTAATAAACTTCAATAGCTGTTCTTTTTCGGGGCGAGGATTTATTCGTTAAAGCCTCGCCCCTTTTTGAAATTCATAAACCAAACCTCTACTGGAGAAATACATGGCCGTTATTACTGCCGCTATGGTTAAAGAATTGCGCGTCAAGACCGACGCTCCGATGATGGAATGCAAGAAGGCATTGACCGAAGCCGAAGGCGACATGGCTCGCGCTGAAGAAATTCTCCGCGTCAAGCTCGGCAACAAGGCTAGCAAGGCTGCTGCCCGTATCGCCGCCGAAGGCGTGGTGAGCATCTACATTGCCGAAGACGGCAAGGGCGGTTCTATTTTCGAAGTCAACTCTGAAACTGACTTCGTGGCTAAGAACCCTGAATTCCAACAAATGGCTGCCGACGCTGCCCGCTTGGTTGCCGAAAAGAACCCGGCTGACGTGGCCGCTTTGGCTGCTTTGGAAGTCAACGGTCAGTCTTTGGAAGCCATCCGTACGGCCTTGGTCGGTAAGATCGGCGAAAACATGACTTTCCGCCGCTTCAAGCGCATCGAAGCTCAAGGCAAGCTCCACCAATACGTGCACGGCGGCTCCAAGATCGGTGTGCTCGTTGACATGGTCGGCGGCAATGACGAAGTCGGTCACGACATCGCCATGCACATCGCCGCTTTGAAGCCGAAGGCCTTGGACGCCAACGGTGTCGATCCGGAACTCTTGGCTACCGAACGCCGTGTGGCCATTGAAAAGGCTCGCGAAGCCGGCAAGCCCGAAGCCATGCTCGAACGCATCGCCGAAGGTACGGTCCAGAAGTACCTGAAGGAAGTCACGCTCTTGTCTCAACCGTTCGTTAAGAACGACAAGATGAGCGTCGGCGAATTGCTCAAGCAAAACGGTGCTACGATCGCCTCCTTCGTTCTCTTCGTTGTCGGCGAAGGCATCGAAAAGAAGCAAAGCGACTTTGCTGCTGAAGTGGCCGAACAAATGGCTGCTGCTCAAAAAGCCTAATCAGTTTTCTAACTGATTCGCTCCCCATGGGTCTTGGAATTCATGGGGAATTTTTTTGCTCAAAGGTTTAACAAAATCGCGTTTTTTGCTTCGGTTTCTCAAAAAGAATTACATTTCTTTGAGCCAAGCGCCAGCCTTTTCATTACAATGGCAAATAATGCGTAGTAGAGCGGCGCGCCTGTGACGAAAGTGACAAGCGCCGTTTGTTGTGCGCCTATGACTGAATATCAATTTTCGGGAGTTCTCTAAATGACGGAACAAACGCCTGTGAAGTATAAGCGAGTGCTTTTAAAGTTATCCGGTGAGTCTCTGATGGGACCGGACGCTTTCGGCATTAATCGTGAAACCATTCAATCCACGGTTGAAGATATTAAAGAAGCCTATGACATGGGTGTTCAGATTGGTATCGTTGTGGGCGGCGGCAACATTTTCCGCGGTGTTGCTTTGGGCTCAACCGGTATGGAACGCACGCAGGGCGACCACATGGGGATGCTTGCTACGCTGATGAACGCGTTGGCTCTTCAGGACGCATTGCGTAAAAACGGCGTTGAAGCCCGTGTGCAGAGTGCTTTGAATATCGAACGCATCGCTGAATCTTACATCCGCGGCAAGGCCCTTCGTCATTTGGAAAAAGGCCGCATTGTGATTTTTGCGGCCGGTACCGGCAATCCCTACTTCACAACAGATACGACCGCTGCGCTGCGCGGTGCTGAAATCGGTGCCGACATTGTGCTTAAAGCCACAATGGTTGACGGCATTTACTCTGCCGACCCGAAGAAGGTGCCTGATGCCACGTTCTATAAGACCATCACTTTTGACGAAGTGATCAAACGTGACCTCAAAGTGATGGACGCCACGGCCTTTGCTCTTTGCCGCGAACAAAATCTTCCGATCAAGGTCTTCAATATCCGCAAGAAGGGTTCTATCGCCCGCGTTTGCCGCGGTGAGGATGAAGGTACCTTGGTCTACAACCCCTAAACAGTGATGACTGACATCAACGGAGTGATTTTTTATGTCAATCAGTGAAATTCAAAAACAAACCGAATATAAGATGAACCGTACGGTGGAAACCTTGCGTGAAGATTTCATCAAGATTCGCACCGGCCGCGCATCCACCGGTTTGCTCGATCATGTGATGGTCGACTACTACGGTACGATGACCCCGATTAACCAGGTCGCTCAGGTCGGTGTGGCCGATGCCCGCACGCTCACGGTTCAGCCCTGGGAAAAGTCCATGGTGGCTCCGGTTGAAAAGGCTATTCGCTCGTCTGATTTGGGTTTGAATCCGGCCACTTCCGGCATGCTTATCCGTGTGCCGCTGCCGCCGCTTACCGAAGAACGCCGCCGCGAACTGACGAAGGTTGTTCGTCATTTGGGTGAAGAAGCCAAGGTTGCCGTGCGCAATCTGCGTCGTGACGCCAATGAACAAATCAAGAAGCTCACGAAGGCCAAGGAAATTTCCGAGGATGATGAGTCCCGCGCCGAAAAAGAAATTCAAAAGTTGACCGACAACTTTGTGGTTGCGATCGACAAGTGCGTGGCTGAAAAAGAAAAAGAAGTGATGACGGTTTAATTTTCAACCGCCGCAATGACAGAAACTAAGCAGACAGGCGGCGCGGCTCCGCGCCACGTCGCCATCATTATGGACGGAAACGGCCGCTGGGCTCAGCGCCGTTTTCTGCCTCGAGTCGAAGGTCACCGCCGCGGCGTGCGCAGTGTGCGCCGAGTGATTGAAGCGGCGGCTCAAAGCGGTGTGCGTTATTTAACGCTCTTTGCTTTCAGCAGTGAAAACTGGAAGCGCCCGCCCGAAGAAGTCAATGCGCTGATGGCGCTTTTTGCAACAGCGCTCAAAAAAGAAGCGCAGGCGATGCGTGATAACGGTGTGAAGATGCGCGTTGCCGGTGATCTTTCGGCATTTTCTCAAGAAATTCAAAACAGCATTCGCGACAGTGAAGCGATGACTGCGCACTGCGAGCGAATGACGCTGACGATTTGCGCCAACTACGGCGGTCGTTGGGACATTATTGAAGCTTTCAGAAATATTCTGAGAAAAGACCCCTCGATTGCTCAGCACCCTGAAAAGATAACCGAAGCCATGGTTGATGCCAATTTGGCTTTTGATTGGGCACCGCCCGTGGATTTGATGATCCGCACGGGCGGCGAGCAGCGAATCAGCAATTTTATTTTGTGGCAGGCAGCTTATGCGGAACTTTTTGCCTCGCCCACATTGTGGCCCGACTTCGATGAGAATGATCTCGAAGAGGCTCTTAATTGGTATGCCGGGCGCGAGCGGCGTTTCGGCATGACAGGCGATCAGATTAAAGCTCTCGAACACGGAGATAAGTAATGCTCAAGCAGCGTGTGATCACGGCTATTGTTTTGTTGTTGATTTTAATCGGTGCCTACTGTCTGGGACCGGTGGCTTTTGCCGGTGTCATGGCCGTCGGATTTGCCCTGGCTCAGTGGGAGTGGCTCAAGCTTGCCGGATTAACATCGCTTGCTTCAGCGCTTTTGGCGGTGATTGTAAGCGGTTCGACCGCAGGACTGACTTTTGTTGCCTACCAGGATCTGCAGGTCATTCATCAGATTTCTGCCGAATATCAAATGCTCTACGCCAATCTCTCGAGCATTTTTGTCATGTATCTGGCTGTTGTCACGCTGCTTTGGATCGGTATTTCCATTCGGGTGTTCTTTGCCCGCATGAAGGGCCTGCCCGTTAATCGTATTGCGGTCGGCGTCACCGGCGTCTTTTTCCCGCCTGCTGCCTGGTTGGGCTTTGTGGCGATGTACGCCTCTTTCGGTATCTCCATGGTGATTTCGCTTTTGGCTATCGTCTGGGTGGCCGACATCATGGCATACTTCACCGGTATGGCTTTCGGCAAGCACCGCATGTGTCCGGCCATCAGCCCGAAAAAGAGTTGGGAAGGTGTTGCGGGTGGCATGTTAAGCGTGATGGTGCTCGGTCTGATTTTTGCGCTGTGTCTGCCTGAAGTGAAAACAATTCCGGGGGTGCTTACCGAATCGATGGGGGTAGCTGCCTGGATTGTCGTGGCTTTTGTGCTTGTGTCGCTTTCGATTGTGGGAGACCTCTTTGAAAGCGCATTAAAGCGTCAGGCGGGAATTAAAGATTCGAGCAATCTCTTGCCCGGTCACGGCGGCTTTTATGATCGCCTTGATGCCATGATGCCCACTTTGCCTGCCGGTTTTCTTCTGACTGTACTGGTGGCTTCCGGAACAATCGGTTTTTAATTAATTTCTACTCTTATGCAAAATATCGCCATTTTCGGTGCGACGGGGTCGATCGGGGGATCGACCCTTGATGTCTTATCGCACTACCAGGATCGTTATCGTGTTTTTGCCTTGACGGCCAACAGCCGTTTGGATGAGCTGACGGCGCTTTGTGAGCGTTTCCGCCCGAAAATTGCGCTTGTTGCCGATGCAGCTAAAAAGGCGGAACTGGCTCGTCTTTTGGCAGATCGCGGCTTAACCGATATTGAAGTTTGGGCAGGACAAGACGATATCGTGAAGTTGGCAGCCCTGCCTGAAGTGGACGTGGCGGTATTGGCTATTGTCGGGGCGGCGGGTTTGGCGCCGACCTTTGCTGCGGCAGCTGCCGGCAAGCGCCTTCTTTTAGCTAATAAAGAAAGCGTGGTGTGCGGCGGCGCACTCCTGATGCAAACAATTAAAGAACACGGTGCCGAGCTTTTGCCCGTTGACAGTGAGCACAACGCTATCTTTCAGTGTCTGGCATCGAGTTCCGAACATGACCGAAATCAAGCCCGAATTATTCTGACGGCCTCAGGCGGCCCATTCAGAAAGCGCATGGATTTGACGAATGTGACGCCTGAAGACGCCGTGGCCCACCCGACATGGAACATGGGTCGAAAGATCAGCGTGGACAGCGCAACCTTGATGAATAAGGGGCTTGAGGTGATCGAAGCGTCGTGGCTTTTCGGATTCCCGCCCGACAGAATTGATGTGGTCATTCACCCGCAAAGTCTTATTCATTCAATGGTGGAATACGCCGACGGCTGCATTTTGGCTCAAATGGGTGCGCCCGACATGCGCACTCCCATTGCCTATTCTTTAGGGTGGCCTGCTCGTTTGGACGGTTTTGCCAAGCGAGTGAATTTTGCCGCTTTGGGCAGCGTTACTTTTGAAGCGCCCGATATCAAACGTTTCCCGCAGTTGGGCTACGCCTACGAAGCCCTTCGCGCAGGCGGCTCGGCAAGCATCGTACTTAATGCGGCCAATGAAATTGCAGTTGAATCTTTCCTTGAACGCAAAATTGCATTCCTTGATATTGCCCGTGCCTGCCGCACCATGTTGGATTCTTTGGTGCTTGAAGCGCCGGCTTCTCTTGAAGAAGTGATGCACAACGACCGTTTGGCTCGCGCCAAAACCCGTGAGGTGATTGCCCGATGGTAACGGCGGTTATTGCGTTTGTTGTTGCGCTCGGCGTGCTCATCACGTTTCATGAGCTCGGCCACTACATCGTTGCAAAACTCTGTGGGGTGAAGGTTCTTACGTTCAGTTTCGGTTTCGGCCCCAAGCTCTTCAGCAAGCGTTTGGGTCGTGATAAAACCGAGTGGTGCATTTCAGCACTGCCTCTGGGCGGTTATGTTTCAATGCTCGATGAACGTCAGGAAGGGATGGTTGTGGATCCTTCTGAGGCGCATCGGGCTTTTAACCGACAGTCCGTCTATAAGCGCTTTGCGATTGTGGCGGCAGGTCCCGTTGCCAACATCATCCTGGCGATTCTTTTTTATGCCATTATGGCCTGGAGCGGGCAGCCGGAGATCCGTCCGGTGATGGATACGCCGGTCGCAGCTTCTCAAGCCGCTCAATTGGGTATTCAAAAACTTGACCGTGTGGAAAGCTTTGGCGCGAAAACCGTTGAGGGGCTCGAAGATCTTAACTGGGCTATTTTGGAGCACATCGGCGAAGAGCGAGTGCCGGTTGTTCTTGATCGTCAGGGAACACACTATAGCGTCGACTTCAATCTCGAAAAGGTGACGATTGACGAAGAAGGGGAAAGCCCTTTTGCACAATTGGGCATTCGCATCCATTTCGGCAACCCCGTTCTCTTTAATATTCAGCCTGATTCGCCGGCTTTGGCCGCCGGCATTCAAGACGGTGACGTGGTGTTAAGCGCTGACGGTCATTACGGTTTGTCCGTCACAGAACTCGTCAGCTACATTCGCGGTAAAGAAAATCAGCCCATCCGTTTTACCCTTCAAAGTGAAAAAGGGGACGTGCGTGAAGTCACCGTCTATCCCGAGCTTCGCGTTGTTGAAAATGCTCAGGGGGTAAAAGAAGAGCGTGCCGTGATCGGTGTCAATGTCGGTATTAAGCCTGATTTGATTTGGTTATCCAAGGGGCCGATTGAAGGCATCGAAGCGGGCATTAACCGCACGGTTTCCATCACTAAGACAACATTTAAGGCGATTGCCCAAATGATTACCGGTGAGGCAAGCACCAAAAATCTCACCGGTCCGGTGACCATTGCGGATTACGCCGGCAAAACTGCTCAAATGGGCTGGCGGGTTTATCTGTCGTTCTTAGCTATGATTTCTGTCAGTCTGGGGTTGCTGAATTTACTGCCGATACCGTTGTTAGACGGCGGTCACCTCCTGTATTATGTGATAGAAATTTTGAGAGGCCGGCCTTTGTCCGATCGGTTGATTCAGATGGGGCAAAAGGCAGGGATGTTTATTGTTTTGGCATTGGGTGCCTTAGCCCTTTCCAATGACTTCGTAAGGCTGATACAATAGGCCATCCAAGCAAATCGTTAGATTAAAATGCATTTGAAATCTACCTTGTTGCGCGCTTCTGTTACGACCGCGCTCTTGTCTTTAGCGGGTGCTGCTTTTGCAGCCACCTCTGATTTTGTTATTCAAGATATCCGAATTGAGGGCATCGCCCGTACTGAACCGGGTACGGTGCTGTCTCACCTGCCGTTCCAAGTCGGCGATGAATTTACCGATGCCAAGGGCAATACAGCCATTCACTCGCTCTATGGCTCCGGCCTTTTCCGTGATGTTCGACTCGAACGTGACGGCAATGTGCTTGTGATTCAGCTGCAGGAACGTCCCGCCGTTGCCTCTATCAGCACGCAGGGTATCAAAGCTTTTGATAATGCGGCTATTCAGCAGAGTTTGCGTGATATCGGCATGGCCGAAGGCCGCATTTTCGACCATGCCGTGCTTGACCGTACCGACCAGGAACTGCGCCGTCAGTATTTGGCGCGCGGCTACTATGGCGTTGATGTCAAAACAACGGTGACGCCGCTGGAGCGCAACCGTGTGCGTCTGTCCATCGTGGTCGATGAAGGTGAAGCCGCCAGTATCGATTCCATCCGCTTTGTGGGTAACCGCATTGTTGATGACGACACGTTAAGAGAACAGATGCAGCTCTCAACCACCGGTTGGATGAGCTGGTACACGAAAAATGACCTCTATTCCCGCGAAAAACTTGCGGCCGACATTGAAGCCATTCGCTCCTACTACTTAAATAACGGCTATCTTGACTTCAAGATCGACAGTGTCCAGGTTTCAATTGCTCCGAATAAGAAGGACATTTTCATCACGATCAACATGACTGAAGGGGAGCAATATCACATCACCGGTGTGGAATTGACGGGCGACATGCTCGGCCTTCAGGATGAACTGCAGCAATTGATTCAAGTCGAACCCGACTCCATCTATAACGCTACCATTGTGAACGCGGGTTCTACCGCCATTGTCAATAAGCTCTCTAGCTTGGGCTATGCGTTTGCAACCGCTCGTCCGACGCCGGTTGTGGTGGAAGACAACAAAGCGAAGATTGTCTACACAATCGACCCGGGCCGTCGCGCATATGTACGCCACGTCAATATTTCCGGTAACAGCAAGACGCAGGACGAAGTGATTCGCCGTGAAGTGCGTCAATATGAAGCTTCCTGGTACGACAGCGAAAGAGTGAAGCTCTCTCGTGACCGTATTGACCGTTTGGGCTTCTTTGAAACAGTGACGGTGGATCCGAAGCCGGTGCCGGGTACGCGCGATCAGGTGGACCTTGAAGTGGTGGTGAAAGAACGCCCGACAGGCAGTGTGAGCTTGGGTGCCGGTTTCTCCACGAGTGACGGTGTGATTTTGTCGGGTTCGTTCTCTCAAAACAATATCTTCGGTACCGGTAAAGCCTTCAGTGCCGAAGTGAGTAACTCCGACAGTACGCGTACGTACGCAGTGTCTCTGACCGAGCCTTACGTGACGCCGGAAGGCATTTCGCGTTCCATCGACCTCTATGATCGTAAGGTCGATATGGAAGAGCTCGAAGTTGCTCACGATTTGATTTATGAAACCCGTGGTGCCGCGGTAAGCTGGGGTATTCCGTTCACGGAATACGACCGAGTGTTCTTGGGCGCGAAGTGGGAAAATACCATTGTGGATGCTGGTGATCGTGCTCCTTTACGTTATCAACGATTTGCAGATAATTTCGGTGACACCACCAATGCTGTTGCTGCGACACTAGGATGGTCACGTGATAGTCGTGACAATGCCTTAGCTCCGACACGTGGTACTTACCAACGAGTGTCTGCGGAAGTGACGTTACCGGTTTTGGATCTTCGTTACTATCGAGCAAGTTATCAATTGCAACATTACTGGCCGATGACGCGTGATTTGACGTTAGCCTTTAACGGCGAAGTGGGTTACGGCGATAGCTGGGGCGGCAAAGAGTACCCGTTCTTCAAGAACTTCTACGCCGGCGGTATCGGAAGTGTCCGCGGTTATGAAAATTCAAGCTTAGGCCCGAAGGATTACACCAGCGGTTATTGGTATGACGATGATGCCGACAACGTGGGTGGTACGGCTTCGTTGAATTTCTCCTTTGAAATGCTGATGCCGTTGCCGGGCGCCGACCGCACTCTGCGTTGGTTCACATTCTTTGACGGAGGCTGGGTCTGGGGTGATTCCTATTCAGGAAATGAAGTTGTAGAAGGTAAGAATATTTCGCTCTCAGACCTGCGTTATTCTGTTGGTTTAGGCGTGGCCTGGATTTCGCCTTTGGGACCGTTGAAATTCAGTATTGCCAAACCGATCAACGACAAGCCGGGTGACAAGACAGAAACCTTCCAGTTCCAAATCGGTACAGGTTTCTAACGTAACTCAGTCGTGATCGACGGTGCGAATCATTCGGGGGAAAGGGGATGAAAAAAGGCCGCCTTTCCCTTGAGCGTACATGGAGTACTAGAAAAGATGTTGAAAAAATTGGCAATTGCTTCGTTTTTATCCGTGGCTTTGCTAGCTCAGTCGGCGATGGCCGATACAAAAATCGGTGTGGTGAACCCGGATCGGATTTTGCGTGAAAGCGGGGCGGCGCATACAGCTCAAGTAAAACTTGAAAAAGAGTTCGCCGACCGCCAGAAGTCACTCTCTGTGTCTGCCCGTGCGCTTAAAGCGGATGTGGAAAAATATCAAAAGCGTGCTCCTAAAATGAGTAATAAGGAGCGCATGGCCGAAGAGCGAAAACTTGCCGATCGTGAACGTTCGCTGCAGCGCCGGGAGCGTGAGCTGCGTGAAGATTTAAACCGTCGCAGAAATGAGGAGTTGCAGTCGATTTTGATGCGAAGCAATGACATCATTCGCGACATTGCCCGCAAGGGTAAATATGACCTGATCGTGCAGGAGGCCGTTTATGTCGGCCCGAACGTGGATATTACCGATCAGGTTATTAAAGCTTTGGGGAAATAAGTTATGACGCAAAGACCCGCTTATCCGATTGCAATGCTCGTGGAGGCCGTTCGCAAGCAATGCGGCGGACGCCTTGAGCAACAACTCGTCGGTCCCTATGAGAACGTGACCATTAGAAGCATCGGCGCGTTAAGCCACGCCAAACCCGACGAGGTGGCTTTTTTGGCCAACCCGAAATTTATCCATGAAGTCAAGGATTGCAAGGCCGGGGTTGTGGTGCTTCGAAAGGAAGACAAAGAAGCGATTTATGGCGAAGAGACGCCTCGCGCGATGGTGATCACGCCCAATCCTTACGCGTGGTTTGCCTACGCGCTTCAGGTTGTGCAGGCCATGCAACTTACCTTTGCGAGCGGCATTCACCCGAAAGCTTCTGTTGCGGTGACCGCTAAGGTTGATCCGACAGCCCGAGTCGATGCCGGTGCCGTCATTGAAGACCACGCTGTGGTAGGCGCTCGTGCTTGGATCGGCGCCAACAGCGTCGTCGGTGTGGGCTCTGTCATCGGAGAAGACACGCATCTTCATCCCAATGTGACGGTCGATCATCACTGCACGATCGGCGCACGCTGCATTTTGCAGCCGGGGTGCGTCATCGGCGGCGACGGTTTCGGTTTTGCGCCTTTTGAGGGTGAGTGGGTGAAGATTCCGCAAATCGGCGGCGTTCGTATTGAAGACGACGTGGAAATCGGCGCCAATACCGCTGTTGACCGCGGAGCTCTTGATGACACGGTGATCGGCAAGGGCTCAAAGATCGATAACCTTATTCAGATTGCGCATAACTGCCGCTTGGGCGAACACTGCGTCATGGCCGGTGCCGCAAGCATCGCAGGTTCTACCACTTTGGGTGATCATGTGACAATCGGGGGCGCGGCCAATATCAACGGTCACATTTCAATTCCGAGCGGCGTCACGGTGGGTCCTGCCACCACCATCATGTCTTATCCCGATGACGAAACAAAGCTGATGATGGGCTTTTTCCCTGCAATGCCCGGACGCACCTTTGAGCGCTCGGCCGTACTGATTAAACAATTGCCTGAGATGCGCAAGCGCCTTAAAGCACTTGAAGCAGCTCTGGCTAAATTGGAACAAACTTCTGATAAGGAATAATAAAAATGAAATACAACATTCAGGATATTCTGAAGTATCTTCCGCACCGCTATCCGTTTTTGTTGATTGACCGCGTGGAAAGCGTCTCTGAAGACCTGACGACTGCCGTAGTGATTAAGAACATCACTGCCAATGAACCGCAATTTCAAGGACATTTCCCCGAATGCCCCGTGATGCCCGGTGTGCTTATCATCGAATCGATGGCGCAAGCCTGCGCAGTGCTTGCTCTGGCCCGTTTGACTGAAGAGCAACGCAATGACGGATCCCTCTACTTTTTCGCCGGCATTGATAATGCCCGCTTCAAGAAAGTGGTCCAGCCCGGCGATCAGTTGAAGATTCATTGCCATTTCCTCAAGGACCGCGCCGGCATCGGCAAGTTTGAAGCCACGGCCATGGTAGATGACCAAGTCGCCTGTGTGGCCACGATGATGTGCGCCCGCCGCAAGATGGATTAATTGCGGTTTTGAAGTAAAAAACGCCGGTGGATGTTACTGAAAAAAACCGGCAACGATTAACAACCGAATTAGGGCGAGCCAATATGGCAAAAATTCATCATTTCTCTTTAGTGGACCCGCTTGCAGAGTTGGCCGATGACGTCATCGTCGGTCCGTTTTGCGTGATCGGTCCGAAGGTGAAAATCGGAGCGGGTACCGAACTGATTTCCCATGTCAATATTTTGGGTAATACGGAAATCGGTGAACGCAATCGGATTTTCCCCAACGCAAGCGTCGGTTGCGAACCTCAGGATAAAAAATACAAGGGCGAAGATACGCGCCTGGTAATCGGCGATGACAACGTGATTCGTGAACACGTCACCATTGCCACCGGCACGATCCAGGATCACGGCATCACCGTTGTCGGCAACCGCAACCTTTTTATGGCTAACGTGCACATTGCGCACGACTGCATCATCGGCGATGATACGATTTTGGCCAACAATGTCGGTTTGGCCGGTCACAGCACGGTGGCTAACCGCGCCATTATCGGCGGTCAGGCGGGTGTCCACCAATTCTGCCGAATCGGTGAAGGCGCCATGGTGGGCGGGGGCTCCATTCTCGTGATGGATGTGCCGCCTTTTGTGATCTGCAACGGCAACCCTGCCGAACCTCACGGCCTTAACATCGTGGGATTGCGCCGTGCGGGTTATGACCTTAAAGCGCTCAACGCCTTTAAGGCCGCCTACAAAACCATCTATCGTGACGGTTTGCGCATCCCCGAGGCTGTACAGGTGTTGGACGTGCTGATTTCCAATAACCCGCAAGTGGGCCGTGAGCTTCGCTTGATGCGTGACTTCATCGCCTCGAGCGAACGCGGCATTATTCGTCCGAAGGCTTGATCGGCTGATGGCTAAAGACATTGTTTGGCTCGCCGGAGAAACTTCCGGCGACTTTATCGCTTCTCTTGTGCTGCCGCATGTTGCAGCGCTTTATCCCGATGAACGGATGTTGGGTATCGGCGGCGATCGGATGATCGCGGCAGGTCTTGATGCCTGGCATCACAGCAGTGTTCTCTCGGTACGCGGCTATGTGGAAGTGCTCAAAAAACTGCCTTCCCTCCTGCGCCTTCGCTCTGAGATGAAAAAGCGTACCGCCGAGCTTCATCCGCGCGCCTTTATTGGCGTGGATGCGCCGGACTTTAATCTTGCCATTGAAGAGCATCTCAGAGGACGGGGAATCAAAACGATTCACCTGGTGTGTCCCTCTATCTGGGCATGGCGCCCTGAACGCATTCATCAGATCAAACGGGCAGTCGATCACATGCTGCTCATTTTCCCGTTTGAGAAAAAACTCATGGATGAGGCGGGGATTGACTCGACTTACATCGGTCATCCTTTGGCCAGAGAAATCCCGATGCAGCCCGATAAAGAGGCGGCTCGAACTAAACTCGGCATTGCCGGTCATGAGGGTCCCGTTTTTGCCGTTTTGCCGGGTTCTCGTCAGGCTGAGGTGGCTTGGTGCGGTCCCCACTTTTTCGGTGCCTGCGAAAAAGTGCTTGATTTTGACCGCCGCTCAATCTTTTTAGTGCCGGCCTCTGACGCCGCGCGAGAAGCTCAGATTCAAAGTGTCTTAAAAAATTTCCCCAAAGCCCAGGCGGCTACCCGCATCATTTCAACGGGCAGCCACACCGTGATGGAAGCCAGCGACGCAATCCTTGTGGCTTCCGGCACCGCTACGCTTGAAGCGGCGCTTTTTAAACGCCCCATGGTTGTGGGTTACGCCATGCCGGGCATCACCGGTATCCTGATGCAGAAAAAAGGCATCATTGATTTTGTGAGTTTGCCCAATATTTTGGCGGGGGAACGCCTGGTACCGGAAATCCTTCAATATTACTGTCGCGCGGAGACTTTAGCTTTTGCACTGTGGCATGAGTATGAGCGCCGAAACGACACTGTACTCATGGATCGTTTTGTGAAAATGCATGAGTCTTTGCTGCGCGACACGCCCAAGCTTGCCGCTGATGCCATCGCCCGTGTCTGCGGTGATTAAAAATGTCCGACAGTCTCGATTTATTTTCTTTGGATCAATTCCGCTATGTGGCCGGTGTCGATGAAGTGGGCAGAGGGTGCCTGGCCGGTCCGGTCGTCGCCGCCGCGGTGATTTTGGATCCGGCTCGTCCCATCGAAGGCCTTCGCGACAGCAAAAAACTGTCTGCACACAAACGCGAAGAACTAGCCCTTGAGATTAAAGAAAAGGCTCTGGCTTGGTCAGTAAGTGCCATGGGCCCTGAAGTCGTAGACCGCATCAATATCCTTCAGGCAACGCTTTGTGCCATGAAGGAGGCGGTTGAAAATCTGTCGGTAGAGCCGGATTTTGTCCGGGTTGACGGCAACAAACTGCCTAAGTGGAAGTGGCTTTCCGAAGCTGTGGTCAAAGGTGACGATAAAGTAGCGGAAATTTCTGCGGCCTCTATCATTGCCAAGACCACGAGAGACGCCTACATGCAAAAAATGGCGGCTCTTTATCCTCAATACGGTTTTGAGCATAATGTGGGATACGGTACAGCCGATCATTTGGCTGCGCTCGATGCCTACGGTCCCACGCCGATTCACAGAAAAACGTTTGCTCCGGTTAAAGAGGTCATGGATGAATTATCAGCTCATTCAAAGTGATTCAAACGCTAAGTTCAAGCGCTGGAAGAAGCTCTCTGAAAATACCCGCTTTATTAAAAAAGAGGGGATGACGCTTGCCGAAGGCGCCCACCTTCTTATCACGCTTGATCAGAAAAATATCAGACCGGCGGCGCTTTTGATGAGGGCATCGGGCGTCACCGATGAGGTGGCGGGGATTGTCGAACGCTTAAGTGAAAAAGGTGTTCCTTCTTACGTCCTTGAAAACCGTCTCTATGATCTGATCTCGCCGGTTGAACACGGAGCGGGCATCATCGCGGAAGTCGCTGTGGTAAGTGACCCGTTGCCCGAGCATGAGGCCTGTGATGTGCTTTATCTTGACGGTGTTCAGGATCCGGGCAATGTCGGCACTCTTATTCGCACGGCAGTGGCTT
>ERZ779866.2832-NODE-2832-length-14881-cov-3.784972_pt1 | contig 14881 bp, 11 predicted proteins | sample MGYA00511248_ERZ779866 | MGnify/ENA primary metagenome ERZ779866 (study PRJEB29588, sample SAMEA2155758) | human gut metagenome | biome: human gut; feature: human-associated habitat; material: faeces | place: Denmark | collected 2008/2010 ... | reverse complement strand
AGGGTGTCGATATTAGCAATAATTCCTTTTTCTTTCAACTGATTAAAGCGTCTTTGCGCACGTGCTTTCGCGCTTGCGGTCAGAAACACTTTCAAAGGCGCGTCAGGAAAAATCACACTGCCCATATCACGGCCGTCTGCCACAAGACCGGGCAGGCGTCTGGCGCGCTTTTGTACATCCAAAAGTGCTTCGCGAACCTTGGGAAGAGCCGCCACTTTGCTGGCTGCCACGCCAACCTCTTCGGCACGGATCTTGTCGGTCACGTCCTCACCGTCAAGCTCAATGCGACCGTCCTTAAAACGAGGACTCAAATCGCCTGCGACACGAGCCAGAGTCTCTTCATCAGCCAAATCGAGATGGTTTTTAAGAGCCTTATACGCACTTAAGCGGTAAAGCGCACCGCTGTCCAAATAATCAAAACCTAAAGCGGCTGCGACTCGGGAAGCCACCGTTCCCTTGCCGGAGGCCGTCGGTCCGTCAATCGTAATTACAGGAATCATTTTCTTTTAAATAAGGCCCCCCTGATATCGGGGAGCCGTGTGTTTCAATTAAAGGGTTTGCTCTGTTTCTTGAGCGGAGTCTGCCGGCTGAGCTTTTTGCTCTTCTTGCTTAGCCTCTTCTGCCTTTTCTTCTTCAATGTCCGCTTCGGTAATGCGTTGGACAGCCACCAAGCTGTCATCCTTTAAGGCAATGAGTGTGACCCCCTGGGTTGCACGCTTCAAAACCGAAATGTCAGCTACAGGCGTGCGAACAATCTTGCCCTTTTGTGTGAGCAGCATCACTTCGTCGGCATCATTGACCAATGTGGCCGCAACGACTTTACCGTTTCGATCAGTGGTCTGAATCGCGATCATGCCCTTGGTACCACGGCCGTGGCGGGTGTATTCACTCACCAGTGTGCGTTTGCCGAAACCGTTTTCTGTTGCCGTAAGCACCGTTTGCTCTTCGCTGTCAGCCACCAACATGGCAATGACTTTCTGATCGTCTTCCAATGCCATGCCCTTGACACCGCGTGCACCCCGACCCATGGGCCGCACATCGGCTTCACTGAAGCGAACCGCTTTACCGGCATCGGAAAAGAGCATCACATCGTGCTCGCCGTCGGTAATGGCCACACCGATTAAGTGATCGTCATCATCGAGGCCTGCCGCATTGATGCCGGAGCGACGCACATTGGCAAATTCTTTCAGGCGGGTCTTTTTCACCACGCCGTTGGCTGTGGCCATGAACACGTAGTGCGTGTCGTCAAAATCCTTAATCGGAAGCATCACCGTAATGCGTTCGCCTTCGGAAAGGGGTACAGAGTTGATGATGGGGCGACCCTTAGAGGTGCGCGAACCTTCAGGCAAAGCGTACACATCAAGGCAGTACATACGGCCGAAGTCCGAGAAGCAAAGAATGCGGTCATGAGAGTTGGCGATAAAGAGCTGATCAATCATGTCACCTTCTTTCATGGTTGCCGCCTTTTTACCCTGACCGCCGCGGCGCTGAGCCTGATAGTCTGACAACTGCTGGCTCTTGATGTAACCGTCGCGAGTCAGCGTCACGACCATTTCGCGGCGCGGAATCAAGTCGCGCGGATCAAAGTTGGGATCACCCGTCGGATCAATTTCCGAGCGGCGGTCATCACCGTATTCGTTCTTAATTTCGATAAGATCGTCTTCGATAATCTGACGAACGCGCTCGGGCTTATCCAAAATATCCAACAAATCGGCGATCATGTCGATGACGTTGCGATATTCCTGAATAATCTTGTCTTGTTCCAAACCAGTGAGGCGCTGCAGGCGCATCTGCAGAATGCTGTCGGCCTGAGTTTCGCTCAAGTAATACAAGCCGTCATCTCTGCGGCCGTACATCGGATCCAACCCATCGGGACGGTAATCATTTTGATGGGCGCCGGCACGATCGAGCATTTCACCGACAAGAGCGGAATTCCAGCCGCGTCCCATCAATCCCGTCTTAGCCACTTCCGGCGTGGGTGCCGAACGGATAATGGCCAAAAAGTCATCGATATTGGCCAATGCCACGGCCAAACCTTCGAGCACATGACCTCTGGCACGATTTTCCTTCAGATCAAAGAGGCAGCGGCGCGTCACCACTTCGCGTCGATGCATCAGGAATGCTTCGATAATCTGCTTTAAATTCAAAAGCTGCGGCTGACCGTCAACCAAGGCCACCATATTGATTCCGAAAGAATCCTGCAGCTGGGTGAGCTTATAGAGATTGTTGAGCACTACATCGGCTACCACACCCGCCTTCAAGTCAATCACCACACGAACGCCGTCCTTATCGGTTTCGTCGCGCAGATCGGAAATGCCTTCAATTTTCTTTTCATTGATCAAATGGGCAATGCTTTCAACCAAGACGCGCTTATTGACCTGATAGGGAATTTCATCAACAACGATGCGGGTGCGGCGGCCGTGGTCGAACTCTTCATAGTGAGTCTTGGCACGCATCAGCACGCGGCCGCGTCCGGTGCGATACCCTTCAATCACGCCTTTGAGACCAAAGATTGTGCCCCCGGTGGGAAAGTCCGGCGCCGGGATAAATTTGATCAGGTCATCAACCGTGGCATCGGGGTGATTGAGCAAATGCACGCAGGCATCGATGGCTTCCCGAAGATTATGCGGCGGAATATTGGTGGCCATACCCACAGCAATACCGGCACTGCCGTTAATCAGAAGATGCGGCAGGCGCGTGGGCAAAACCGTCGGTTCTTTTTCCGTGTTGTCGTAATTGGGGATGAAATCAACCGTGTCTTTGCGGATATCGGCGAGCATTTCACCGGCTAATTTCTGAAGCCGCACTTCGGTATAACGCATGGCTGCGGCCGAGTCGCCGTCGAGACTGCCGAAATTACCCTGACCGTAAATGAGCGGATAACGAAGGGAGAAGGGCTGAGCCATACGCACAATCGTGTCATAGGCTGCCGAGTCACCGTGAGGGTGATATTTACCGATCACATCACCGACCACACGGGCAGACTTCTTCGTGGGTCTTGAATACGTGTTGCCCAACTGTTCCATGGCATAAAGCACGCGGCGATGCACAGGCTTTAAACCGTCTCTGACATCAGGCAAAGCACGACCCACAATCACGCTCATGGCGTAATCAAGGTAAGCACGCTTCATTTCTGCCTCCAGAGAAACTGGCAGCAGCTCCTGAGCAATATTCAACATGGAACCCGGGACTTCGGTATCAGTGGTTTCTTGAGCGGTGACGTTATCTTGACTATTCTTAATATCTTCGTTATCAGACATTGATTATCTATCCATCGTTTAAAATTTTTAACCTGTTGATTTTATCAGGATTTACCTAAAAATGCCCATTGAAAGCGGCTTAATTTTCTTTTTATTTTCAATGGGTTAAGAGTGTTTACAAGACAAGAAAAAAGAGAGTCGGTACCGGAAACAGAAAAGCTGCGTCTGACATACAATGTCTGCTGAACGATTTTTATTCTTTCCAAAGGTTTTTTATGCATGTTCAAACCATAATCGAAGCCGGCTGGGTAATGCCCATGGCTCCCAAGGGTGCAATTCTTGAACACCACAGTGTGCTCATTGATGAAGGCAAAATCGTCGGCATCGTTCCGACGCCGCAAGCCAAAGACATCGAGGCCAATGAGCGAATCAGCCTGCCCGATCACATTGTTTTGCCCGGAATGGTCAATGCGCACACACACGCCCCGATGCACCTTCTTCGCGGCATGGGAGCCGACCTCGCACTCATGGATTGGCTGCAAACGAAAATCTGGCCTGCCGAAGGCAAGCTGATGAGCCACGAATTTTGCTACGAGGGTTCACTTATTGCCGGTGCGGAAATGATCGAATCCGGCATTACATGCGCTAGCGACCATTACTTTTTCAGTGAAGATGTGGCCCGCGGTCTGACTGAGGCGGGATTAAAGTGTTCCGTTTCGGGCATTGTGATCGGCTTTCCCTCGGCCATGGCAAAAAATACCGATGAATACATCCGCTGTGCCGAAGCCTTATTTGAAAAGTTCAAGGATAGCGACAAGGTACGTGTCACGGTCGGCCCTCACGCCCCCTACACCGTCGACGATGAAGCGCTTATTAAAGTGCGTGATTTAGCCGAAAAACACAATGCCTACATTCACATGCATGTGGATGAAACTACCTCTGAAATCGAAGGCTCCCTTAAGCAATACGGCATGCGCCCTGTTGAAAGACTGCATAAGCTCGGGTTACTGAACAACCGATTTATTTCCGTACACACGGTTCATGCCGACAGCCACGAGCTTGAACTCCTGGCTCAGTGCGGAGCAAGCACTGTTCACTGCCCCTGCTCCAACCTTAAATTGGCAAGCGGCTTTTCCCCCATTGCTCAAATGATGAAATTGGGCATCAATGTCGCGATAGGCACTGACGGCGTGGCAAGCAACGACAAGGTCGACCTTTTGGGTGAAACGCGTTTAGCCGCCATGCTTGGCAAAGCGGTGTGTCAGGACACCACGCAGATGAAAGTTGCCGATATGCTTTATGTGGCAACCATGGGCGGAGCCAAAGCTCTTGGCTGGGATGATCGGATCGGCTCTCTTGAAAAAGGCAAAGACGCTGATTTAATCGCTGTGGACTTAGGTGACATTGATACACTGCCCGTTTTTGATCCGGCTTCTCAATTGCTTTACAGTGCCGGACGCGAAGACATTACGCACGTGTGGGTGGACGGCAAGCTTGTTGTCAAAAAGCAACAAAGCACTGTGCTTAGACCGCTTAGTCGAGAAAACGCACAGAAAATAACCAAAACGTGGCAGAATAGAATTTAGTGTATGTCAGTGTCCCCAAAAAGCCACTCGCGAGGGCGGTGGGACACCGGCAAGACGTTTGCGGTCGTCTGATGTTTACCGCAGCTAATCCAATTGGAGAAAATAATATGAAAAAAACTTTAGCTTTGAGTGCTGCTTTGGCCGCTTTGCTCGCTACGAGCGGTATGGCCAGCGCCGCTGACGTTTTCCCGTACGTTAAGTCTACTTCCGGTCAAACCGTGATGAGCGGCTACAACCTCTGCGTGCGCACCGGCTTCTGGACGCCCGCCCTTGCCGAAGGCATCGAATGCGACGCTGACATCGCCAGCAGCGGCAAGATCGTTTTGGCTGCCGACACGCTCTTTGACTTGAACTCTGCTCGCGTCAAACCCGAAGGCGTGAAGATGCTCAACGAATTGGTCGCCCGTATGTCCGGCCTGAACGTTGAAGTCGTGATGGCTACCGGTTACACCGACGTGACCGGCCCGGCTTCCTTCAACCAAGCTTTGAGCGAACGCCGCGCTGAAGCCGTCAAGTCCTACATGGTCAAGCAAGGCGTGCCCGCTGACAAGATCCAAACCGAAGGCAAGGTCTCCGCTGATCCTGTCGTGACCTGCGAAGACAACGGCTCTAAGGCTGATTTGGTTGCCTGCTTGGCTCCGAACCGCCGCGCTGTCGTTGAAGTGGTCGGCACTCGCGCTCAATAATTGATGAGACTGTCTCGTTAATTAAATAAAATTAAAGGCGCTCCGTTAGCGGGGCGCCTTTTTTCAACTCCTCTGCCGCTCTCAATCAGCCGATTAAACACTTGCGATACTTGTCGGTAAGTCGCGGCACTTGACTGTAATCATTTTTGGCTCGGTGCAATAACATGGCTTTAATTCTTTTTGATCTGGACGGCACGCTCGTTGACAGTGCACCCGACCTCTGCGCTTCGTTGAATCGAATCCGCGGTGAAGAAGGTTTGGATCCCCTGCCCTTTGAAACTCTCAGAGAATACGCGGGCTCGGGCGCTCGGGGATTGCTGAAAATCGGCTTTAACATTACCGACACTCACGAACGATTTTCAGAATTAAAAGAACGATTTTTAGCCGATTATCAAAAACACTGCGCCGAAGAAGTGACCTGCTTTGAAGGTGTTGCCGAGATGCTCGACGGCATTGAATCCATGGGATGCCAATGGGGAGTCGTGACCAATAAATTTCAGTGTTTCACTGACCCGATTATGAAAAAACTCGGTCTTTTTAACCGAGCCGCAGTCATTGTAAGCGGAGACGCGACAGGAAAACTCAAACCCCATCCGGACAATATGCTGATTGCGTTGGAAAAAACACACGCTCAAGCCTCCTGCACGCCCTATGTGGGCGACGACATCCGCGACTCGAAAGTCGCCGCCACGCTCGCCATGCCTTTTGCCGCTGCCTCATGGGGCTATCTCAGAAGTGAATTCCCGATCAAAGAGTGGCGAGCCGATCTGATTGCTCATACTCCTTTGGAGATTATTACGTGGCTCAAATCCCTTCAGGCTCATAACTGTCTTTAAGCTTGAAGCAATATTTCTGCACTACAATGATCGTCATGCCCAAAAGAATTTAGGGTTATCACTAATAAAGTTAGGGTAAACGATAGAATTTTCGGTCATCTTTTATCGTTGACTTCCTATTAGGCTTTGCGTTTGTATTTTTTCCCGCTAACAGGATCAATGCAGCGGGAGAATAGGAGAAATAAAAATGAAATCTGTGCTCGTGCTCTATTACAGCCGAAGCGGACATACGGCCCGTGTAGCGCGTCGCATTTGGGAAACGGTCATTGCCGAAGGCAATCAAGCCGACATGATGAGCGTCATGGAAGCCGACCGCGAAGGCGTGCAATGGGATAAGTACGACCTTTTCATCGTAGGCTGCCCGGTTCTCTACGGCACCTACCCGAAAATTTTCTACAGCTTCCTGGCTAAGCACAAAGATGAGCTCAATGCCAAACCGCACAGCTTCTTTAATGTTTCTGTCGTTGCCCGTACGCCGATTAAGGCGACTCCCGAAGGCAACCGCTATATGCAGAAGTTCCTTCAAAACTCTCCCTGGAAGCCCCGCGATGTGAAGTGCATTGCCGGTAAGGTTGACTACCCGAACTGGGGTTGGCTTGATGCCAAGATGATCCAATTGATCATGAAGATGACCAAGGGACCGACCTCCATGGACGCCGTGATTGATTACACGGACTGGGAGGACGTGAAGAGCTATGCCCGTCACTGCCTGACGCTCGCTTAATTTTTCCGAACGTCACATTTAAGAAAATCGCTCCGCGGTGAGCGATTTTCTTTGTTTACAATAGTAGATTATCTTCGTTATTTTTACAGCAGGATTTAATTACGATGACCGATTATCCCTGGCTTGCCAAATACCCGAAAGGCGTTCCCGCCCAAATCGATCCCGACCGTGTGCCCAACATCCCGGCTTTGCTTGACAGCATCGCCGAAAAGCACCCCAATGCCCCCACGTTTACCAACATGGGCGTCACACTGACGGCTAAAGAGTCTCAGGCTCTGTCCTTTGATTTAGCGGGCTATCTGCAGTCGCTGCCCGACATGCAAAAAGGCGATCGCGTGGCCATCATGATGCCTAACCTTTTGCAGTACCCGATTGCGCTTTTTGCCATTTTGCGAGCCGGGTTTATCGTCGTTAACGTCAATCCTCTCTACACGGCTCGTGAGTTGGAACACCAGCTCAAAGATTCGGGCGCCAAGGCGATCATCATCATTGAAAACTTCGCCAAGACTCTTGAGCGAGTACTGGACCGCACGCCTGTTAAGCACATCATCACGACGCAAGTGGGCGATATGTTCCCCTTCATGAAGCGCACAATCGTCAATGCGGCCGTTAAGTATGTGAAAAAGATGGTGCCCCAATGGAATCTGCCCGGTGCCGTTGATTTCCGCCAGGCGCTTGCCATCGGTCATCAAAAAGGCTTTACTCCGGTCACCCTTTCCAACGAAGATGTCGCACTGCTGCAATACACGGGCGGCACAACCGGCGTTTCCAAGGGCGCGATGCTCACGCATCGCAACGTGCTTGCCAACGTCGAGCAGACCGGTCACTGGATCAGTGTTTCCTTTAAGGAATGCGAAGAAGTGGCCATGTGCGCATTGCCCCTTTACCATATCTTTGCCTTTACAGCGACGCTTGCTTTCCTTAATTGGACTGCCCGTAGCGTGCTCATTACCAATCCTCGAGACATCAAGGGGTTGGTGGCCGAGTGCAAACACTGGAAATTCTCCGTGTACACCGGTGTGAACACCCTTTATAACGCTCTGCTCAATAACCCTGAATTTTCCTCTGTCGATTTCTCACGCCTGAAAATGGCTGTGGCAGGCGGCACTCAAATTCAAAAGGTGGTGGCCGAGCGTTGGAAGAAGACGACCGGCATCGGCATCCTCGAAGCTTATGGCTTGACCGAGGCCTCGCCCGGTGTCTGCGGCAATCTGCCCGATGCACCGTGGGATGGCTCTGTGGGCTACCCGCTGCCCAACACTGAAGTCAGTATTCGAGGCGACGGCTTCAAAGACCTCGGTCTTTGCAACAATCCGGAAGAAATCCCCGAACACACCGGCGAAATCTGTGTCAAGGGACCGCAAATCATGGCCGGCTACTGGAATCGTCCGGAAGAAACCGCTGGCGTATTCCGTGACGGCTGGCTTCGCACGGGCGACGTCGGCTACATGGCTGCCGACGGCAAAATCACGATCACTGATCGTAAGAAAGATATGATTTTGGTCTCAGGCTTTAACGTCTATCCGAACGAAGTCGAAAGCGTTATCGCCTCGATGCCTGGCGTGCTTGAATGCGGCGTGGTCGGTGTGCCGCACGAACGATCCGGCGAAACGGTCAAGGCCGTCATTGTGTTAAAAGATCCTTCCATCACCAAAGAAGACGTGGTGAAGTACTGCCGCACCCAATTGACCGGCTACAAGATCCCCAAACAAATCATCTTTGTGGACTCACTGCCTAAGACTGCCGTGGGCAAGATCCTTCGCCGTGAGCTTAAGGATATTGTTTAGTTCGTACAAAACGGAGAAACGCTGCCTGCACCGTCAGGCAGCTTTAGATTTCGTTAAAAACCGACAGTTGGTTTGACCGCTAAACGTCGGTATATTTTTGCTCTCTGATAAAGTCACGAGGTACAAAAAAAGGAGGAAACCCAAAAGGAATCCTCCTGATTTTTTTAGCTACACACTGTTAACTGGCGTTGGCTTTCTTGGTCTTTTGCCGATTCACGAGCATCCTCGCAATCAGGACAACCAGTATTGCGCCGATTACGCAGCTTGCATAGTGCACCACGTTAGTCTGCGGGATATGCTCGGCCATAAAGATGTCACTGACGACCAAGCCGCCGCCGATCCAGCCCAAAAGCGCGCCGCCCAGTGTCACAATAATCGGGAAGCGGTCAAAAACCTTAAGAATGATCTGGCTGCCAAACACAATAAAGGGCACGCTCACCACCAAACCGAAGATGATCAAAAGCGTCTGATGATGTTCATGCGCAGCCTGAGCTGCGCCTGCAATACCGATCACATTGTCAATACTCATCACCAGGTCAGCCACGATAATGGTCTTAATGGCCGACAAGACCTTAGTGCTTGCCTCAATATGCTTATCTTCTTCATCATGCGGAATCAGGAGTTTCACACCGATCCAAATCAAAAGAAGACCGGCTACGACTTTCAAGAGCGGCAGCTGCAGGAGATAGACCGCGCAGGTAATCAAGACCACACGCAACGCAATGGCACCGAACACGCCCCAGAAAATCCCCTGACGACGTTGTTTCGGCTCCAGGTTACGGCAAGCCAGAGCGATCACCACCGCGTTGTCGCCCCCTAACAAAATGTCAATCATGATGATCTGAGCCACGGCACCCCAGTGCATCGTTGTAATCAGCTCGGTCAACCATTCCATAGTATCTATATCCCTCTTGTTTAATAAGAACGAAGAATTTTAATCAATTTGTTTTAAGCGGAGATTATATTTTTTCAAATCTACACGCTTTTGTTTTTAGCCCGCCTGAGACGAGAGTTCCAGAAACTTTTTCGAGCAATAAATCGGCGCATAAGGCGCTGCCTGAGTAATGGAAATGAGCCCCTCGCGAGAAAGCTCCAAAATCGCCAGAAAGCTCACCACCCGCTCCTGCATCGTGTTGTGGTTTTGAACCAAATCGTCGAAACTCACAAAACGGTCATGCTCAACGCGTCTGATAATGGCAGACATAAACTCGTGAATGGAAAGCTCCTGCCGGGAAACCGTGTGATTGATTTTCAATCCGGCATTCTTTACCACCGTGAGCCATACGCGGGCCAACTCCTGAGGCAATACCTCGGGTTCGGGCTCCTCGTCCTCATCAACAGGCACAAATCCGCGCCAAAAACCGTCGCCCATTGTCGGCAACGCATTAAGAAGCTGAGCGGCAACCTGAATTTTTTCGTATTCCGCCACTTCGCGCAAAATACGAGCCGTCGGATCTTCTTCCTCTTCCCCTTCTTCAGTCACCGGCACGGGCAATAGGAGCCTACTTTTGATCATCATGAGGTCGGCGGCCATCACCAGGTAGTCACTTGCCAACTCCATGTTCTGGGCGCGAATCTGCTCAACGTACTGCATGTACTGATCCGTCACCGCGGCAACAGAAATCTCGTTGAGATCCAGGCGCTGCTTACGAATCAGGTAAAGCAAAAGGTCAAAGGGACCCTCAAACGATTCCAAAAACAGCTTGAGAGCGTCAGGCGGAATGTACAAGTCATCAGGAAAGTGCAGTAGCGGCTCACCTTTCAGACGAGCGACCGCCACAACGTCTTCAACAGCAGGCGTTGTGTCAGGAATCAATTCCGGTGCGACATCAATCAGAGCGTTTGGATTCACGGCTATTAGCGGGCAAAACTTGGGCGGAGACAAACTCCGCCCTTATTTATTGCATCTCCAATAAGCTTAGTAAGACGGCGTGTACATGCTGGCTTTCATGGCTGCCTTCAGGTCTTCCGGACGTTCAGCGAAGGCCAAGCCCTTATCGTAAGCGTATTGGGCAACAGCCACTGCGATTTCTTCGGAAATCGGGCGAATGTCATTTAAGGACGGATAAAGGCTGCCGCGTGCCAGATCTTCTTCGCTCACTAAATCAGCCAACTTACGGGCTGCAGCAAGGAACATACCGGTAGGCATGGTCTTCGCCTTCACAAAGGTAACGGCCTTACCTAAAGCCGGGAACACATAAGAGTTGTTGCCCTGACGCGGCACGAAAGTCTTACCCTTATAGGTGACTTCATCAAAGGGAGAACCGGAGGCAAAGAGTGCGCGGCCGTCCGAGAACTGATAAGCCATTTCTGCCGTGCATTCGGCCTTAGAAGTCGGATTAGAGAGAGCGAACACAATCGGACGTTCGTTAATCGCGCTCATCTCGCCGATCACCATGGAATTAAAGGCGTTTTGCTGGGCAGCCACACCGACAATGGCGGTCGGACGCAATTGCTGGATAGCCTGCAGGAAGCTTTCGGCGGGTTCAGCTTCATGAGCAAACTCGCGCTTATGAGCAGACAGATCGGTTCTTTGAGCCGTCACCAAACCCTTCGAGTCAAAGAGGTAGCAGCGGGTGCGGGCTTCTTCAATCGAAATACCTTCTTCATCGGCAATGGCTTCTGCAATCAGATTGGCAATACCCGTGGCGGCTTCACCGGCACCCAGGAAAAGCACGCGCTGATCGGCGAGCTTTCCGCCCGTGACTCGCATAGCGGAATAAAAACCGGTCAGAGCCACGCAGGCTGTGCCCTGAATATCGTCGTTAAAGCACAAGCTTTTATCTTTCCAACGGGCAAGCAGGCGGAAAGCATTGGCGTTACCGAAATCTTCAAACTGAATGAGCACATTGGGCCAGCGTTTGCGAGCTGCCACCATGAATTCATCAATGAGTTCATCGTAGGCAGGACCGCAGACGCGTTCCTGACGCAAACCCATATAGAGAGGATCGGCCAAATAGGTCGGATTGTTCGTACCCACATCGATGATCACGGGCAATGTCTTTTCAGGGGCGACACCTGCACAGGCCGTGTAAAGAGCGAGCTTACCCACAGGGATACCCATGCCGTTGACGCCTTGATCACCCAAGCCCAAAATGCGCTGACCGTCGGTGACCACGATCACTTCAACGTCATCGCGCTGAACATTTTCCATGATCTTAAAGATCTGACCCTTGTCTTTGATGGAAAGGAAAAGACCTCTGGACTGCAGGAAATTGTGACTGAACTTCTGGCAGGCTTCACCAACCGTCGGCGTATAGATGATGGGCATAACTTCTTCGATGTGATCGCACACAACCTTGAAAAAGAGCGTTTCATTGGTGTTGTGCAGTGCATCCAGGTAGAAGTAGCGCTGGATAGGCAAGGGGAAGGTACGCATGAAAGCGACAGCGCGCTTAGCCTGTTCTTCAAGCGTTTCCACACGAGCGGGCAGAAGCCCTCTCACGCCCATTTGATCTCTTTGTTCATCAGAAAAAGCCGAACCGTGATTTTGAAGCGGATCACGGAGGATATCCAATCCGCGGCGAGAGCAAGTCATTTTCAAGTATCTCTATGCAAATACGAGGACAATTCCTCAGGGGAAAAAATAATTTTAATCCTGAACGGTCAACCGAGTTTCTTGATCTGCTGCAAACGCTCTTTAGCCGTTTTCGCAGAGTCGGATTTCGGATAACGTTTAATCAGGGTGTTGAGGCTCTTGGTTGCCTCATCAATCATTCCTTCACTCAATTCAGCGGAAGCCTTCAAAAGCAGTGCCTCCGGCGCTTTGGGTGATTTCGGGTAAACACGATACAGGTTATTGGTCACCGTGATCGTGCTCTTAAAATTATTTAAAGCGTAGTAGGAACTCGCGCGCCAATAGTCTGCATCAGCCATGTAAGCCGATTTCGGCCAATTTTTCTTAAATGTGTTAAGGGCTTTGAGACAGTTGGAAAAATCGCGGTTGCGAAAGAGTTCCACCGCCTTTTCAAATTCACGCCGCTCGGCGGGCTTGACAGTAATCAGGCGGCCGTTTAATTCCACCTGGGCGGGCTCTACCTCCACCAAACGCTTATCCATTGTTTCAACCTGACGGGTCAATTCCTGCATCTGACCGATCATGCGCTGATTTTCCGAACGAAGCGCCTCAACCTGGCTCATTAAATCCACTTGTGCACGCTGGCTGGCTTTCAACTGCTCGCGCAATTCCAAAATGGCCGTTCTTGCCTCATCGTCGGCAAAGGCCCAAGCCGTTGTCGTTTGCGCGGCCACTGCCAACATCATCACTGCCAATAACGTATGACGCATAGTGTCCTTATCGTGTTGTGGTAGTCCGTTTTAAACGTTTTGCGCCCGCTCACCGCGGGCGCCTGCTTTCTCAAGTTATTTCGTGCGATAGATGATATCTACGCGGCGATTTTGTTGGTAAGACTCTTCATCATGACCAAGGGCACGGGGACGCTCTTTACCAAAACTCACGCTTTCCATACGATCGGCGGGCACACCCAAAAGCTGCAGACGGTTTTCAACGCTGTCGCTTCTCTTCTGACCCAAGGCAAGGTTGTATTCGCGGCCGCCGCGTTCATCAGTGTTGCCCTCGAGCACAACAGTAGCGCTCGGGTGCGTAGCGAGGTACTGGGCGTGCGCTTCAATCATCGCCTGAGATTCAGCGGGCACGGTGTAGCTGTCAAAGGCAAAATAAATGCTTTGTTGGCTCAGCGGAGAGTTCGGATTGGTAAACGGGTCGCCCGCATACTGATCCGGACCGTTCGGGTTCAAGTCCACCGAGGAGCAGCCCGTCAAAAGGGCTCCTGCCAAACCTAAACTCACCAATAAAATCTTACTTTTCAATTGCATTTAAAACTCCATTAAATTTTTCGAAACTATTGCAAAAGCGGTCCCCAAGAGGGTTCACGGATATCCCCGTGCGGTCCGGTCAAACGCGTTCTGACACGTCCGTCAAGGCTCACCGTTGCCAAAACACCGCGACCGGCTTCTTCAGTGGCGTAAACCAAAATCTTTCCGTTCGGCGCAAATGTCGGCGACTCATCACGCATTGTGTCAGTAAGCACAAGCTGCATACCGGTCATCAGATCAAGAAGCGTCACGCGGAAAGCGCCGTTAAAGCGCGAAATGAAGGCGAGTTTATCACCCTTGGGGCTGATCGCAGGGCTGATTGCATACTCGGTACTGTAAGTGACGCGTTCTGCCGCGCCGCCTGCGACAGGCTGACGATAAATCTGGGGCGAGCCCCCGCGGTCAGACGTGAAGTATACGTACTGCCCGTCAGGACTAAAGACCGGTTCGGTATCAATGCCTTGGCTGCGGGTGAAGCGTCGGACATTGGTGCCGTTGGTGCTCATCAGGTAAATGTGAGTGCCGCCTCCCATAGAGAGAGCCACCGCCATGGTCTTGCCGTCGGGGCTGAAAGCCGGCGCCGAGTTATTGCCTTTAAAGCTCGCAATAAGGCGTCTTTCACCGCTACGAACATCGTGCAGATAAATCACAGGCTTATTCGCTTCAAAAGACACGTAAGTCAGCAACAAACCATTGGGCGACCACATGGGAGAAATAATGGATTGATTGCTTTGAAGCGCCACCTGCGGATTTTCACCGTCACTGTCACTGACCACCAACTCGTAGGAGGAGGGACCGCGCTGAAGCACATAAGCCAAGCGAGAGGCAAAAATTCCCGTCTCACCCGTGAGCCGCTCATAAACGGCGTCGGCAATGCGGTGAGCGGTTAATCGCAAGTCTCCGGTACTCACCACAAACTGCTTTTCATCAATGACTTTATTTTCTGTCGTGCCGAAAAGCTTATAGGAAATGCTGTAACGAGTGTCCGCTAACTTTTCGATAGCCCCCATCACCAAGGCTGTAGCCCCCATCGTGCGCCAGAATTGTGCTCGCGGATTTTGCATATCTTCCGCGGGCAACTCTCCCATCACTTTGAGCGCGCGAAACGCCCCGCTTCGTTCAAGGTCTGCGGTGACAACCGCTGACAAATCCAGCGGTGCGTTATTGGTTCCTTGAAATTGGGGGATGGCAATCGGCATTTGATTGGCACCCACCCCCGTGATTTC
>ERZ779866.2827-NODE-2827-length-14896-cov-52.375446_pt1 | contig 14896 bp, 21 predicted proteins | sample MGYA00511248_ERZ779866 | MGnify/ENA primary metagenome ERZ779866 (study PRJEB29588, sample SAMEA2155758) | human gut metagenome | biome: human gut; feature: human-associated habitat; material: faeces | place: Denmark | collected 2008/2010 ... | reverse complement strand
TATAAAAATAAAAAAAATTTTACATTAAATTGTTTTTCACAAAATATTAATGCACAAAATTTATATAAAAAATATGGTTTTAAAGAATTTACAAAAACATTAATTAAATAAGACAATAATGATTAATTTTTTTAACCTTATTTTTGAAAACATAAACGACAATATAGATGTTAAATTAGTTACTGATATTAATTTAAATTTAAAAAATAAACTTAAAGAATTCTTTGATAGATTTGAAGCTGAAGAAGATGTGATTATGTCAAAAACGTACACTCCGGGTAGAGGAGCAACGTTTGAAGAAATGTTTAATAAATGGAGACGCGATGGTTTAATCTATATTCTTTATGATAATTCGAAAGAAATTGGATTTTGTGTAGTCTTACCAAGAAGACCAGATATAGATCATATAAGTTATATTTACATCGATCCAAAATATCGTGGTAAAGGATTAGGAAAATTATTCCTTAATTATATTTTTAATAATCGTGGTCGCAAGAGTTTTACTTTGAATTGTCTAGTAGATAATACAAATGCATTCAACATGTATAAAAAATTAGGCTTTAAAATGTATAGTGCTCTTATGTTTAAGAAATAATGAGACCATCAAATCCAACAAACATCGTAATACAAAATAAGTACGTTGAAGTTACTGAGCGCGATCTATATAACTTTTGGATACAGTCAAAAGAAAATATATTAAAAAATGTAACAAATAATGTTTTTTTCTATTTCTCGACAAAACTTAATAAATCTATTGTTCGTAGATATGAAGAAAAGAATAAACCATTTACTTTAAGTAATTTTAATTACGAAAATAAGTTAAATGGACACATTGTTGGAATTGTATCATTATTTGATCAATATTCTAATTTCGGAATTATTGACGTTGATGCGCCCGGTGATTCGGATGAAATAATATCAGACAGTGTATTCAATAATGTAAAGCAAGCAACACTGGACATATATTCATATATGTCTAAGTTTAATGATTGTAAAATAATATACACTGGTAAAAATGGATTTCATATCTACGTTTATTTTCAACGTAGGTACACACTAAATACAATAAAAAAATTAATACAAGATAGATTATCTGAAAACGACAGTATTTCTAAAAATTACACAATGCAACAGAAACGCGGATCAGATAAAATTAATCTAGACTTAAACATTAATAAAACTAACGGTGGTTTTATTACTTTAGGATCTATTAATAAAATTGGTCTTAGAAGTGTTGAACTTAGTAAAAATTCAATTCTAAATTTTAATAGAAGTTCTGTCGGAATCATATGATAACATTAGAAACCATTCTAGAATCGACCGATAATTTCTATCGAACTAATATACAAATAGGTAGTACTGTTTTAGTGGCAGAAAAAAAGAACTATAGAAATGGTAAATTAACTAAAGGAAAAGTTGCAAAAATTTTAACAAATAAAACTAGACACCCTCGTGGTATTAAAGTTCGATTAGAAAATGGAATTGTTGGTCGAGTACAAAAAATAATAAATAAATGATTACAAATTTTGATTTATTACATGAAAGTATCGGATCAAAATTAGCTAAACCCGCTGGAATTTTAGGTGGTACTTTAGTTGGATTAGGTCTTGGTGGATTAGCTGGATATGGAGCCGCAAAATTAGCGAATCGTGGAATATCAAATTTAACTAATAAAAAATAAAAGAATAATAAGTTTTACAATAATGTACTAAATCTTCCAACTACTCCCTAAGAGCATATTAGAAATAATCTCAATTCACCGGTTTATAAATATGATAGTATTGATGCGGTTGGTCCACACCGATTCACAACTCTTGGTGCTGCTGGACTAAGTGGAATGATTGGTGGTCTAGGTTGATATAAACTGGCTGATAAATTTTTAAATAAGAAATAAATAAATAAATTGTAAAGATTGTTAAATGATTACAAATTTTGAACTTATATATGAAGCTATTGATCCACGCCGCGCCCTTTTAGGACTTGGTGCCCTTGGTGGTGGCTTGTATGGTGCACACATCCTAAGTGATATTGGTGATAACATTGGTGGTATGCATAATGTACTCGCGCAAGCTTCACCTAAAGAGCGTGAACAATTTTTCAATGATGTTCAACAAAACCCAGCTTTGGCTGGTAAGGCATTATTATCTGGTCGTGTGGCGGATGGCTTAGATTCACAACAAGAAGAAATGAAGTATAACAAAGCAATAGAGCTCGCCAATGCTAGATCGACTGGATCAGCTATTGGTGGTCTAGCTGGATTAGGTCTAGGTAGTTTAGCTGGTGCTGGCTTAACTAGATTGGTTATTGGTAAAGATCCAAGTAAGCAGAAAAAATAGTTAATGATCGATAAAAATAATAAAATAATTTCTGATATATTATTAACTGGAAATTATTTATTAGTTAAAAATTATAAATTTAATTCACAAATAAAATCAATTTTTGATATAAATAGATCTTATTCTAAAAATGATAAATTTGTTATGCTTCGAAATAAATTTAATTCATTACTAGAAGGATTTATTATTGATAAAAAAATAAGATTATATTTTAGTATTCTAATTGCGTTAGATTTATGTTTATTAAATGATAATCTTAAACTAGAAAAATCAATCAAATCCATAAAGAATCTCATAGAACAACATATTAAATATAACGTTAGTACAAGATTCAAACATTTCCTAATGAAACTATGTTTAGGATCTAATGTGTTACGTGAAAATTTAAAAAATGGTTTTGATTGTGAAGATTATCTAATGATTCTAATAAATCTGAGTAAAATTAAAAACATAGAATGAGGTCTATACTCATGATTAGTTTGTATTTTTTAGAAGAAGAATACAAGCCGTTAGAAGAAGCTAAGGTTTCTGTTGTTAAGCGTGGGTTGGCCGGTAAACGTGCGGCTTTAGCTGGTGGGTCAGCTATGGCTATAGCGAAAAAGAAAAACCCAAGCTTATTCAAGCAATACACAAAGCATAATCTCATTCGTAAACAACTAAAGAAAAAGATTATGGCCCAATATGGTGCTATGGCTAGACAAATTGCTAGAAATAAAATTCGATAAGGAATATAACACATGATTTCCTTAATACTAATACATGAGAATTTTCCAGTAGCACCTATTGGTGGACCTGCACAACAGCCGGTTATCACCAACAAGCCGGAAAAACCACAACCAAATGCTATGCAGCAAGTGGCTGAGAAATACAATCAGATGGTACAACCTGTTGGTTATCCTCAGCAATTTTCACCATATATGTACCTACAACAGAATCCAATGATGGGATATGGTGCTACTTTTGCTGCTCCAGCAATTGCTTCTTCTCTACAACAACAAAATAGTGCTAAAAAGGCGCAAAAACCTACACAACCAAAAGATGTAGAGATAACAATGTCAGAATTTCTTAAAAAGAAATTGGATAAAAAACGTCAGTTAGCTAAAAAGAAATTAAACAGTACTATGGAATTTTTAAACCCCTTTGGTTTAGGTGCTGCTACAGCTTTAACTGCACAAACATTAAAACAACAGTACGATAATTTACAACAAGGTGCTTAGTTAACTAAGTTTTTTCACAAAAAAAGAAGGATAAAAAATATGAATTTGTATCAATCTCTTGGTGCGTTAAATAAGATTAAGAGAAAGGAAATTGTTCTACCAATTGCTAAGAAGGAAGTTGTTGTAACACCTCTTAGTGTTGGCGATGATATTGCTTTAAAGACTGCCATTATTTCACCAGTTCGGCTGGATGCTGAAATTATGAAGCTTCTGTGGACACATACTGATTTTTGGAAGTCTGAAGAAGAAGTAAACAATGAAAAAATTAAAGTTAATACTCTTGCAGCAAAAGAAGATCTTCTAAAAACCGGCGGTGTCTATTATAAACCAAAAGAACAAGATTTTTACAAAAGTATCTCATATTTTGATAAATTAGTTCTAATTTGGGCTATTTATTTAATTACATATGGTACATTAGGTAAACGAGAAATTGAGTGTGACAACGAAGAATGTAAGTGTAAGTTTACAACTGATATTGATCTAGAAGATACACTACATGATGATAGTCTCACTCTATTTGATCAAGATGTACCATTTAATGAATATACAGTTCCTATTACAATTGATTATGGTAGTGGTTATATTTTGGAATTTGAAACAAGAATTCCATCTATGGCCGACTATAATCGACTAATGAGATTAGTTCCAGTGTCTGATTTACAAAACAATCTTGAAAAGATTGGTAATCAGTTCAGCATGGAACAGTTAATCACATTATATACATCAAAGATGTCTCTATATAAAAAAGAGTCACCTGATGTAAGAGAAGAAACCTCAAACATGCAAGAAATCTTAGCATGTTTACGCGATAATGTTAACTTAAATGCTGCTGAAGCTTTTATTCGTGAATATGTTCAAATATTCTCTAAATACTCTGTAAAGTTTTATAAAGAGTGCGAATGTCCAAACTGTCATAAAACTCTCAATGTGGGGGTGGACGTCGAACTCGAACTGTTTCGCAAACAACTATCTAATAGAGGGTAGAGCGAGTAAGTATTATAAAAATTTCATAGAAACTATATATGGATTCAATGAATTAACGAAGACTCCACTAAATTTTTCAGAATTAATGGATATGCCATATCCTGTTTTCTATGACTACTTAAACTTTGCAATTAAACAAGAAACAAGTAAAGCAAATAAACAGAAAAAGCAGCTTAATGAGATTACTATGAGGAAGTAGGTGTAGTATAATGATTTCTACTTCTGATATTATTTACCCAAAGAATTTTTTGACACCGGAATCACGAGTTGGAAAAACATTTAAATATTATAAAATTGAACCATTTGAACTAAAAAAAGAAGAACCACCAAAACCAGAAATACATATAGGACTTGGATCAAATCGTATTGCATACACACAAAATGCTGAAAAGTTCTTTGAAGATATCTATTCACCAACACTAGATGAACTATTAACGGAAATTTTAGATGAGTACGACAGTAGTTCAAATAGATAAACTTCCACGTTCAGTTCAAATGCAATTACCGATGAGTATTCGGTCTGCAAAAAATATATATGTTTTAGAAGAGTTACCCCCAAAAGAACGTAACATTATTAAAGAGTATATTGATTCGGTCATTGATGTTAAATACTCAAAAGCATTTGATGCCACGCCAGAAATATCAAAATTTAATGATTTAAGTGTATTAACAACAGTTAAAGATTTGATTGGTGAATACTTAACAAATTATTTTTACATCACACCAGGTTCTTATCCATTTGATCCTACATTTGGATGTGCATTAAAACAACAATTACAAACAAAAGACACTCAGTTACGTAAAGTTTTAATTGCTGACCAAATAAATACAATAGTTAATGTATTAACTTCAGATTTAGGATTAAGTATTACAGTAGTATCTATTAAAATAAGTATGATACCCACATCATTGGAAACTCAGTGTGAATGTGAAATTATTTTGTCAATACCCGGTGAAGAAAATATAAAATTAACAGTACGTGATAATCATTTTATTTTATAATGAGATGAGTGATTATTACTTTAATTATATAAATGAATGTGGGGGTATTATGTAATTGGTTTTTCATCCTCCTTTTTCCAAATATGTATGTAAATCCCCCATTTTAATGATTTGGGGGATTTACTAATATATGTTAACAGTTCTTAATGAACCCAAATTAGTACAATCGTATAACACTGAATATTATAGACTAATTAATTTCTATTCGAATGTTAAGCGACCATCTGCATTCATTAAGTATTATAATCTAGCTACAGATGTTTCTCCACATGATAAAATAACGGCCGAAACATATGACTCATACATTAAGACAAATAATGTGTGGGACGTATATGATATTACACCAACACAAATAATAAGTGCTATACAGAACACACCAGAACAGATACCAGATTTAAAAGGTCAAATGATCATTAGTACAACGACCATTTTGACTTATACAATTGATTCTCCAAAAATAGGCGACCTTGTTACATTTTATAAGCCGGTGGAATCTGATGAAGTTCTGCGTGTTACTAATGTTAGATTACAATTAAACTCTAATTATTCATCAGAACCTGTAAAATGGTATGAATTAGACTTAGAATCAGCTCCGATTCAGTTTGATGAATTAGATCAGTTAATAAAACGTAATCATTATGTATATGATTTAAGTGTTGAAAATAATATCGAGTATGCTTTTTACAAGAAGTACGTGGAAGCGATGAATCGTTTAAGAGAATTATTAGTCTTTTTTAATCAATATTATATAGCAGAAAAAGATTTATACTGCATACACAATAATATTTTCTGCGAAACAAACGAATTGATTTATTACATCAAAAAAGAGTTTAATAATAAATATATACGTTTGTTTGAAACTATAAAGTCGCCTTTGGGTTATTGGGATAGGTATTGTCCGTTTATATATAACTCTTTGGACGACATAAATATTGTAAATGAATTTAATGTAATTGATTATTACGATGAAACTCGTCGAAAAATAGATTATAAGTATTTTGTTATTAATTCTGAAGAAGAAATATTCTTAGATAAGACAAAGAAACTTTTAGAAACAATCTTAGAAATGCGGGAGTATTTAACACATGTCAGATCCAACTGATTTAAATACTCTGTCAGATCTATCTAATCAAAAGATAACTACCGGCGAAAATATTCTAGAGTATTTTGATAAGTATATTAAATCTTTTACTCCATATAGAGATAAACCTGTATATAGAGCATTCATAGAATTTATTATTAAAAACTTTGTTGATATTATTTACAATATTCAACCAAAAGATTTTAAGGATCTATATGAAGACCAAGTTATTACTACATCACTAATAGACTTATTACTAGTTTCAATTGGTCTTCCTGAAAATCTCATTAACACACTTACAACGGCGACAAAATTAATTATAATGAAGTCTTTTTCAGACTTTGAAAGATATAAAGGGACAATTAAATTTGTAAAGACTGTTGGAAGTAATGTTAATGATAACATTTCATATTATGAGCTATATACAGACTTTGACCCAACTTTAGAGAATCCGCCGGGATCTTACTTAGTTCCAATACAGAAAAAATATTTACCAAATAATTCATATTTCTTATTAGATACACCGGAAAATGATTATTATGTTTGGTTTAATGTTGATGGAAAAGGTAAAGATCCAAAGTTATCTGATAAAATTGGAATTGAAATACCAATAAACTCAAGATATGATACAAATAAAAGTATCACACAAAAAATAATCTTAGAATTAAATTTAACTGATGACTTCAATGTTAATATTAATTCGAACGATTTATTAGAAATAAATCTGGTCAAATCTGGATTCTGTGGTGGATTTAATCGTGGGACAACACAATTAAGTTACACAGTGCTCGTCGAACCAAAAGATAACGGCGATTGGATATTGCGACCAAAACCAATATTCATACATCCAGGAATGGAACAAAACACCAATACGATTAGATATGAAGAAGCTTATAATAAAATTCCGAATCTTTTAATATCAGTAGAACAATTAAATAATCTTAAAAGGTTAAATGAGATTGTTTTACCGATTAAAACAAATATTTTATTGTTAGATTATTCTTCTAGTATTTCTGATAATCAGTTAAATAAATTATTTTTTACAATCATCATGGATCGTATTGGAGATGATTACTTAACATTATATCTAAGTGATGAGTCGGCATCTACATATACGACGACATATAAAACATTAATCTATTTTTGGTATTTCTTAATCCAATTATATTATAACACCCCATTACCTAATATACAATTTAATCAATATGTGGTAATGGGTTCTGTGTATAGTTCAAATTTAACCGTTGAGGATATTCCAAAAATTGAAGATGAATATAATAAGGTACAGACTCGTGATGAAATATTAGATTTCTACAAAAAATATTTCATCGATGAGTATTCACGGCCATTTTCATCTATACAAAATACAATTTCAGGAATGAAAGAAACCGCAAAACGGTTAGATCCACAACTATATAAATATATCAATAAACGAATTAATGATTCTGAGGATCAGAAATATGAAATCCAATTAATATTGGATGAAATATATGCATCATTAACGTTAAGTTACAGGCAATACAGTTCTGATCCAATACTATATAAATATATCCATTTAGTTGATAGTAATATAACATTAATATCAACAGATATTAAAAATACAGATTCATATAAGTTAATTAAAGAATTAAAACCATTTCATACAGATTTATTAGAATTGTCATCTAATAAATTTGTCATAGATGATAAATTTGGTGCGTTATTAATGTCTGTATATGTTGAATGTCTATTCACATATACAGCTGTGTCAGCGATTCATTTAAACGACCAGATAGTATGTAAATTCCCATTTGATAATCAATCATCATTAAGTTTAGCGTCATACATAATGCCACGCTGGGAATTTGAAGATTTAAGATACCCACAATATAAAGACTTTGATCAACGAAATATTATAGAACTAAAAGATGATTTTAAAGTGAACTACTACACCCCATCAGGCTGGGACTGGTTCTGGCACTTCAACTGGGGTGGTGGTCGTCCTGAAAGAGAGATGATACTTGATTTACAAGATTACATATTATCATTTAAATTTTTTGGTGAATCTAAGACATATAGCGACAAATTGTTATTTAATTCTATAATTAATGTAAACGTTAATACAAATATTAAGAGTACTCTGAGTCTTAAGGATGAAATTAATATAATTGTGTCCAAACCATCAGGTTGGGACTGTTTCTGGCACTTCAACTGGGGTGGTGGTCGTCCTGAAAGAGAGATGATACTTGATTTACAAGATTACATATTATCATTTAAATTTTTTGGTGAATCTAAGACATATAGCGACAAATTGTTATTTAATTCTATAATTAATGTAAACGTTAATACAAATATTAAGAGTACTCTGAGTCTTAAGGATGAAATTAATATAATTGTGTCCAAACCATCAGGCTGGGACTGGTTCTGGCACTTCAACTGGGACGATCGCCAATAGACTTAGAAAACATAAAAAAAATAATTCTCCCCAAGTTAAAGGGAAAGAAAGTTCATAATATACAATAATAATAGTAGAAGGAAATACTATTTTGAATACGATTAAAATTGAAGATGGAATAGGACTAAGAGATTGTGTTTCTAACTCTGATTCTGGTGTGTTTAAAAAGATGCAAGAATATGCTTTAGCATCAAAAGCTTCTGGCCCAATTGGTTGGGTGAGATTACTGTTACAAAAAAATGCTAAGGCGAAGAAAGAATTAATGTTTGAAGGTCACAACATGATTGTCGGCCAAGGTCGAGCATTTGTGGCCCAAAGAATATTTAATTTTACAGATGGTGTGACCGACTTAAGAAATTATCGCGTTTCACATTTTGGAGTTGGTGCCGGTGGTGCCACTGTAAATGGTGATAACATTACACTTCTTGGTCCAAACGTCTGTGATACAGCATTATACAAACCTATAACACTTAATTCAACACATAATGATCCTGGTAATTTTGATACATCTCAAGTACCAGAATCCGTAAGAAACTTATACACGTCAGTTGGAGCGGTTAAACCAATTGCATCATTAGAACTAATGAATGAAGACTACGAAGATGGTGAATTGACGTGTGCTTATAAGACAAAGCTAAAATGTGAGTGTATTGTTGATGGTGGTGAGCCATCTGCACTTCCAGATGATGGTTTTGTTCCAATTAGTGAAGCCGGTTTGTTTATAACAAACGGTACTGATGCGAAGTTGTTCGCTCATGTATGTTTTGCGCCGAAGTATAAGGAACTTGATTCAATTATAACCATTGAATGGTATGTATTATGCTAATGAATTTTTCATTTAATTATTTGGAGGCTTACTAATGTTTTACACTGATATGCGAGAGCCAGCGGTTTATGTTGACATAGAAGATGTATCTTATGTTGAACCTACCGCCGAATCTGGTCGTTCAGTCTACAGTGTCATATTGTCAGATCGTGGCCCATGTGATACTATCGTTAAAGTAACCTCTCAGCAACAATTTCATAGTGTATTTGGAACACCAAACTATTTAAAAACATCACAAACGCACTATATGGTTGATGCCGCCCTGTTATATACAGGCGAAGCATATGTTGTAAGAGTTGTTCCAGACGACGCTAGTATTGCTAATTCTTATATTAAAAATACAATTAAAAACAACACAATATCCAAAGATAAATTAGTTCACGCAAAATTTATATTTACAATTGGATCTAAAGAAATTACAGCTACAGTTGATGAAATGCAGCCGACGTCTAAAGAAGAGTTAGAAAAGATTAAGGTTGGTGATTGGATTTTTTATGCCGATGAATCTGTAGAAGATAAAGGTTTATCTACATCCGCACAAATTGTAAATATAAATATTTCTGATGATGGAACATATACATTCATTCTGAATACTGAGTATCAGGATGGTAAAACTGAAGATCAAGGTACAATAAGTGGTAACGCCTATGTATATGTACCTTATGAATTTTCTTCAATGACTGATGTTACATCTGATGAAATGTTTGTAGATTCCAATGGTGATGTATTATATTACTTCTACTCTTACGGTAAAGGAAAGTACTACAACAATCTTTATATCTACGGAACCAGAAATACAGATCTAGAAAAACAATTCATCTATGATGATGGTACACCAATGTATCCATATATGTTTATGGACATTGCTGTGTACGAAAAACAAGATAACGGATCATTTAAACGACTAGAAGGTCCTTGGACAGTTAGTCTAATTCCTCGTTATCCAAACGACCAATCCCGTACAGTTAAGCATCCATCAACTGGTGAATATCTGTATATTGATGATGTAATTAATGATAGATCTAATTTAATTAGATGTGTATCTTCAGTAAAAAGTGAAGATGGAACAATCAATACTGATTTCCCATCTATTACTGAACTAATGACTGCTGAAGATTCTGAAAAGCGCCGACTGCAAGTGATGTTAATGTTGTCAGTTTATACACCTCTAGGTACATCTAATACACCTTCTGGTGGTGTTCGCCTACAGAATGGTGGAGATGGTACAGGTCAATATAATACGGCTGGTAACATTGAACCAACTGAAACATTACTTGGTAAAGTTGGTAGAGCTTTTAATGGTCAATTAACCAGTACTGGTATCGAAGAAATTCGAGAAGATCTATATCCAGCTTATAGTCCTGACTACATTATTGCCGGTGGTTATCCTGCAACTGTACAGGATAATGCTAATGAATTGGCCGCCGCTCGTCAAAGTTGTATGTGCCTAGCTGATACTGGTGGTTATAAAACTTCTTACGATAAAGATATTACTGCTCGTAAAGAAGAAGTACCCTGGAATAGCTGGACAACAATGATCTATACTCAGTATCGTCGCATTTTTGATGACTATACTGGCCGTTATTTCTGGATTTCTCCAGTCTACCACGCTATTCAACGTCATCTATACTGCGATGCTAATTATTTCATTGCTGAACCAGTCGCCGGTATTGAAAAAGGTAATATCGAAGAAGCTATCACATTAGCTTATAAAGGTAATCACACCGAACGTGGAGATCTTGGTGATGTAGAACTAAATCTAACAATCGACGAACCAGATGGTAAGTATATCCATACTCAATATACAGCTTGGAAACAATATTCAGCCCTTAAAAGAGGCCATATAGCTAAATTCGTCGCCTATCTTAAAAAGAATATCCCAACACTACTAAAAGATATTCTACACAGAAAAGGAACAAACTATTGGGTCTCTCAAGCTAACACAAGAGTAAATAGCTTCCTAAGTAAATTCTTAGAGGGTACAACCGAACGTTATTCCGTTCTAAGATCATTCTCCTGTAATGTAACATTTGATGATGCATCTTCAACCCTAGATGTATATCTAACCATTACACCAATTCGTTCGATTGAAAAAATTCGCGTGACAATTGCTGTTGCTTAATAAAAATAAAGAGGATGTCAATATAAATGCCTAGTAACATAATAGATCGTTTAGTTGCACGTCTAAATGGCGCAACATCAAACCGCGACATGCCAGATATTGGTACACGAGATTATGGTGGTTCTTATCGTCTTAATCACCCACACATCAGTGGTTACTTTTACGCTATCTTCCACCTACCACAAACATTATTCGCTGGTGCTGAAGAAGCTTCCACCCTATGGTTATCAAGTGTCTGTGAGTCATTTACACCACCCGGTGATAATATTGGTTACACAGAAATTGTTGGATTAGGTCAAAAGAAATCTCGCTTTATGACGTCACGTTCAATTTCTAGCCAAGACGTCACACTTACATTTAGAGAATATATGAACCTTCCTGTTCTTAATATTCTAAATATGTGGTGTAGCTTTCTAGATCCATATGTTGGTGCTTCACCATTTACTGGTTCACAATTTATCCCAGCTAACTATAAAGGTACATTGTATGTAATGCAATGTAAACCCGTTGGCGCTTATCCAGGTCAACATATTACAGCTGAAGATATAGAAGAAGCATATGTGTTTGACGGCGTGTTCCCCACAGCATTACCCTACGATGCTCTTAATTCAGATTTAGGTTCAAATGAATCTGTACAACTAAGCGTTAATTTCAGTTTTGATGGTTATCCATTTAGGGGTTCCGAGGGCGCATTCGATGCCTGTTTAGATGCATATCGTTCACTTGGTCATACATCATTAATGGATGGCTTTGAAAATGCTCTAGTAAAACAACCTAGAACACTTTCAGGTGAATCAAGTGTCTAAAACTAAATAAAAATATAAATCCCCACTCCTTTATGGAGTGGGGATTATTTTAACATATTTTTTAATGGTCGAAGAATATTTTTTTAGTTAGTTATTTATTATATATTAGATTATATTAATCTATGTATTCAAATTTTGAATTAAAGGCTGAACCACGACTTCCGTTAATTACACCTTTAACATAATTGCGAATAATTTTGTCGGTTCTATCCGAATGAATACTTTTAATATAGGCACAGTATTCATCAAACGAATTAAAGATTTGTTCTTCACCGGTTTGTTTATTAGTCATCTTTACCTTGTGTACTTTTTTGACGCAAATTAATTCACCGCCGTCAACAGTAGACCAGGTTTTACCTTTTAACATATTGTAAACACTAGTATTAAACATACCGGTTTCTTCACAAATTTGTTTAACAGTAATTTCACCGGCTTGAAATCTACGGCGATAATCAATGACTTGCTCGTTTGTTAATTTAGCACGGCCACTTCGTTCACAAGTAGCCTTACCTAATGGTTTTTATAAACAATTACCGACGTGTTTCCAAGTATGACCAGTTAACATATTACGGACATTTCGTTCACCAAGACCAGTCTCGGCTGATATTTCTGATACAATCTTAAACCCAAGATCATACAAATCACGATATTTTATGACTTGTTCATCTGTTAATTTAGCTGACTATTGGTCTTCACCCTTAACTGTTCCTAAAAGTGAAGATGGTGATTCTAACTCATTTATACTTTTCCAACTATTTCCTAAAAGCATATCATATGTGGATGTAATAGATAATCCAGCTTCATTAGCAATATCTTTAACAGTCTTTTCTTTAGCTTTAAATTCGCGGCGAAATTGAGCTACTTGGTCATTTGTTAGATTTGTATATAAATGATTTTCAGCAATATTATTGTTTAATCCAGTTCGATAAGCGTGTTGAATATTTTCGGACTGTGTTACTAATTCCAAATTATTAAAATGATTATTACATTTATTACCATCAATATGATTAATGTATAAATTTTCTGGAATGAATTCCTTAGTATGGTACATATATACTAATCTATGGAATTGAATTCTTGCATTTTTGTATTGAATTACACAATACCTAAGATCACTTAAATTTTTATTTTGAATATTAGATCTTCTTAGTTCACCGTCAATTTGAACAGTATTGTTATCTTCATCAATATTTTCAATTTTATTTTCCATAATTAGATCATAAAAGAATTTTTGATTTTCAAAATTAACATTAATTGACATATATAGATACTCTCCATTTTTCTTCGACCATTAAAAAATATGTTAAAGTATCTAATAATTAAAAGAGCCCAGTTCTCACTGGGCTCTTAGTTTCTTTCTATTCTACCAATGGATGACGGAACAGCGTCCGTCATCGAAGATGTAGTAATCACGACCGACCGGGAAATACCCGATCATGTGAGAACAGACATCTTCAAACACCTTGCGGCCGCTTGTCTTATCGAGGCGCTTCACCCCGATAGACGCCATCGCCTTGAACACATCGTAGTCCGTCATATCGACGGTAAAACTTTCCTCGATGCTGCCATAGTAACGATTAGCAGGACGGACCATAATAATTCTCCTTTTATCGGTTGTAAGACGAACGGGATGTTCATCTCTATATACTTAATCTATTTCTATATGAAAAAAGAGAATATTCAAAAAATACAAAGCCCAATTCCAGAAATGGAATTGGGCTCTTTTTAACAGAAATTTAACTATCCGCGAGTAAACGTAAACTCGTAACGTTTACTGGGATCACTAACTTCACATGCGAAAATGACTACGGTATCATCTTCGCTTGTATCCATAAAATCAATATTGTACTTCTTTTTATTGTAGATCAGTGTAGAACCACCTCGACGCAATTCTTTCTGAAATACATCAAAGTACTTACTATACAATCGTTGAAATATCGCCTGAAGCATTATAATTTCCTCCACGTTTATGGTTATTTTCAATATCTATTTCTATAATATCGCCGTCACGCACAAGTCCTATTTCCCCGCCCTGCGCCGCTTCGGGAGAAATATGCCCTATGCACGGTCCTTTTGAGGCGCCGGAAA
>ERZ779866.2825-NODE-2825-length-14916-cov-4.858623_pt1 | contig 14916 bp, 15 predicted proteins | sample MGYA00511248_ERZ779866 | MGnify/ENA primary metagenome ERZ779866 (study PRJEB29588, sample SAMEA2155758) | human gut metagenome | biome: human gut; feature: human-associated habitat; material: faeces | place: Denmark | collected 2008/2010 ... | reverse complement strand
TAACATGGTAGTTGCGGTAATGGGATGTGGAGTAAATGGACCGCAAGAAGCCAAACATGCAGATATTGGTATTGCAGGAGGAATTAAAGAGGGGCTACTCTTTAAAAAAGGAGAAATTATTCGAAAAGTAAAACAAGAAGATATGGTAAGGGTGCTAAAAGAAGAAATATTAAATATGGAAAAAGAGAGAATGAAGTAGAATGAAAAAAACAATCATCTATGGAATCATTAGTATTATATTCATTTTATTATTAGCTGTGATAAGCTATATTATAATTAATAAAACAGCAAGAGAAAATGCAATAGATACAATATTAAATACAAAGGCATGGATGGATATTACGTTTTCAGCTAAATATAAGGATTTAAGAAATACGGACACTACGAAAACTTTTTATAAGTCTGAAAAAAATATTAAAATTCCGATGCTTTTATACCATGACATTGTAGAAGAAGAGCCAGAAAGAGACTTATTTTACATGTATACCACACAAGAACAATTTGAAAAACAAATTTCAGGACTACAAGAATTGGGTTATCGATTTATTAGTATGGAAGAACTAATACAATATAATAAAAATGAACTTGCTCTACCAGAATATGTAGCTTTAATTTGTTTTGATGATGGGTATACAGGGAATTATTTAAGAGCTTATCCAATTGCGAAAAAATACCAAGTTCCAATCAATATATATGTTATTGATGAAATGATGGAACAACCTGGATATTTAACGTGGGCACAGGCAAAAGAAATGGCTGACAGCGGGTTGGTAAGTATTAACACACATGGGAAAAGACACATCCATTATGAAGAAATTTCTACGGTGGAATTAGTAGCAGAAATTACTTATGCACATGAGCAGATAGAAAAACATTTAGGGAAAAAAGTAAGGAAAGTTTTTACATATCCTTATGGAACAAATAGTAAAGAAACAAGGGAAGCATTAAAAGAAGCAGGATTTATTCAAAACTTAACAGATAATAAAATAAATTATGGAAAAAGTATTGATTATTCAGGGTTACACAGGATTTATGTATTAAATAATGAATCTGCGTACAAAATAGCACAGAAAATTTACGATATTAATCCATTACAAAGAGTAATTAGAAAAACATTAAAAGGAACCATTCAAAAAATGTATCCACAACTTTTGAAAGTAGAATAACAAAAACCTAAAATATAAGGATAATTTTAAATGTAGTATGTAGGGGCGATTTTAATCGCCCGCGCTTTGAAGAATTCGCTATAAATGTAGGGACTTGTCTTGACAAGCCCAAAAGAAAAAATGAACGGAGGAAAAGATAAGGAAACAAAGGGATAAAAATTTCAATAAGTATTGATTTTTTAGGAAAAATGTAGTAAAATAATAATGCTTTAATAAAGCACTACCTTGTACTTAGCTGTAAGAGATATCCAACTTTTGCTCAGTATAAGGCAAATCGAATAAAAAGGAGATGGATTTATGACAAAGGAAAGAAAACAAGAAATTATTAAAACTTATGCAAGACAAGAAGGAGATACAGGTTCTCCAGAAGTACAAATCGCTGTATTAACTGCAGATATCAACAAATTAAATGGTCACTTCAAACAACATCCAAAAGATAAACACTCAAACAGAGGTTTATTAAAGAAAATTGGTAGAAGAAGAGATTTATTAAAATACTTAAAAAATAAAGATATCGAAAGATATGCTTCTTTAGTAAAAAGATTAGGATTAAGAAGATAGTTAAAAAAGCGCTTAAGCGCTTTTTTTTGTTGGAAGATTACATATAAAAAACTCTATGATTTTTATTTCATAGAGTTTGTGTTTTTATTCAACTGTAACGGATTTAGCTAAGTTACGAGGTTTATCAACGTCACAACCTTTAAGACCAGCTGCATAGTAAGCAATTAATTGTAAAGGTACAGCAACTAAAACAGATTGTAGAATAGGGTCAACATCTGGTAAGATGTATGTTTCTTTAACGTTTCCTACTTCTTGTCCTGCGATTGTAAATAAGATAACATTTGCTCCACGAGCAATTGTTTCTTGAATGTTAGAAATTGTTTTAGCAGCGATATTTGGCTGAGTTGCTACAGCAATAACTAAACTTCCTTGTTCAATTAAAGCAATAGGTCCATGTTTTAATTCACCAGCAATATATGCATCAGCATGAACATAAGAAACTTCTTTTAGTTTTAAAGCACCTTCTAAAACAGTAGCATAGTCTAAACTTCTACCAATATAATAAGCATCTTTTAAATCTTTTAAATAAGAAGCGTAATGTTCAAATGTTTTTTCATCTTTTAAGATGTTTTCAATATGTTGAGGTAATGAAGCAATACCTTCAATAATACGTTTATAATCTTCATTTTCATTTCCTAAAGCTTGAGAAATATACATACCAAGTAATAATAAGACAATTAATTGAGTTGTATAAGCTTTTGTTGAAGCAACGGCAATTTCAGGCCCTGCACATGTATAAATTGTATGATCAGCTTCACGAGAAATAGATGATCCTAAAACGTTAGCAACGGCAATAGTTGTACATCCTTTTTCTTTAGCTAAACGTAAGGCAGCCATTGTATCAGCTGTTTCTCCTGATTGAGAAACAAAGACACACATTGTTTTTTCATCAACGATCGGATCACAGTATCTAAATTCACTAGCAACTTGAGTAAAAGTAGGGATTCCTGTTAATCTTTCTAAAATGTTTGCCCCTGAAAGACAAGCATGATAAGCTGTTCCACAAGCAACAAAGTAAGCTTTGTTGAAAGTTTTGAATTTATCATGAATGGCATCAAGTTCAGGTAAAATGATACGATCTGTTCCTTCAACACGTCCTCTTAATGTTTCAGAGATGGCATATGGTTGTTCATGAATTTCTTTTAACATGAAAGTATCATACCCACCTTTTTGAGCAGCTTCATTATCATAAGGAATTGTTGTAATTTCTTTTTTAATTGGATTTCCATGTTGATCAAAGAAAGAAACATTTCCTTTATTTAAGATAGCAATTTCATAATCTTCTAAGAAATAAACATCTTTTGTATAATCTAAGATGGCTGGAATATCACTGGCAGCAACAGAAGCATTTTCTGTTTTCCCAATAACTAATGGGCTATCTTTTTTAGCGATAAATACTTTATCAGGTTCAATTAATGAAACGATACATAAAGCATAACTTCCTTCAATTCTAGTAATAACACGTTGTAATGCTTTTAACATATCTTTTTCTTTTTTATAGTAGTAATCCATTAAATGAACAACGACTTCACTATCTGTTTCAGAGTGAAACTTATATCCTTGTAAGATCAAGATTTCTTTTAACTCTCTATAGTTTTCAATAATTCCATTATGAACTAAAGAAATTGTTTCATCATTATTTGTATGTGGATGTGAGTTTAAGTTTGATGGAACTCCATGAGTTGCCCATCTTGTATGTCCAATTCCCACATGTCCTAAAACATTTTCATCTTTTAATAAGTCTTTTAAATTTTGAAGACGACCTTTAGCCTTCTTTGTAAATAAATGATTATTTTCAATTGTTGTAATACCTGCTGAATCATATCCTCGGTATTCTAGTTTTTCTAGCCCTTGAAGTAAGAAGTGAAGGGCTTCTTTGTTTGCACTAATGGCAGTAATTCCACACATTTAAAAAAATCCTCCTTTATATATTTATATGTGTGGTTATAAAAAAGAGGATACCGGATGAATTTGTTTTACAATCACTTGTAGTTTTTGTCCATCGTTTAGGTAGTATCATACCTCTAGACCATCCGCCGAATCTTTCGATAAGTCTAGTCCTCGTCAACTGCATAGCAGTCCTGGCGCTCATTTTTTTTAATCTCATTTTATAACCGCATTTATTATATAGACTCCTTTTTCATAAATCAACTCCAAATTTTTTTAAAAAAAGAAGAAAAAATGAAAAATTTGGCGTATATAGTAGTGGAGGATAAAATTATGGATAAGAAAAAAGTTGAAATGTCTGTAGAAGAAAATATAGATGAAATGAAAAAATCATTAAAGAATTTAGAAGAGTCTGATTGCTATGATGTAGGAAAATATACATATTCATTACTTCATCAAACAAGACAATTAGAATATTTTTATTGTCAATTATTAGAACAAGAAGAGGCAACGCCAGATCAGACTTTTTATCATGTTTCTAAAAGACCAGAAGTTCATCAAATGGCTTATTTTAATATTGGAAGGGGGTTTCCTAAAGAAATTATGGATGCTCATTGGTGCTATGTTTTAAAGGACTTTGGATCGAAGATGCTTGTTATTCCTTGTACTTCAATAAAAGAAGATTCACCAGAAGCAAGTTTTTATGAACTTGATATTGATGTTCGAATAAGAAGATACTATATAAAAAGCCGTATGCAACTATCAGATATGCGTTGTGTAGATATTCAACGTTTAGATTTAAGGAAACGTTTTTGTAATGTTGTTACAAGTCGTCAAGAAATCGAACATTTTATCAAGGAAAATGTTTTTGGTGAAGATGAAAATGAAAAAAGCCTCGAGTGAGGCTTTTGAATTTATAAGTTTAATAATCTCTTTGTATCTCTTGCAATGACAAGTTCTTCATTTGTTGGAATAACATAAACTTTCACTTTACTATTTGGTGTAGAAATTAAACGATCACCTTTACCGTTAACGTTAGCGTCATCATCAATTTCGATACCTAAAGCTTCAGCTAATAAATTACAGATTTCTTTTCTAGCAAAGAATGAGTTTTCTCCAATACCTGCAGTGAAGCAAATGGCATCAACGCCACCTAAAGCAATGAAATAACGACCAATATAAGCAATAACTCTTCTAAAGAAAATATCTAGGGCAAGTTGAGCTCTTTCGTTACCATTGGCTGCAGCTTCTTGAACATCTCTAAAGTCACTTGATACACCAGAAACACCAAGTAATCCAGATTCTTTATTAAGCATCTTGATGACTTCTTTCATATCTAAACCAACTTCTTCAATTAAATAATCAATAACTGAAGGATCAACATCTCCAGAACGTGTTCCCATCATGATTCCAGCAAGTGGTGTAAATCCCATAGATGTATTAATTGATTTACCATCTTTTACAGCTGTTAAAGAACCACCAGCTCCTAAGTGAGCAACGATAATACGTGAGTGTTCAGGATTTCCCATCATTTCACGACAACGAGATGAAACATAGAAATGGCTTGTTCCATGAGCACCGTATTTACGTACTTTGTTTTCTGCATAATATTTGTATGGAATTGGATAAATATAGCTTTTTGGTTCTAATGTTTGATGGAAAGCTGTATCAAATACGGCTACTGCACCAGCGTTAGGAATAGCTTCTTTAAAAGCGTAGTATCCAGTTAAGTGAGCAGGGTTGTGTAAAGGTGCTAATGATTTTAATTCATCGATTTTAGAGACAACATCTTCATCGATGATTACTGATTGATCAAAGTAAGCACCACCTTGGACAACACGATGTCCTACTCCTTTGATTTCATCTAAATCTTTAACGATTTCTTTTTTAATTAAAGTGTCTAATAAAAGTTGAACAGCAACTTTATGGTTTTCGATTGGTAAAGTTGTGACATCTTTTTCTCCATTATATTTAATAGTAAAGATAGAATCTTCTAAACCAATTCTTTCAATAACACCAGAAGTAATAACAGTTTCATCATCCATTTCAAATAATTGGAATTTTAAAGATGAACTTCCAGCATTTACAGAAATAATTTTTGACATAACATTCAAGTCCTCCTTATTAATACTTATCCATTATAACACCGACAAGGAAGAAAAAACTATAAAAACATTGAAAAAAGAGGAGATTGATTTATAATAGAACTTGCCAGGGGTGCGAAATGCTGAGAAAGGTGAAAACCTTGTCCCTTATAATCTGAACTAGGTAATGCTAGCGTAGAGAGTGCAAAATAGTTTATTTGCCTTTTTACGTATGTAAAAAGGTTTTTATTTTGCCTCATTTTTTAAAGGAGGATGACTATGAATATTAAATTAACTACGAAGAATATGGCTTATATGGCAATGTTTGCGGCAATGCAAATTGTTTTAGAATATTGCACAAAAATCTATGAGATGCCTAAAGGTGGTAATTGTGCCTTTTCACTTGTTGCAATTATTTTATGTGGCTATTTGATGAACTGGGGATATAGCTTAATTGTTTCTCTTGTTTGTTTAGGACTTCATTTTGCGTTAGGTCTTGCTACATTCTATGGTCCTTTATCGGTAATCTTTGATTATTTATTACCAATGATCTTAATTGGACTTACACCTCTTATTCCTTTATTAAAGGTGGGTAAGTATGAACTACCAATTGGAATTGTTATTACGGGTGCTTTAAAAACAATTTGTCATTTGATTTCAGGATGGTATGCTTTCCAAACACCACTAAAAGCGAATTTGGTATATAACCTTCCATATAATATTGCGACAATTATTGCTTGCTTTATTTTATTTGTTCTTTTATATCCAAGACTTAAAAATGCTGTTCATTTATAAGACTCGTTTCGAGTCTTTTTTTTACTTTGAAAGGGCGTTATTTTTGTGTATAATGTACATGTTGTATAAGGAGTCGTTTATTGTGGAAGATATTGTAGGAAAGAAAATCTTAATACATGGTTATAAACATAATGGTAAAATACATAGATGTTGGTCGAAAGGACTTATTTTACAAGAAACAGATGATCATTACATCGTTATTAATAACAGAACGTTAGTGACAGAATCGGATGGAAGAATGTGGCATACGCGTGAACCGGCAATTTGGTACATGCCTAAACATAAATGGTATAATGTTATTTGCATGATTCGTAAAACAGGTGTGTATTATTATTGTAATATTGCCTCACCAACACTTTATGATGGCGAAGCTTTAAAATATATTGATTATGATTTAGATTTAAAGGTATTTCCAGATGGAAATTATCGTATTTTAGATCAAGAAGAATATCGTCAACATGCTCGTGAAATGGGTTATAGTGAAGAATTAGATGAGATTTTAAAGAAACAATTGGATGTTTTAATTGAATTAGCGGTTAAAAAGGGAGGACCTTTTGATCAAGACTTTACGAAAAAGTGGTATAGCTTTTATCAAGATTTAAAAGAGGGATATTATGGAAAAAGTCATTATAATAGATAATAGAGATCAAACAATTGCTTTAGGTAAACAAATAGGAAAGTTACTTCAACCCCATATGTTGATGACATTAAATGGTGATTTAGGAGCTGGTAAAACAACATTTACAAAAGGAATTGGGGAAGGTTTAGGTATTAAAAGAATTATTAATTCACCTACTTTTACGATTTTAAAACAATACCAAGGGCATCTTCAATTATCTCATTTTGATGCTTATCGTTTAGAAGGACAAAGTGAAGATTTAGGTTTTGAAGAAATCTTAGATAGTGAGGATGTTTGTGTTGTAGAATGGCCAGAGTTTTTAGAGGATATTTTACCACAAGAACGTCTAGCAATTACAATTAAAAGAATTGATGATTCTAAGCGTGAGTTTATTTTAAATCCAATTGGAAAAAAATATGAAGAACTTGTAAAGGAGATTGATTATGAAAACAATTATCATGGATAGTGCCAATAAATACTTAGTTGTTGCATTATATGAAGATGAAAAATGTTTAGCTTTTTTACAAGAAGAAGGAAATCGTAAACAATCAGAATATGCTATTGTTTATTTACAAAAACTCTTACAAGAAAATCAGTTAAAAATAAGTGATTTTGATGAAATGGTTATTACGATTGGTCCAGGTTCTTATACGGGAGTACGTGTGGCTTTAACAATAGCTAAAACATTGAATGCAACGATGAATTTAAAAATTAAAACGGTTTCTTCGTTAAAGGCAATGGCAGGAATGAAAAAAGCAATTTCAATTTTAGATGCAAGAAGCAAAAAACTTTTTTTAGGTATTTATAATGAAGGAAAAGTAATTGTAGAAGATTGCTTAATTAATGTGGATGAGTTTGAAAACTATCAAAAACAATATCCAGATTATGAAGTTGTAGGGGATACTTCTTTAGTTGGTTTACCGGAACAAGAAATAAATCTTGTTAAAAATATTTACACACTTTCTCATTTAGAAAATGAAGTTGAAAATGTAGATGGACTTGTTCCAAGATATATTAAAGAGGTTGAGGCTAAAAAGATATGTCAATAAGAAAAATGGAAATAGAGGATTTAAGAAAAGTTGTTGAACTTGAACATACACTTTTTTTATCTCCTTGGAATGAAGAAGATTTTAGTCATGAATTAAAAGAAAATCCGATGGCGGGGTATTATGTTTTAGAAAAAGAAAATGAAATAATTGGCTATATTGGCTTATGGTTTTTAGGAGATCAATGTCAAATTACAACTATTGCGACAGATCAAAAATATCAAGGGCAAGGATATGCGAGTCAATTAATGGAATATACACTTGAAAAAAGTGAAGCATTACATTATCAAAATGTAAATTTAGAAGTACGTGTTTCTAATATTAAAGCGATCGCTTTATATGAAAAGTTTGGCTTTAAAAATGTTGCGATAAGAAAAAGATATTATAGTAATGGAGAAGATGCGTATTTAATGATCAAGGAATTGGAGGGATAGAGATGTCATTACTACTTGCGATTGAATCAAGCTGTGATGAAATGGCAATGGCCGTTTTAAAAGACCAAAGAGAGTTTTTAAGTAGTGTGGTGGCTAGTCAAATTGATATACATGCAATGTATGGTGGAGTTGTCCCTGAAATTGCTAGTCGTAAACATGTTGAATGTGTATCGGTGGTTTTAAAAGAAACGTTGAAACAGGCAAAAGTGAAAATGGAAGATATTGATGCGATTTGTGTAACGAAAGGACCTGGACTTGTCGGTTCTTTGCATATTGGTTTACAGGTGGCAAAAACACTTTCTTTAGCTTATGAAAAACCTTTAATTGGGGTACATCATATTGCTGGACATATTTATGCTAATAATTATGAAAAGGATATTGTTTATCCAGCACTTTGTTTAGTTGTTAGTGGTGGACATACGGAACTTGTTTTAATGAAACATCCGTATTCTTTTGAAGTGATTGGTGAAACTTTAGATGATGCTGTTGGTGAAGCTTATGATAAAGTGGGAAGAGTTTTAAATCTTCCTTATCCAGGTGGACCTGTTTTAGATAAAATGGCCCATTTAGGAAATGCTAATTATCCATTACCAAAGCCTTTAGATGATGATAGTTATAATTTTAGTTTTAGTGGTTTAAAATCTGCCGTTATTAATTTAGCGCATAATCATAAACAAAAAGGATTAGAAATTAATCAAAATGATTTGGCAACTTCTTTTCAAAATGTCGTTGTAGATGTTTTAGTTGATAAAACGATTCGTGCTGCCAAAGAATATGGAGTTAAAGAAATTATGTTAGCGGGTGGTGTTTCTGCTAATAAAGGACTAAGAGAAAAAATGATGGAAGAAGTGAAACGCTTAGAAAGTGTTGAATTATCTTTACCACCAATGAAATGTTGTACAGATAATGCGATGATGATTGCTTTAGCGGGAAAAGTTATGTATGATAATAATAAGTTTAGTGACTTATCACTTGGAATTAAACCCCATCTCGATTTAGAATTAGAATCAATAGGAGGAGATTAGTGTGGACAAAAAAATATCAAAAGCAACGATGTCCCGTTTTCCTGTTTATTTAAAAGCGCTTAGAAAAATGCAACATGAAGGAAAAGAAACATGTTTATCGAGTGAATTGTTTGAAATTACAGGGATACAAGATACAACAATTAGACGTGATTTTACATATTTATCAAAGACGGATAATTTTGGTAGACGTGGAAGAGGTTATGATGTAAAACATCTTATTGATGGGTTGAGTGAAGTATTAGGACTTGGTTTAGATGAACCGATTATCTTAATTGGAGTCGGTAATTTAGGAAGTGCTATTTTAAAATATAATCGTTGGCAATATACTGTGGGCAAAATTGTTTGTGGTTATGATATGGATAAAAATAAAGAAGGGGAAAGATTTGGCGTTAAAATTTGTCATATTGATAAATTAGAAGAAACTTTTCCAAGTGATTGTAAGATTGCTATTTTAGCAATTTCAGAAAATGTTCAAGAAACAGTTGATCGTTTAATGAAATTAGGTATTAAAGGAATTGTTGATTTTACGCATAGTCATTTTATGGTTCAAGAAGGAGTAGAAGTCCAAACAGTTGATGTTGTGGTCGCAATTCAAGAACTTGTTATTAAAATGAAATCAAATGATCAAGAATAGGGAGAGAAAAATGTTTGAATTTATTACAGTAAGAGAATTATATGAATTATATATTAATGATAGAGATCAATTAGATGGTATTGAATATGTTGAATTACAAGGTTGGATCCGTACAAATAGAAATAGTGGGAAAGTTGGATTCCTAGCTTTAAATGATGGAACATATTTTAAAAATGTACAAGTTGTTTATTTAGATGAAATTATTGATAATTATGAAGAAACTTCACATATTTCAACAGGGAGTGCTGTTAAAGTTACTGGTAAATTAAAATTAACACCTGATGGAAAACAACCATTTGAAATTGAAGCAACTCATTTAGTGGTTGAAGGAACTTGTGATGAAGATTTCCCATTACAAAAGAAAAGACATTCTTTTGAATATATGAGAGAAATTCCTCATTTAAGACCAAGAGCAAATACTTTTTATGCAACTTTTAGATTAAGATCAGTATTATCTATGGCTATTCATGAATTTTTCCAAAACCAAGGATTCGTTTATGTCCATACACCAATTATTACTTCAAATGATGGTGAAGGCGCTGGAGAAATGTTTAGAGCAACAACAATCGATAACACTGAATTTGATAAAGATTTCTTTGGAAAAGAAGCTTATCTTACAGTTACAGGACAATTACATGTTGAAGCATTTGCTTTAACATATCGTGATGTTTATACATTTGGACCTGCTTTTAGAGCGGAAAATTCAAATACTTCAAGACATGCGAGTGAATTCTGGATGATTGAGCCTGAAATTGCATTTGCTGATTTAGAAGATGATATGGATTTAATTGAAGATATGGTTAAATACTGTATTGATTATGTATTAGATAATGCACCAGAAGAAATGAAATTCTTTGAAAGCATGATCGATAAAGATTGTATTAATCGTATTAAAGCAGTGAGAGATAGTGACTTTAAACGTATGACGTATACAGAAGCTATTGATTATTTATTAAAAGCAGATGTTAAATTTGAAAATAAAGTTGAATGGGGTATGGACTTAAATTCAGAACATGAACGTTATATCTGCGAAAAAATCGTTGGTGGACCTGTATTCTTAACAGATTACCCTAAGGAAATCAAAGCGTTCTACATGCGCTTAAATGATGATGGAAAAACAGTAGCTGCTTGTGATTTACTTGTTCCAGGAATTGGTGAACTTGTTGGTGGATCGCAACGTGAAGAAAGATATGATGTCTTAGAAAAAATCATGGATGAAAAAGGAATGGCCAAAGAAGGATTACAATGGTACATGGATCTACGTCGTTTTGGTGGATGTAAACATGCTGGATTTGGTTTAGGATTCGATCGTTTCTTAATGTATCTTACAGGTATGCAAAATATTAGAGATGTTGAACCATTCCCAAGAACTCCAAGAAATTTAAAATTCTAAAAAGCCTATTCGATAGGCTTTTTTTGATATGATGGATATGTTTTACATTTAAGGTGAAAGTCCTTCATGAGCGTAGTTACCGACGAATTATATAACGACTTGCAAGTTTCACATCGTGAGGTATGCAAGAGAGAAAGCAATAGCGAAATCGTGGTCCAAAGAACATGAACTGGATAATGAGGTGTATTAAGAGGCTAAATTGCCAAAGTGTAAATCCAGTGATTTGAGGATGGATAAATTACTATGCCATTGGTGATGTGTATAGAGTTATGATGAAAATAGACGCACATCTAAGAACAAGATTAAGAGTGATATTATGGAAACAATGGAGAAGATAGCGTAGGTTAAGGAAATTAGGAGACAATCATAATTTAACAAGACAAACATCGTACATGAAAGACCGCTATCGGTTTATAGCAACCAAAACATGTGTGATGAGGGCACTATCAAAATAAAGACGAACCAACAATGGATTAGTCAGTTATCTTGATTGTTATTTAATAAGACATAAAATGAAATTTAATTAAACGACCGTATACAGAACCGTACAGTGGTGTGAAAGAGAAAATTTATTGAAAGTTTTCCCTATTCGATTGTATAATATGTGGGAGGTGACACACATGAATGAATATGATTTGATGAATCTTTATTTCAATTTTATTTTTAATGAAGGAAAAAAATCATTTAGAGATGTTTATGCAAGTTATGAACAACTTGGAGAATTTAAAAACTGGTTGACAGAACAAGAAATCAATTTTCCATTTGTGCATCAAATTCAAAAAAATGAATGTGAGTTGCTTTTTAGAAGTAAAAACTTTGAAACTTATGATACAGCTTTTAAAACAAATTATGAAAATGAATATCATCGTTATATCCTTGAAGAAAAACAAAAGTATCAAATTATTTTATTATCAGGATTAGAAGGTCATTTTTTTGATGACTTTGATAAAAAATATAATCATGAAATAATGCGAGTTTTTTGCATAAAGAAATCCTTAAAAGAAGATGTTTCTTTGTATGGGCCATATCACTTGTTTTTAAATGCACTTTTTCAAATAGATCATTGGCCAGGTATTTTTATTTTTAAAGGAGAACAAAGTGTTTTTTATCCTTTAAAAGATGTATCAGAAATCAATCGTTATTTTAAATTGATTGAAGAAAATCAAATTTTTGAACAAAAGATTTCTTCAAAAGAAGAACAATACTTTGTTCAATTAAGTGATCTGCATTTAGGAACAAAGAAAACAGATAATGGTCTGATTGTTTTACAAGAAAGTTTCGATGAACTTTATCATATGTTACCTCATAATCATCAACTTAAATTTTTGATTACAGGAGATTTAATGAATTCACCTAATCGTAAAAATATGTATGCAGCTTCTCGTTTTATGAATCGTTTAAAGAGAAAGTATCATAGTGATGTTACCTTTGTTTTAGGAAATCATGATGTGATTGTTTATGGTTTGAATCTTTTAAAGAAACAAAAAACAAAAGTGGTCGCTTATTTACTAGGAGAAAATATTAAAGTTTATCCAGATGTTAAAATGATTGTGATCAAAATAGATTCTACTTCTCAAGGAAATCTAGCAAGGGGAATGGTTGGGCAAAGACTTCTTAAAGAAATTGAAGATGAGCTTTTATCAATTGATCATTTAGAAGACTATACCTTGATAGCGATGATGCATCATCATTTAATGCCACTTAGAAAAGATGATTTTTTGAAAATAAAATGGAATGAAAAACTATTTATGGGGAAAATTGCTGATTCGACAAAAGCTCTTGTGGATGCTCAAGATGTAATGTATTGGTTAGAAAAACATCATGTACGTTATATTTTCCATGGACACAAGCATATTCCTTGTGTTGTAAAAAAAGGAAATACATATATTATGGCAGGAGGTTCTTCTTGTGGAGGAGGTACCAGAGAAAGAAAAAGCAGTTATTTAAGTTATAATTTATTGAAATATAATCGTAAAGATCAAGCGTTTAAGTATTGTTTTGTATTCTATGATGATCTTACAAAACAAGAAAGACATCGTGTAAAAATAAAATTATTTTTGGAGGAAAAAAATGAAGTTAGTAGATAAGATGAAAGATGAGAATTTAGGACTTGCAATCCTATATAACTTTACAAAAGGGTATGGGCATGTTCCGATAAATGTTTATGATGTGGTTTTACCACTTCTTTATCATGATGGTTTTAGAAATCATTTATTTGAAGGAGTTAAAGTAGAAGAAGCTCTTACTAAATGTGTACAAGAGGACACATCTTTTATTCAAACTATTTTAGATGCGATTGAAGAAGATAAAGAAATGACATCAAGAGCATTAGGGATTTGTCTTTTAAATAAATATTTAAGTTTTGAATTTGAAGATAATGAAATGAAAGGAATTTATAAAATGAACTTTAGGGATAAGCTTAAAAATTCGAGAATAGTATTGGACGGAGGAATGGGAACTTTACTCCAGGAAATGGGATTAAAACCGGGAGAAGCCCCCGAAATATGGAATATTACAAATCCCGATAAAATTACGGAAATTCACAGAGAGTACTATAACGCGGGAAGCAATGTAATAAGCACGAATACATTCGGCGTTAATCCGCTGAAATATACGGATTCGGAAGTGGAGAAAATGATTGAAGCTGCGTTTTTATGTGCAAAAAAGGCGGCTGAAAACTTCGAAGGAGACAGATATATAGCCCTTGATATAGGCCCTACGGGAAGACTTTTGAAACCGCTTGGAGACCTTGCTTTTGAAGATGCGGTTTCGGCGTTTTCAAAGGTTGTAAAGGAGGGCGTAAAAAATAATGCCGACCTTATTGTAATCGAAACCATGAACGATTCCTACGAAACAAAGGCGGCTGTTATAGCTGCCAAGGAAAACAGCGAACTGCCTATTATAGTTACAAATGTGTATGATGAAAGCGCAAAACTGATGACAGGCGCGGATATAGAAGCGATGATTGTAATGCTCGAAGGACTGAGTGTTGACGCATTGGGAATGAACTGTTCACTGGGACCTGCCCAGATGAAAGAATTTGTTCCGGAGTTTATGAAAAAGTCATCCATTCCCGTTGCGGTAGTACCAAACGCAGGACTTCCGAGAAGTGAAAACGGAAAAACGGTATTCGATATAGATGCAGACGAGTTTTCCGATATTATGGCCGATATAGTCGGGCAAGGCGTGAGAATAGTAGGCGGCTGCTGTGGAACAACTCCCGAATATATAAGAAAGACTGTACAGAAAATAAAAGATCTTCACCTTAAAGA
>ERZ779866.2824-NODE-2824-length-14916-cov-6.355763_pt1 | contig 14916 bp, 13 predicted proteins | sample MGYA00511248_ERZ779866 | MGnify/ENA primary metagenome ERZ779866 (study PRJEB29588, sample SAMEA2155758) | human gut metagenome | biome: human gut; feature: human-associated habitat; material: faeces | place: Denmark | collected 2008/2010 ... | reverse complement strand
CTCATTCTGTTGAAATTTAATATTTATTTGTCTAAACTTTGGGGTTCACTTCATTCTGAACCAACGGATTTTCCTCATTTGTTTTCTTTTCCTTTTCTTTACGCTTTTCTTGATTTTCGGCTTTTGCTTCTTTTTCCTCGACTGCCTTTTTGTAGGCGGTGTTGATACTCTCATCTCCTTTGATTATTTTTTCATGTTCAGCTTCATCAAGGTTTTCTAAAATCTTTTTATACTTGCGAACCTGTCTGTCGCTGATTTTTAACATTTCTGCAATGCCCTGCTGAAGCGTTCCGGTGTATTCTCCGGAGGATATAAGCTTTTTAATACATTCTTCAGTTGCAGGGTAAAACTGTAATTTCTCACCCGGTGTGTATTCTCTTGTTTCCAAGTTTGCCACATGGAGCATAAGCTGCGCCTTATCGTCGCTGAGGTTATCATATACGGTACAGGGGATTTTCTTCCAGCCAAGAGTTTTTATAGCCTTGTATCTTCGCTCTCCCGATATGATTTCGTAACATTCATCGTTTATCTTTCTTACGGTCAACGGATGAATCAGCCCGATTGCTTCAATGGTTGTGGCAAGTTGTGAAACAATCTCCGGTGTGTCTTGTCTGTTATAGGGATTGTCCTTTGAAGGGAAAATAAGGTCTGTTTCGATAAGCTCGCTTCTTGAGGTGTTGGCAAGTTTTTCGGTAACTTCCTTTACCTGACTGAGCTTTGCAAACATGCCGTTTACATCTATCGTCTTTTTCATTTATTTGCCCTCCTTTGCGATTTTTATGATTTCCTCGGTTAATGCCATGTAGTCCTTTGAGCCGTTACTGCGCTTATCATAGCGATGAACAGGCACATGTGCGTTTATAGCTTCCTGTAAGGTTGTGTTCTTTCTTATAACAGTTTCAAAGCAGGGAAATATGTCCTGAGCCTTTAAAGCTTCCGCATAGGCTTTTTTGCTTTTTGTTTGTTCCATCATGCAAATCAAAATTCCCATTATTTTCAAATTGGGGTTTGTGTATTGCTTTATCTCAACTATCTCTTTTGCTATACACAGCAGTCCGTGCAGAGCATAGTCGTCTGGGATACATGGAAGAATTACGTAATCACAGTAGGTGAGTGCGTTTTCCTTTATGCGTTCTCCGGACGGAGGACAGTCAAAAATAATGAAGTCATAATCTGCTTCAATTTCCTTTAAAGCCATTTGCAGTGTGTATTCCTGCCTTTTTGTTTTCATCATAAGGACTGTTTCTATGTTTCTAAGCTCATGCTTAGAAGGAAGTAAAAACAGGTTTTCAATATCTGTTTTCAAAATGCAGTCCTTTGGATTTTTCTCGGATTTCATAACCTCGTAAATTCCCGGGTTGTTATCGTCAAACAATCCATAGTAGCTTGTGGCATAGCTTTGGAAATCCAAATCTACAAGTAATGTCTTATATCCTTTATCCGCTAACATTGCAGAAAGGTTAACGGCGGTTGTGGTTTTGCCACAACCGCCTTTTTCATAAGTAATTGCTATCTTTGTACTCATCATCAAATCACTGTTCATAATCGTTCACCTTTCATTTGTTTTTAAGATTATTTATTTTTCTTCTTGTTTCTTATAATAAAGAAGATAATCACACCGACGCTCAGTATGATAATAATAAGCAGTGGAACAACGTAGCTTTTCTGTCCTGTCTGCGGAGCGTCAGGAGGTGTTGTGGGTTGTGTTGTTGGTTGGGGAATTTTCTCGTTTACAAAAACACCGTCTTTATTTTGTACCGTCACGGTATCCTCCGAATTGATAACAAACCCATAAAACGCAGGGTCTAAGTTATAACCTTCAGGAGCTTTTGTTTCGTTTACAAAATAATTGCCGTATGGCAGATTATCATAAAAATAAACGCCTTTGGAAACTTCCTCCATATATCCTATAAGCTCGTCAGTGTCGGCATAAACTCCATCGCCGTTTGTGTCTTTATAAACCGCAAATTCAGCGCCGGATAATTTCTTATCGGGATTTTTGCTGTCAACCTTGATGAGCTGGACAGAACCTTTTTTGAGTGTGTTGTGCATTGTAGCCTGGGTAAGCTTATTGTATTCAATTACAACTGTCTGCTCATCGGGAGTAACATATCTGTCCGGAATTTCGATTTCGTTAAGCTTGAAATCTGTACCGATTGGAATATCTTTAAAGTGTGCAATACCATCTTTGCCTGTTGTGGCAGTCAGGTCGATAGGCTGACCGCTCATTGATGTACCTGTAAGATGAAATTTGAAGCCTTCAACAAGTCCGTCCTCTGCGGTCTTTGTAACATCAAGATTTCCTTTTTTAAGTTTGTTTACAAAGACATAGTTTTCTTTCTGTTCATCATTGTTTGCAGTTACGCTTGTGGTTTCTGTAGGTTCTGTTTCGTCTGCACTCGCTACATTGAATACAGGTATTGCCGTCATCATTATCAAAAGAACGACAAGCATTACAGCTCTGATTCTTTTCATCGGATTTCCCCCTTTCGTTATTTATCTAAGGCAAACCTTAGTTGCCGGAAAACAAGTTAGCCGCCAATACAGGTATAAATGAGAATACAGATTCTACTACAGCTTCAGGGTCTGCATCGGCGTTGAGTGAATATGTAACGCTTGCTTCAGATGCCATTTCAGCTTTAACTACAACAGTCTGAGGTTCCGGAGTGATATACCATTCAGGAACTTCAATTTCCTCTGCCGTGTATGTTCCGACCGGAACATCTTTAAAGACTGCAATACCGCCGGCATTGGTGATTTCTGTCATATCAACTTCTTCGCCGGAGTCGGATGTTCCATACAGATGAAATTTAATGCCTTCAATCTTGTTATCTTCAGACTGTTTCTGAACAGTAACGCCCTGACGTTTAAGGGTGTTATGGAATGTTACCTCTGTTGTCTGCTGATACTTAATTTCTATGTCCTGAGGAGATACTTCAACGTAATAGTCTTCAGGCAAAGTTTCTATGATTGTATATTTTCCTATCGGAACATTCTTAATTTCCGCAATACCCTCATCGTTAGTTTCAGCTTTCAGTTCAATCTCTTCACCGGAGTCTGATGTTCCCTTGAGTGTAAACTCAATTGATGAAATCTTTCCGTCCTCAGAAGTTTTGAAGATTTTTACAGAGCCTTTTTTGAGTGTATTGTCAAAGCTGAGATTTACATCTTTGTCTGCATTGATAGTTACTTCCTGCTCATCTGGAACTACATAGTAATTGGGAGCATCGATCTCCCTTACAATGTAATCACCATAAGGAACACCCTCAAAGGTAAGCTTACCTTCTTCGTTTGTAACGCCTGTCTGTTTAAACTCCTGTCCGCCCTCTGTTGTGCCGGAAATTTCAAAGGTTCTGTTTTCGAGAACATCGTCCTCTGCGGTCTTGGTAACAATGATATTGACCTTTTTCAATGCGTTGTGCATTGTAGCCTGGGTAAGCTTATTGTATTCAATTACAACTGTCTGCTCATCGGGAGTAACATATCTGTCCGGAATTTCGATTTCGTTAAGCTTGAAATCTGTACCGATTGGAATATCTTTAAAGTGTGCAATACCATCTTTGCCTGTTGTGGCAGTCAGGTCGATAGGCTGACCGCTCATTGATGTACCTGTAAGATGAAATTTGAAGCCTTCAACAAGTCCGTCCTCTGCGGTCTTTGTAACATCAAGATTTCCTTTTTTAAGTTTGTTTACAAAGACATAGTTTTCTTTCTGTTCATCATTGTTTGCAGTTACGCTTGTGGTTTCTGTAGGTTCTGTTTCGTCTGCAAATGACGTATATGTGTTGACTGCCAACATTCCGCATATGCTAAGCAAAACTAAAAGCAGGGATATTACTCTACTTGATTTTTTAATGTTTGTCATTTTCTATTTCCTCTTTCTCAGTTACTTAACTTTTCATTTTCCGGAGGAAGGGAAACATCAAGACTTTCATCTTTATAATAGATATCGTCTTTCTTCTTATTCAACGTACCTGCTTCCTCTTCTGTCGTTGGAACATCGGCTGTTTCGGTTGGAGCTTCTGTTGTTTCTTTTGCAGGCGGTTCTTCCACTGTTTCAGTTGTCGGTTTTGTGGTTTCTGTTACCTCGTCAGTTGCTTCAATCGTTTCAGCAGGTTCCGTTGCTTCTGTTTCTTCTGTAATTTCTTCGGTTGTTTCGGCAGGTTCTGTTACAGCTTCCGTTGTTTCTTCTTCATCCAAAATTTCATTTGCCGCATAGGTTCCAATGGAAACAAATTTGATACCATTATTATTAGCGTATGTTTCGGCAGGACTTCCGGTATAACCATACATTGTGGCATTAATTCCTATAAAACCGGAACCTTGGAAAGCGTAATTGTCTATCTTTGTGTCTTTACCGTATACATATACATTACGTATGTTTGGACATTTTGCGAAACAGCTGAAAGGTATTTCTTCCAAATTTGCGGGCAAGACAACAGTTTTTAAACTTGCATACATAAATGCTGCTTGTCCGATTTTTGTCACTGTGCCGGGGATGGTAACACTCATAACATGGGGATTTGCATTAAATACATAGTCTGCTATTTCTGTTACAGGATATCCGTCTATGGTAGATGGAATATCAACCTGTCCGCCTGTACCTTTGTATCCTGTAATAGTCATGCCGCCGTCAGCGTTTAATGAATAAGTAAAATCTTTTGCTCCGCTACCCTTTACAATAATTGTTTGAGGTTCAGGTTTTATATACCATTCAGGCACATTTTCTTCCTGAACTATCCATACACCGCTCGGCACTTCATTGAAAACAGCCAATCCATTTTTATCTGTAATGGCTCTCATTTCATATGGCTGACCGGTTACAGGATTTTTAATAATTCCACCATTTCCGTCCGGCATATATGCGTAGAATGTGATACCTTCGATTTTGTCGTCCTCGGAAAGCTTCTGAACAACCATTGAGTGTAAATCCATGGTGTTTACAAATTCAAATACCGTAGTTTGGTTTGCGTTCTCCCTGGTGATGTTAACCGTCTTTGTAGCCGGTATCATATAATCATCAGGAATAACATAACCGCCTTCAGCTCCCACAACTCCAAGCTCTTGTATAGTCCAAGTACCTGTAGTTGCTTCGATTGTATTTGTATTACCGTAATTGTCAGTAGGACCCACTGTGGTCTTATCGCCTGTTGGGGATGTGACCTCAAAGTACCATCCGGCAAGCTTATCGTTAGGCGCAGTCATCATGGAACCGTCTGACTGCTTGATAGACTTTTTAATGCTGTAGCTGTACTCAGCATAGTCATTGTCAAACTCAACGGTTTTAACTTTGCCTGCGTCTGCTGATGTTATCTCAAAACTTATCTTTTCAGGCTTTAAGAACTCATCGCCCAGAGTGTAGCTTCCGTCAGAATTTTTTGTACCCAGTTCTTCAACTGTGTACGTACCTGTCTTTGTAACAGTGTAAGCAGGAGTTTTACCGTATTCGTCGGTTGCACCTATAACAGTGGATGTTCCGTCAGGGGCGGTAACTTTAAAGTAAAGACCGCTATGAAGTTTTGACGGTGCGCTTATGGTTTCTCCGTCTTTATCTGTTATTGTTTTTTGGATTTGATATTCAAACTTCATCTGTGTGTTTGTCACCGTTACGGTTTCAACAGAGTTATTAAGTTCAGTTTGAATATTTTCCGGCTTTGAGTAAATGTCGGGGAAATAATAATCTCCGTCGCTGTTTTTAAGTCCAAGTTCCTCAACCGTGTATGTGCCTTTCTTAAGTGATGTTCCGGCAAGCTGTGAAACTGTTCCGGACAGCTCTCCGCTTGAGTTGGTCGGACCGACGATAAGACCTTCGGACGGCAAGTTTCCTCCGGTTACCTTGAAGTACCAGCCGCTATACTCAGATGAAGGTTTAGTAAGCTGTGTACCCTCAGCGTTTACAACTGATTTTTTAATAATCAAATCGTTTGGAGCGTACTTGTTTTCAAACTTCATTTGAAGCGTGTATGAATCGTCAGCGGTTTTTGTGAATGAGGCTGTCTGATTTTCCGGTTTTATGTAATCATCAGGAAAAACAATTTCATCGTTAACCATTTTTCCGAGTTCTTCAACCGTATAGGTGGTGTCATACCGGAAATCAAAGTCCACATCTACATAGCCGTAACTGTCGGTCGGACCCACTGTAAGACCTTCTGGCGGTAAGTTTCCTCCGGTTATTTTAAAGTACCAATCGGCAAGCTTGTCTTTGCCTGTATAGACGTTTCCGCTTTCATCCACTACAGTTTTCTGGATTTTCCAGTTAAGGTCGGTTTCGCCTGAGTTGGTGAAGGACTTGATTATAACCTTGCCTGCGTCTGCTGAGGTTGGGGTGTAGGTTATAGGTTCAGGCTTTGTATAGTTATCGGGGAGATAATAGCTGTCGCCGTTTTTAAGTCCAAGTTCTTCGATTGTGTAGGTTTCACCAATCTGACACCGGATTGTTTTTACGCCTGTTCCTGACCTAATCTGTCCGTTTACATCAGTGGGTCCCAGAATTTCTTCCGTTCCGTCTGTTCCGGTTATCTTAAAGTAAAGTCCGGAATAACGGGAGTCAGGCTTTTGAACCTCAACACCGTTGTAATCAACAGAACTTTTCTCAACACCAAGGGAAACAGTATCAACTGCAACTTTGAAATATGCGGGGACAGGGTCTGCGTAACCGTTAACTCCTGTTACCATGTCCTGTCCGTTTCCTCCCCATGTGATGAGCTGTGCGTCTGTATCATCAACAGGCATTTCCTTTGTTGCCGAAATGACTATCTCTGAGGATTTAAGTGTTTCACCGGGGTTTGTGTAAAGTGTGAGAGTGTTTCCAACCTGAGTGATATTCACGCCATCATGATTTCCTGAGAAATCAAAGCGGTCAAGCACTCCGTTTGTGTCGGTTACAGTCGCCTCGTAGTGATTTCCTTTCCAATCAAGTTTTGCAGTAGGAGCATCGGACGCTTTAATAGATGTAAAGCTTGGTCTTACATAGTGAGTAGTCAAAAGTTCATCTATATAATTATAAACCTTCTGCATGGATACGGTGTACTCAAAATTTCTTCCGAAAAAAGCCCATAACAGTTCCTGAGAAAATTGACTGTCACTTACTTCAGCTGTGTTTAAATCCCTAAGGTCAAGACAGTATTGCCAAATAATGAGCTTTGTTGCAAGATATGCAAATTGTTTTCGTTTTTCAAAAGTTTCCGCATTGGGGTCATTTTCTATGAGCTTGTTTATTGCTTCAAAGTTTCCCGGCTTGCCGTATATTAAAGCAAGCGCAATCTGTTCTCTTTTTTCTCTTGAAAAGCTCCACCATACAGAATTAGGGTAGTTTGGTTCAGCTGTAGAACCTGCGCTTCTGTACGGGTCTATGCAGTAGGCTTCCTGACCGTTGATTTCATACATTGGCATATATGCCCAGTCCCATATGAAGATATGGTCTGTGCCCGGCTTTTTAACACTGTGTTTATATGTTACAAAAGAGTCGGTGACGGTTATTTTTCCGCCGGCAGCCATTGATGAAATAGGAATAACGGAAATCAAAAGCAGAACCGCAAGCACTATGGAAATGACCTTAAAAGAAAGTTTTGTTTTCTTTTCTTCCATTAGTATTCTTTCCTTTCTTTAAAGATAGAAATGTTTCAGTCCATTTCTTTTGGTTTGGCGGCATTTTGTGTTTTAATATTTTATTCACCTCCTACACAATAATATTTTTTGTTTAGCTTAGGATGGATTTATGGACTTTATATATATGAAAAAGCGACCCGCCGAATCGCTTTGGATTGGCTGGAAGGTGATTGGGAACAGAGGTGATAAAAAGGAGATGAAGAAAAATTAACTACAATACAAAATAAGACCAATCACCTTCGAAAATAAAAAAGGCAGCCGTTTAGGTTGCCTTTGTATATATAACGAAACCTCCTGTTTGAAGCAGGAGGTTAGGGAATAATCAGTATTTATTTTTTAACCGTAGAAACAGTAAACAAGATAACCACCGTTTGACAATGGTTCAAGATATGGTCTAAATCTTGCACCATCCACAGAGCCTGTTTCTCTTATCATTAAGTTTACCACGCTGTCAATAGCTCCGTAACATGCGTTATATTTAGCAATGTTTATTTTGTCTGCGGAGTCAAAATAGCTGCTTAATTCGTCAGGTGAGTTATATCCGCAGTTTCCGAAAGTTAATGAAGAATCATAGGTAAGTCCCTGGGAGATACCATAGTTAATCATATCCTGTTCAATGGTATATGGGTCGAACGGATAGATATACGGAGAATTTACCGGAGGCTCTGTAGGAGCTTCTGTCGGAGGTTCGGTCGGTGGATTTGTAGGTGGTTCAGTAGGCGGCTGTGTCGGCTTTTCAGTCGGTTTTTCTGTAGGCTTCTCAGTTGGTTTCTGAGTTGGCTTTTCGGTTGGCTTCTGGGTCGGTTTGGTTGTACCGGAACCGGTTCCGGAATTGCCTGAAGAACTGTTGCTGCCGGAATTGCCGGAGCTTGAAGAATTATTTGAACTGCCGCCGTTGTTGTTATTTTTTTCTGCTGCGTCTGTAGCCGGCTCAACGATTGTTATAACATCAACCACTTCACCTTCGTCGTCTGTTACAACCTCTGTTCTTGTTTCTGTTTCGATTTCATCGGTTGTATTTTTTGTGTTTTTATCTGTACTGTTCTTTGTTGATGATGTTGTTGTGGTTTGTGTTGAGTCTGTATTTTTATCATCACCACAGCTTGTCAACACTGTAGTTGAAAGGGCAAGCATAATCGCTAATATTGTTGATATGATTTTGTTTTTGTACTTCATTGTTCTGCCTCCTTATATTAAAAACATAACACTTATATTTTTATTTGTCAATCAGTTCCTGACTTTTTGTTTATTGAGAAAGTTGCTTAAGTTTATTGTAACATCTGTCAAGATACTCTTTAAGGTCTTTCAAATCCTCATCATCAGGAAAATAAATTTCTATACAGTACGGAAATGTATATTTTCCTGTTTCAGTTTGCGTAATCACATGACCGTTCTTGTACATATCATAAAGTCGATCACGGATTTCTTTTTCTGTCATTTTTATCACCCTTTCATTTGGAGTAAATATAAAATCGGAACTGGTTCCGATTTATGGATAAAACAAAACCATCGGAGTTAAATCACCGATGGTTCGTTTTATTCTGTATCAATAATGTTATCCTTTATATAAGTCGCTTTTTGTGTATTTGTGTATTGGTCGAGCTTCTTAAATTCCTTATCGAAGCGAGCAGTGGTTTCAATGCGGTATCTCATAGATTACATTCTTTCCAGAGCTCTTCAATAGGTTGGCTTTTCTTGCCGTCAGCCACATATTCCTGATATGCTTCATCAGCAATATTAACATCGTATTCATCTTCGATTTTCTCAAATAATGCTCTCTTAAACGCTTCACCAAGGGACATTGAATGAATTTTAGCATAGCTGTCTGCCAATCGTTTTTCTTCTTCAGTTAGTATGATTGAAAATACCATAATATCAGCTCCCTTATTTATAGTAAATTGTGCTACAAATCGTATGGTTTGTCAAGTGTTTGGAAATACCTTAAGAATACTCTGTTTAATTTCTATTTGTCGATAATATTATAAAAACAGCTTTGTATTACAATAAAAAACAAAATCGGAACCAGTTCCGGAAAGGTGTAAAGGAAGTACGAGTTAGAAAGCGGAACTGGTTCCTAATGAGAAATAAACATGATTTAATACAAACACAGTTTATTGCAAAATTAAAACACCTATGATAGAATAAATACATAAAAACTGCGAAAACATAAAATATAAATTGAGAAATGTGGTGAAGCAAATGCTTAATATATTTTTTGGAGATATGCAAAATTCTATATATAATACTTCAATGTATTTTGATAATGTCTATCTTGACAGTTGGCTTGAAGATGATTTTTCACAAAGGATAATAAAATCTGTAGATAAGGCAACAGTAATTGGAACAAGAGCTATAGACTCTAAGGCATTAGGAGTTATTCCTGTTACTCAGTTATCCGGTGGAACAAAAACACTTCTTCTTATATATAATCAACCTGATAAGGTTTTTAATGCCTCTACTTGCGGTGATAATTGTGCACGCTGGATTTTAGAGATTGCAAAAAGAACTAAGAAAGACATTACTATTAATCTTTTTCATATAATGGATTTTGGTGAAAAGGATTTTGAGATAAGAATTCTCAATAATAATGAAGTAGTGCATAATATGAAGGAATTGATTTTAGTAGCAGGGGAATACTTGCAAGGTGGAGAAGACTTATGAGAGGAAAGTATGAAGTTATTGTAAAAAATGCACGCTTACAGTATAAGTTTGCCGTTGAACGTAATATTACTATTCTACGTGGAGATAGTGCAACAGGAAAAACAACTCTGATAGAAATGATTTACTCACACCAGCTTAATAGAGAAAGCAGTGGAGTCACTGTTAAATGTGATAAACAATGTGTTGTACTTACTGCTTTAAACTGGAAAATAAATCTTGAGCAAGTTAAAGACAGTATAGTATTTATTGATGAAGGAGATCCATTTATTAAATCACAAGAATTTGCATCTGCAATAAAAGACACAGATAATTACTATGTTATAGCTACCAGAGCAAATTTGTTTACATTGCCTTATAGTGTTAAAGAAATTTATGGTATTAAAAATGTAGCGGGAAATAGATATCAGGGAACCAAAAGAATTTATAGTGAATTCTATCCTCTAAATGAAATTGATATAAATATTATATCGAAGCCTGATTGTGTTTTGGTAGAAGACTCAAATTCTGGATATGACTTTTTTAAACAAATTTGTGACGAACATAATATTCAATGTGTATCCGCTGGGGGAAAATCAAATATTTTTACTATACTAAAGGATTTAGAAATGGATACGGTTCTTGTAATTGCTGATGGTGCAGCTTTTGGTCCGGAACTTGATAAACTATTAAAACTTAAAATGGTAAAGAATATTATCATTTATCTCCCTGAATCTTTCGAATGGCTTATACTTAAATCTGGATTGATAAAAAGTGTTTCGAAAATACTTGAGGAACCTTTTAAACATATTGATAGTGAGAAATATTTTAGTTGGGAAAGATTTTTTACAGCGTTATTAACTGAAAAAACAAAAGAAAGTTATTTGAAGTATACAAAAAGCAATCTAAATCCAAAGTATTTACAATCAAAAGAAAAAGAAAAAATATTGTCAGTGATGCCTGACATTGATTGGAAAATTTAATATAAGAAATATAAACAAAGGGACTAATGCAAATTATATGCGTTAGTCCTTTATTGTTAATGTAAAATCGGAACCAGTTCCGGAAAGGTGTAAGGAAGTACGAAAAAAGCGGAACTGGTTCCGAATACGGAAAAACATGAAAATGTAGTTATTAAATTAACAAATATGACAAATTGTCATTTACTGCAAAACCCTGATTCCCCAGTTCAAATCTGGGTGACGCCTCCAAATCAACAGGGAAAGCAATAGCTTTCCCTGTTTTTCTTTTGTAATTTTACATATTTAATAGTATTATCTAAATTAAAATAAAAAATAATATTTTTAATCTATTTACTATTCTTATTATGTACGATAGATTATTGATAAAAAGTAATTCCCCACAGGTTATTGCCTGAGGGGAATTTTTGCTTGATATTTTAAATTGTGAATTTTTTATTGATTTTAAATCTTTTTCTGCAAATTTAATTCGTTTCTGATTTTCATGAGGATTTTTCCGAGGAGATTGTTTCCTTTGCCTGTCCTTGTATCAACGCCCCAGCAGGTATCTCCCCAGGTATTGCCTTCGATTATTGGAATTTCTCCGGTGGCGAGGAGTTTTTCTGCAATATCCGGATTTTGTAAAAATTTTGCACGTACAATTTCTTCCATGATCTCGGCTTTTACATCCTCCCAATCCGGTCTTAACTGCACCTGACGCCCCAGGCGTTTGGATTTATTGGAAGGGAGATTTATAAATTGCATTTTTTCATCTTCTGTAAGGCGTTTTTGTGCTTGGAATGCGGCTTCGGCGTTGAGAAAATGTAACCCGTTATAATCAAGCTCAGACGGATAGAAGTTACTGAGAAAATCATATTCTTCACGGAAACGGTCGATGACTTTCGGAATTTTTCCGTTCTTTTTCAACAATTCCCAAACATCCTTTGTTACCATTCCTTTTGCGGATAAATCATAGCAGCGCAGCTTTTCTCTGAAAGCTGATGAGCTTATTGTGTCGAGCCAATCGGGAACAGTAAACACTGTGAAGGCGTCTTTATGAGCTGACAGGAAGGGATGATTTGAAATCACTGTTTCCGGCATTTCTCCTTGGCGTTTTGCGACCATAATGCCGAATCTTTCTACAAACTCTTTGATACGATGCCAGCGGGGGATAATATGGAGTTTATCACTGCCGGCAAGAAAAAGCACCTGACTTTCAGGATATTTTTCTTGTATTTTTTCCAGTGTTTCATAAGTAAAGCTTCTTTCGCCTTTTTGACGCTGAAGCTCACAGCTGTCTACTGCCAAGCGTTTATCTTCGGCGCACATGCTGTTGAGAAGTGCTATGCGAAGTTCATCCGGCAAGGTTTCTTCCTTATGTCCTGTCTTAGCAAGCTTTTTTTCCACATACCAGAACGGTGTGGGAACAAATAATCCGAGCTGTGCCCCTGCTGCATCAACAGCGGCTTTCATAAGAGCTAAATGGGCGGTTGTAGGCGGATTAAACGAACCGCCCAGCACCACGATTTTTGATTGATTTTCTTTATTGTAATTTGAAAAGCCGCAAGAGGATATTACCTTTGTTTCCATTTTGACAGCCTCCTTTCTATATAAAATATATAATCATCTAATTTTTAAATTCAACTATACGTTGTGTGTTTTTGTAACAGGATACTGTTACTTCGTCGGTTTCTTTAAGATTATTATAGTCGTTTCCTGAGATTCTAAAGCGGTATGCTTTGCCGCTTGAATCTAATCCACGGAGATAATAATGCTGTCTCCAGAAAACTTTTATTGATGGACTGCGGTCTGTACTGCAATTATATAATGTAATGGTTTCAGTGCCTGCTATTATATCCTTAAATATATCGGCGGATTTAAAGACGGCTACAAAACATAATATAATGAATACCAATATAACCAGTATGGATTTTAAATATTTTTTTGATTTAAAGATAGAGGGCAAGGATTTTCCGATAGCCACTGCCAAAATAATCATAAGTAAAACGGTAAAAAATTCCTTGAGCAAAACTAATTGACCGGTTTCGGGAATAAAAATACCGGAAAGTAAACATACAACCGTAATAAATAAAATTATTATATAAAACAATTTTTTCTTTGTCATTTTTCACCTGCAAATATTTTTATATATTATATATCTTTGAAACGATTGTATCATAGGTGATAATGCCGGTCAACTATAACAGGTTGCTTTTACTGTAATTTCCATTGACGTGTAATTTTTCTAACTGTAAAATAAAAATTGATATTGCTTTGTGTTTGAAAATAATTGTACTTGTGTTCCAATAAAAGTTAATGCATAATTTATTTATAGGTTAGTTTATACAAGGGTGATTGGTTTGGATAATAATTATGACGTATTTTCAGGGCTGGAATTGTTCTATAATTCTACAGGATGCTATGTGTCTGTATATGACAAAGAGAGCAAAGATTTTGTATGGAGCTGTTCTGAAGAATTTAATGTATTTTTCCGTGAGGCCATAGACAGACCATATGTAATATTTAACGATTCGCCGACAACCTTTTTTATAAACAGTTTCGAGTTAGTGGGTGGATTTAACTATTCAAAAGACGGCAAAACATATACTGTGGTAGTTGGTCCTGCATTCGTAACGGACCCGTTTTCGGATTTACGCATTATAGGAAAAACATTGTATTTTGTAACGGGCGGCGACACACAGAAGCTTAAAAATTATCTTTATGTTTCAAAGATAACGGATAAAAAAGGTTTTAATGCTGACTTACTTATGTGTTACTATTTGCTCACAGGAAAGAAAATCTCCAAGAGTGTGGAAGAAAGCACTGTAGTTGTGGATATTAACAAAGACATAATTCAAAAGTTGTTTGACATGAGAGAAGAAGAGAAAAAGGATTATTTTTCTTTTGAAAGACAAGAGCTTTTACTGTCTGCCATATCTTCAGGAAATCTGGAGAACACGAAAAAGCTTTGTACTTCTTTTTTGAATTTCTCTGCTTTTAAAAGGTGTGAAGACAATCTGATGTCAAGTAAGTTTCGTTTTATAGCTGCTATGCTTCTTGTGAACAGGCAAGCTGTTGTATTTGGCGTAGATGAGATAAGAGCTGCCGCCATATACAAGGAGTTTTGCAGAAAAGTATATTTGTCGGAAAGAGAATGGGAGATTAAGGAACTATTTTTGGTAGTTACGTTGGAGTATACAAAAGAAGTCAGCAATTCGCAAATATATAAAGTTGATATTAATGATGTAAATCCAATAGTGAAAAAATCAATAAATTATATAAGTCAGCATTTACATAATGATTTGATAGTTTCTGATATATGCCGTCATTGCGGTGTAAGCGAATCTCATTTGCGTCTGTGTTTTAAACATGATATAGGAAAGAGCATAGTAGAATACATTAACGAACAAAAAGTTGAGGAAGCAAAAATGATGTTAAAATATACTAACTACAGTCTTTTAGAGATATCTGAATATTTATCCTTTTCATCTCAAAGTTACTTTACTACTGTGTTTAAAAAGATTTGCGGACAAACACCAACGGATTACAAAAATTTGTTGAAAAATAATTGAATTTTAAAAATGAAAATTGAATTTCAAAAGAAGAATAGCTACTTGTGTGATAGAATAATCATGCAGGTAGCTTTTAATTATCTTTAAAAAAATCTAAGTTTTTAAAAAGAATAAGAGAAAGATAGATAAATTTTATTATA
>ERZ779866.2820-NODE-2820-length-14924-cov-3.924406_pt1 | contig 14924 bp, 14 predicted proteins | sample MGYA00511248_ERZ779866 | MGnify/ENA primary metagenome ERZ779866 (study PRJEB29588, sample SAMEA2155758) | human gut metagenome | biome: human gut; feature: human-associated habitat; material: faeces | place: Denmark | collected 2008/2010 ... | reverse complement strand
GCTTTTTCGAATAACGTGTCGCTCGACTCTTTGAATCATAGGCAATTTTCAACCGGTGCCCACTGTGTTGACAATCTCAAGGCTCACTTGATCTTTGGGGTAGCTTATCGCCGTAAGGCGATTTCTTCAAGGATTTTACAAAGACTGATCGAAATTTTTTCAGAAGTCTGCCAAAGTGAACAAGCGCAACTTCTCGAATGCTCCGCAGAACGCGATCACGTTCACCTACTGATTTCATACTCACCGAAACGTTGCCTTTCAGACCTCATAAGAAAGCTCAAAGCAACTTCGTCACTAAAAGTTCGTCAAGAATTTGATCGTGAGATTCATCACCTGCTCTGGGGCAAGCGCTTCTGGACTAAAAGCTACTGCGTGATCTCCGTAGGTGACGGTGCGACAACCGCAATCATCGAACAATACATCAAAGATCAACGACCGAACTAACGTTCGCTCGACCGCTATCCATCCCCGCGCTTACGCACGGGGAATTCCGCGGCATACGTTAAAATGGTTGGCGTGTTACATTTAGAAGGTGTTCGATCCTATGAATGGCAATCCTCAGCTGAAAGATATCCAAGAGCATCTCTTGGATCGTAAAGAATTATTTTCCGGTAACTTTCTTCACGTCTGGTGCGATACGGTGAAAACGGCATCCAACCTCATCCGAACCCGTGAGTATGTCCGTCATCCGGGTGCGGCGGTTATCGTTCCCATTTTTGAAGATGGTTCTGTTTTATTGGAATACCAATGGCGCCAGCCATGTGAAACGGCGTTTTGGGAGTTGCCAGCTGGAAAACTTGATCCTGAAGAAGATCCTTTGGTTTGCGCAAAGCGGGAACTCTCTGAGGAAACAGGGCTGACAGCTGATGAATGGCACTACCTGGGAAAAATTCACAATGCAATCGGATACTCTAACGAACAGTTGAAAATTTATGTTGCAAAGCGTTTGACGCAGGGAGCACAGCATTTGGACCCGGGAGAATGTTTGAGTTTGCATCGATTTAAACTGTCTCAGGCGTTGCAAATGGTTGCGGATGGTCAAATCACAGATGTTAAGACGATTATTGGCTTAATGTGGGTTGAGCGATTTCTTAAAGGCGATTGGCCTCGCAAAACTGGCCAGACGGAATAGTTTTTCGACAAAAGCGCGCTATTTATGAACAAATTGTTTTTTTGAGTTGGCTCAAACTTTTTACTCGAAATGTTGAAATATTTCCCCTAGACTGACCAAAGTGTGCCAAACTTAGCGGCGAAGTCATTGAATAACAGACTATTGCGACAAAAGCGAGGAATTATGTCTCAAACAATTTTGCAAAAAGTACCGGTTGGAGAAAAGGTCGGTATTGCTTTTTCTGGTGGCTTGGATACGTCGGCGGCATTGCGCTGGATGAAAAACAAAGGGGCTTTGCCGTATGCCTATACGGCGAATTTGGGTCAACCCGATGAAGATGATTATGAGGCCATTCCGCGCCGTGCGATGTCCTATGGTGCAGAAAAGGCAAGGTTGGTTGAGTGTCGCCCTCAATTGGTCGCTGAAGGCATTGCGGCCATTCAGTCCGGCGCTTTCCATATCACGACTGCCGGCGTGACTTACTTTAACACCACGCCGATCGGTCGGGCAGTCACAGGCACGATGCTGGTGAACGCGATGCGAGAAGACGGCGTTCATATTTGGGGTGATGGGTCTACCTATAAAGGCAATGACATTGAGCGTTTTTATCGTTACGGGCTGTTAGCCAACCCTGAGTTAAAGATCTACAAACCGTGGTTGGACCGCGATTTTATTAACGAGTTGGGTGGGCGCGCGGAAATGAGTGCGTTCCTCAAAGCGGAAGGCTTTGACTACCGTATGTCAGCTGAAAAGGCTTATTCAACAGATTCCAATTTGCTTGGCGCGACGCATGAGGCTAAACATTTGGAAAGTTTGCAAACCAGCATGAAGATCGTTAAGCCGATCATGGGTGTCGCCTTCTGGGATCCGACAGTTGAAATTCAGCCTGAAACGGTTACCGTGACCTTTGAAGAGGGTGTTCCTGTCGAATTGAACGGCAAACATTTTGACGATTTGGTTGCTTTAATGTACGAAGCCAATGCAATTGGCGGGCGGCATGGCTTGGGGATGAGCGATCAGATTGAAAATCGTATTATCGAAGCCAAGAGCCGCGGCGTTTATGAAGCTCCGGGGATGGCGCTTTTACACATTGCTTATGAACGCTTAGTTACAGGTATTCACAACGAGGACACCATTGAGCAATATCGCATTAACGGTATTCGATTGGGACGTTTGTTGTACCAAGGTCGCTGGTTTGACTCTCAAGCGGTTATGTTGCGTGAATCTGCTCAACGTTGGGTTGCTCGTGCAATCACAGGCACTGTGACGCTCGAATTGCGTCGTGGTAATGACTACACCATTTTGGATACTGTCAGTCCGAATTTGACTTATGAGCCCGAGCGTTTGACGATGGAAAAGGGAGACTCCATGTTTACCGCAGAAGATCGCATTGGCCAATTAACAATGCGCAATCTTGACATTGTGGATACTCGAGCAAAGTTAGGCATTTACGCCAAGAGTGGATTGATTGCCGGCTCGTCTGCGGTAGCTATGCTTGGTGGTAAAAAAGAATAAGATCTTATAAATCATTTTGAGGGGCGTAATTTGTGATGAATTACGCCTTTTTTTTGTGTTGGTATGTAATTGTGTTGTTATGTAAAAATGTACAAAAACACAAATAATCATTTGCTTATAACATTAAGTAATCATTTGGATTTTTAAGTATTTGAGTGGATTGACGGGTTGTTGGCTGAGATTTTTGAATCGTCAAGTTTTTGAAAAAATCGTCAAAATTTTGGCATTCGTCCTTTTTTTTTGTGATCGAGACTATAAAATCAGAGCGTTCATTGAGTAAAAATAAGGTGTTTTGTGATTCCATTTGAATTGGGCATCGGCTGGCGTTATACGCGACAAGGTCGACGTGGACGAAACAGTAGCGGTTTCATTTCTTTTATCTCGGCAATTAGCGTTGCATCAATCGCTGTCGGCGTGATGGCGCTCATTGTTGTTTTATCAGTAATGAACGGCTTTCAAAAGGAAGTCCGAGATCGAATGTTGTCAGTTATCCCACATATCGAGGTGATTAATTACGGTGGTGTTTTAGCCGATTGGGAAAGCACAGCAGAGTTATTGAAGAAGAATCCTCATGTTTTAGGAATCGCTCCTTATGCGTCTGGTCAGGGTTTGGTCAGCTCAGGCAGTAGCGTTCGAGGCGTGGTGATTCGAGGCATTGATCCAGTCAGCGAGCCGAATGTCTCGGAGATCGATAAGCAAATGTTAATTGGCGAGCTAACTGACCTGAAAAGCGGTGAATTCGGCATTATTTTAGGGCGGGATCTTGCCTCCATTCTTCATTTACGGATGGGGGATAAGGTCAACGTCATCATTCCACAAGGACGCACAACACCGGCAGGCATTGTTCCTCGCATGCGGGCATTTACTCTTGTTGGGGTGTTTTCTTCCGGTCACTATGAGTATGACAGCACCATGGCGCTCATCGGTCTCACTGACGCTGAAGCGCTTTTTCGTCAAAATGGACCAAGTGGATTACAAGTGCGGGTGGATGACATGAACAAGGCCCCCGCTATTTCCTATGATCTGCTCAAACTGTTGCCTAGGACATTTGCGGTGACGGATTGGTCCAAGCAGAATCGCACATGGTTTGCAGCTGTTCAGGTTGAAAAGCGAATGATGGCGATTATCCTTTTCCTTATTGTTTTGGTCGGCGCTTTTGGCTTGGTTTCCAGCATGGTGATGACCGTCACTGAAAAACAGTCTGACATAGCCATTTTAAGAACTTTGGGTGCCTCCCCGGCTTCAATCATGGCGATTTTCATGGTGCAGGGAGCTGTTGTCGGTTTTATCGGTGTGACAGTTGGGGTGGCGTTGGGTTTGGGCATCGCATGCAATCTTGATGTGATTGTTCCTGCAATCGAGTCGCTTTTTGGGATCCAATTTTTACCCAAGGAGGTATATTTCATCAGTTCATTGCCATCGGACCCAAGAGTAGGGGATATTGTTCCGATTGCTCTTTTCTCATTCCTATTGTCCCTTGTGGCAACGATTTATCCAAGTTGGCGCGCATCTAAGACAAAACCGGCGGAGGCATTGCGCTATGAGTAAAGATGGGTTGGTTATTAAGGCCTGTAATGTGCAAAAAAGCTATCGGGATGGCGTTCTGACTGTACCGGTTCTCAAAGGTGTTGATCTTTCGGTGAAACAAGGTGAACTGGTGGCGATTGTGGGGGCTTCAGGTTCCGGCAAGAGTACGCTGCTACACATTTTAGGTGGCTTGGATAACGTTGATGCCGGAACAGTTGATGTTGCCGGGATGGCGGTGCATTCTTTATCGGAAAAGGAGCGAGGTCGACTTCGCAATGAAAAATTGGGATTTGTGTATCAGTTTCACCATTTATTGCCGGAGTTCACGGCGATTGAAAATGTTGCAATGCCTTTAACCATTGCTCGGCAAAATCCCGTGCATGCGCAAGAGCGGGCCGCTCAAGTTCTTCAGGCGCTGGGTTTGGCCCACCGATTGAATCACTATCCCTCGCAAATGTCAGGTGGCGAGCGTCAGCGTTGCGCCATTGCGCGTGCCATGGTAGCCGAGCCCGCTTGCATATTGGCTGATGAGCCGACCGGCAATTTGGATCAGGCAACGGCTAACGCTGTTTTTGATCGTTTTGTTTCAATCGCGCGTGATCATCAAACGGCTTGTGTTATTGTGACTCATGATTTGCACTTGGCTCGGCGTTGCGATCGTGTGTTGACGCTTAGCGATGGGCAGATTCAGGAAAACGAGCATGCTCATTGATACTCACTCTCATGTGTCGCTTGTTTCGTCCGTTCATGACTGGGACTCTGTTCTAGAACGGGCCCGGGTGGCGGGGGTAGTGTGCGGTTTGATCACAACCGGGAGCGATTCGGATTTTGAGGTCGCCAGAGAAGCAGCGCACCAATACCATTGGGGATATTGCGTTGGCATTCATCCATTATTCATAGATCAAGTTCATGACAACGCTCTGGTTAACATGGAGCGCTTTTTGGAAAATCATTTTGATGATCCTCATTTGATTGGCATCGGTGAAATCGGTTTGGATTTATATGAAGGGCACCCGGACTACGGACGGCAACTTTCGTTCTTTCGCGCCCAGATGGCCCTAGCGGAAAAGTTCTCGCTTCCGGTATCCGTTCATGCTCGACGCGCGTTGTCTCGGGTGATTGAAGTGATAGATGAATTTGGCACCGTTAAAGGGGCGGTCCACGCGTTTCCCGGTTCTGCCGAGCAAGCCCGCGAAGTCATTGCTCGAGGGTATGGAATAGGGTTTGGAGGCGCCGTCACCTATGAAGGTAGTAAGAAGCTGAGAAAGTGTGCTGTCGTAGTGCCCGAAGATGTCATTTTATTGGAGACGGACGCTCCAGACATGCCGCCGTCTTATCGACGAGGCGGACAATCGGAACCTAGTGATTTATTTCAATATTTGCAAATACTCAGTTCGTTAAGGGCGCAATGTCCCAAACAGTTAGAGGAACGTGTTTTTAAAAATTCGCTTAAGTTTTTTCCGAGGTTGCGGTTTTTCTTTGCGACCAGCGCTCGTTAAGATCGGATTTACTTGTTTTTTCGTGCGTTTCTCTCTTTTTTGTCCGAGGCTTTTGCTAAAATCCGAGCTAAACGTGGAGCGCTTTGCGCTTGACGTGATTGTTACTGTTTTTCATTGAAAAAATTCTCGCTCTAGTTGGATCGAGAAGTTTTGTCGTGGAATTTTCACTTTTAACCTTACTATTTTTGGGGAATAAAAATGGCTATTGAACGCACCCTTTCCATCATTAAACCCGATGCTGTCGCCAAGAACGTGATCGGTCAAATCTATACCCGTTTTGAAAATGCTGGTTTGAAGATTGTTGCCGCTCAAATGCGCCAATTGTCCAAGGCTGAAGCCGAAGGCTTTTACGCTGTTCACAAGGATCGTCCTTTCTTCAAGGATTTGGTCGCTTTCATGACCTCCGGTCCTGTGATGATCCAAGTGTTGGAAGGTGAAGGTGCCATCGCTAAGAATCGCGAATTGATGGGCGCTACCGACCCGAAGAAGGCTGCTCCCGGCACAATTCGCGCCGACTTCGCCCAAAGCATTGACGCAAACGCTGTGCACGGTTCCGACGCTCCTGAAACCGCCGCGGTTGAAATTGCCTACTTCTTCCCGACGTTGGCAATCTGTGAACGCAAGTGCTGCGGTTGCTGCTGCGACAAGTAATCGTACTTAATGCTTCTCCGTGTTCGCTTGATCGGAACATTTCGATTGAGCGATCCGGAGATTTCTCGTTTTGATTAACCTAAAACAACATCATTGGTTTCGAAATTTGTCTTATGACTGAACAATCTCTGAAAGTCAATCTGCTTGACTTCGATCGTGACGGCTTGGTTGAATACTGCGAAAGTTTGGGTGAGAAGCGTTTTCGCGCCATCCAGCTCTTGCGCTGGATTCATCGTCATTGTGTCGGAGATTTTTCCCAAATGACGGATTTGGCAAAAGCTTTTAGGGCAAAACTCGAAACGAACTGTGAAATCCGCGCCCCTCATCCGATATGGGATAAGCTTTCCGCGGACGGCACACGCAAATGGTTGTTTGACGTGGGCAATGGCAACGCTGTTGAAACGGTGTTTATTCCTGAAGATGATCGGGGGACGCTGTGCGTATCGACTCAGGCCGGTTGCGCCATGGGGTGTTTGTTTTGTTCCACAGGAAAGCAGGGCTTTAATCGGAACCTGAAAACCTCTGAGATCATCGGACAGCTCTGGCATGCAGAAAAAACACTTCGAGAAGACATGGGGATTACAGATCCGTTGGATCGAGTGATCAGCAATGTGGTGCTGATGGGCATGGGCGAGCCACTTCAAAATCTCGATAACGTAATAGCGGCGCTCAAACTCATGCTCGATGATAATGCCTATGGCTTGAGTCGGCGCCGGGTGACTGTTTCAACTTGCGGTCTTACCCTTCAGATGGATAAATTAGCTGAGGCAGTTCCTGTCGCTTTGGCGGTTTCGTTGCATGCCCCGACGGATGAATTGCGTGATCAAATTATGCCGATTAACCGCAAGCATCCGCTGGCGGATTTGATGTCGGCCTGCAAACGATATTTGGCGCATGCCCCGCGTGACTACATTACCTTTGAATATATTTTGCTTGGGGGCGTTAATGACCGCCTTGAACATGCTAGAGCGCTTGTTAAACTTGTCCAAGGGATTTCATGCAAGTTTAATTTGATTCCGTTTAATCCTTTCCCGGACAGTGACTTGCGTAAGCCGGAAGCGTCCGATGTCAAGGCTTTCCAGGACTACCTGATTAACCGCGGCTTTGTGACGACGGTTCGCAAAACTCGCGGTGACGATATTGATGCGGCTTGCGGCCAGTTGGCTGGCAACATCAAAGACAAAACGCGTCGAGCAGAGCGTTTGGCTGAACAAAAAGCTCGTGCGACCTTTCTAAAGAAGGTTCAGTGATGTCTCAAAGTGTTTTCTACCCAAGACATACGACCCATTGCGTTCATATTCGCTATGCGAACAATGATGTGACAATTGGAGGCAAAAGCCCAATTCGTGTTCAATCGATGACTAATACGCCGACGGCGGACGTTGATCAAACGGTTGAGCAAGTGTTGTCTTTGGCTCGAGCTGGCAGTGAACTGGTGCGTTTGACTGTCAATACTCCTGAGGCGGCTGCCGCGGTTGTTAAAATTCGAGAAAAGTTGGATGCGAAGCATTGCTTCGTTCCTCTTGTTGGTGACTTTCACTATAACGGTCACAAACTATTGACTGAAGTGTCTGAGTGTGCTCGGGCACTATCTAAATATCGAATTAATCCCGGCAATGTTGGCAAGGGCGAGCGTGGAATGGAAAACTTCGCCCGTATGATTGAAGTGGCGTTGGAAAATGATCGCCCGGTGCGCATTGGTGTGAACGGTGGCTCCTTAGACCCGATGATCTTGTCCCGAATGATGCAGGAAAATCGCGATGCTGGGATGCCGGAAACTCCCAACGAAGTTTTAAGGCACGCTCTTGTTGCATCTGCCATTGAAAGTGCTCAGGCGGCTGAGGATCTCGGAATGTCTTCCGATAAAATTGTGCTCTCAGCTAAGGTGAGTGACGTTCAAGATCTGGTGGCTGTCTATCGGGAAATGGCTTCCAAATGCCATTATGCGTTGCATTTAGGCCTAACTGAGGCTGGTATCGGAACCAAAGGCGTCGTGGCCAGCAGTGTTTCAATGGGCATGCTCTTGGCCGAGGGCATCGGCGATACGATTCGAGTGAGTATCACACCTGCTCCCGGCAAGGCAAGAACAGAAGAAGTTCGAGTGGCACAGGAACTTTTGCAAACGATGGGATTGAGAAGTTTTATGCCGCTTGTGGTTTCTTGCCCTGGGTGTGGACGAACAACCAGCACATTGTTTCAGGAGCTGGCCGCTTTGACTCAACAATACCTCTTAGACAACACCCCTAGATGGCGCGAATACGCTAGGGGCTTTGAAAATATGACTGTTGCGGTGATGGGGTGTGTTGTAAACGGTCCCGGCGAAAGTAAGCATGCCAATATCGGGATTAGCTTGCCAGGAGCAGGAGAAGCTCCGGTTGCTCCGGTCTATGCGGACGGAGTAAAAATCGGTACGATTAAGGGACACGCCGGCGAAGCGTCGGTGATGGCTGAAGAGTTTCACAAAATCATTGATCGATATGTCGAAGAGCATTTTGTGAAAAAAGACAAATTTTTGAAAGAAGACAACAATGGCGAAAGTGCAAAAAATTAACGGCATTCGCGGCATGAATGACATTTTGCCGGCGGATGAACCGATCTGGACAGAGTTCGAAGAGGTCTGCAAGGATGCGTTGCGCATGTATGGCTATAAGCAGATCCGTACACCGATTTTGGAAGCGACCCCTCTTTTCAAACGCGGTATTGGCGAAGTGACCGATATTGTCGAAAAAGAGATGTATTGCTTTACCGATTCATTAAATGGTGAAGAACTTGCTTTGCGTCCTGAAAACACGGCCGGTGTGGTTCGTAGTGTGATTGAACACAATCTCACGTATAACGCTCCGCAGCGCTTGTGGTATTTCGGTCCGATGTTTCGCCACGAACGTCCGCAACGCGGCCGCTACCGTCAATTCCATCAGTTAGGCGTTGAGGCTCTCGGATTCAAGGGCCCTGATGTTGATGTTGAACAGATATTGATGGCCCGTCGTATTTTTGATGAACTTAACATTTTGCCCTTGAAGTTGGAATTGAATTCTTTGGGCAATTTGGAAGAGCGTCGTGAACACCGTCAGGCGTTGATCACTTATTTTGAAGCTCACCAGGACGTTCTGGACGAAGATGCCAAACGCCGGCTCTACTCCAACCCGCTCAGAATTCTTGACACGAAAAATCCAGATATGCAAGCCTTGGTTGAAGGCGCTCCACGTCTGTTGGATTATCTGAAAAACGACAGTCTCGCCTTTTTGAATCGACTTGAACATCTTCTTTCAGTTAACGACATAGAGTACAAGATCAATCCACGTTTGGTTCGTGGGCTCGATTATTACAATCACACGGTTTATGAGTGGATTACCGATAAGCTTGGAGCTCAGGCCACGGTTTGCGGAGGCGGCCGTTATGACCCGCTTGTTGAGATGCTGGGTGGCCGTCCGACACCGGGCGTGGGTTTCGCCATGGGAGTGGAACGTGTGCTTGAAGTCATGCGGGAGTGCGGCTTTGAAAGCAATGAGCCGGACACGGAAATGTACATTCTTCACATGGGGGGAGAGACGCAGGGTTACGCCATGGTCTTGGGTGAGATTTTGCGCGATGCCGGCTATGATGTGATTGTTCATGCCGGAGAGGCAAGCTTCAAGAGTCAGATGAAAAAGGCGGACCAAAGTGGAGCAACATTTGCTTTCATCTGTGGTGAAGAAGAGGTCACGCATAGTCAAGTGACTATCAAACGCCTTTTCGGCGATCCTAGCGAGCGCTTCATGAAACAGGAAACACTTGACTTAAATGAAGCGATTCAATATTTTGTTGATGTTCAGAAAGAATTTCTTGACGAGGAATAGCTAAATGGCTTACGACTTACAGGAACAAGAGTCCATTGACGAGTTGAAAGCGTGGTGGGACAAGTGGGGTAATCTCACGTTGGGTGCCATCACGGTGGTTTGCTTGGCCTTTGCTGGCTATAACGGAATGAAATGGTATGACCGTTACAAAGCCTCGGAAGCTAATAAAGCCTATGCCTCTTTGCAAACAGCGATCGGTCAACAAGCTGAGCCCTCCTCCGTGTCCAAAATTGTGGATGCATTGCTCAAGGACGGTTCCTCGACCGTGTACGCCCCGATGGGAGCGCTGACGGCATCGAAGTATTTTGAAACGAAGGCTGATCCGGCAAAAGCTCAATCGCTTTTAAATTGGGTTATCAATGAAAGTGATCATCCGGAGTATCGGGTTGTCGCAAGTGTTCGTCTCTCAGGTTATTTGATGGATGAACAAAAGTACGACGAGGTCATTAGCCTCTTGACAGCCCTTAAGCCTGCGGACAGTCAGTTGCTTCTTGTCAATGACCGATTGGGCGATGCTTACTTTGCCAAGGGAGATATTGAAAACGCCCGCAGAGTGTGGCAGCAAGCGCTCGAGCATCCGGTGGATCAGGCATTGACAGGCTTTGTTCAGTTAAAGCTGCAAGCTCTTCCTGAAGTGCAAAAAGTTGCCGCAGCTGACAACAAGTAATAAAAACAAGGGGTTTGTATGAAGAAAACTCTCCTAGCGATGGCCAGTGCCTGTGTGCTTGCCGCATGTAGCTCTCCGAATTCGCAAGCACCGACCGAATTGCAGGATTATCAATCATTGGCTGAACCGGAAGTGGTTTGGTCCAAAAACGTTGGCGAAAGTCTGACGAATTTTCTGACCCCTGCGGTTGTCGGTCAGACAACCTATGTTGCTGGCGATAATTCCGTTTACCGCTTGGACACTGCCGATGGGCACGAGGTGTGGCGTTATGAAACAGAAGCTCCAATTGCCGCCGGTGTTGGCAGTGACGGCTACGTTGTCGCTGTGGGAACTGAAAAAGGCGAATTGGTCGTTTTAAGTGCGGAAGGTCAAAAGCTTTGGTCCACCTTCTTGACCAGTGAGATGGATGCGATTCCGTTGGTTGGTCACGGGCTTGTTATCGTGCGTACCGCTGACACTCGTGTGACCGCTTTTGATGCAATGTCTGGGGAGCAGCGTTGGCGTTATCAACGCCAAGCGCCATCTCTTACTGTTAAAAACGCCTCCGGAATGCGCTTTTTCGGTCCGATGATCTTGGTTGGTCAAAGCAATGGCTTTGTGCTTGGCCTATCCGCTGATGGTCGACCGGTTTGGCAGGCTTTGATTTCCGAGGCACGTGGCATTACGGAAGTGGAGCGTTTGGTTGATATTCTGGGTACACCGATGGCTGATGGCGATTTGCTATGCGCATCGGCTTTCCAGGGTCGCTTGGTGTGCATGGATGCGCAAAGCGGTCGTTTACGCTGGACACACGATGTCACTGCGATGACTGCACCAGCTGCTGATGACCGATTCGTTTTTATTGGTAACACGGCAAGCGAATTATTTGCGTTCGATCGTCAACGCGGCATTCCGGTGTGGCGCAACAATCAATTGAAGTGGCGTGGTATCCGTGCCGTTGTGCCCTTTGCTGGGATCGTCGCGGTTGGGGATTCGGAAGGTTACGTTCAATTCCTTAATCCTGAAAGTGGCGATATTATCGGCCGTACGCACTTAGATGGTGCTATTGTTGCCCCCGCTCAGGTTTATGAACAAGGCGCCGTCTTCCAGACTGAGGAAGGTGAAGTCGCTTATATTAAGGTTCGCTAAAGATGCTTCCTGTCATTGCGCTAGTGGGACGCCCAAATGTTGGCAAGTCCACGTTGTTTAATCGATTGACCCGTTCGCGTGACGCGCTTGTGGCCGATTTTCCGGGGCTCACGCGCGACCGACAATATGGCGAGGGACGTGTGGGCCCCCGACCCTATATTGTTGTGGATACTGGTGGCTTTGAACCCGTCAAAAGTGAGGGCATTGTCCGTGCGATGGCCAGTCAAGCTGAGTTGGCTATTGAAGAGGCTGATGTTGTCATTTTTGTGGTTGACGCTCGAACTGGGTTGTCTCCGCAGGATGAGCGTATCGCGCAACACCTGCGTCGCTCACATCGTCCGGTTGTTCTTGCTGTCAATAAAGCAGAAGGGTTGGACATCACTCATGCAGTTGAATTTTATGAACTGGCAATGGGTGAGCCGCAGATGATCTCAGCTTCTCATGGACACGGCGTGCATAACATGATCGAGTTGGCTTTGTCGTTGTGCCCACAAGAGGAGACCGCTGAGGATGATGACGCTGAAGTTGAAGGGGATCGTTTGCCTAAGGTTAAAGTGGCTGTTGCTGGTCGTCCAAACGCCGGTAAAAGCACTTTGATCAATGCGCTGCTCGGAGAGGATCGCTTGATTGCATACGATATGCCGGGAACCACCCGGGACTCTATTCGAGTCGATTTCGAGTATGACGGTCGAGACTATGCTTTGATTGATACGGCTGGCTTGCGTCGAAAAGGAAAGGTTTTTGAAGCTATCGAAAAGTTTTCAGTGGTGAAAACTCTTCAAGCGATCGCTGATGCCAACGTAGTGATTTTGGTGTTGGATGCCAAGGAGGGTATCGCTGAGCATGATGCCCACATTGCCGGCTATGTGCTTGAAAGTGGACGAGCCTTGGTGGTCGCCGTCAATAAATGGGATGCGTTGGATAGTTACGAGCGCAGCCGTATTGATGAGGAGCTTGAGCATAAACTCCACTTCCTGAACTGGGCGCGCCAGATTCATATTTCTGCCTTGAAGCGAAATGGATTAAATCATTTAATGAAGGCGGTCTCTGACGCACACGCAGCTGCTTTTGCTAAATTATCGACTCCGAAGTTGACCCGCGCGTTGATTGAAGCTGTTGAAAGGCAATCTCCTCCACGGGTAAAGGGTGTTCGTCCGAAATTGCGCTATGCACACCAAGGGGGCCAGAATCCACCGGTGGTTGTTATCCATGGAAACAGCCTTCAGGTTGTTCCCGATAGCTATAGGCGTTATTTGGAAAGTTGGTTTAGAGAGAAATTTAATTTAGCAGGCACCCCCCTGAGAATTGAATTCAAGATCAATCGCAACCCGTATGTGGAAAAAAAGGATTAAACTACCCACGGTGTTGCCAAATTTTTTGGTGGCTTAACAAGAAGGCGTATTGAAACGCCCGGAGAAAACAAAAATGACAAACAAAGGTCAACTTTTACAAGATCCGTTTTTGAATATTTTGCGCAAGGAACATATTCCTGTCTCAATTTATCTCGTCAACGGCATCAAATTACAAGGGCAGGTGGAATCATTTGACCAATATGTTGTGCTTTTACGCAACACTGTGACTCAAATGGTTTACAAGCACGCAATCAGCACAGTCGTACCGACAAAGCCGGTCAATATGCCAGTGAGTGGTTCTGACGGCGAATAGCGCAGTTTTTCACCAAACTTTTGAAAGAGTATGTCCGTGCAGATTCGCATAGGCATGCTCTTTTTCGTTTTTAGTTAATTCATGACAGTTTTTCAAATTGATCAAGCTGAGGAAAAGTCTCCTCGTGCCTATTTAGTCTGTATCAGTACCTCAAAGTCTCCATTGCCCGATGCGCCTCAGGAGCTTACGGAGTTGGCGCGAAGTGATGCGCTCGATCCTGTAGGCATGATGTTGGCTAAACGTGACAAGCCTGATCCTGCGACGTATTTGGGGAGTGGGAAAATCGAGGAGCTTCGCGAAGAAGTGGACCGGTTAAGCATTGGTGTTGTGGTTTTTGACGTGGCGTTGACTGCAGCTCAACAAAGAAATATTGAGCGAATTATTAAAGTGGCGGTTTTGGATCGAACGCAATTAATTTTGGAAATTTTCCAGCGCCGGGCCAAAAGTCGCGAAGGTCGTTTACAAGTTGAACTTGCTCGTTTGGAGCATTTGTCCACTCGCCTGGTTCGAGGTTGGACGCATTTGGAACGTCAACGCGGCGGTTTGGGCAAAACAGGTGGTCCTGGTGAAAAACAGATCGAATTGGACCGTCGTATGATTGGTGTTCGAGTGAAACAACTACGAGAACAACTCAAAAAATTATCACGTCAGCGCGATACTCAACGTAAAAGTCGAGGTCGTAGCGATGTGGTTACTGTTTCGCTTGTGGGTTACACTAATGCGGGAAAATCGACGTTATTTAATCGTCTGACAAAATCCGATCTTTATGCGGCCGATCAGTTGTTCGCGACATTGGATACAACCGCTCGACGTTGTTATGTGGGTGAAGGGGAAAGTGTCGTCTTGAGCGATACAGTGGGATTTATTCGTGGACTACCACATCAACTTGTAGAAGCATTCAAATCAACGCTCGATGAAACGGTTCATGCAGATATGCTTTTGCATGTGGTCGATGCTGCCAGCGCAGCCAAAGATGATCAAATTGTTGAGGTTAATAAAGTTCTTGACGAGATTCATGCGCTGGATGTTCCGACAATTTTGGTACTCAATAAAATCGATCAAACCGATTTAGATCCTGAAATTTTGCGCGATGCCGAAGGAGCTATTCAAGCTGTGCGTATTTCCGCCATAAAGGGCGATGGATTGGATTATTTGCGGCAGGCGATATTAGAAAAATCTCGTGAGATCAAGGAAAAGAAGAAAAGTGTTCCCAGAGAACTTGAAGATTGGGAAAGTGAAGAGCGAGAGTAGGGATGAAATATAGAAAGGGGGGATTGTAAATTCGTTTGTGTAAATTCCATTTAGAGATATTTGGTGATCCTGTC